>Ga0180434_10000283_pt1 | contig 76389 bp, 67 predicted proteins | sample SS_ome_7_FD_132453 | JGI IMG/M metagenome (GOLD analysis project Ga0180434, IMG submission 132453) | Hypersaline lake sediment archaeal communities from the Salton Sea, California, USA - SS_1_D_2 metaG | ecosystem: Environmental > Aquatic > Non-marine Saline and Alkaline > Hypersaline >...
CCTAATACCTAATACCCACGGGGGCGAGGCGATGGGTGGCGAAACCCCCTTCCGCGTCGTGATCACCGGGGGGCCGTGCGCGGGCAAGACAGAGGTGTGGCGCTTCCTGGGCGAGGCGTTCCCGGGAGGGGTGCCGGTCCCTGAGGCGGCAACCCAGCTGATCCTTGACGGAAAGTCTGAAGACAGCCTCGGCATGGAGGGCTTCCAACGGGCCGTCTACGCAAGGCAGTCGGCGCTGGAAGAAAGGGGTCGGGACAAGGGGCTTCTTCTCCTTTGCGACAGGGGCTTGCCAGACGGACTGGCCTATTTCCCGGGCCTTTTCGACTGTCTGGGCGTCTCAAGGCAGGAGGTCCTGAGTCGGTATGCCATGGTCATTCAGCTGGGGGTCATCCGAGATCCCCAGGCCTACGGCAGGCATTTCAGCAACAACCCGGCCCGGCACGAAGGCCACGCGCGCGCTCTCGCACTCGAGAGAGAGCTGCAAAAAATCTATGAGGGGCACCCGACCTATGTCTTTCTTCCCGGGTCCCTGGAGGAGAAGAAGCGAGAGTCCCTTCGGCTTGTCCGCGAGAGGTTGGCCGCTCTGCGCCCCGACCTTTGCGCGGTGGCAGCCGATTAAGCGTAGCCCATGGGGCCGGTGGTCGGGGGAGGTGCCTCCTCCACGGGCCCGAATCGATCCTCGTATCGCCGGAGGTTTTCCTGTAAGGCCCGAATGATCCTCTTGACGTGCCCGGGGCTCGTGATGATACGGGCGGTTGCCACCCCGGTGGGCGGGAAGACGTTCAGAAAGTCGATGACGAACTCCTCGCGGGTATGGAAGACGGCCATGGTATTCGCATAGGCGCCCTTGGCCACCTCCTCAGGCACCTTGATCTGGACCCCCTTGCGTTTTTTCGGGTCCTGGCCTTGTTCGGGCATGTTCGTACCTCCCTTAGAGTCAGATTATCGATGTCCTGCCATTTCGCATCGAGTGGCAGTCGTGCCCGTGCCCGCATGCATGGTATCTCGACCGTGCGACGGGGACTTCCCGGCGATATGGGAGATCCTCTTATGCACCCGGAGCATTGTCAAATAGTGCCCGTGGTCGGGGTCCACCGGGCTGTTGCCCGAGAGGGCTCCTATTGACCCTGAAACAGGGCCTCTGCTAATTGTAAACTGTAGACGAGTGTGCGGTGACGCTGGGGCAGAGTGGATTGCTCGATCCTTCACGACGAAAAGGAAGAGGAGACATAGTTAATGGATTTCGAACTCAGCATGGAAGAGAGGATGCTTCGGGACATGGTCTACGACTGGTCCAACAACGAACTCGGGCCGGTGCAGGAGAAGATCGATGACGAGGATTGGATGCCCCCCGACTTCTTCAAGCAACTGGGCGACTTGGGTATCTTGGGGATCACCATTGCGGAGGAGTACGGCGGGTCCGCCCAGGGCATCCTGATGCAGGCCCTGGCCATTGAATCCATGTCGAGGGTGTGTCCGGGCCTGGCCATGACCTATGCGGCCCATTCGAATCTCTGCGCGAACAACATCTATAAAAACGGATCTGCCGAGCAGAAGGCACAGTACCTGCCCGACCTGACCGGGGGAACGAAGGTGGGCGCGCTGGGCTTGACCGAACCCGAGGCAGGTTCGGACGCAATGGGCTTGAGGACCACGGCCCGGGAAGAGGGTGACGGCTACGTCCTGAATGGAACCAAGATGTTCATCACGAACGGGAACATAGCGAACACGGTTCTCGTGTATGCCAAGACAGACCCTGAGAAGAAGGCAAAGGGAATCAGCGCGTTCATCGTGGAGAATACTTTTCCCGGGTTTTCGGTATCTAAGAAGATCAAGAAGTGCGGGATGCGGGGTTCTCCTACGGCTGAGCTCGTGTTCGAGGACATGTTGGTGCCGAAGCACAACCTCGTTTTCGAGAAGAACAAAGGCGTTCACGTGATGACCTCGGGGCTGGCCTACGAACGGATCGTCCTGGCCGGCGGTTGCGTGGGAATCGCACAACAGGCCACCGAGTATTCCATCCAGTACGCCAAGGAAAGGTGCCAGTTCGGAAGGCCGATCGGGTCCTTCCAGATGATTCAGCAGAAGCTTGCCGACATGTATTCCCTGACCGAAGCGTCGCGGCTTCTGGCCTACAGGGCGGCCGTGTTTGCGGACAGCCCGGAAGGGAAAAAGGGAGGCAAGGGCACGGACCTGGACAAGCTCGCTGCTTCGGCCATCCTGTTCGCCTCCGAGGCGGCGACGAACATCTGCGCGGACGGTGTGCAGATCCACGGGGGCTACGGTTACTGCCTGGAATATCCGATACAGAAGCTATGGAGGGATGCGAAGCTGTACGAGATCGGAGCGGGCACCTCCGAGATTCGGCGCCTGATCGTGGCAAGAGAGCTTCTCCGGTGAGGGATCACCGGGGAGAAGAAAGTAAGAAAGGAGCTACCCGTGGAGAAACCGGAATTTATCGACAAGTCTTCCTGGAAAGGGAATGACATCCGCAGGGTCGGGATGATCTTCTCAGGGGGTCCGGCCCCGGGGGCCAATGCCGTGATCAGTGCCGCGGCTGTGAGCTTCCTGGACACGGGGCGCGAAGTCATCGGGTTCATGCACGGCTACGAGTACCTGCAGGACTACGATCCGGTGACCAGCCGCCTCGAAAGGGACGTGCACTACAAGGAGTTTCATCTTCCGGACGTCACGGGCATTCGCAACAGTCAGGGCATCCTGATCGGAACCTCTCGCGCAAACCCCGGGAAGGCGATTCGGAATGTGAGGGACCTGGAGGATCCGGAGAAGACGAAGAAGCTTCGCAACATCTATTACGCCTTGGTGGACATGAAGATCGACGCCTTGATCTCCATCGGGGGCGACGACACCTTGAAGACAGCAAACTATCTGTTTGAGTTCCAGAATCGCCTCCCAGAGGGGGCCAAGCGTGTTCGGATCATCCACCTGCCCAAGACGATCGACAACGATTATCGGGGGATCGATTTCACCTTCGGGTACTTCACCGCCGTCGATTTTCTGGCCAAGGAGATCTCCAACCTGAGGGCGGACGCGCGTGCCACGGAGAGCTATTTCATCATCGAGTCCATGGGGAGGAAGTCCGGCTGGCTGAGTTACGGGACCGGGATCGCCGGGGAGGCGAACCTGATCCTGAGCGTGGAAGACATCGAAGCGGAGATGATGATCGAGGAGAAGGTCGTCGACGAGGAAACCGGGGAGGAAACGATCGAGGAGCGCCTCAAGGTGGAAGCCCTGGTGGACCGGATCGTTCGACTGATCATCACCCGGGAGAAGAACGAGAACAAGCGATACGGCGTCATCGTGTTGGCCGAGGGCCTCGCGGAAAGGTTTCCCGAGGCCTATATCCGGGATGTGCCCAAGGACCCTCACGGGCATCTGAGCATCGGCAAGATCGACATCGGAAGGCTCGTGGCCAAGATGGTGGCGGATGCGTACGTGAAACAGACCGGAAAGAAGCGAAAGATGACAGGACTTCAGCTGGGATACGAGAGTCGCTGCTGCCCGCCTCACGCCTTTGATGTGATGCTCGGAAGCCAGCTCGGTATCGGTGGGTTTCGAGGGCTGGTCGAGGAAGGCCTGGATGGCCATATGGTGAGTGTTTCCGGCCAGCTGGACCTGCAATACGTGGAGTTTCACAAGCTGGTGAACCCGGAGACGCTGCGCACCGAGATCCGCTTCATTCAAAAAGACTCGGATTTCTACCGACTGGCCCGTTTCCTGGAGACTCGCACCGAGCAGATAGAATCATAGGATTAGGTGTTCGGGTTGCCGACCACGGTCAGGTAAATCGCGGTCTCCTCGTTCCCGTCTACACCGAGCAGATCGTTCACTTCCTCGTCATACAGAGCCGCGATCTGGCAGCTGCCCAACCCCAAGGCTACCGCCGCCATCGCCACCGTCTGGGAAATGTGCCCGGCATCCAGATAGATGTATCGAAAAGCCCTCTGTTTGTATTTCCATTTGCACCGCTCGAGAACGGCCGTCCAGGCGAAGACGAGATTTGCGTCGTACGCGATCTTCTGATCCAGAGCGGCACGGGCGATCGTTACCCGGTAGTCTCCTTCCTTGACCTGTTCCAGGCAATGTTCCGAAACGTTGTAGTGGTACACGCCTTGAGGAATCCCCTCCACGTCGTTGACGACGACATACGTCTCCACGGGATACAGGGCGCCCGCGGAGGGCACGGTACGAAACTTGTACCCGAACTGTTCGGCCGTGATGCCCTGTGATGCCCAAAGAAGCTGAGAGAGCTCGTGCGCCGGTATGGGCCGCTCAAGAAAATCCCTCACGCTTCTCCTTTGAGACAGGATATCCCACAGGGGCGCTCCCCCCTCTGTCGAGGGTCGGGGAAGTGCTACGCGCGGTTTGTCCCGGTACTGCTTGTACGTCTCCGGCTTGTTCGCCCAGTCCAAATAGCCCACGGGCAGTCGATTCCGTTCATACTTGGTCTCCTCCTGAAACAGATCCCCGATTCCCTTCTTCATTGGCTGCCCCCAGGTTGGATTCTGTCTGCGTGCCCGTGCCCGAATTGAGTGCGGTCCCCGCTTAGCAATACGTGTCCGAACCCCGGGGACAAGCGGCCGTCGCAGTTAGACATTGGATAGTTGCGGCTCTGGATTTGATTCGAGCGCTAGGGAGACTGGGGGGGAGGGGCTGGCATGACCCCCTGTTCCTCCAGGAAGCTCAGGATCTTTGACACGCATTCATCCAGGCTGTGTTGGTCTGTCTCTATGACGATTTCCGGGTCTTCGGGTTCCTCGTAGGGGGCTGTTACGCCGGTGAATCCCTTCACTTCGCCCTTTCGAGCCCTCCGATACAGCCCCTTCGGATCCCGCTGTTCACAAGCCTCGAGGGAGCACTTGCAGTAGACCTCGAAGAACCTCCCCGGGTCGTTCAGGGCCCTTGCCTGGGCGCGATCGTTGCGGTACGGCGAGATGAAAGCGGAGATGACGATGATCCCGGCATCGGAAAAGAGGTTTGCCACTTCGCCGATCCGGCGTATGTTCTCCGTGCGATCCTCGGGAGAGAAGCTCAGATCCTTGTTCAACCGATGTCGGAGGTTGTCCCCGTCGAGCACGTAGGCATTGCATCCCCTGTCGAAAAGGCTCCTCTCCACCTGATGAGCCAACGTCGATTTTCCGGAACTGGGAAGCCCCGTGAACCAGAGGACCACGCCTTTGTACCCGTTCCTATGGTCACGATCCACCTGCGTGACGAGCGGCTTGTGCCAGGTGATATTGGTACTCTTCACAGCTGTCATTTCCAATCCTCTCTCTCTGTCCCGATCCCTGAAATAATACGGAAGCGGTTGTTCAAGTCAACCAAGCCCCCCCCACGCCCCCCCCCAAGGCGAAAGGGAAAAGGCGAAAGGGTCAAGGGGTGGTTAACGTTCTGGCAAAGGCATTTCTACAAACGAAGGGCCAATGGTGAAACCCCTTGATTCCTTCTTCAACACTTGATCCATTCCCCTTGGGGGAGGATCTTTGTCGTAGGGTGAACAGCGTCCTAGAGTCCGATTCTCGCGCCCTTCGCGCTTTCCCAGGAGGGGAAATTATGCTATGCCTTCTCGTGGCCCCGCAACGTGCCGCGCTCTGCGGTTCGTTGGTAGAGAGCGGGCCTCATCCCGTGACCCGTGACACAGAGGGAGCAAGCCATGAAGCGGAGCCGGAAAGCGTCCCCCGGGAAGGTTCGAACCGGCCTGGAGATTCTTATCGACAGGGAAAAGGACAAGCTTAAGGGGGTCAGTGTAGCACTGCTTGCACACGCAGCCTCTGTGACCCCTTGGATTCAATATGCCTGGGATGCCCTGTGTGGGTTGCCCGAGCTTCGACTGAAGGCCCTGTTCAGCCCGGAACACGGACTCATGGGAACCCACCAGGACCAGGAAGGCGTTGAGAAGCAACAGGACATACGGTGCGAAGGGGTGCCCGTTCACAGCCTGTACGGGCAGAATGCCGCATCGCTTCGGCCCACCCGGGAAATGCTGGAGGGCGTGGACCTGCTGCTCGTAGATCTGCAGGATGTTGGAAGCCGCTACTACACGTATGTCTACACGCTGTCGTATTGCATGGAGGCCTGCAGGGAGGCGGGTGTAGAGGTTTGGGTGCTGGATCGGCCGAACCCGATCGGGGGGACAGCCCTAGAGGGAAATCTGGTGTCCGACGAATTCCGGTCCTTTGTGGGCAGATACCCCTTGCCGGCACGTCACGGTATGACGATCGGAGAGCTTGCCTGGATGATGAACGAAGTCTTCGAGATCGCCTGTTCACTCCGGGTCGTGACCATGGAGGGCTGGAAGCGCGGGATGTGGTTCGACCAGACCGGCCTCCCCTGGGTCCTGCCCTCCCCGAACATGCCCACCCTGGGGACGGCAACCGTCTACCCGGGGGGTTGCCTGCTCGAGGGAACGAACCTCAGCGAGGGCAGGGGTACGACGCGCCCTTTCGAGATCGTAGGCGCCCCCTGGATCGATCCGGCGGGGTTCGCCCATTCGCTGAATGGTCTCGGGCTTCCCGGGGTCCGGTTCCGCCCCCTCTGTTACCGGCCGACCTTCCACAAATACGCCGGGGAAACCTGCGGCGGCATCGAGATCCACGTCGTGGATCGGGAGGAATTTCTGCCCTTCCTGACCGGAATTCAGCTCATTTGCTGCGCGGCCGGGTCCTGGCCGGAGGCCTTCGACTGGAGGCGCGAGCCGTACGAATTCGAGTGCGAAAGGCTGGCCATCGACCTTCTTGCCGGCGGTCCCTGGCTTCGGGAGTGGGTCGAGGAGGGGAAGGGTCTCTCCGGAGTGGGCGAAGAGTGGGAGATGCCGCTCGAGAAGTTCAAAATCCTTCGAAATAGATATCTGTTATATTAGCCTCAAAAGGGATTGAAGCGAATCAACCCCGGTTCTGAAAAAACCCCCCACTTTCAACCACGTCCTCCCCCCTCCCCATACCCCGCCATACCCCCCATTATTACTACTTATTTTAAATATAAGTAGAAAAAAGTAAGAAATGGCTTGACACTCATTTCTCGGTTGGGGTTTAATGGCCCATCATTTGGGGCAAAGTGGGACGTTGTGGGATAAAATCCAGTAACTACGTAAAGAATCTCATGCCTAGTTTTCGCGGACAATTCTCTCACACCCTGGATAAGAAGGGAAGAGTGAGCATTCCCGTGCGATTTCGGGAGATCCTCCGGGCCCAGTACGACGAGCAACTCGTCCTCTCCCCGAGAGACGGGGGATGTATTCGGGTATACCCGCTGCTCGAGTGGGAGCGGTTGGAGGAAAACCTGAAGAGATTCAACAAGTTCAACAGAACCGTGGATGACTTCAAGCGAATGTTGTTCTCATCGGCCCAGGATTGCTCCATGGATGCACAGGGCAGGATCCTGGTGCACCCGGAGCTTCGCGACAGGGCAGGGCTTGGGGAAAAGGTGCTTTTTGTCGGGATGATGGAGTTCTTCGAGATCTGGAATCGTGATCGCTTCCTCCAGAGGTTCACTCCAACGGACGACACGATTCTGGAACTCGAGGACGAACTCGCCCGATTGGCCGAAAAGCAGGGAATTTGAACCACTCCTATCGGCCTCAAGCGGGATAGGAAGAAGATGTCGGATCCAGATGCTTCACTACCATACGCCGATCATGTTGGAGGAGGTCATCGGGTTTCTGAATCCTTTGCCCGGGAAGATCTACCTCGACGGAACCCTCGGAACAGGGGGGCACACAGAGGCACTCCTCGAGAGGAGTGCGCCCACGGGAAGGGTGGTCGGAATCGACGCAGATGCTGAGTCCATCGACATTGCACGTGAAAGGCTGGCCCCCTACGGGGAGCGAATCCTTCTGGTACACGGTCGGTACGAGAAGGCCCGAGAGATCCTGTCCCGGCACGGACTTTCAAAGGTGCACGGCGTGCTGCTCGACCTCGGTATCTCGCGAGTCCAATTGGAATCGCCGGAGAGAGGATTCAGCTTCTCCAGACCGGGCCCCTTGGATATGCGGATGGACAGGAGGAGTGGGACACCGGCAAGCCGTTTCCTGCAAGACCTGCCTGAGGACCAAATGGCGCGATTGTTCCAAACCTACGGGGAGGAGCGCTGGGCCCGGAAGATTGCCAGGTCGATCGTAAGAAGCAGGAAAGAAAAGGGCGAAATTTCGACGACCCGGGATCTCGTCGATGCCGTCTTCAGAACCCTTCCACGTAACGCCCGACGCGCGAGGATTCATCCGGCAACCCGCGTGTTCATGGCCCTTCGGATTGCAGTCAACCGGGAACTGGAATCCCTTGAGGAATTCCTGGAAGATCTGCCGGACCTCGTGCATCAAGGCGGACGTTGCTGCATCCTTTCGTTTCATTCCCTTGAGGATCGTATCGTCAAGCAACGGTTCCGTTCGTTGGAGAAGGGGTCTTCTCCCTCCGACACCCCCGAAGATGAACCCTCCAAGGCAGTACCGCTTTTCCGACAAGTCCGAAAGAAGGTGCTTCGTCCGCAAAGGGAGGAGATCCTGCGCAATCCTCTTGCCCGGAGCGCCAAACTTCGGATCGCAGAACGACTCTGAATCAAGGAGCCTCACAGACAATGGGTGGACCGAGAAACGCGAAATGGATGGAGATCTTGGGCACCCAGGTGATTCGGCTTCCACACCAAGAGGGGCAGGGAGGTCGGTGGATCGGCCACCTGCTGGCCGGTGTCGTGCTCCTGGTCGCCTTGGCCCTGCTTGCCAGCTGGGTCCATGTGCAGAACATCACGTATCGATACCTCTACTCCCAGGCATACCAGGTACAGCAAAAACGGATACAGATCCGGGATGCCCTGGAGATCGAGCGTCAAATGCTGCGACGCCCACAGAGGATCGTCCGCATTGCCGAGGACGACCTGGGGATGAGGATGCCATTGGTTGAAGACCGGGTGATTCTGGAATGAAAGCCATCGACATACGCCTCCGGCAAAGGATCTATGCTCTGCTGAGCCTGTTCGTCCTCGTCGTTCTGGCGTTGATGGCGGGCCTCTATCGGCATCAGGTCACCCACCAGGAGCGCTACTTGACCTGGGCCGACAGGCAGCAACTCCAGCCGATCCGGCTCATCCCGTTGCGAGGGAAGATCCTGGACTGCAGAGAGGCCCCGATGGCGGTGAGCCTGGAGGGGGGCTCCCTGTTTTCCCACCCGGCCTCGGTGGAGGATCCCGTCCTGACGGCTCGCCTGCTGGCCCCTCATTTGGACATGGATGAGCGGAGCCTCCGCAAGAGGTTGAAACAGCCCCTGTCCTTTGTCTGGCTTGCCCGCCAGCTTCCCTTGAAAAAGGCGAGGGCCGTCCAGAAGCTTGGACTGAGCGGGATCGGGATGGAGAAAGAGGGGAAACGCTATTATCCGAACCGGGATCTCGCGGCGAACGTGATCGGGTTCGTGGGCGTGGATTCCCAGGGGCTGGAAGGCCTGGAGCTGTACTACGAAGGGCACGTGCGGGGTGCGCAGGCAAGTCTGCTGCTCCAGAGGGACGCGCGCGGAAGGCTGTTGTGGCGGGAGATGGCGGAAGCCCCGGACCTCGGCCGCGGAAGCGAAATCGCCCTGACCCTGGACCTGCGAATACAGTTCGCAGCGGAACGCACCCTTCGGCAGGCGGTGGAAGACACGGGAGCCTCGTCCGGGACCGTGGTCGTTCTCGACCCTCGGTCCGGAGAGGTGCTCGCCATGGCCTGTGTGCCCACCTTCAACCCCAACCGATTCCAGGCCTATGGACCCGGCTGGCGGCGGAATCGTTGCATCACCGACACCTTCGAGCCCGGTTCGACGGCCAAACCCTTCCTCCTGGCGGCGGCGATTGAAGAAGGCCTGGTGTCGGAGCAGACGAAGTTCGATTGCGAAAAGGGTGCCTATCGCTTTGGAGGGCACTGGATTCACGACATGAAACCCCATGAGGAATTGACCGCCCTGGAGGTCATCACCCATTCCAGCAACATCGGCGCCACCAAGATGGCCGAACGCCTCGAGGCCCAGACCTGGTGGGAGTATCTCCACGCCTTCGGATTCGGACAGGAATCGGGTATCGATCTGCCCGGCGAGGTGGGCGGCAACCTGAGACCCTGGAGGAGGTGGGCCAGGGTGGCGCTCGCGACCCACGCATTCGGACACGGTTTCTCGGTAACGACCCTTCAAATGGCCACGGCATTCGCCGCGCTTGCGAACGGAGGATTCCTGCTGGAGCCCTTTGTGGTGCGGGAGGTCAGGGACGAGGCCGGGAGGCCCGTCGAGGTTCGACGGCCAAGGGTCGCGCACCGGGTCATCTCGAAGGAAACGGCCGAGCGCGTCCTCGCCGTCCTGGAAGTCGTGGTCGCCAGTGGTACGGGAAAGAATGCCCGGGTCCCCGGGTTTCGTGTCGCCGGGAAGACCGGGACCGCCATGAGATTCGATCAGGAAACCGGCCGGTACGAGCACGAGAGGCCCGTGGTCTCCTTTGTCGGGGTCGTGCCGGTGGAGAGGCCGGAACTGGTCATTGCCGTCGTGTTGAATGAGCCGGAAGGGCAGGCCACCGGGGGGATGATGGCCGCGCCCGTGTTCCGGGAGATCGCTGCTTCGAGCCTCCACTACAGGCGAGTGCCGGGTGACGCGCCCGCAGTCGCCGAAGCGGGCTACGCGGTTCAGTACTGTTCCGCGAATGGGATCGAAGGGGAGAGCCCCTCCCTGGGGGCCGGGATCGTCCGGACAGGGGCCCAGGGTGCATGGCTGATGCCGGATTTGCGGTGCTTGCCGTTTCGAACCGCGCTTCGGGCCCTGGAAGGCCTTCCGGTAACGATACAGGTGGAGGGTTCCGGAAGGATCTTGGGCCAGGACCCCGTGCCGGGCGCTTCGATTGTCGCCCATCAGTCTATCAGGCTCGCGGGCCTGTCCGATGGAAGGGTCGGCTCGACGAGGAAAGGGACAGGGAACAGGTGAAGCTGGAGACGCTGTTGAAGGGGCTGCAGGGAATCAGGGTGCAGGGGGACCCCGCGACGGAGATCTCCGACCTGGCCTATGATTCCCGGAAGGTAACCCCCGGGGCCCTCTTCTTTGCCCTCCCCGGCGAGCACGTGGATGGGCGGGAGTACATCCGGGAGGCCCTGGACAGGGGTGCCCTTGCCGTCGCCGTTCCCGAGGGGGCGCCAACGTCCGGCCAGGCAGTTCTCGTCGAGGCATTGGACGTTCGTAAGACGATGGCGCAGACGGCGGCTCGATTTTTCGGGGATCCCTCGGGCGAGCTGGTGCTGATCGGGGTCACCGGGACCAACGGGAAGACCACGTTCACCTATCTCATGGAATCGATTCTCAGGGAGGCAGGGTTCAGCCCGGGCGTGATCGGCACGGTCTCGTATCGCTACGGGGAACATACCCGCCACCCGGAGAACACGACGCCCGAGTCGGTGGATCTTCAGCGCATCCTGCGGGAAATGGCGCAGTCTGGAGTCACCCACGCGCTGTTGGAGGTCTCTTCGCACGGCCTGGACTACCATCGGGTCGAGGCTTGCCATTTCGCCTGCGCGGTCTTCACGATGCTCGGTCGGGATCACCTGGATCATCACGGAAGCATGGAGGCCTACTTCGCCTCCAAGTCGAGGCTCTTCACAGAGATTCTGCCCCGCTCCACCTCAGGGAATCCAACGGTCGTACTGAACCGGGATGATCCCTACGGGCGAAAACTCCTGGACATGAGTCCGGTCCCCGTGATCTCGGTGGGTTCGGGGGAGGAGGCCGATTACCGCCTCGAATCGGCCGACTGTGACCGGGACGGAACATCGTTGACGATTCGTACCCCCCATGGGGCGCTCGAACTGCGCAGCCCCTTGCTTGCCGCTGTGAACGCCATGAACATCCTGATCGCGGCGGCAACCTCGGACTGGTTGGGGCTCGAGCCCGGGGCGATCGCTCGAGGGGTCGAGGGGGCAAGAAAGATCCCCGGCAGGCTCGATCGAATCGCCACGGACAAGGGTTTCCTGGTGCTCGTCGATTATGCGCACACGCCCGACGCGCTCGATCGTATGCTCGCGAGCGTTCGGGACCTCACGCCGGGTCGGCTCATTACGGTTTTCGGCTGCGGGGGGGACCGTGACCGGGGGAAGCGCCCCCTCATGGGCCGGGCTGCGGCTCAGTGGAGTGACCTGGTGCTGGTCACCTCGGACAACCCGAGGTCAGAGCCCCCGGAAGACATCATCGAGGAGATCCTGGAGGGGGTCCGCGAGGAGGGGATTTCTTCTTGCGAACCGACAGAGATTGCGGAAACGCGGCCCGGATCCAAGGCGTTTTGTCGCGTGGTGGATCGACGCCGGGCGATTCGACTGGCGGTTCGCCTGGCGGAAACAGGGGACACCGTGGTGATTGCCGGCAAAGGACATGAGGAAGTCCAGATTCTGGGTGGTGAGAGAGTCCCCTTCCGGGATGGTGAGGAGGTTGTTCGTGCTCTCCGAGGGACTGGAAACAGGGAGTCGGCTGTTGGCTGATCCTTACGAAGGAATCGCCCTGCGCGAGGTCATGGCTTTTACAGGAGGCCGGGACATCGCCGGCATGGGGGAGTGCGTGTTCCCAAGGGTGTCCACCGATTCCCGGACCGTGGATGCCGGAGACCTGTTCGTTGCCTTGCGAGGAGAGAGATTCGACGGGCATCGATTCGTTGAGAACGCCCTCGAGCGTGGAGCGCAGGGAGCCCTGGTGGAGGAGGCCCCCTCCGACGATGTCCTGCGCAAGTACGAGGCAGCTGTCGTGACCGTGTCAGACAGCCTGAAGGCCCTGGGGGACCTGGCCGCCGGATGGAGGCGGAAATTCCCCGTCCCTGTGGGAGTCTTGACCGGGAGCAACGGGAAGACGACCACAAAAGAGATGACCATGGCGATCCTCAGGCTCTGTTTTTCCTGTTTGTGGAGCCCGGGGAACTTCAACAACCGCATCGGCCTGCCCTTGACGCTTCTGATGCTCAGGCCGGAGCACGAGCGGGTGGTCCTCGAGATGGGGATGAACGAACCGGGCGAGATTCGAGCGCTTACCGGGATCGCCCAACCCCAGGCGGGCGCCCTTATCAACGTGGGGCCGGCCCACCTGGAGCGGTTTGCCTCTGTCGAGGCCGTGGCCGAGGCCAAGGGCGAGATGCTGGAGGCGATGCCAAAGGAATCGGTCTTCGTTTTCAACCGGGACGACCCACGCGTCCGTGGCCTGGCCGAACGATGGGAGGGTCCCAAGACGAGCTTTGGTTTCGGAGGGGATGCAGCGGTCCGACTCCTTGTCGCTGAAGAGAGAGGGGCTGCGCAGAAGATGAGAATCGAGGTTCTGGGCAACGAGGTTACCACCGAAATCCATCTTCCCGGCCGACACAACCTGACCAACGCCCTGGCCGCGGTTGCGCTTTCCTCGGCCCTTGGGGCCCCTCTGGAGGCCATTGGGGAGGGGTTGGCCCGATTCCAAACGATGCAGGGGCGGTTCGCCGTCCGGATGTACGAGGATTTCACGATCGTGGACGACAGCTACAACGCCAACCCGGCATCCATGGAATCCGCATTGGAAACACTCTGCGAGGTCAGCGGCGATGCGGACCGAATCCTCGTGCTCGGGGATATGCTCGAACTCGGCGCCTTCAGTGAGGAGGCGCACAAGGAGTTGGGGAGAAAGGCGGGACGGGTCCACCCCGCCCTCCTGTGTATCACGGGCGACTACGCGAAGTGGGTCATGCAAGGCGCGGGAGAGCAGGGGCTGCCGGTCGAGAGGGTCGTACAGTTCGAGGACGTGAAGACCGTGGCCCAGGAAATCCTTGGCAGGATGCAGGGGGGGGAATGGGTGCTGATCAAAGGGTCCCGTGGAATGGCCCTCGAGCGGGTCGTCGAGGAGCTTCACCGTCAGAGCAAACCCCTTCCGGAAGAAGGACAGGCGAAAGGGTAAAGGGTAAAGGGGAGGTCGAAGAATTGGAGAGAGCATATTTCACAGGCGAACGGGCAGATGCGGATGTCTTGATTATCTTGTCAAGACTTGATCCATCCCTTTCGCCTTACAAGCGAGGGGGGGATGATTGGAGCTAGAGGGACGCAAGGTACTGGTTGTGGGGCTGGCCCGTACGGGAGTGGCGGCGGCTCGGTTCCTTGCGCTTCGAAAGGCCCGGTTGACCTGTACGGATCTCCGGACGCCGGAGGATCTCGGGGAAGCGGTCGGCCTTCTCGAGGAGACAGGGGGCCGTCTCCGGTTGGGGGGGCACGAGAGAGAGGACTTTCTTCAGGCCGACTTGATTGTCGTGAGCCCGGGCGTCCCGTTGTCGATTCCGCCCCTTCAGGAAGCGCAAGCCGCGGGGGTGGAGATCATCGGGGAAGTGGAACTGGCGTTCCGGCACATAACGCGTCCGATCATCGGCGTTACCGGAACGAACGGGAAGACCACAACGGTGCACTTGATCGATTCCATGCTCGAGGAGGGAGGTATTTCCCATTGGGTCGGCGGCAACATCGGGAGGCCACTGACCGAATTCCTGCTGAGCCCCACAGGGGGGAAGGACGGCAGGGAGCCGGAGGTCATCGTGGCTGAGCTTTCGAGTTTCCAGTTGGAGACGATCGCGGGCTTCCGTCCCTGGATCGCTCTCTGGACGAACCTCAGCGCGGATCACCTGGATCGATACCCGAACATGGAGGCCTATGCCGAGGCGAAGGCCCGCATCTTCCACAAGCAGACCGCCCAAGATTTCGCCGTTCTTCCGGACAGGGACCCCTGGCTGGAGACGCACAAGGGCGTGATCCGGGGGCGTGTGCTGCGGTTCGGCACTTCCTTGGACGAGGAGCCGGACGTGTGCCTGAAGCAAGGATCGATCGTTTACAGGCAGCCGGAAAGCGGGGCGAAAGAGTCTTACGAAACAGGGCGGGTACGCGTGCCGGGGAAGCACAACCTGGAGAACATGATGTCCGCCCTCGCGGCTGCGCGACTCTGCGGGGCGGAGCCCCGGGGGATTCAAAGGGCGATGGATTCCTTCGAGGGGCTGGAGCACAGGGTCGAATACGTGGGGGAAGCCGAGGGGGTTCGGTTCTTCAACGACTCCAAGGCGACGACCGTGGATTCCGTAGTACGGGCATTGGAGTGCTTCGACGATCCGGTCCTGTTGCTGGCGGGCGGAAAGGACAAGGGAGGGTCCTTCGCGCCATTGAAGCAACCCGTCGGGCGGCATGTGAGGAGGCTGTTTCTGTATGGGGCGGCGGCCGGCAGAATGGCGCGGGAGCTCGGTGGAGCCACCGAGATCGAAACGGCCGGTGGCCTGGAGGGGGCCCTGGCGCAGGCGTGGAGAGCTGCACGGCCCGGGGAGATCATTCTGCTTTCGCCGGCATGCTCGAGCTTCGACATGTTCCGGGATTATGAAGAACGGGGCCAGAAGTTCAAGGCCCTTGTGCATGAGATTCTGCAAGAGAACGAGCCGACGAGGTGAGGCCTTGAAGAAACACCGCAGCCATGCAAACGAAGTGACCATGAGCGTGTTGAGCGTCTTGTTCGTCGGCCTGGGCCTGCTCTTGATCTATTCCACGAGCTCGGTCTTCTCGATGCAGCAATTCGGAAGCCAGTACCATTTCTTCTCCCGCCAGTTCCTGTTCGCCTGTTTCGGTCTGGCCCTGATGGCCGTGCTCGGTCTGGGCGACTACCGCCGGTTTCAGCCGTATGCGTTGCAGATCTTCATCGTCAGCGCCCTGCTTCTCACGCTCGTATTCGTTCCTCACCTCGGGAAGGAAGTGCGTGGGGCCCGACGATGGATCGACCTCGGACCCGTGAACTTTCAACCCTCCGAGCTCGTTAAGGTCACCCTTGTCTTCTACCTGGCAAGCTTCCTGTCGAGGAAGGGGGCTCAGAAGGCGATTCGGGAGTCCTTTTCAGGCTACCTGCGGATCTGGTGGATCGCGGCCCCCGTAATCGGCCTCGTGCTCGTGCAGAAGGATCTCGGCACGCCCGTTATTCTCGTGCTGGCAGTGCTTCTACTTCTCTTCCTGGCTGGTGCGAGAATGAAGCACATGGCCCTGACCGGGCTGACCGTCGCCCCGGCCGTCGGGCTTCTCTGTCTGGACAACCACCGCTGGCACAGGCTCTCCTCCTTTTCGGATCCTTGGACAGACCCCTATGGCGCCGGCTATCAGCTGATTCAATCCCTCATTTCCCTCGGAAAGGGCGGGTTGTTCGGTGTGGGTCTGGGGAACGGTACACAGAAGCTCTTCTACCTTCCTGATGCGCACACGGACTTCATCTTCTCGGTGATGGGGGAGGAACTGGGGATGGTCGGGTGCTACGGTTTTCTGTTGCTCCTCCTTCTGTTTGTCGTGATCGGCATCCGGATCGCCCTGCGTGCCCCGGATGGATTCGGTGTGTTTCTGGCATGCGGCCTGACCTTTCTCCTGGGCATACAGATGGTGATCAATATCGCCATCGCCCTGGGGTTGCTGCCGACGAAGGGGATGGCCTTGCCTTTTCTGAGTTACGGCGGAAGCTCCTTGATCGCCACCCTGATTTCGGTGGGGCTCTTGATCAGCATTTCCCGGCAGGGAGTGATGCGGTCGAGGCCGCGGACATAAGAAGAAGGGAACCATGTACAAGAAGAACCAGAAGATTCACTTCGTCGGTATCGGCGGTATCGGCATGAGCGGCATCGCCGAACTGCTGCTGAACCTGAACTACGAGGTGAGCGGATCGGACCTTCGGGGAACGGCCACGACGGACAGGCTCGCGGGACTGGGAGGAACGGTCTACAAGGGACATCGGGCGGAGCAGATTCAAGGGGCCGATGTGGTGGTTGTATCCTCCGCGATTTCTCCGGACAACCCGGAGGTGGCGCGCGCGCGGGCAGAGAACATCCCGGTCATTCCCCGCGCCGAGATGCTGGCCGAGCTGATGCGAATGAAATACGGCATTGCCGTTGCCGGTTCCCATGGGAAGACGACGACCACATCGTTGATCGCCACGGTCCTGGCCGAGGGGGGGATGGATCCCACGATGGTCATCGGGGGCAGGCTCAACAGTCTGGGAAGCAACGCCCGGCTCGGTGGGGGCGATTTTCTGGTGGCAGAGGCGGATGAAAGCGACGGATCCTTTCTCATGCTGAGCCCGACGGTGGCGGTGGTCACCAACATCGACCCGGAGCATCTCGACCACTACAAGGACATGCAGAACCTGAAGGAGGCCTTCCTTCGCTTTGTGAGCAAGGTGCCTTTCTACGGGCTGGTGGTCCTCTGCATGGACCATCCGAACGTGTGCGGCCTGCTGCCTCAGGTGCGCAAGCGGCACGCCACCTACGGGATGTCTCGCCAGGCCGATTTTCGGGCCCAGGATATCCGGCGGGAGGGTTGGGAGACGCGGTTCCGTGTGGTGCGGCAGGAGGAAGACCTCGGAGAGATCCGCCTGCGGATGCCCGGCCTGCACAACGTGTCGAATGCCCTTGCGGCCGTGGTGGTGGGCCACGAGCTGGACCTGGATTTTTCCGTTGTGAAGAAGGGCCTGGAGAACTTCGAGGGCATCCAGAGGCGTCTCCAGATCAAGGGGAAGCAGGGGGGGATCGTTGTGGTGGATGATTATGCGCACCATCCGGCAGAGATTCGCGCGACCCTCGATGCTGCCCGGCGGGGCTGGGACAATCGGATCCTTGCCGTGTTCCAACCGCACCGATACACCCGCACCCAACTTTGTTTCGAGGAGTTCCTGAGCGCCTTTCACGACGCCGATTCGGTGATCGTGGCGGATATCTACGCCGCGGGCGAGAAAGAGTTGATGGGCGTACATGCCAAGCGGCTTGCAGAAGGCATTCGCAGGCAGGGACACAAAGAGGTTCATTATATTCAGGAATTTCCTGAAATGGTCTCCCACCTGTCGGAGGCGTGCCATGAAGGCGACATGGTGCTGACCCTCGGGGCGGGGGATGTCTATCGGGTCGGAGAGATGCTGCTCGAGGAGTTGAAAAACCGTGGTTGAGGATCTGTGAATGGATAAGACGAGCCGATCATCCCGTACCGTTTCGCGTTGCGCCCTCTGGGGGCTCGGGGTGATTGTGTCGTTCCTTGCGTTCTATCTCCTTTCGTTCGCCTTGGCCCGATCTCCGCTGTTTGTGGTCAAGCAGGTGGAACTGGAGGTCTCCGGAAGGCCGGGGCCGGACGAAATCCGATCCATGAGCGGGATCCGTCCCGGCATGAACATGCTGTCCCTCGATACGGAAGCGGTCTCCCGCCGGTTGGAGAGCCATCCCTGGATTCGTCATGCCACGGTGGTGAAGCGGCTTCCCGACCAGGTCTTGATCAAGGTCAGCAAGAGAAGGCCGGCGGTGCTCGTCGAGGTGCAGGGCCGCCTCTACTACATGGATGGAGAGGGCAAGATCCTGGACAAAGTCGAGCCGGGCGGCTCTCTCGATTTTCCGATGATCACCGGACTCGTGCAGGACGTGGAGGGCGCTCGTCGTTCTGGGGATGGAAGGGATTTCCAGCAGGCCCTCTCGCTTCTGCGCGCGTTGCAGGCCACCCCTGCGCTGGGGAGTTTGTCTGAGATACGGATCGATCGTTCCGAGGGGTTGAGCTTTGTTCTCGAGGGATTCTCCGTGCCCGTGCACGTGGGTTGGTCAGGGTTTCCCGGGAAGATCATGCGGTTCGAGAAGGCTCTTCCCTCGCTGGCCTCGCAGTTGAATGCAATTGAACGCGTGGACCTGCGCTTCTCCGGTCAAATCGTTCTCAAGGAGCGAGAAGGAGGCGAGCTGCGGGTCCCGAAGGGGGGAGAGGGCGAAACCCTGGTGGGTTCCGAGCTCTCGTTTCATCCGACGACCTGAGTCGAAGAGGGTACCATGGCGAAGAGAGACAACTCGCTCATTGCGGCCTTGGATGTGGGGACCACCAAGATTTGCACGCTGGTGGGCGAACCGCGCGAAGACGGGACGGATGTGGTCGGCATCGGCCAGCATCCCTCCCGGGGGCTTCGAAAGGGCGTCGTGGTCGATGTGGAGAGCACCATTCAATCGATCAAGAAGGCGGTGGAAGAGGCGGAATTGATGGTGGGATGCGCCATCCCGTCGGTCTACGTCGGGATTGCGGGCGGGCACATCAAGGGCTTCAACAGCACCGGCATCGTCAAGATCCGGGACGGAGAGGTCAAAGACTCGGACATGAAACGGGTCATCGAGACGGCGACGGCGGTCGATATCCCGCCGGACCGGGAGGTGCTCCACGTCATCCCCCAGGAGTACATGATCGATGGGCAGGACGGCATCAAGGAGCCTCTCGGCCTCGTGGGCGTCCGTCTGGAGGCACGAGCGCATATCGTTACGGGCGCCGTGACGTCGGCCCAGAACATTGTGAAGTGCGCGAACAACGCGGGGCTCAACGTGCACGACATCGTCCTGGAGCAGCTCGCCTCCTCGGAGGCCGTACTGACCCAGGACGAGAAGGACCTGGGGGTGGCGTTGGTCGACATCGGGGGGGGAACGAGCGACCTGGCGATCTTCTCCAACGGCAGCGTCAAACACACGGCGGTTCTCTCCCTGGGCGGCAACCAGGTGACCACGGATCTGGCCTTCGGCCTGCAGACCCCGATTTCCGAGGCCGAAGAGGTGAAGAAGAAGTGGGGGTGCTGCCGCTCTTCCCTGGTCGATTCGGAGGAGATGATCGGCATACAGGGCGTAGGGGGAAGGGGCATCCGGGATCTTTCCCGGAATGTGATGGCGGAAATCATCGAACCGAGGGTCAGTGAGATCTTTACGCTCCTGAAGCGGGAGATCCAGATGAGCGGATACGAGGAGATGATCGCATCGGGCGTGGTCCTCACGGGGGGGTCGTCCCTGCTCGCCGGCATCGAGTCCCTTGCCGAAGAGGTCTTCCAGCGCCCGGTACGTGTCGGATTGCCGAGCGAGATCGGAGGCCTGGCGGACGTGGTCAAGTCCCCGGTCTATGCGACGGCGGTGGGACTGCTTCTCTACGGAAGGCGGGACATCGACGGCAAGCGCTTCCCCCAATCGGGGGAAAACATCTTCACAACGGTCATCCGAAGGATGCGGGCGTGGTTCGAGGGGATGTTTATCTGAAGAAGAAAGGCTTGGAACCGAGCATTCAATCTTAATGAAAGGGAGGGAGGAGAGACATGCTTGAATTCGACGAAGGCGTAGGACAGGGGGCAAAGATCCGCGTTGTAGGGGTCGGTGGAGGCGGAGGCAATGCCGTAAACACCATGATCGAGCTGGGTCTGCGAGGTGTGGATTTCATCGCGGCGAATACGGATGTGCAAGCCTTGGAGAACAACTGCGCTCACACGAAGATCCAGGTAGGTCAGAACATAACCCGAGGTCTCGGATCCGGGGGAGACCCGGAGGTGGGCCGGCGATCCGCCATCGAGGATCGTGAGGGCCTGCGCGACGCCCTGGACGGGGCCGACATGGTGTTCGTCACGGCCGGCATGGGAGGCGGGACCGGAACCGGTGCGGCTCCCATCATTGCGGAGATCGCCCGCGAGACGGGCGCACTCACGGTCGGCGTGGTGACCAAGCCGTTCCCCTTCGAAGGGAAGGTGCGGATGCGGCAGGCCGATGAAGGGATCCAGCATCTCAAGCGGAGCGTGGACACGCTGATCACGATCCCGAACCAGAGGCTCCTGAACGTGGTCGGCAAGAACACGCGCCTGCGAGATGCCTTCAGGAAGGCGGACGAGGTCCTTCACAACGCCGTCAAGGGGATCTCGGACACGATCACCGTTTCCGGCCTGATCAACGTGGACTTTGCCGATGTGCGGACCGTCATGAGCGAGATGGGCATGGCGCTCATGGGAGAGGGGATCGCGCAGGGGGACAACAGGGCCGTCGATGCAGCCCAGAGGGCGATTTCCAGTCCCCTGCTCGAGGACATCTCCATTGACGGAGCCCGCGGCATGCTGGTGAACGTCACTGCCGGCGGCGATTTGACTCTCCATGAGATCCACGAGGCGATCACCCTCATCCAGGAGAGCGCGCATCCCGAGGCGAACGTCATCTTCGGCGCCGTGATCGACGAAGATCTGGATGAGGACATCCGGATCACCGTGATCGCCACCGGCATCGGCCGTGCGGAAAAGGCGAAATTCGACATGGAGAAGAAGGTGGCTTCGATCGCATCAGCGGCGCCCTTCCGCACAGAGAGCCCCGTCCAGGATGAACTCGATGTCCCCACCTTTCGAAGGGGGCAGAGGAAAGAGGTGGATCCTCTCCGGATCATCAAGGCGGGTGGTACGTCGGGCAGGCGGGAAGAAGCCGATTTGGACGTTCCCACGTTCCTCCGTCAGCCGGTCGCTGACTGAGACAGCGAGGGTACGAAACGAGAAGTGCCCGAAAGGGCTGGATCGAGCGATCGGCCATGTCGAACCGTCTCTACAGGGTGGCGCGCGACCGTCTGGCGCGGGAGGAGGGTGCCTTTCAGAAGGACTGGGGGGGCCGTATTCCGGTCGCCCTCGTGTACCCGAACGTCTATCGCGTGGGGATGGCAAACCTCGGGTTTCTGGCCGTCTACGGACTCCTGAACCGCCATCCGGACGTGGTCTGCGAGAGGGCCTTCTTCCCGGACGGCGAGGAGAGGAGGGAGATGGCCAGGACCGGCACGCGTCCCTTCTCCCTGGAAACCCAGAAGCCCCTGGATGCCTTCGAGATCATCGCCTTCTCCCTCTCCTACGAGAATGACTATCCAAACGTTGCCGCCCTTCTCTCCATGGCGGGCATCCGGGCCGAACGACGCCACCGAACCCGGGATGCACCCTTGTTGATTGCAGGGGGGCCGGCCAGCTTCCTCAACCCGGAGCCCATGGCCGGAATCATGGACCTCTTCGTCCTTGGCGAAGCGGAAGAGGCCTTGGAAGAGGTCCTCGAGCAGTATCGAAAGCGACGTGGTGTCGACAGCAGGGAGGCGTTTGTCTGCGAGGTCCCCTCGGTTGAGGGCGTATACGTACCGGCTCTGTACGAGCCGCAGTACGAGGAGGACGGAACCCTTGCCTCTTTCGCGCCCAAGAAGGGGGCGCCGGAAAAGGTGCAGAGACGGTGGGTGCGGGACCTGAATCGGCGCACCACGGAAGCAACGGTCTTCACCCCGGAAGCGGAACTCGCAGGGATCCACCTGGTGGAGGTCGGGAGAGGGTGCAGCCGTCACTGCCGCTTCTGTTCGACGGGATTCATCTACCGCCCCGTCCGGTACCGGAACCTCGAGGCCTTGAAGCCTTCCCTGGAGACGGGCATAGGGAAAGACCGCCGACTGGGACTGGTCTGTGCCTCCCTTGGGGACTACCCGGAACTGGACGCTCTGTGCGAGTGGCTCCTCGAGAGGGGAGGGAAGCTTTCGGCCCCCTCCTTGCGCCTGGACACGTTGAGCGACAGGCTCCTCGACGCCTTGAAGGCGAGCGGACAGAAGACGGTGACCCTCGCGCCCGAAGCGGGCAGCGACAGGATGCGCAGGACCCTGAACAAGGCGTTCGACGATGAAGAGATCCTGCGTGCCGCCGACAGGCTGGCCGAACACGGGATCTTCAGCATGCGGCTCTATTTCATGGTCGGCCTTCCAGGGGAAGACGAGAAGGATGTGGAGGCGATCATCGACCTCGCAAAGCGGCTCCGTCACAGGTTCTTGCGGGTCGCCAAGGACACGCGTCGCATGGGGGAGATCACCCTCAGCGTGAATCCTTTCGTGCCCAAGCCCTGGTCCGCCTTTCAGTGGTGCGGCATGGCCGAGCAGGGAGTTCTGTCGGACCGTTTGAAGAAGATCCGGCGCGCCCTCCAGAGAGAGCCGAACATCCACGTGACGCACGGGCTGGCAAAGTGGGCCTATTTGCAGGCCCTGTTCGGTCGGGGGGACCGGCGGGTCCTTCCCTTCGTGATGGAGGGTGCAGTAGAGGACACGGACTGGAAGAAGGTTTTTCGAAGAACCACGCTCAATCCCGATTTCTTCGTGCATAGGGACCGTCGGAGGGACGAGCTTTTCCCGTGGGACTTCATCGACCACGGAATTCCCAAGGAGGCTTTGTACAGGGAATACGAAAGGAGGGTCTCATGTTCCCCCGGGACCATGCCCGAGGAAAGCACCCGTTGCTGAACGTGCAGGATGGGTATCCCTTTACCCTGCAGCAGGGGTCGGTTGTCGACCTTCTGGGCAGCATGTCGAGCTACAACCACGACCTTGGAGGCCACTCGGAGAGGGTGTCGAGCCTTTGCATGCCCATGGCCCTCCGGATGGGCCTCGCGGGAAAACGGTTGCTCTACCTGCAGTTGGCTTCTCTGCTGCACGACGTGGGCAAACTGGACGTGCCGCCCCATATCCTGGACAAACCGGGCATGCTCTCCCTTCAGGAGACCCTCGTGATTCAGGATCATTCTCTCCGGGGAGAACAGATCTTGAGGTCCCTCTCCCTGCCCGACCCGATCTGTCAGACCGTCCGGAGCCACCACGAGCGCTTTGACGGGAGGGGCTACCCGGACGGCTTGGCCGGGGAGGAAATTCCCCTGGAGGCAAGGATCGTACGGGTTGCCGACGCCTACGATGCGATGACGGAAGACAGGCCCTACCGGGCGGCCATGACCCCTGAAGTCACCCGTTTCTGGATTGCCGGACTTTCCGGCGTGTACTTCGATCCGGAAGTGGTCGACTGCTTCCTTTCCGAATAGCCGACAACAGCCGATGAGCACGATTCTACACACAAACCCGATCAACCCCCAGAAACGCCACATCCAGCGTGTGGTGGAGGCCCTTACAGAGGGGAATCTGGTCAGCTATCCCACAGACACCACCTACGGGATCGGATGTGACCTGCTCAACAAGCGGGCCATCGAGAAGATCTACGCCCTGAAGAAGCGGGACCGGCGCAAGCCGGTCAGCATCCTCTGTTCCGACCTGAAGGAATTGAGCCAGTACGGCGTCATATCGAACTCGGCCTATCGGATCCTTCGCAGGCTGCTGCCCGGGCCCTACACGTTCATCCTTCCGGCAACCCCTCTGGTTCCGAAGGTGATGTTGACGCCTCAGAAGATGGTGGGCGCGCGTATTCCGGAATGTCGGATCGTGCGGGATGTGGTGGAGGGGCTCGGCCGACCTTTGATCAGCACGAGTGCCACCGCGGAGGACGGGACCATCCTGAACGACCCGGAAGATATCGAGAAACGGTTCCGTGGCAGGATCGACATCGTGATTGCCGAGGCGTGCCCCGGGGAGCCTTCCAGCATTATCGACCTCACCGGGGACGAGCCGGTCCTCATCCGCAGAGGGCTGGGCGATTTGAGCTGGCTGGAATAGGGCCTTTCATCGGAACATCATCAGGACCTCGTCCTCGTCGTGTTCGTGCTCGAAAAGAATAAACGGCAAAGAGGACTTCTCAGGAGTGTGCCTCTGCTGAAGTGGGGGATTGACGATTGTGCCTAATCTGCGCCTAATAGGAACGTATGTGTTTGGAGGACCCGATGGCAAAGAACCGACTGAACATCAGCTTGGACGAGGATCTCGTGGACTTCGCCAAGCTTTTCGCCGCGGAGAACCGCACCACGGTCTCCGAGGTGATCACCCAGTATCTCCTCAGCTTGAAGCGCAAAGCCCAGGGAGAGACCACGGAGAAGATCCTCGCGCACCCGGCTTTTCACGAGGCCATGGAGGACGTCCAGGCCAAGCTCCGCGACGGCAACGTCGAGTGGCGCACCTTTGACGAGGTCTTCTCCGACTGATGGAAATACTCTTTGAGAAGGCCTTCGTCAAGGCGCTCGGCAAGCACTCCGGGATCAAGAAGCAGGTGGAGAACAAGGTCCGGATGATCATGGAACAGCCGCTGGCCATGGGGGAACCGCTCAAGGGCACCTTCAGGGGCTTCTACTCCTGCCCGGTCAAGAAGAGCTTCATCATCATCTGCCTCTACTGTCGGGCCTGCCGGAAGAAGGGCGACGGTGAGATCGTGGCCTGCTCGGATTGCAGCGAACGCGATGACGAGACCCTCAAGTTCGCGCTCCTCGGACCTCACGACGAGGCCTACGGAATCTGAAGCTCGAGCGACCCGTGGCTGTAAACCAGATGGACCGACCTGGCGTGCGCCGCGCATCCATGCAAGTTCGCGTTGCGTTCTTCGCCCTCGCCATCCGGTTCGGCACCAAAGTCTATGATTTCCCGGATCTCTATGCCAAGACGATCAAGTTCGAACTCTATTTTCACATTATCTTTCTCTATCTGGTGGTTCTCCTGTGGTTAATCTGCCGCGGATGGAGGAAGGCCCTGGGGAAACAGAAGCAGCTCGAAAACATCATCCTGAGCATCAACCCGGACGTGCTGATGGTGGTGGACGCCGAAGATAGGGTCATCTTGTGCAACAGCTCTCGTGGAATCGTTCGACAAAGGCAACTCGATGGGTGCAGTCGACCGTCTTGAAGTACTCTCGCAGGTCGTGCCGGATGGGGTTTCCCACCACCCGAACGACCTCACTCATGATGGATGAATTGAGAAATCCAAACAGTTATCCGAGTTGATGCTCCCAAAACATAGCTTCACCAGGCCAACCCCATCAGCCCCCTGAAAACACAATCCTATCGAGGCACTTGTGGCTCGATGAGCCCGGATCGAAAGAGGTTCGGCTCCATCTCTCGTCCTCCGCCAGATCAGTGCTCATCTTCTTGAGCGGCCTGGGGGGCAGGCCCTGTGCCTCCCGTTCTCTGTTCTCCCTCTGGATGGCCTTGTTCTCGTCGTTGAACTTGTCGATGTAGAAGCGCGACTTGTAGTGGTCATACATCCGCATGAACTCGGTCGCAATGGTGGACGAGAGTCGCTTGTTACCGGTGATCAACATCGCGTTCTCGTCATTGTCGCAGCAGGAAGCTTTGGAGAAATTTGCTGAGCCAATCAGCACCCTGGGACTGTCTCCCCAGGGGTCGATAACGATCGTCTTGGCGTGGATCTTGTGCGCACCGAAGGCCTTTGCGTCCCATTTCCTGCCCATGTACGTCTTGAGCCTGTTGGGTGGGAAGAAGCGGGTGTTCTTGCGCTGCAACGTCTCTATCTTCTTCTTAGCGGTAGCATTCACCAGGCCGTATTCGATGATCTCGTCCGAATTGGCGTGCAAAGCCTCGATCATCCCTTTATCTACGCCGAAAGGCGCACTAATGAAGACTGCAGACTGCGCTGAGCGGATCAGCCCCACTGAGGTTTTCAGGAGGTCTCTTTTCCTGATAGGAGAGAAGAATGTCTGCTCCGCGAAGCGGTCCGCGATGGCGTTGGCACGGTCCATGATTTCGCGATTCGCTACCTTGCTGTCAGCTTTTGGCGGGTTCGGAACCAACGCCTGGAAATAGTCTTCGAAATGCCTGACGGCGTCCGGGTCGCGGACAATCAGGGCGGTATTGGTCTGGTAGTTGAATGCATTCTCGGAAAAGTTTGCCGAACCTGTCCACACCTCGCGCGGGGTGTCGTCGACTAGGCGGATTACCACCTTGTTGTGGCTGATGTTTACGGTTGTCCGCTGGATTGCGACCCCTTCCAGCCCAAAATGATGAATCACTTCTTCACTCTTTTCCGTTGAGTGCTTTCCGGGCTTCGCGTCATGGACGATCTGGACTGAAACACCGCGGTCCATCGCGTCTTTGAACGCCTTGGCGACCTCGTGGTCAAAGAACTCATAGATGGCAACGTGCAATTCTTCGCCGGCTTGGGCCCCGGCAATGAAGCCGAGGAGCGACTCTTTCAGCCCACGAGACAACCAGCGATAGGCGGACGGACCCACTTCCGACGGGTGTTGATTCTTGAAACGAGACAGATAAGCCATCGCCGCCGTAACGCCACGGTTGACGAAGATTCCAAGATCGCCGGGGTCGGCCTCAGAGGGTCGCAGTTCAAAAGTCAGCGGAACCTCATCGCGGGTCAACGCACCGGGCGCTCCCCGCATTGGAAATACCTCGTATCGGTATGCCCGCTCCGGCTTCAATGTGTAATCGTTCCAACGGAACCTCTGGAACGGCGCTTCCAGGGATCGCACCTCCTCGGCTCCGTCGTCATGGGTGCCAGCAAATCGCTTGAATCCACGAAACCAGTCGAGCTTCATCACTTCTTCTGTCGTGGGGTCCAGGTCGGTGCGCCGGATAGCAAAACCGAGCAACCCGTCGCGTAATGCCGGATCGTCAAACGTCCAACCGATGATCGCGGAGTGGGTGCCAACCAGCGCCGCACCGCGATAGGGTCCACTCTCGGCGCGGAGGACGGGACGGTACGTGGTTGTCATGGCCTATCCTCTCTGAGTTATGCGGCAATCAGCCGGCCACTTCGAGTTTCATCCAGCACAGTTCTTCTCGGAATCTACTGGACTTTCCGTAACCCGAGCCCCCTACTGTCTGTCTCGATCGGAAACGTCGATTGGATCCTCTCGCGAGACTATGCGCATAACGATTGGTGTATGGTCGGAGACCCGGCTCGAGAAGTCCCCAACAGAGCGATCCAACCGGACGATAGCGGCATCGTCGCCCGAGATGGTACCGGGAATCACATCCCTGCTTACAACGATGTGATCGATCAGCGAGCGATGCTGACCGCCAACATAGGAGGCTGCTCCGGAAAGCGCGTCGTCAGCCGTCAGTGCAAAGAGATCCGGCGCGTCTCTGAGGCTAGCCAGCACGTCGTTGTTAAGCGATTCATTGAAGTCACCTCCAAGTACAACCGGGGTCTTCTCTCTATCTCTAACATCCTTGATGATGTCTGCAAGGGTTTCTGCCGCCAATCGGCGGCGGGCCCTGCTCTGTTCGTCACCAAAGGCCTTGAAATGCACAACGATCATTAGGAATTTGACCGGGTTGCTGTTGCCGTCTTCAACTTGACACCTTGCGAACAGCGGTTGGCGAGGAAACGCTCGACTACCAAGGGTAGTCTTCACCGAAAGTGCATCCTTGTGGCGATCAGATATGTCATCAGCGAGTTCTACGGTCGCTGTCTCCTGATCGTAGAGAACTGCCAGATCCTGGCGGCCACGGACGTCCTTCATCGCATATTGTGCCAGATCACCCCGCTCGCGAAGTGCCGCGACCAGTTTCTTCAAGGCATCATCCTCGACTTCGACCAGGCCTATGACATCCATGGACATACGGTGCAGGACATCTGCGACGACCTCTACCCTCTCGCTGCCCACAGAGGAATTGAAGTGTTCGATGTTCCAAAAACCGACATCAGCGAAATCCCGTGCCCCTACGAAGTCAGGGATTTCGACTTCTTCAGGGGTCTCAACCACGCCTTCGACGTCGAAGAAGCCGAGACTTGGCGAGGTGTCTGCGACCTGCCTGAGGATCTCATTCAATTCTCTGTCTGCTTCGGTATTCTCTCTATTCCGGCGAAGGAGATGACCCACAATGGCGGCCATTCTGATTCCTTCATTTGTCGCCGTCCCGCCGTCGTCCGCCCATCCTGCATGATGAAGAGCAACAAGCTCCCACTCGTTGTTGAAAACGGCTGAACCGGAAGATCCTGGTTCCGTGTCGGTTCGGTAATGGATGACTTTGTCCCGTACCCGGATCACCCGGTTGTCATGGATGGCGACTTCCTTCTTTCTGCCTCTTGGGTGTTGGATGATGTTTACGCGCTCATCGCGAATGATCCCCGCAGGGTTGCGGAGCAAGGGCACAGGAGTGATATCAGACAAGGTTGATCCGTCACACCCTACGATGGTGAAGTCCAAGCCCTTGTCTGTAATGAACAACTTCCCGGGCAGCAAAGGCACGCGTCGAATAGTACCGTTCGCTTCGAATCCGAATTCGGCCACGCTGGCCTCAGCCGTTTCTGCATCCGGCAGTACATGGTTATTGGTCATGATGAACTCTTGTGCCGCGATCAAGAATCCTGTGCCAAGAGACCCCGGCGTCTTGATTCTGCAAACGGCAGATGCTCTCTCGGCCCCCTTGGAAAGATAGCTTGCCGGTAGGAAGTCGGCCCCGAGGTGAACCTTCTCGTAAAAGCGTGCGATTTCGTCTTCAATGTTGCGTCGTTCATCTTCATCTGCAACTGTGCCCACAAAGGCATCGGGCCCCAGCAATTTTCGCCCGCGTCGTTCGACCATGCGTCGATATACGTCTTTCTCGATGTCTTTGGCTCCCTTGACCTCGAACTCACGACCTTTGCACCGAGCCTTTCCCTCCCCTCGGATGACCGTTCTTCGAACAGGGATTGCCTCGACGACTGCTTTGAATTTCTCGGCCACCGATCGGTACCCATCGTCGGTCGGATGCAGTTCGTCATGCCATTGGGTTTTCGGGTCGACTGTCTCACGGCAATCAACATGGAAGACCGTCTCACCGAAGTCTTTCGCAATCGATATCAAGGCGTCATTGAGTTGGTCGATAAGAACGCGAATAATCGCTGCTTGAAGGCCTTTTGCCTTGATCTGCAGCCCTTCCATTGGTTTTCCGAGCCAGCGTCCCCCTTTTGTCGGGATTGCGTAATCGTAGCCGTGGCACAAGATCTTCAGGCCCGGGAATGCTCTTTTCAGGCGAGAGAATAATCCGCGGTAGATCTCTTCGATTTCGTTCAGCACTTGTGTCCACTGGGCCCCCGGGTAATCTTCTGGTTTCAGCTTTTCATCGAATGGTTTCAGAACCTTTCCAAGCATCCCGTCTCCAAGCAGATCATTGCCTCCTCCACTTATCATGAAGATATGGGGTTTCTTCTTCTCGATGGCCTCCGAAATCTCATCTTCGAGCACCATATCCCTCAGGAGGTCACCTGCCGCGCCCAGACTCCAAACGGCGTAATCCTTTGACAGATGATCGATCACGTCATCGAGCCTGATCGGATATTGGAACCAGGAGTCGCCTTCCGAAACCATACGGATTCCCGAGTAGTCTCTGACCTTTGCCTTATACCTGAGTTGTCTGCGAAGCTTGGACATGAAGTTGAACCACCTAACAGCGACCTGCCCCTCAAGTCCCTCCGTATCGACCATATTCGTGTTGATTTTGATGGCGGGGGAGAAGGCGCGCGAGTTCGGGACATCCTCTTCGAGGTATTTCCGAAACTCTCGCTCCTCGATGGTGATGTCTTTGAGCTGCTCTTTGAGTTCTGACAATTTGATCGCATTTGGCATGTCGATTCCTTCCTCTTGCTCTGTGGCCGCCAAACACCTTTCCAACAAGGTGGGGGGCCTAGCTGCTTCCTAATCCGACTGGGAGGCTTCGCAGCAACTTCTAGATGTTCGGTTCCATGCCCTGCCGGTGCATGATCAAAGGATATCTGCCGGGTCGATTCCGTTACGTTCAAGCCAACCCTTGACCGGGTCCTCATTCACGATCGAAGATAGATCTAGGTGTGCCTTCGCGATCTCGAGATCGGCCATGACCGCTTCTACCGTTTCAGGATCGCTGCGGAGTGCTTGGTTTTCCTGGTTATCCAACTCGATAGTGCACAGGGCTCGGTTGAATTCGTAGAGAGGAAACCAGTCCCGATCCTCACCCGCATTGCGGATCCGAATGGCGCGCTCCAGCGCCACCTTGGCAGCGCTGAAATCTGGGCATAGCTGATCCTTTAGCGCGTAACCAAGTTGCCCGTAGTACCGATGATTCTGCTTTTTCTTGTCTGACTCTGCAAGTGCCCGAAAAACCGGAATGGTTCGCTCCATTTTGCTCTTGTCTTTGCGCCACGTGGACCTTCGTATCTCCCGTACTTGCTGGAAGATGTAGTGTCTTACGCTTGAGGAAGCGCCTGCAAGAACCTCAAGCATTTCTTTCTCGCCTACCGGCGGGGCCTTTTCGTCTAGATGACGATCTACCAGAGACATTGCGGATGTATCTGTCAATCGTTCGCGATCATCATCTGCGAGCTTAGTCTCTACCGATTGCGTCCGCTCAGCCAGTTCCTGGGTCTTCTCGCTGAGCTCTCGCATGGACATGGAAAGCGCTCTGTCCAGCACGGCGGGTCCGCCATACCCCCCCACCAAGGCGAGGGCCAATGCTCGGAGAATCTGTGCAGGTGTTTCCAGAACCAACTCTGACGGAACGAGCAAGAATAGGACGATGCCCCCAGCACTCCCAAAGCAGGCATCCGAGATCCATCCCAGGTTCAGGCTTTTCTGATCTGTGCCCCATTGAGGCATAACCAATCCTCGCTGTCGGTGCCCGTGCAGAAGACCTCCCAGTGCACCGGCAAGCGCGAGAATTGTGATCGTTGTGATTGGTGAGTTGGACATCCGGAGAGTTCCGACTTTCCACAATGTTGAGGCTGGCCTCTTAATCGGGACTCGAATGCTTGATTCTTGGTGTGGCGAGGAGCAACACCCGTGCCAGCAAGAGGGAAGACTTCCAAGTCTTTGAAAACTATACCAATATCTCCAGAATGACAGTCCGCTCGCTGGAGCAGATGGCCGTAAAGGCCGTTGACATCTGTAAACCCCGCTTACAGACAACAGGAAGCCATGTCATCCTATTCTGCTAGACGTTGCGTCCGGAACCTGCCAGGGACACAGACCTTGCCGTTGCGAACGGGTATGGGGAACAGTCTCCTGTCAGCAACGCCGAATCTCTCCGTTTTCGCTTGACTTCAGTGCTACAATGAAAAGAACAGTGAAACCTCTAGAGCATTCCTTGCCGATTCGACTCTCCATGCCGCGGGCGAGGCAGGATTAAGCGATCCATGTCTGAATATCTGCAAGAACTGACCAAGTGTGAGCTCTGTGAACACCGGTGCGGAGTGGACCGGCTTGCGGCGGAGCGAGGTGTTTGTCGGGTAGGGATGCCGGAGGTGGCCTCCCGGACACTCCATCCGGCACCTCCGGAGAGCTACACGATCTTCACGGCGGGCTGCAACTTCAAGTGCCTGCACTGCCAGAACGGGACCATCTCCCAGTACCCGGACAACGGTATGGCCGTTGACGGACCTGTGGACCCGGAGGATCTAGCTCGGGAATCCGTAGGGGTGCTCGAATCCCCTGCCGGGCGGCTCATGAGGGCGGACCGGATCTTCTTCTCCGGGGGCGAGCCCTCCATTTATCTTCCCTATATCGAAAAGGTGGTCGAAGAGGCCAGGAAGATCCTTCCGGGCTGTAAGGTGAATTTCGACACGAATGGTTTCATGACCGAGAGATCTCTCCGGAGGGTGCTCGGGTTCGCCACCTCGTTGACCTTTGACCTCAAGGCCTTCTTCGATGAGACGCACAGGGCGCTGACAGGTGCCCCGGTGGCCCCTGTGCTGCGAAACGCGGAGATCGTGGCCCGGGAGGCCCCGGAGAATTTGTGGGAATACCGGATCGTGGTGATTCCCGGTGTGAACGAGGAGGACATGGAGCCCCTGTGCCGCTTCCTCGCAGGTATATCCAAGGATCTTCCGGTCTGTTTTCTCGCCTTCCGGCCCAATTTCGTGTTAGACAGGTGTGCGGGCGCGTCTCGGAAGCTGATGAGAAGAGGCCTCGAAACAGCGTGGGAAGCAGGGCTCGTCAGGGCGACCTGGGCGGGCATGCCCGACATCGCCGGAACATCGCCCAGGGCAGCTGAGGAGCTTGAGGCAAGCTACCGGATGGCGGGTGCACGGGCAGCGGCTTCCTGCGCACTGGCCAGGGGATGCGGAACTCATCCAAGAGATTGCGGGGACTGCACTGCGCAGGCAAGCTGCCCCCTGAAGCGATACCGGCCCGAGAGGAGCACCTGAAGGATGCCGGAACCTGATTGCCTTCTCGAGGAACAGGGCTTCCAGACCGGGAGCTGTTCCACGAGAACGAAGGGCAAGCCCCTCACCGCGTGCAAGGCGACCCTTCGCTCCCGGGAGGGCCGCCTGGAGCGGCTCGTCCGCACGGTCCATCTGTCCAGGCCGGAGAACTACCTCTCGGTGTATCAGTCGGGCTGCAACATGTCCTGCCGGAAGTGCCATTCCTGGGAGTTCAGCCAGGTGGCCGAGGGGGACTGGATGACTCCCGAGGACATTGCGGAAGAAGCCGCTGCGTATGACCGTGTGGTTACCCTGAGAGAACCAAGGGAGCGGGCCACGGCTTGGCATGCCCACGATACCTGCAGATGCTGCGGTAGTTGTGTGATCGACGGAAGGCCTTCGGACCACTGCCCCGGTCTCCTTCGACCGGAGGCCGTGGTCTACAGCCCCCAGGGGTTCGGCCCGGCCCGGAACATCGTGGCCTTCACCGGGGGGGACATCACCTGCCGTCCGGAGTTCTATGCGGAGTGCACTCGCCTGATCAAGGACGGGAGAGACCTCTGGGTGTTGATCGAAACGAACGGGTACGGCCTCACTCCACGAACTCTGGATCATTACAGGGATGCGGGCGTGGACGCCTTCTGGTTGGACCTGAAGGCCTTTGACCCGGAAGAGCACAAATGGCTCACGGGCTGTGACAACGAGCACATATTGAAACTCCCCGGTGAAATCATCCGACGAGGCTTTGTCCTGGAAGTCCTGTCCCTCCATATTCCCGGGCTTGTCGAGGCGGACGAGTTGGGTGACATCGCCGGTCTCATCGCCGAGGTGGCCCCTTCCATCCCCTTTACCATCCTTGCCTTCTTTCCCGAGTTTCGGATGAAGGAATACCGCAGCCCGACCGCACAGGAAATGGTGGAAGCCTACAGGCGGGTGAAGAAGAGAGGATTGGAGAACGTGCGCCTCGGGAATCTGGGGGTGTTCGCCCGCACGCAGCGGGATCAGGAATACCTCATCGAGAACGTGGACAGCGATGCCTTCTGATTTCTATAGGCAAAGCCGTGCAGGAAGGTTGATCGCCTCGATACTGGCGGCCGGCGTTTTCGTCGTGGCGTGCAGTGACGAAGAGGCGACCAGTCCCGCCCCCGATGGTTCCGGAGGCCAAAGCTTTACGCGCTATGTAGATCCCTTCATCGGAACGGCGAACGAGGGGAACACCTTCCCGGGCGCAACGGCCCCCTGGGGTATGGTCTCTGTTAGTCCTCATACTACAATCTCGACCCCGATCGACGTCGTCCTGGGTAACCCGAACCCCGCGTCGGGATACCTGTACGGGGAACCGTTCCTGCACGGCTTCGGGCTCACCCACCTGAGCGGAGCTGGTTGCCCGGATCTAGGTGCGCCCGTCGTTGCCGCTACTGTGGGCGAGATCAGGCCCGAGCCGGAGGGATACCGGTCCTCCTATGAAGACGAACATGCTTCACCCGGGTACTATGCCGTGCAACTGACGGATTACCAGGTCCTGGCGGAAGCGACCACCACAGCCCGCGTTGGCGTCTTGCGCTTCACTTTCCCCCCTCGTGCCGGAGACGCCAATGTCCTGTTCGATGTGGGAACGAGCCTGAGCTGGATCCGGAATGCCGGCCATGTCCGTCTTGTTTCGGACCGGGAAGTGGAAGGCTGGAGCGAGACCGGTCTGTTTTGCTTCGCCTTTACCAGCCAACAGGTCTTCTTCGTGGCGCGCGCGGACAGGGCCCCTGAGAGGATAGGCACGTGGGAAGGCGGAAGGGTTTCAACCAGCGAACAGGAGGCGTGGAATGACGCGGGCGTCTTCATGTGCTTCAACACGGAAGAGGATCGGAATGTCGAGATCTATGTGGGCCTCTCGTATGTGAGCGTGGAGAACGCGCGAGAGAATCTCGAAGTGGAGTGGCAACAGAGAGGCTTTGAGCAAGTACGGGTAGCCACCGTCAACAGCTGGGAAGAGGAGCTCTCTCGCATTCACGTGGAAGGGGGTTCGGAAAAGGAGAAGACCCTTTTCTACACGGCACTGTACCACTGTCTGCTTCAGCCCAACATCTTGAGCGACACGAACGGTGAGTATCCGCTCATGGGTCATGCGGGCGTCGGGAATGCGACGGACTACACCCGCTACACGGTCTTCTCGTTGTGGGACACCTACCGCAACCTGCACTCCCTGCTTAGCCTCTTGTACCCGGAACGTCAACAGGACATGCTGAGGAGCCTGGAGGAGATCACCCGGGAACAGGACGAGGCACCCCGCTGGGAGATCATGGGAAATGAGTCCTATGTGATGGTGGGCGACCCGGCCCTGATCGTCATCGCCGAGGGGTATCTCAAGGGCTTCTCGTTCCGGGACATGGACGCCCTCTACGAGATCTTGCGAAGAGGCGCCTTCTACTCGCCGGGCCGGCCGGCTCATAGGGAGGGCAACGAAGACTACTGGAACCTGGGCTTCATCCCCATGGACAAGGCGACGTGGATTCCCATGGGCAGGATCGGGGTCTGGGGTCCTGTGTCCACGACGCTGGAGTATTGCTTTGCCGACTGGTCCCTGGGTGAACTGGCCGGCGCCCTGGGCCACACCGAGGACGCGGGGCGGCTGAAGGAGCAATCACGGTCATGGCGGCATTTTCTGGACAGGGATCTTCGCCTCCTCAGACCCAAGAACCGGAACGGGAGCTGGTACGAGCCCTTTGACCAGGACGCCCTGAACGGCTCCACCATCATTCCCCGCACGGGCGGGCCCGGGTATGTGGAAGGCACGGCGTGGCACTATTCCTTCTTCGTGCCGCACGATGTGAAGGGCCTGGCCGAGGAGATGGGCGGGGAGGCCGCCTTCATCGACAAGCTTCAAGCGCTCTTCGATACGGACAGGTTCGCCATGTGGAACGAGCCGGACATCACCTTCCCCTACCTGTTCACCTATTTCAGCGGGCAGGAGTGGCGGACCCAGGAGGAAGTACGGGCACTCATGAGCCGGTATTTCACGACCCTGCCGGAAGGCCTGCCCGGAAACGACGATACAGGGACCCTATCGGCCTGGTACGTGTTCTCGGCCATGGGCTTCTATCCGGACAACCCGGTGAGCCTTCGTTACCGCCTTGGGAGTCCCATCTTTGACCGGATCACGATCCGCCTCGATCCCACGTTTCATGAAGGAGAGTCTTTTTCCATTCGGTCGGCGCAGGGGTCGGGAGATATCTACGTGGGGTCTGCGCGGCTGGAGGGGCGCGAGCTTCCGGATGCTTCGATCAGGCATGAGGACATCGTGTCGGGGGGCGAACTGGTGCTGGAGATGGTTGGGGAGCCGAGGCGGTAGTGGGGCTGAGGGATTCCCGCTCCCCGCCTTCGCGGGCATGACGGTGGGGGCGAAACTAGATCTGCACGACGCGGCGGATGACCCGGTTGAGCGGATTGTCGGCAACAGGATGCTCCTGGTGCATGCCCGAGGCCGTATCCACGGTGCCGATTGGAAGGCACTAGAGAATGTGGCGAGATACATGAGCCGGGCGGCCCTATCCGTGGAAAGAGTCAGGTACAATCGGGCCGAGGACCGCGTCGCCGTCTCCAAGAAGGCCTTCGGCTTTTCCCGGGAAGAGTCCAGGAGCTAGCCGGTTGGCGATTTTTTGGCCCTTCTGGCCTCCCATATACCCGCACCCTATGAGAGACTGACCCATTACTACGGCCTGTACAGCTCGAGCCATCGGGGCAAACAGAGGCGGGAAAACAAACGAGACCAGGAAACCGAACTTGTCCTCATAGAGAACGGGAAAGCCACGGCCAGCGGGAAACCCACCTCGACCTGGGCGAGGCTCATCCGCCGTATCTTCGAAGTGGATCCCCTGGGTTGTAAGAATTGCGGAGCCGAGATGCGCTTGATCTCCTTTGTCACGGACTTTCGGCAAATCAGCAGGATCCTCGAGCACACAGGTGCGCGGACCATACGGCCCCCGCCGCTCACGGCGAGTACGTCACTGCCCGGGCTCTCTCGGGCGGACTCTGTCGACTACCTCCCTGATGTGGACGCCTACGTACAGGACCCGATATACCCGGATTGAACCCTCCTCGCAAGACTCTCCGGCCCGGAAACGTGCGCCCAAAAACTCGCGACTCGGCCCCTACAGGCTCACTATCCGGGCAAAACCCTTCAACACGGCCCGGAATTGACCAATCTGTCGCTTGATGGTCCTCTCACGAAGCGCAGGGACATCTAAGCCAGCCCTTTCTGGGTCTCTAAGATGGGCTCTGGGTTTTTGATTTGCCTATAGAACTAAACGTTTATCCTCCCGGCACCCCCCCTGGTTCCGAAGGTCATGTTGACACCGCAGAAGATGGTGGGAGCGCGCATTCCGGACTGCCGGATCGTGCCAGACATGGTGGAGGGACTCGGCCGACCCTTGATCAGCACGAGCGCCACCGTGGAGGACGGGACCGTCCTGAATGATCCGGAGGATATCGAGAAACGGTTCCGTGGTACCATCGACATCGTGATCGCCGAGACGTGTCCCGGGGAACCCTCCAGCATCATCGATCTCACCGGGCACGAGCCGGTCCTCATCCGCAGAGGACTCGGCGATTTGAGCTGGCTGGAATAGGGCGGACCCCCCTCCCGTGCTTGCATCCCGCAAGGGTTAACGTTATGGTAATACTGTTTTTTTTAGGGGAGGTCCGTCCGCTTCCGGACGCCCCAGGGGAAGACGACACGACATGAAAGAGAAACGCCGGAAGTCCCGAGAGGCGGCAGCCGATGGGGACGAAGGGCACGTTCAAGGGTTTGCGGCCTACCTGACGCACAACAAGGGGTACACCGAGCATACCGTTCGCAGCTATGTGAGCGATGTGAGGCAATTCCTGGCCTACCTCGCAGAGCGTGAACAGGCCGCAACCGCAGAGACGGCTGACGACTACGTGATCCGTGGATTCCTGTCGAGCCGGTTTGCACAGAACAGGAAGGCTTCGCTGGCCAGGAAGCTTTCTGCCTTGAGGTGCTTCTATCGGTTTCTTCTGCTCGAGGGCAGGGTGGCGTCCAACCCGGCTGCCCTTCTGGCCATGCCGAAGCGGGAGCAGATGCTGCCCAACTTCTTGTCCGTGGACGATGTATTTCGGGTCCTGGAGGCCCCTGGAGACGGCTCGTTCATTCGGGCACGGGATCGGGCGATGCTGGAGTTCCTTTATGGAAGCGGCCTGCGGGTGAGTGAGCTCGTGGGGCTGAACCTCAAGGATGTGAAGACCGACTTGCAGGTCTTGAGGGTGTGGGGAAAGGGACGCAAGGAACGGATCGTCCCGTTCGGAGACAAGGCACGGCAAGCGCTGGAGAAGTACCTGGTCCACAGAGAAGAAGTCCGGCGGCGGCGGGGGCCGGCGGCGGAGGCCGGGAGGTCCGAGGAGGGACCTTTGTTCCTGAATCGTTCGGGCGGGAGACTGACGACCCGCAGTGTGGCCCGCCGTCTGGACGGCTATGTGCGGGCACTCCGGCTACCTAGTGAGGTCAGTCCCCACGCGTTGCGCCATTCGTTCGCCACGCACCTGCTCGATTCGGGGGCCGACCTCAGGGCGATTCAGGAACTGCTCGGGCATGCGAGCCTGGCCAGCACGCAGAGATATACCCATCTCAGCCTGGATCGGATCATGGAAGTGTACGATCGCGTCCACCCGAGAGCCAAACGGCCAGACAAAGGGCAAAGGGGAAAGGCGAAAGGCGAAAGGGATTGATCAAGTATTGAAGAGGGGATCAAGGGGAATTTGCTGTCTCCATTTGTCGAAGGTATTTCTGGCTTTTCGTTTCTTCCTGTAGAAAAGCCTTCGTCAAGACATGGACCGCCCCTTGACCCTTTCGCCTTTGCCCTTTCGCCTATGGGGATGAGGAGAAGTGGAAGAGGGCCATTTACAGTAGTCTGATGGGTGAGTAACTATGAACGTACACGCAACGACCATACTCGGGGTCCGGTGTAGAGACGGGGTTGCCATCGGTGGCGACGGCCAGGTGACGATGAACAATGTGGTCATGAAGGGCCGGGCGAGGAAGATACGCACCATGCAGGACGGAAGGGTCCTGTCCGGGTTCTCCGGCGCTGCGGCGGATGCCTTCGCCCTCTACGAGAAGTTCGAGGGCAAGTTGGAACAGTACCGGGGAAATCTCACAAGGGCCGCGGTGGAGCTTGCCAAGGACTGGCGAACGGACAAGGTGCTTCGTAGACTGGAAGCCTTGCTGGTCGTCATGGACAAGGAACGCTCTCTGATCATCTCCGGCACGGGGGATGTGATCGAACCGGATGACGGCGTAGTCGCCATCGGGAGTGGAGGCTCTTATGCGCTCGCTGCGGCTCGTGCGTTGGTCGCCCACACCTCTCTTTCTGCAAGGGAGGTCGTGGAAGAAGCCCTGAGAATCGCCGCGCAGATTTGTATCTACACGAATGAAGAAATAGACGTGGTGGAGCTATGAGTAGGCGAAAGGCGAAAGGCGAAAGGGCAAAGGGATGGCTCAGGTCGTGAAGAAGGCATTTTTCACAGAAGAATGGCCGAAGAAGGGGATTCTCCTGAATCCGTCTTCAGTTCTTGATCCATCCCTTTCGCCTTTGCCCTTTGCCCTTTTCCCTCTGGGGGCAGAGGAGGGGTACAGGTGGTAATGCAGCCATACACACCGAAGCAAATCGTACAAGCGCTGGACAAGTACGTCATCGGTCAGCACGAGGCCAAGAAGGCCGTGGCCATTGCCCTGCGGAATCGATGGAGACGGCAGCAGGTCCCGGTCGAGCTCCAGGATGAGATTGCCCCGAAGAACATCATCATGATCGGCCCGACCGGGGTGGGCAAGACCGAGATCGCCCGGCGGCTCGCGAGACTTTCGCAAGCGCCTTTCCTCAAGGTAGAGGCCTCGAAATACACCGAGGTCGGCTATGTGGGGCGTGATGTGGAGAGCATGATTCGGGACCTCACCGAATTGGCAGTCAACATGATCAAGGAGGAAGAGAAGCAGAGCGTCCAGCAGAGGGCGCGGGAAGTGGCCGAGGAAAGGCTGCTCGACTTGCTGCTTCCTCCCTCTCCCCGCCGAGTGGACGAGGAGCCGCTCAGGTCTTCCGACGAGACGGGCGAGGTCCCTGTGGCGACCGAGGACCGAACGGACACCCGGGAGAAGATCCGGCGGTTCCTGAAGGAAGGGCGGCTCGACGAGAGGTTCGTGGAGCTGGAGGTGGCGGACCAGAAGACTCCGGTCGTGGAGATCTTCTCCGGAAGCGGGATGGAGGAGATGGATGTCCAGATCAAGGACATGTTCGGCAACCTCTTCCCGAAGAAGCGGAAGCGACGAAAAGTGAAGGTCCCGGAGGCGATGGAGATCCTCGTGCAGGAAGAGGCACAGAGGCTCATCGATATGGACCGGGTGGTCAAGGATGCCCTGGATCGGGTTCAGCACTCGGGCATCATCTTCCTCGACGAGTTGGACAAGGTGGCGGGTCGGGAGCATGCCCACGGGCCGGATGTCTCCAGGGAGGGCGTCCAGCGGGATCTGTTGCCCATCGTGGAGGGCTCCAATGTGAACACCAAATACGGGATGGTCCGCACGGATCACATCCTGTTCATTGCTGCGGGCGCGTTCCACGTGACGAAGCCTTCGGACCTGATCCCGGAGCTGCAGGGACGCTTCCCGATTCGTGTGGAGTTGAATTCGCTCACGGCGGACGACTTCGTCCGGATCCTCACGGAACCGGAGAACGCCCTGGTCCTCCAGTATGTGGAGATGATCAAGACCGAGGGTGTGGAGCTGGAAATCGACGTGATGGCCATCCGCAGGATCGCGGACCTCGCCCAGGAGGTGAATTCCAGGACGGAAGACATCGGTGCACGCAGGTTGTACACGATGATGGAGAGGCTTCTGGAAGACATATCCTTTGAGGCCCCGGAGAGGAGCGGTGAAAGAATCGTTGTTGACTCGGTCTATGTGGACGGCAAGCTCGACGAACTGGTCAAGGACCAGGACCTGAGCCGCTACATCCTGTAGTCGTATTAACCCCGATCCCTGAAAGAAAGAAGGATCATGGATAGCTACCTGGACAAGGCCAAGGTCCTTACAGAGGCGTTGCCGTATATCCAGCGGTTTCACAGGAAGACCATCGTGATCAAGTACGGTGGGAGCGCCATGCAGGAAGAGGGGCTTCGGCAGCGATTCGCCCAGGATATCGTCTTGATGAAGTTCGTGGGCCTCCGTCCGGTCGTCGTCCACGGGGGAGGGCCGCAGATCGGGGCGACGTTGAAGCGACTCGGGAAGGACACTCGATTTGTTCGCGGCATGCGCGTCACCGATGCGGAGACAATGGAAGTGGTGGAGATGGTCCTTTCCGGAAAGCTGAACAAGGACCTGGTGCAGCTGATCAATTCACATGGAGGCCGTGCCGTCGGGCTGAGTGGAAAGGACGGCAACCTGATCGAGGCGCGCAAAATGGTCCTGGAAGAGGGAGAGGGGGCAGGGGAGGACCTGGGGTTCGTGGGAGAGGTGGCGAACGTGAATGCCGGGATCATCAAAGACATGGACCGGGGCATGTATGTGCCTGTGGTTGCCCCCATCGGTGTGGGAAAGGGTGGGGAGACCTACAACATCAATGCGGATCTGGTGGCCAGCCGGCTGGCGGTCGCCCTCGAGGCGGACAAGCTCATCCTCCTGACCGACGTGACCGGGGTCCTGGACGGATCGGGCGAGCTTCTGTCATCGATTCCGCTCGGCGAGCTCAAAGGCCTGCTCACCCGGGAGGAAGTCACGGGAGGGATGATCCCGAAGGTCCGCTGCTGCTTCGAGGCGGTGAGCCAGGGCGTCCGAAAGGCCCACATCATAGACGGCAAGGTGGAGCACTCGGTCCTTCTCGAGGTCTTTACGGACAGGGGGGTGGGGACGGAGATTTACGCGGATTGAGAAGAGTGCCGTGAGCTTAGGTAAGGCCGGGCACGGGCACGCACAGGGGCACGGGTACGAGAAGAAACCCGAGGGGTGAGACTACCGCTCGGAAATGGGCAAGGGAGCATGGGGTAATGGCGGGTGTGCGCAAAGGCGAGTGGGGGAGCAACGAAGAGGTCGTTCATCTAACGGATCGCTACGTGATGAAGACGTACGGGCGTTTTCCGATTGCACCGGTGCGGGGTGAGGGATGCCGGCTCTGGGACGCCGATGGAAGAGAGTACCTGGACTTTGTGGCCGGACTTGCCGTATGCAACCTGGGGCACTGTCATCCCAGGGTGGTTGCGGCGATCCGGGAGCAGGCCGGAACCCTTCTCCACGTCTCGAACCTGTACCACATCCCGTGGCAGTCCGCCCTGGCGCGGAAGATCGCTGAAAACTCCTTCGGAGACCGGGTCTTCTTCTGCAACAGCGGGGCCGAAGCGAACGAGGCGGCGATCAAGCTCGTTCGGCGCTACGAGCGCGAGGTGCGCAAAGGGGACCGGTACGAGATTCTCACCATGGACAACTCCTTCCACGGTAGAACCCTGACCACCATGGCGGCGACGGGCCAGGAGAAGATCAAGAAGGGGTTCGATCCTCTGGCGCCCGGATTCCGGCACGTGCCTTTCAGTGACCCGGACCGCCTGGTCGAGGCGATCGGCGATGAGACGTGCGCGATCCTCGTGGAGCCGATACAGGGGGAAGGGGGCATCATTTGCCCTGTCGATGAGTATCTGCCCTTCCTGCGTTCGGTTTGTGACGACAGGGAACTGCTGCTCGTTTTCGACGAGGTGCAGGTGGGCATCGGACGAACCGGCACCCTGTTTGCCCATGAGTCCTTCGGCGTCGTGCCGGACATCATGACCCTGGCAAAAGGGCTCGGAGGAGGGGTCGCGATCGGTGCGGCGGTCGCCTCGGAGCGTGTCGCTGCCGGGTTTGCGCCGGGTTCGCATGCGTCCACCTTCGGGGGAAACCCGCTGGCCACGGCGGCAGGCCTCGCCGTTCTGGAGACCCTCCTCGAGGAAGGCGTCCTGGAGAACTGCCGGAGGGCCGGCGGCCATCTCCGGGAGGGGCTGGAGAGGCTGGCGCTTCGTCATCCCGGCCTTGTCAGGGAAGTCAGGGGGCGGGGGCTTCTGCAGGCCATGGACCTGACGGTTGCAGGGGGGCCGGTCGTGGAAAGCTGCATGCGCCGGGGCCTGCTCGTCAATTGCACGGCAAATACCGTCCTTCGTTTTCTTCCCCCCTTGATCGTTACGACGGCGGAGGTGGACGAGATGCTGGAAATCCTGGAGAGAGTACTTGCCTCTACTCCGGTGGAGGGGGGGGCGTGACATGACAGAGCATTTTCTGACCCTGGCCGGTTTCGGCCAGGCGGACCTGCAACGTTACCTGAAGAGGGCGATCAAGCTCAAGGAAGAGACTCGTTCGGGAAAGCGGAACACCTCCCTGGAGGGGAAGATCCTCGGGCTGGTCTTCGAGAAGCCCTCTTTGAGGACCCGGGTGTCCTTTGAGGTCGGTATGCGTCAGCTCGGAGGGGATTCGATCTATCTGAGCGCCCAGGAAGTGCAGCTCGGGGTGAGGGAGTCGGTCGCGGATGTGGCGCGGAATCTGGAGAGGATGGTCGACGGCATCGTGCTGAGGACCTTCCGTCACGAGACGGCCGAAGAGCTTGCGCGCAATTCCTCCATACCGGTGATCAACGGGCTGACGGATCTCGTTCACCCCTGTCAGGTCTTCTCGGACATGCTGACGGTGCTCGAGAAGAAGGGACGTCTGGAAGGGGTGCGGGTGGGCTACGTGGGCGACGGGAACAACCTGGCCAATTCGTGGCTCCACGGCGCAGCCATCATGGGAATGGAGTTGACGGTCGCCTGTCCCAAGGGATATGAGCCGGACAAGGGCGTATTGCGGGAGGCAAAGAAGAGGGCAAAGGAGACGGGTGCAAAGATCACGGTCACCCAGGTTCCGGAGAAGGCCGCGCGGGACGCGGACGTGATCTACACCGACGTCTGGACCTCCATGGGCAAGGAGAAGGAAGGTGCCCGGAGACGGGTCGCCTTCATGGGCTTTCAGGTGGACCAGGCTCTCGTGGATGCTGCCAGGAAGGACGTGCTGGTCATGCACTGCCTGCCTGCGCACCGCGGAGAGGAAATCACGGATGAAGTGCTCGACGGCCCGAATTCGATCGTTTTCGATCAGGCGGAGAACCGGCTTCACGCACAGAAGGTTCTGCTCGAGGCTTTGCTGGGTGGCCGAAAGAAGAAGCAATCGACAAGAGGGAAACGATGAAAAAAGTAGTGCTGGCTTACTCTGGAGGATTGGATACCTCGGTCATCCTGACGTGGATCAAGGAAACCTACGCGTGTGAGGTGATCGCCTACGTCGCGGATCTCGGCCAGAAGGAGGACCTGGAAGAGATCCGTGTCAGGGCTCGCGAGACCGGTGCGAGCCGGACCGTTGTCGAGGACGTGCGGGAGGCGTTCGTGAAGGAGTACGTGTTTCCCGCGCTCCGGGCGAATGCGGTCTATGAGGGGACCTATCTGATGGGAACGAGCCTGGCCAGGCCCTTGATCGCCCGCCGTCAACTGGCCGTTGCACACCGGGAAGGGGCCGAGGCCGTGGCGCACGGTGCTACGGGAAAGGGAAACGATCAGGTGCGGTTCGAACTCACCTACCTTGCCCTGGACCCGCACATCAAGGTGGTGGCCCCCTGGAGAGAATGGGATTTCCGGTCACGCAAGGACCTGATCGACTATGCCCGCGAGAAGGACATCAAGGTCACCGTCACGGCGGAGAAGCCTTACAGCGTGGACGCGAATCTTCTTCATACGAGCTATGAGGGAGGGGTGCTCGAAGACCCCTGGGCCGAGGCTCCGGACGACATGTTCCAGACGACCGTGTCCCCGGAGCAGGCGCCGGATCGTCCCCGGGTGATCGAGGTCGATTTCGAGATGGGGAACCCGGTCGCCGTGGACGGAGAGCCCATGTCACCCGCAACCTTGCTGGAGCATTTGAATCGCATCGGAGGAGAAAACGGGATCGGCAGGGTGGATATGGTGGAAAACCGCTTCGTGGGCATGAAGTCGCGGGGCGTGTACGAAACGCCGGGCGGAACGATTCTGCACGCGGCGCACCGGGCCGTGGAATCGATCACCATGGACCGGGAGGTGATGTTTCTCCGTGACAGCCTCATTCCCGAGTACGCGCGCCGGGTCTACAACGGCTTCTGGTTTTCGCCGGAGATGGAGGTGCTGCAGGGAATGGTCGACGAAACCCAGGGGGAAGTCAGTGGAAGGGCTCGGTTGAAGCTTTACAAGGGGAATGTGACGGTCCTGGGGAGGCGATCGGCCGAGAGCATGTACCGAGAGGATTTTGCGACCTTCGAAGAGGACGAGGTGTACAGCCAGAAGGACGCCGAGGGCTTCATTCGCCTGCAGGCATTGCGATTGAGGATTCGGAACCTGGTAAAGGGGTGAAAAAGGGAACCGTGAAAAAGCGAGAAGGGAAGACGATCCCGGGTGGCCGACCGAAGAAGAAGGCCTGGGCCGGCCGTTTCAGGCAGGAGACGGCGCCCGAGGTGGAACGGTTCACCGAGTCGATCTCCTTCGACGAAAGGCTGTATCGGCAAGATATCCTGGGAAGTATTGCCCACGCAAGAATGCTTGCCCGTCAGGAAATTCTCCCTGCAGGGGACGCGAAGCTCATCGAGAAGGGCCTGCGAGAGATCGCCGGGGAGATCCAGGCGGGACGGTTCCGGTTTTCTTCGAAACTCGAAGACATCCACATGAATATCGAGGCGCGGCTCATCGAGAAGATCGGTGATGTGGGCGGCAAGCTCCACACGGCGCGCAGCCGGAACGATCAGGTGGCTCTCGACATGCGTCTGTATCTGAGGGAAGTCATCGACGAAGTCCGGGGGCAGCTTCTTCGGTTGCACGAGGTTCTCCTGGGTCGGGCAGAGGAGACGATGGAAGTACTCTTGCCCGGGTACACGCACCTTCAGAAGGCCCAACCGGTTCGATTGGCCCACCACCTGATGGCCTACTATCAGATGTTCTCCCGTGACGGTGAGCGCCTTTCCCAGCTGCGGGACCGCGTGGATGTGATGCCCCTGGGCGCCGGCGCCATCGCCGGTTCCGGTTATCCTGTGGATCCGTCCTTTGTGGCGGAGCTGCTGGGGTTCTCGAGGACGGCGCCCAACAGCATGGACGCGGTCAGTGACAGGGATTTTGCGATCGAGTTCTGCTTTGCTGCATCGGTGATTCTCCTCCACCTGAGCCGATGGTCGGAGGAGTTGATCTTGTGGTCCTCCGAGGCCTTCGGGTTCGTGGAGCTGGACGATGCCTACTGCACCGGCTCGAGCATGATGCCCCAGAAGAAGAATCCAGACGTGCTCGAGCTGATCCGAGGGAAGGCCGGCAGCGTTTACGGGGACCTCCAGGCGCTGCTCGTCTTGATGAAGGGCCTCCCTCTGACCTATCAGCGGGATATGCAGGAGGACAAGGTGCCGCTGTTCCACGCGGTGGACACTGTGCAGGCGTGCCTCTCGGTTTTCTCCGTTCTGCTGGAATCGGTTCGCTTTCAGGAGGACCGGATGCAACGGGAGGCGGAACAGGGTTTTCTGAACGCCACCGACCTGGCCGACCATCTCGTCCGGCAGGGGATGCCCTTCCGTCAGGCGCACGCAGTCGCGGGCCGGGCGGTACGGCACTGCCTCGACCAGGGCAAGAAGCTTGAGGACCTGACGCGGAAGGAATGGAAGGCCCTCGCTCCGGAGGTGGGCCCCGGCGTGAAGGGAATCCTGGGGATAGAGCGGATTGTCGAGGCGCGAAACATCCCTGGAGGTACTGCGCGAAGGCAGGTTCGGAAGCAGCTTCGTCAGGCCAGGGCAGAGGTGCGGAAACGGCGGGACCGCCTTGAGAAGGACAAAGAAAGAGGCAGCGTTCTTGGATTGCTGTAAACAACCGGTCGAGAGGTTTAAGGGATCAGGGGTCAGGGATCAGGGATCAGGCCCAGCCCCCCGTCCCCTTGCCGGGATGCGATGGGTCTTCATCGTCTGGATCGCCACTACCGCCTTTTTCCACCTGGCATCCTGCGGGGTGAAGGCGCCTCCCCAGCCGCGGGAGCTCGTAGTCCCTGCCCCGGTCAAGGATGTGGCCGTCGGGATCGTTCCGAACGGTCTCGAGATCACGTTTACCCTGCCCGCGAAAAGCCTCGACGGCTCTCCACTGGAGGTGGTGGGCGGCTACCGGATCTTGCGTGAGGGGCCGGAGGGGAGGGATGTGCGGGAGGACGTAAGGTTTTCCGTTTCAGAGATGAGAGAGATGACTGGGAAGCGGGTCGCCTTTCTGGACGAGCCCCCTGAGCAGGCGGGCAAGTACCGGTACTGCGTGATTCCTGTGGATGTATACGGGAGTCATCCATCGAAACGGCAGACCGGGGAGTTCTGCTGGGAGGGGTTCCTTTCCGATTAGAGGAGGGAAGGGAGAAGATGCATCACTTCAATTACAGGGACGGTCGGCTCTTCGCCGAGGAGATTCCCCTGGAGAAGATTGCCCAGGAGGTGGGCACCCCTTTCTACTGCTACAGCCACGCCACCCTGGAAAGACACTTCCAGGCCTTTGAAGCGTCCCTGGAAAGCGTGCCCCACCTGGTCTGTTTTTCAGTGAAGTCGAACTCCAACCTGGCCGTGCTGAAGGTTTTCCTGAATCAGGGAGCCGGGCTGGATGTCGTTTCGGGAGGAGAGCTGTACCGGGCCTTGAAGGCCGGGGCGGACCCGAAGAAGATCGTCTTCGCCGGCGTGGGCAAGACCGTTCGAGAGATGGAGGAGGCCTTGAGAGCGGGGATCCTCCTGTTCAATGTGGAGTCGGAACAGGAGCTTCTCGCCCTGGATCGGGTGGCAGGGCTGGGCGGCATGAAAGCGCCCGTGGCCCTTCGGATCAACCCGGACATCAATCCGCAGACCCACCCGTACATCTCGACCGGTTTGAGGGAGGACAAGTTCGGAATCCCCTTCGAACAATCCGTGGACGTGTACAGAAAGGCAAAGTCCCTGGAATACATCGATCCCATCGGCGTCCATTGCCACATCGGCAGCCAGATCCTCGAGGTTCAGCCGTTCGTGGATACACTGGGGCGCATCAAGGCACTGGTGCAGAAGTTGCGGGAAGAGTCGATTGCGATCCGAACCGTCGACCTGGGCGGAGGACTGGGCATAACCTATGAGAATGAGATCCCGCCTGCGCCGGGTGACTACGTCGAGGCCCTCTTGGGCGAGTTGGGGGATCTCGACTGCACGCTGATCTTCGAGCCCGGACGTGCCCTCGTAGGGAATGCCGGGATCATGGTGACGCGCGTGCTCTACATCAAGCGCGGCCCGGAGAAGAACTTCATCGTTGTGGACGCGGGGATGAACGATTGCATACGGCCGAGCCTCTACGGTGCCTACCAGGCGGTTTGGCCCGTGGCACAGAGGGAGGGGCAGAAGATCTCCGGCGATGTGGTGGGGCCCATATGCGAAAGTGGGGATTTCCTGGCCAAGGATCGGACCCTGCCGCCCCTCGAACCGGGCGACCTGGTGGCGGTGATGAGCGCCGGGGCTTACGGTTTCGCCATGGCTTCCAACTACAATTCGAGGCCTCGCGCTGCGGAAGTCCTGGTCAAGGGGACGGAACAGTGGGTTGTCCGGAATCGTGAAACCTACGAAGATATCGTCCAGGGAGAATCCGTTCCCGAGGCCCTGTCCGGGGCGGACATGGTCGACGAGGGGTAGCCGTGCCGGGAATTCCCTTCTCCAAGCTCAGTGGGTCAGGCAATGACTTCATCCTGATCGACAACCGGGGGGGCATGGTTTCGACCGAGGCTCTTCCCCGGCTTGCCCGAGCGCTGTGCCGGCGGAAGTTCTCCGTGGGCGCGGACGGCCTCATCGCCATCGAGGACGCCGAAACGGCCGATTTCCGCTGGCAGTTCTTCAATGCGGACGGGAGCTCTGCCGAGATGTGCGGCAATGGGGGCCGGTGCGCGGCCCGGTTTGCCGTGGTGAAAGGGATCGCCGGTGTACGGCACAGTTTCGAGACGCTGGCCGGGTCCATACGGGCGGAGGTGAAGGACAGGCGGGTCAAACTCGAGATGGTGCTGCCCACGGATCTTCGCCTGCCGGTGGATATCCCCCTCCCGTCGGGTACTCGTCGAGGCGCGTCGGTCAACACCGGGGTTCCCCACGTCGTCCTTTCGGAGGAGGACCTGGAAGCCGTGGATGTGAGGGCACTGGGCCGCGAGATCCGGAGCCATTCCCTGTTTTCCCCCGCAGGAACGAACGCAAATTTCATTTCTAGGACCGGAGAATCGAGCCTCTCCGTCAGGACCTACGAGCGTGGCGTGGAGGACGAGACAATGGCCTGCGGGACCGGTGCCGTGGCAAGCGCGCTGATCGGGGCCTGCTGGTGGGGGCTTGCCTCCCCCGTGCAGGTCCGGACCACGGGCGGGGAGATCCTGAGGGTCCATTTTTCGCGGCAGGGGGAGGGTTTCGGAGACGTGTTTCTCGAGGGCGACACCGTCTGGGTCTACGATGCACACTGCGTGGACGAGGTGGTGTAGCAACCTGGCAGCTTGTCTGGTAGCTGCTGTCGCGCAGGCCGTTCAAAAAGGCGCAGATGGGCCTTTTGCAGCGGCCTGCCGAGGACGAAACCGGGAGGATGAATATGGCGACAAAGGTACTGGTCAACGCGTGTGCCGGCAAGATGGGCAGGAGGATCCTTGCGCTCCTTCTCGAAGATGCTGACCTTGCGCTCGCCGGGGTGCGGGAGGCGGCGGGACACCCGGTACTGGGCACGGACGCGGGCCAACTGGTGGGCAAGGGCGACCTCGGGGTGCCGGTCGTTGGCGCAGGGGAAGAGCTGCCCCGGGACGTGGACGTGGCGATCGATTTCAGTGCGCCGCCGGCAACCCTGGATCTCGCAAAGGCATTGGGCCCGAAGAACATCCCCATGGTGAGCGGCACCACGGGCTTCACCGATCCGGAGCTCGGCGAGCTTTCCGAATGCCTGAAGGGGGTCCCCTTCGTGCTGGCCCCGAACATGAGCGTGGGCGTGAACGTCCTTTTCAAGCTTGCCCACGACGTGACGCGCATCCTGGGGGAGGATTTTGATATCGAGATCGTGGAGGCGCATCATCGATTCAAGGCAGACGCCCCGAGCGGAACGGCGCTTCGGCTCGGGGAGGAGGTGGCCCGGGCCCGGGAAGTTGCATTGACCGAGAAGGCCTGCTACGGAAGGCAGGGACGATGCGGCGCCCGGAATTCCGGCGAGGTGGGGATCCTGGCGGTTCGCGCCGGAGACATCGTGGGCGAGCACACGGTGCTGTTCGGTGGGCTGGGGGAACGAATCGAGCTGGTGCACAAGGCCCATACACGGGACAACTTCGCCATGGGGGCCTTGCGGGCGGCCAAGTGGGTCACGGGCAAACCGGCAGGCAAGTACGACATGATGGATGTCCTGGGGCTTCGTTAGTCGAGACCGGGACCGGGTGCCCGAGGGAATCCGGAGCAAAGGAGCGAGGCCATGAACCAGCGGGCCAGACAGAGAGCGCGGGCGATCGTGAAGATGTTGATCCCCGAAGACTACGAGCGAATCCAGAGCATCAAGATCAATGACCTGGGGTTCGGATACGATCCGTTCGGCCTGGAGATCGAATCGGCGATGATGGCCTACGCGGTGGCCAAGTTCATCTACACCCACTGGTTTCGGGTGGAGAGCCATGGGGTGGAGAACGTGCCCATCAAGGGGCCCGTCCTGGTCACGCCGAATCACAGCGGGGTGCTTCCGTTCGACGGGGCCATGATCATGGTGGACGTGACGAAGAAGATGGAGACGCCGCGGATCATGCGGGCCGTGGTCGACAACTTCGCGGGCTTTCTCCCCTTTGTGAACACCCTCTTCTATCGATGGGGGCAGATCATCGGGGCACGGCGGAACTTCGAAGAGCTCCTCCGGCAGGGGGAGATGGTCCTCGTCTTCCCGGAGGGACACAAGGGGACGGGGAAACCTTACGGGGAACGGTACAAGTTGACGCGCTTCAATGTGGGCTTCATGGAGTTGAGCCTGCTCAACAAGACGCCGATCGTTCCGACAGCGGTCATCGGGGCCGAGGAGCAGTATCCTTACATGCTCGATCTGAAGCCGCTGGCCCGGATGTTGAATTTCCCCTACCTGCCGGTCACGCCCATGATGCTCCTGGTCGGCCCTCTGGGCATCCTCCCATTGCCCACCAAGTACACCATTTACTACGGGGAGCCCTTGCACTTCTACCGAGATTATCCCCCCGAGACGGTGAAGGACCCGGAGACGATCTACGGGTTGGTCGATACGGTCAAGACACGCGTTCAGGAGCTCATCGACCAGGGACTTCGTGAACGGAAGGGGGTTTTCGGTTTCTCCCTCTCGTCCTTGGATGCTCTTCTGGGTGGGGCAGGCGAGACGGCCCCCCCTGACGAGCGAAGGCAAATACAGGAAAAGGCAGGGACCTGAAGGCTCGCCCCTTGTCCGAAGCTGCAAACCTCTGCCGGAGGAAACGGGATGGTCAAGAAGATAAAGAAGACGGTGAAGAAGAAGACAGTCACAGTCAAGAAGAAAGAGGCGCCGGTGGCAAAGAAAGCCGAGACGGCGAGCCGAAAGAAGAACGTGCTCATCACCGGAGTCACCGGGACCGTAGGCAGCCGCCTGGCAGAGGCCCTCTACTATGACAAGAACGTGGGCGTCATCATGGGGGTGGCCCTGGGGGCCAAGCCTTACTATTTCAATCAGTTCGACACGAAACGTTTCCGATACAAGAACCTGAACATTCTGAAGCAGAGGGATCTCACGAATCTCTTTCTGGCGAGCGATTTCAAGGAGGCGAAGATCAACACCGTGGTCCATCTCGCCTTCCTGAACCGGGTCGTATCCGCCTCCAAAGAAAAGAAGACCTTCAACACGCTCAACGTGGAAGGGACCCGCGACCTGCTGGAGAAATGCATCGAGAGCGGCAGCGTGACCAAGTTCATCTTCAAGTCGAGCGACGTGGTCTACAAGATCCGTCCCCACAACCCGATCTATCTCGACGAGAACGCGGACCTGAACTTCGACACGGATGTGGACCCCTGGATCAAGGACCGCGTGGACGCGGACATGATCTGCCAGTCAAAGCTCGACAACCGCAAGACGAACATCGTCATCCTGCGGTTCTCGAACATCATCGGTCGCATGGTGAGCAGTCAGATGAACGCCTTCTTCGATTCCCCGCTGAACTTCAGGGCCCTGGGGTTCAATCCGCTGATCAACCTCATCCACATGGAAGACGTGATCCAGGCGATTCACCTGGCGATCAGGAAGAACGTGAAGGGCATCTTCAATATCGCCGGAGCCGACACGGCCCCGATCTCTACCTTTGCGGAGATCAACCGGTCCCGGATGGTTTCCCTGCCGGAGCCCCTGTTGAGGCCCTCCAACGCCCTGTTGCGGATGATGGGACTGACGCGCTACTACTACTCCGTGGATCAGGACAGGCTGAAGTACAGCCTGCTGCTCGATACGGGGAAGGCGCAGAAGACCCTCGGGTTTCGGCCGAGGAGTCACGTATACTTCGAACGCGGCGTAGCGTAAGCGGCTCCGCCGCTCCCGAGGTCAAAGGGTAAAGGTCAAAGTTGAAAGGGGTGGTCTAAGTCCTTGAAGAAGGCATTTCTACAGACAAGTGGCCAGTGGTGTGATTCCCCTCTATTTCCTCTTCAATACGTGATCCATCCCTTTCACCTTTACCCTTTGACCTTTTCCCTTTAGGCGGTGGGCTGTGTGGGGTGGGTGGGGTTGCCGAAATCCAGGAAGTCCACGGTGGTTGCCGACACCTCGAGCGCGAGCTCCTTGCGGAATCCCTCGGCGTCCCCACCGATCTGCAGGGGCATGGTTTCCGAAAAGGTGAAGTGCACCTTCTCCACAAGAAAATCAACAAAATTGGGGCTCTTGTAAGTTCCCTGCCAGATGGCGGGTACGTGGGAGAGCAGCTCGGTCACCCCGGCCTTTACGACCCGAACCTGCATGAAACCGGGCATCTTCATCGCGTCGGGGAAGGCCTTGAGGCCGTAGCCGTAATAGGGGGTCGTCGCCGCGCCGATGGCATGACAGGGCCCCTGGTAGAAGACATCTCCAGGCGCGCAGGGAAGCGCCTCCAGGGTTCCATCCGACCCGATTCGATACACCGTCGGTCCCAGGCTTCGGACCGTTGCCTCCGCCCGGCGCCGGGCCAGCAGGACCTTCGGGATCGTGCGAAATGCGATGGCCGCAAAGAATCCCATGAGATTCTGCAAGAGACGGGAGAGAAGGCGCGGCCTGCACTGGTCTTTGATCCAGAAATAATCGTTCAGAATCTGGGCGTCCCAGCCAAGGCCGCAAAACGTGAAGCACCTGTCCTCGGTTTCGATCAGGTTGATCCGCTGCGTCTCGAACTCCTCCCCTTGTGCGAGCCGCCAGACAGGCTTCAAGCCGCCCTTGCTTCCCAGAATCGACGCAAGGCTGTTGCCCGTGCCAAGCTTGAGGATTCCGACTTCGGGCAGAGAGCGTCTCGACAGCCCCTCCCGTGCATGGTGTCCCATCTCGTGGAGACGAGCGTTCTTCTCTTCCAGGTATTGCTTCGCCGCGCTCAGGACATGGACGATCGTGCCGTCCCCGCCGCCGCAGATGATTCTGCGATAGCCGCGGTCGAGCACCTCTTTGATGATCTGGCAGCCCTCTTCCTTGGTCCGGCTCGTGTAGAGGGCGATTCGGGGGGCAGCTCGCCGGGCAGACCGGAGCACGCTTCGCGTTACCCGGTGGGCGTTCTCGTTCAGAATGATCGCGAATTCCTTTGACCTCTTCCGGTCCATGACCGAACATAATAGATCCCCGGAAAACAGTTCGTCAAGCCGCTCCCCCCATCTTGAAAACGAGTCGATTTTCGGGTAAACTCATGAATTCGCGCTCTTCGCGAATCCAGGCCCATCGTGGGCCGGAATCCCGAAACACGATGAACCGTCCTCCCAAGTCTTTGGTCCGTGGAGAAACGAGATGAAATATCAGATTCGCCTGTCAGGGGACGAAAATCGACTCATGCAGGAGGTCAAGGCCCGTTCCGGCGTGGATCTTGCGAAATGCTACCAGTGTGGGGAGTGTACAGCAGGCTGCCCCATGACCCCGGAGATGGACGCCGGCCCGACCAAGACCCTGCGGCTGATCCAGTTGGGCATGGAAGAGGCCCTGTTCGACCTGAACACCCCCTGGCTCTGCGCCTCCTGCGAGACCTGCACGGCACGCTGCCCGAACGACATCGACATCGCGCTGGTGATGGACGTGGTCCGGCAGATGGCCCGGCTGAAGGGGAAGAAGATCCCGGTCAGGGAGCCCCGTGTTTTTCAGGACGTGTTCTTGAAATCGGTGGAGAACAACGGAAGGCTTTACGAACCCGGGATGATCGCCTTCTACAACTTGCGAAGCGGCAACCTCTTTCACGACGTGGGGCTCGGCCCGAAGATGCTTTTCAAGGGGAAACTGCCCCTGCTGCCCCACACCTCGAAGAACCGCGAGAAGCTGCGCGAGATCTTCAGGAAGGCCGAAGCCTTGGAGAAGGAGGCGGGAACCGAGGCGAACCGGGAAGCGCACGACGAGTCAGGCCACTGAACCGGCTTGGGAAACGTAAGCAGCCCTTCGGCTGTCTGTCTGGTTTGATCTGAAAAAGGATGGAAGAATCCCCATGACATACGCCTACTACCCCGGATGTTCGTTGAAAGGAACCGCGATTGATTTCCACACTTCGGCCATGGCCCTAGCCGAGCGCCTCGGGATCGAGTTGAAGGAGATGGAAGACTGGGTCTGCTGCGGGGCCTCCCCGATCCACCAGCGCAACCCGGCCCTCGCCTCCGGAGTGGCCAACCTCCTTCTCTCCCTTTCCGAGGGCATCAGCAATGATGTCGCGGTCCTCTGCGCAGCCTGTTACCACAACATGAAGAAGGCCGAAGTGGCGATGCGCGAGGATGGGAAGAAGCGAAACGAGGTGGAAGAGATTTCCGGAATTCCCTTCAATCCGGAGGTGCGCACCCGGCATTTCCTGGACATCCTCGACAAGGACTACGGGTTGAACGCGCTCAAAGAGAAGGTGGTCAAGCCCCTCAGCGAACTTCGCGTGGCCTGCTACTACGGCTGTCTCCTTTCCCGGCCGCCGGAGATCGCCTTTGACGATCCCGAACAGCCCATGATCATGGAGCGGGTCCTGGAGGCTGCGGGCGCGGAAACGGTTTCCTGGTCGCATCGTCTGGAATGCTGCGGCGCAAGCCACGCCGTGCCTGTGACCGATGCGGTCCTCCGGCTGGTGAACGACATTCTCGCATCGGCCCGGGATGCCGGGGCGGAGGTCATTGCCTGTGCCTGTCCGATGTGCCAGGCGAACCTGGACATGCGCCAGGAGGGTATCGCCTCGAAGCTCGGCGTCACACACAACCTTCCCGCGGTGTACTTCACCCAGCTCTTGGGCCTTGCCTGCGGCGCGACCGGGAAGGACGTGATGATAAACAAGGGCATGGTAAGCGCTGCGCCGCTACTGCGGGAGAAGAACCTGCTGTAAGGGGTGTTCAAGAAACAGGCGTCCGACAACTGACACCTTCAGATAGGGAAGACAAATCCGATGAGCAAGATCGGCGTGTTCGTATGCCATTGTGGAGAGAACATTTCGCGTACCGTGGACTGCGCGCGTGTGGCCAAGGCCTCGGGACAGATTCGGGGCGTGGCGGTTGCCAAAGACTACAAGTACATGTGCTCCGATCCGGGCCAGGCATTGATCAAGAATGCGATCAAAGAACACAATCTCGACGGCGTGGTCGTATCTGCCTGTTCTCCGCACATGCACGAGAAGACCTTCCGGAAGGCGGTCGCAGAAGCGGGGCTGAACCCGTTCCTCTGCGAGATGGCCAACATTCGTGAACACTGCTCCTGGGTGCACGAAAAAGAGGAGCCCACCACCCGGAAAGCGATCGAGCTCGTCCGGCTGATGGTGGAGAAGGTGAAGCGGAACATGTCCCTCGAGCCGATTCGGGTGAATGTGACCAAGCGCGCCCTTGTGATCGGCGGCGGGGTTGCCGGGATCCAGGCCGCTCTGGACATCGCGGACGGGGGCCACGAGGTGATCCTGGTGGAGAAGGACCCCTCGGTGGGCGGTCACATGGCCCAGCTCTCCGAGACCTTCCCGACCCTGGACTGCTCCCAGTGCATCCTCACGCCCAAGATGGTCGATGTGGGCAGCCATCCGAACATCAAGCTCTATACCTACTCCGAGGTGGAGAAGATCGAAGGGTTTGTCGGCAATTTCAAGGCGACCATCAGGAAGAAGGCCCGTTCCGTGGACATCGACAAGTGTACGGGCTGCGGCGAGTGCCAGCTGAAGTGTCCGTCCAAGAAGATCCCCTCCGAGTTCGACCGGGGCCTGAAGAACCGGACGGCCATCTACATTCCCTTCCCGCAGGCCGTGCCGGCACGGCCCGTGATCGATCGGGAACACTGCATCTATTTCACCAAGGGGAAATGCAAGGCCTGCCAGAAGGTCTGCCCGGCCGACGCGGTCGACTTCGAGCAGGTGGACGAATTCGTCGAGGAAGAAGTGGGCGGCATCGTGGTGGCCACGGGCTTCGATCTCTATACCACGGAAAAGCAGGGACCGTATCCTGACTACTCAGGCTACGGAGAGTACGGATACGGGGAAGATCCGGACATCATCGACGGCCTCCAGTTCGAGCGCCTCGCCTCTGCCTCCGGGCCGACGGGAGGGGCCATCCAGCGCCCCTCGGACGGTAAGGAGCCCAAGTCCGTCGTGTTCCTGAAATGCATCGGAAGCCGGCACCCGTCCAAGGGGATCGAGTTCTGTTCGAAAATTTGCTGCATGTACACTGCGAAACACACGATGCTCTACAAGCACAAGGTGCACCATGGGACCGCGTACGTGTTCTACATGGATATCCGCGCGCCTGGAAAGAGCTATGACGAATTCGTGCGACGGGCCATCGAGGAGGACGGTGCCGTCTACCTCCGGGGCCGGGTTTCCCGGATCTATCGGTCCGGAGACCATTTGATCGTCAAGGGCGCGGACACCCTCTCCGGTGCCGCGGTCGAGATCGAGGCGGACATGGTCGTCCTGGCCACGGCCGTCATGCCCCAGCCCGGAATCGAAGGCCTGTTCCAGAAGCTGGGGATCAGCTATGACCAGTACAAGTTCGCCAGCGAGGCACATCCGAAGTTGAGGCCCGTGGAATGTGCCACCGCGGGAATCTTTCTCGCAGGGGCCTGCCAGGGACCGAAAGACATCCCGGAGTCAGTGGCCCAGGCCTCGGGAGCCGCTTCCAAGGCGTTGATACTCTTCTCACGGGACGAGATGCTGCGGGAGCCGGTGGTCGCCAAGGTGAACGAGAACACCTGCGTCGCCTGCTGGTACTGCGTGGAGGTCTGCCCCTTCAAGGCGATCACCAAGAAGGACATCACGGACCGGAAGGGAAATCTGATCAAGCGGGTTGCAGAGGTCAACCCCTCGGTCTGCACGGGATGCGGGACGTGTGCGGCGACCTGCTTCTCCAACTCCGTCGACCTGGAAGGCTTCACGGATGAGCAAATCTACTCGGAGATCAACTCGTTGATGGCCGTGGGCCAGGACTTGTTCCCCGAGCTGGAACCGGAGAAAGAAGAAGGGGGTCCCTCGGACGAGAAGGCCGCGTAGCGGGGTCTCCTTTACGGGCAAGGCAATCTTTCGTAAGGCACTTGGAAACAAGGAAAACAAGGGATGAGCGAGTCGCCACAGAGCGAAACACAAACGGATGGGGCGGGCCAGCCGGAGGCTGCGACCTCGTGGGAACCCCGCATCGTTGCCTTTATCTGCAACTGGTGTACGTACACCGGGGCCGACCTTGCAGGGACGAGCCGGATGAAGTATCCCCCCAATGTGCGGGTCATCAAGATCCCCTGCACCGGGAGGTTCGATCCCCTCTTCATGATCAAGGCCTTTGAGCGGGGCGCGGACGGCGTGCTGGTCTCCGGGTGCCACCCCGGGGATTGCCACTATACGGCGGGCAACTACAACGCGCGCAGGAAGTACACCGTTTTCAAGTCCCTCCTGGAGACCTTGGGGATGGACATGGACCGGGTCTGGTTCAGCTGGATCTCCGCCTCGGAAGGCGGGAAGTGGGTCGATACGATCCAGAAGTTCACCGAGGTCATTCGAGAGAAGGGACCTTTCGTGGAATACAGGGAGATGATCGATGTCGGATAGGACGGATAAGATTCGGGAGGTCGCCCGGAAGTGGCTTGCCGACGGCACGGTCGAGGCGGTTGTCGGCTGGGAACAGGGCACGTATGGGGAGAAATGTTCTCCCGCGCTCGCACGAACGCCTGAAGACGCGGATCGACTCCTGTTCAACGAGCGGTGCACGAACAACCTGATGACCTATTTGAAGCGAGACCCGGTTCGGAGCATGGCGAAGGTGGGGATCGTGGCCAAAGGGTGTGACATCAAGTCCCTGATCGGCCTGCTCCAGGAATCCCAGGTGGAGCGGGAAAAGGTCATGGTCCTTGCCGTGACGTGTGAGGGGGTGAAGAAGGACGACGGAACCGTTCCGGTCAAGTGCCAGGCCTGTGACGTCAACACACCCACTTTCTTTGATGAGATCGCGGGGGACAAGGTGGCCTCGAATCCGGATCCGGAGGCGCGGGCGAAGGAGCTCGAGAAGCTGGATGCCATGACCCAGCAGGAGCGAAACCGCTTCTGGCGGGAGGAGCTGGACAAGTGCATTCGCTGCTACGCCTGTCGCCAGGCATGTCCACTCTGCATATGCGATCGATGCATTGCCGAGAAGAACCAGCCCCAGTGGGTGGAAACCAGTCCCCATCCGAGGGGCAATTTCTCCTGGAACCTGATCCGGGCATACCACCTGGCGGGCCGCTGTGTGGAGTGCGAGGCCTGCGAGACGGCCTGTCCGGTGAATATCCCCTTGATGCTGCTCAACCGGTCCATGGCCCGTACGGTCAAGGACGCCTTTGATTACGAAGCCGGAAGGGATCCGGAGGTCCAGCCTCCGCTGAGGACCTTCAATCTGGACGACGACAACTCATTCATTCTGTGAAGGGAAGTTTGCGATGCCCCATATGACGTTGGATCGAACGGACTTGCCGTCACTGGCCCAGGCACTGGCCGGTCAGGGGAGGAGGCTTGTTCTGCCGGTTCGAGAGGGCCAGGAGCTTTTCTACCGGGAAGGGGCCGACCCGGCGCAACTCGATCTGAGTACCATTCCGAAGAACTCGATCAAGGAATTTCTGTTCCCGAAATGCGAGAAGATTCTCGAGTACGAGTACTCCGGGAACGACGTGGTCATCGAGGATGTGGCTCCCGACGCCAAGCCGACGGTGATCTTCTGCGCCCGGCCGTGTGACGCGGCCAGCCTTCCGGTAGTGGAACCGCTCTGGAACTGGGACTACAAGGACAAGTTCTTCAACGAGCGCCGCGAACAGACTCTGCTCGTCACGTACGCCTGCAGGACGGCGCCGGACGAGGCCTGTTTCTGCGCATCCGTGGGCCTGAGCCCCTCGGCCGACCAGGGGTCGGACGTGATGCTCTACGCGGTTGACGACGCAACCGTTGCGGTTCGGCCGGTCTCGCCCAAAGGGAAGGAACTGGAGGAGGTCTTCTCCAAGTTCAAGAAGGGCGAGGTGTCCGACGAGGCGTTGGAGGCCTTCGCAAAGGAAGGGGACGAGTCCCTTGCCCATCGGAAGCCTCTCGACAAGGTGAAGGGCTGGCTGGAGGCGCACTTCGAGGACCCCCTCTGGGAGGAAAAGGCCTTCCGCTGTATCGGATGCGGAACCTGTACCTTCCTGTGTCCCACGTGTCACTGTTTCGACATCCAGGACGAGTCGGTCTTCGACGGAGGCTGCCGGCTGAAGAACTGGGACGGCTGCCAGTTCCCCCTGTTCACCCTTCACACCTCGGGTCACAACCCCCGGGACACGCAGCCCAAGCGATACCGCCAGCGTATCTATCACAAATATGCGATCTATCCGGAGAAGTTCGGCAAGATCCTCTGCACCGGGTGCGGCCGGTGCGTGGCCCACTGCCCCGTGAACCTCTCCCTGTACGATGTTGTGGCAACCGCGCAGGAACGGGCAGAAAAAGGAGAATAGGGGTGGAGAACATCTACAAGCCCTATCTGGTTCGGATCGAAGAGAAGCGAACCGAAACGTACGACACCACGAGCTTCAAGCTGGCTTTCCTGGACGATGACATGCGTGAGAACTTCGCCTACCATGCGGGCAACTTCGGCGAATACTCCGTGTTCGGTGAAGGCGAGTCCACCTTCTGCATCGCAAGCTCTCCCACCAAGAAGGGCTACATCGAATGCTGCTTCCGGGCGGCCGGACGGCTGACCAAGTCCCTGGCGGCCAAAGAGGTCGGGGACGTGATCGGATTTCGAGGCCCCTACGGCAACCGGTTCCCCATCGAGGACTACTACGGAAAGAACATCGTCTTCGTGGCCGGCGGCATCGCCCTGCCGCCCGTGCGCTCCGTGATCTGGAACGTGCTGGACCTGCGGGACAAGTTTGAAGAGGTCACGATCGTTTACGGCGCCCGCTCCGAGGCCGACCTGGTCTACAAGCACGAGTTGAAGGAGTGGGAAGAGAGGGGCGACGTGAATCTGGTCCAGACCGTGGATCCGGGCGGCGAGGGCCCGGACTGGAAGGGCCAGGTCGGCTTCGTGCCGAATGTCCTCGGAGAAGCGGCACCCAACGCGGAGAACGGCATTGCCGTCCTCTGCGGCCCCCCCGTGATGATCCGCTTTACCCTCCCCGTGCTCCGAGAGCTCGGTTTCCGGGACGAAGATGTCTGGACGACCCTGGAAAACCGGATGAAGTGCGGGCTCGGCAAGTGTGGACGCTGCAATGTGGGCGAGATCTATGTCTGCAAGGAAGGTCCGGTGTTCACGGCGGCACAAGTAGCCCAGATGCCCAACGATTTCTAGCAGACCATTGCAGGGTGCTCATCTAAGGCGTTGTGCTTGCCACTCAAGGTGAAAGGTCAAAGGTAAAAGGGTCAAGGGGCGGTCTTTGTCTTGAAGAAGATCGATCTACAAGGCGAATGGCAGGGAAACGACCCCCCCTGATTCCCTCGTCAATACGTGATCCATCCCTTTCACCTTTACCCTTTGACCTTTGACCTTTGTTTCCAGCAACTAGCCCGGATACATACCCCGCCGCTCAAAGTATAGCTTGGACTCTGCCACAACCTTACCCGCAAGGCCAATGAGGCCGATCAGGTTCGGGATCGCCATGAGTGCGTTCATCATGTCGGCCAGGAGCCAGACGAGATCCAACTTGACCATGGCGCCCACCGCCACGAAGACGCAGTAGACGAGCCGGTAGGGAACTACGGCCCGCTCCCCGAAGAGAAACTCGATCGATTTTTCCCCGTAATAGCACCAGCCCAGGATCGTCGAAAAGGCGAACAGGATGAGCCCCGTCGTTACGATGATGCCGCCGTTCCCGCCCGGCAGTGCTCCCGCAAAGGCCATCGTTGTGAGCTGGGCACCCGTCTCGCCGGTCGTCCAGGCGCCCGTCGCCAGGATCGCCAGGCCCGTCATCGTGCAGACGACCAGGGTATCGATGAAGGTCTGTGTCATCGAAACGAGGGCCTGGGTGGTGGGGTCCCGGGTCTGGGCCGCCGCGGCGGCGATCGGAGACGAGCCGAGGCCGGATTCGTTGGAGAAGATTCCGCGTGCCACGCCCCAGCGGATTGTCATCCGGACCGTGGCCCCTGCGAACCCCCCGGCCGCCGACGTGGGGTTCAGGGCATGTGTGAAGATCAACTGCAGCCCCTCCATTACCTTGGCTGCGTTCTGGACCAGGACGATGGTGGCTCCGGCCATGTAGCAGATGATCATTACGGGGACCAGGACAGAGGCGACCCGGGCGATCGATCGAATGCCTCCTAGAACGACCAAGGCCGTCAAGGAGGCAAGAACGATACCGGTGGTCGTTGGCGGCACATGGAAGACCGCCTCTACCGAATCGGCCACCGAGTTGGACTGGACCATGTTGCCGATCCCGAAGGCGGCGATGCTCGCAAAGAAGGCGAACAGAAGCCCGAGCCTCCTGGATCCGAGGCCGTTGGAAAGGTAGTACATGGGCCCCCCACTCATGGTCCCGAAGCGGTCCTTTTCACGGTACTTCACGGCCAGGACCGCCTCGGCAAACTTGGTGGCCATACCGACCAGGCCCGTGACCCACATCCAGAAGAGGGCGCCCGGCCCGCCGGCGGCCAGCGCGGTCGCCACGCCCGCGATGTTTCCCGTTCCCACCGTGGCGGAAAGAGCGGTCATCAGGGCCTGGAAGTGGGTGATGTCGCCTTCCTCGGCGCCCGGTTCCTTTCGCTTGACCAATGCGAGATGAAGGGCATGAAAGAGGGAGCGAAACTGAAGGCCTCTGAGCCGAAGGGTGAGGTAGAGGCCTGTCCCCAACAGGAGCACGAGCATCGGAGGGCCCCAGAGGATCTGGTTGATCCGGTTGAGCAGAGAGAGGATTTGTTCTTCCATACGGGTTGCACCCCTTGACGAATCACGGAGGGAAAACAATACGGGGTCAGGTCTCACTTTTCAACTTTTGTCAAACAAAAGTTGAAAAGTGAGACCTGACCCCGCCAAGCCCCGCCAAGTGCTAGCTTGATGGAGACCGCCGGAAAGGATAGGATTTCAGATTCCGAACAAGAATCTCACCCAGCGAACAGAAGGTGAAGGGAGAGTACGATGAGAGGACAAACGTTTCATCTGCGCAGCGTGGTTCTTTGCGGGATCTGCCTGGTGCTGGTTTCTACCCTGGCGGCGGGCTGCGTTTTCGTGTCGACCAAAGGGCTGCTGAGCCGGGGCCCCCAACCCTTCGAAGAGACCGTGCTCTTCGGGCAAGGGAAAGACAAGATCCTGTTCATGGAGATCAGGGGACTCATCTCGGAACGAAAAGCATCGAAGCCCTTTCAACTCCAGGTAGAACCGAGCATGGTCGCCTCGGTGAAGGAGCAGTTGGACATGGCCGCAGGAGACGACCGGGTGAAGGGGATCCTGTTGATGATCAACAGCCCCGGCGGGTCGGTCACGGCCAGCGACATCCTGTACAACGAAATCCGGGGCTTCAAGGCGGCAAAGCAGGTCAAGGTGGTTGCCCTCTTGAACGGAACCGCTACCTCGGGGGCCTATTATGTTGCCCAGGCAGCCGACCGGATCATCGCCTACCCGACTACGGTGACCGGGAGTATCGGTGTGGTTCTCTTGAACCTCAATCTGAACGGCCTGATGGAGAAGATCGGCGTGAGCAATGCGACGGTCAAGTCCGGAATGTACAAGGACCTGGGTTCGCCCCTGCGGGAACCGGAAGAAGGGGAGAAGGAGATCCTTCAGGGCGTGGTCGACGAGCTTCACGGGCGGTTCGTCCAGGTGGTCGGGGAGAACCGGGGGGGCTTGAATCTGTCCGACCGCCCTGACCTGATAGACGGAAGGATCTTCACCGCCCGGCAGGCCCTCTCCGAGGGCCTCATCGATCAGATCGGCTACGTGGCGGATGCCGTGGGTTGGGTTCGGAGTTCTGCCGGGGTTCCGGATGCCCGCGTGGTCCGCTATAAGCGGCAGGGGGACTATCGGCCCAACATGTACTCTTACGGACAGGACCGGCCCGTTCAGGCGGAGTTTAATATCATCAAGCTCGACCTGGAGGGCTTCCTCTCCGGGGTGGGGCCGACCTTCATGTATCTCTGGACGCCGGGGATTTAAGCCCATCCTTCTGACTGGAGGGTTAGGTTCCTCTGGAGGGTTATCAGGGATGAAGGGGGAAGACGATGTTCGAGGCCTGGTGATCCGGGTGGAGTGTTACGCCGGGCACAAGGCGAATGAACGGCCCATCGCTCTCTGGGTCGGGGACGAGAAGAAGATCGTGGAGAACGTCATCGACCAGTGGGCGGGGGAGGATCACGACTACTTCAAGCTTGCCGCCGACGATCAGAAGGTCTACCTGATCCGCTACGATCGGCGGGCCGACTTTTGGGCTCTGGAAAAGGTCATGGACCGCCTGGGGACTCAGTAGCGGCCTGCGCCTCTTCCATCTCTTCTTCAGAGAGCCAGCCGCCGCCCAGGGCCTTGTAGAGCCTCACGTAGGAATTGTAATAGTCCTTGGTCAGCTCGGAGAGCTCCAGGCCGACGGAAAACAGGGTCCGCTCGGTGTCGAGAACGAGCAGATAGTCTGAAAAGCCCTTGTCATATCTTAGCTTGGCGAGCTCGTCCGCATTCTTGGCGGCCACATACCTTCTTTTCACCGAGTTGATCTGTTCCCTGTAGGTTTCGATCTCGTTCAATGCGTCGGCGACCTCTCGAAAGGCCAGGAGCACAATGTTCTCGTACTGGTACAGGGCCTGCTTCGTTCTTGCCTTCTCGATTTCGACACGTTTCTTGTTCTTGCCGAATTGATAGATCGGCCCGACCAGATTGGCGCCCACGGACCAGGCAAATCCCTCGATGGTCATGCTCGACAATTCAGTACTGGCTGCTCCTGCTGTTCCCGTCAGGCTGATGGCGGGCAGTCTCCGGGCCTCTGCCACGCCGATTCTTTCGGTCTGGGATTTCAGGGCAAACTGTGCCGCAAGGACGTCGGGCCTGCGTTCGAGCAGAGAGGAAGGGAGCCCCGCCGGTATTTCCGGAGGCCTTTCCTGCTCGTAGAGACTGTCCCCCGTCTCGATTTGCCGGGGGGGCGTTCCAATCAGAATGCTCAGCGTGTTTTCGGTTTGCACGATCAGACGCTGGTAGAGGGGAATGGCAGCCGCTGCAACCTCTCTCTGGATTTGTGCCTGGTTTACGTCGAGCTCGGGAACGATCCCCTTGTCAAAACGCTGCTGGATGATATCGAGTGTCTTCTCCCTTGACTCGAGGGTCTCCCTCGAGATCGCCAGCCTCATTTCCAGATCCAGCAACAGGAAATAGGTGCTGACCACCTCGGAGATGAGGCTGATCTGCACCGTTCGCATCGAGTACTCGGAGGCCACCAGCTCGGCCCGCGCCGCGTCGTTTGCCCTGCGGAACTTGCCCCAGAAGTCGATCTCCCAGTTCAGGGTTGGTGCAATGAAGAAGTTGCTGTCCGTCGAGTCCGACTTCCTGCCGCCAGCGAAGTCCCCTGTCCCTGCCCCGGCTTGGATGTCAAAGGTAGGGTACATGTCGGCCCGGGTGAATCCGAGCGATGCCCTTGCCTCCTCGACGCGGCTTGCCGCGATGAGCACATCCTTGTTCTCGCGTAATGCAGAGAGGACGAGCGTGTCTAGAGCAGGATCATCGAACAGTTCCCACCATTTCAGGTTGACCGTCTCCAAGGCTTCCGGGTCGGCAAACCGGAAACCTTCGGGCGTTTCGACGGCAGGCTTCTGGAAGTCGGGGCCCACCATGCAACCCGCGAGCAGGAAAACAGCAATCCATGCGATAATGTTGATCATGGGTTTCATGTTTGCGACACGGATCCTTCTGGATTCGATGGAAGATCGCGCTTCTGCTCGTACTTCGCGATCTTGCCGATGAAGACAAAGAGCATGGGATAGAAGAAGACTCCCAGCATGGTTGCCAGCGTCATTCCCCCCAGGAGGGCCATGCCCATCACGACCCTCGCTTCTGCGCCGGCCCCGGAGGCGACCACCAACGGGAAAACCCCGAGGATGAAAGAGAAGGCCGTCATCAAGATGGGCCGGAACCGAAGCTTCGCGGCCTTCTCCGCGGCCTCGACCAGGGAAAGGCCCTTGTTGAATTCCAGATTGGCGAACTCCACGATGAGGATGGCGTTCTTTGCCGCCATGGCGATGAGCATGACCAGGGCGATTTGTCCGAACACGTTGAGCTCGTAGCTCTCGCTGAACCATCGGGCGAGAAACAGGGCCAGGAAGGCGCCGAAAACGGCGAAGGGCGTGCCCAACAGGATGCTGAAGGGCAGGGACCAGCTCTCGTACTGGGCCGCGAGGATGAGGAAGACGAAGAGCAGGGCAAACACGAACACGATGGCGCCCGTGCCTGCGGCCTTCTTCTCCTGGAACGACATGTTGCTCCAGGCATAGCCCATGTCCGGGGGGAGGGTGTCGAGGGCCACCTCCTCGAGCGCGGCGATTGCCTGCGCCGACGTGGACCCGGGAGCGGGACTGCCCGTGAGTTCCACGGCCCTGTACAGATTGAAGCGGGTGGTGTAGTCCGGGCCCACCGTATCTTTGATGTCGACAAAGGCGGCCAGGGGGACGCTCTGGCCTTCCCGGTTCTGGACGTAGAAGAGATTGACCTGGTCCTCACTCAGCCTGTATGCCGGTTCCGCCTGGATGTAGGCCTTGTACAGCCTGCCGAACCGGTTGAAGTCATTCACATAAGACCCGCCCAGGAAGGCGCCCACCGTGTTGTATATGTCATCCAGGCTGACGCCTGCCTTGAGGACCTTGTCTTTGTTGATGTCCATATATCTCTGGGGGACGGTTGCCCGGAAGGTGGTGAACACGGACCCGATCTCCGGCCTCTCCATCACGTTCCGAATGAATTTCATCGCCTGCGCGGCAAGGTAGTCGGGTGTGTTCCCGGCCCTGTCCTGAAGCATCAGGGTGAACCCGGACCCGCTTCCCAGGCCGGGGATGGCTGGGGGCCCGAAAGCGAAGGCCTGCGCTTCGTTTACTGAGGAGTGAAGGTCCTTGTTCAGCAGTTGAACGACCTCCCTGGCCGTCTTGTCCCGTTCGCTCCAGTCCTCGAGGGAGCAGAAGACAAAAGCCGCGTTCGAGGACATGCTGCCGGAGAGCATGCTGTAGCCTGCCGCCGCGGTGATGAACTCCACCTCCTCGTGCTTCGAGATGATGTTTTCGATCTTCTTGGTCACCGCGTCCGATCGCTGCAGGGAGGCTGCGTCGGGAAGCTGAATGTTTACGAAGAAATACCCCATGTCCTCCTCGGGCATGAACCCGCCCGGCAGGAGTCTGCCCAGCACGACCAGCCCGATGACCACCACCAGGATGAAGACCAATCCCCTGGGGATCTTTCGCGTCGTCGCACTCGCCAGGGTCATGTACGCATCTGTGGACTTGTCAAAGACCTTGTTGAACCCCGCGAAGAAGATGCCCAGCAACCCGCGCGAGGGGGTTCGCTTCCTCAGAAGCAGGGAACAGAGGGCAGGGCTCAGGCTCAAGGCGTTCACGGATGAGAAACAGACGGAAACGGCGACGGTAATCGCGAACTGCTGGTACAGGCTGCCCGTGATGCCCCCCATGGCGGCCACCGGGATGAAGACCGCGACGAGGACCAGCGTGGTTGCGATGACCGGTGCAGTCACCTCGCTCATGGCTTCGGTCGTTGCAGCCTTCGGATCCAGCCCTTCTTCGATCTTCACCTGGACCGCCTCGACGACCACGATCGCGTCGTCCACCACGATGCCGATGGCGAGGACCAGGCCGAGAAGGGACAGGACGTTTACCGTGAACCCGATGAGCGGGAACACGATGAAGGCGCCCACGAGGGAAACCGGAATGGCGATGGTCGGGATCAGGGCCGCCCGCCAGTCCTGGATGAACACGTACACGACCAGGATGACCAGGGCCAGGGCGATGAACAAGGTTTCGATGATTTCATCGATGCCTGCCGTGATGGCCAGCGTGGTGTCCATGGAGACGTCGTATCGGACGCTCGGCGGGAAAGACCTGGAAAGATCTTCCATGGTGGTCTTGATCTCTTCCGCGAGGGCGACGGCGTTCGATCCGGGCGCCTGATACAGGCCGATGATGGCGCATTGGCTTCCGTTCAGGCGGGTGAAGGCGTTGTAGGTCTCCACGCCCAGCTCGACCCGGGCGATATGCTTGATTTTTACCTGAGAGCCTTCCTGGGTCGTTCGTACGACGATTTCTCCGAACTCCTTTTCCGACTGAAGGCGTTCGGGAAGCCTCACCGTGTAGGTGAACTCCGTGCCCGGCGGCGCAGGCTCCGCCCCGAACTTGCCTCCCGGCACGATCACGCTCTGGGCACGAATCGCGTTGATGATTTCCGGCACCGTGATCCCCAGCCGGGCCAGGCGATCCGGCTTGATCCACACCCGCATCGAGTAGTCGCTCGCCCCGATCACGTTCACCCGGCCGATCCCCTTGATACGGGCCAGCGTGTCCTTGATGTTGATGAGGGCGTAATTGCCGAGAAAGTTCTGGTCGTACCTCCCGTCCTCGGAGGTGAGGGTAATGAGCATCAGGATGTTCGGCAGGGATTTCTCGGTCTTGACCCCGAATCGCCTCACCTCTTCCGGTAATTTGGAGGTCGCGGCGGCGACGCGATTCTGGGAGAAGACGGTGTTCATGTCCGGGTCGGTGCCGATCTCGAACGAGACCTGGACGACCGCTGTCCCGTCGCTCGAGTTGGTCGATTTCATGTAGATCATGTTCTCGACGCCGTTGATCTCCTGCTCCAGCGGGGTCGCTACGGACTGCTCCACGCTGACGGCGTTCGCGCCGGTGTAAGTCGCTCGGACCTCGACCATGGGGGGTGTGATGTTGGGATACTGTTCGATCGGAAGGCCCCCGAGGAACACGGTCCCGATGATGACCATGAAGATGGCGATCACCATGGCCACGATCGGCCGTCTGACGAAGAAGTTATCCATGGGGGTCAGGTGCTTTCCCGGGTCTCAGGCTCAGCATCTCGAAGAATCGGATTCACGGCGGCCCCGTCCCTCACCTTCTGCAGGCCCTCGTACACGACCCTTTCCCCGGGTTCGAGCCCTTTGATGATCAGCCAGGAGCCCTGCAACTTCGGGCCTGCTTTCACTTCTCTTCTCTGCGCCAGGTTGCTTTCGTCGACCACGTATACGTTGTGCGTTCCCTGCAGCTCGGTGACACATCTCTGGGGGATGAGGATGCCGTCTTCCACAACGGCAACCACTGCTTTCACCTTGGCGAACTGCCCCGGGCGGAGCAATTCGTCCGGGTTCGGAAACGATGCCTGGATCAGCATGGCGCCGGTCGTGGGGTCCACCCCCCTGTCGGCGAAATCTACCACGCCCTTCTCGGAGTAGACGGAACCGTCTGCCAGGATCAACTCCAGATCCGGTTTGTCCGGATCCTCGTCCACCGGATCTTGTCTGGCGCGGTAGCGACGGGCCGCCTGCAGGTACTGGTTTTCCGTGATGAAGAACTGCACGAGAATGGTGTCGATGCGGGAGACCACATTCAGTATGACGGGGTTTGGTTCCCGGCCCACGAAATCGCCGACCTTTGCCGTTGTACTGCCGATGATCCCGGAAATGGGGGCGTGGATCTTTGTGTAGCTGAGCTGTATGTTGGCGGCCCTGAGGTTCGCCTCGGCCGCCTCCACGCCTGCGATCGAGGCCTGGTACAGGGCCACCGCAGAATCCAGATCGCTCTCGCTGACCGCTTTCGCCTCGGCAAGGGGACGGATCCGGTTGAGATCGCTTTCCGCCTTTACAAGGGCGGTCTTTGCCTCTGCCAACCTGCTCATCTCTGCCGCAACGGCCGCCTCAAAGGGTTGGCTTTCAACCGTGTAGAGCAGGGAGCCTTTCTCGACGCGGGAACCCTCTTCGAAATGGATTCCCTCCAGATAGCCCTCTACCCTCGCCCGAATGGCGATGTCCTTGAAACCCAATACCTCCCCCACGAACTCGCGGTGGATCGGAACGCGTTCAGCCTTCGTCTCGAACACGACCACGTTCGGGGGTGGCAGGGACTTCGATTGCTCCTCGCCCTTGCTGCACGATCCGGCCAGCAAGAGCAGGCTTCCGAGCAGGCTCAGCGTCAGCTTTCCCATTGGCTTCCTTTGTTCGGGACCCGTGGCGTCACGGTGTGGTTGCATTCCGCGCGGAATCGCGGTGGATTCGGGCGGCCTCGAGGAGGAACTTGTCCGCCTGCTTTCTGTCCGCTTCGAAAGGAGGCATGCCCATCTTGGTCATGCGTGCAATGTTCTCAAAATATTCCAGGGATTTGCGTGCGTTTACCGTGAACATGCCCCCTTTCCCTCCTGCGGCCTCGTTCGCCTCGATGGCCGCTTTCGCCTCCGAAACGAGCCTGTCGAGGGTTTCGTTCACAGGCTCCTCGACGCCCGCATCCAGCTGCTTCCGGATGTTCTCGAGGGCGTTAATGACTTCTTGTTCTCCGGCGAACGCGAGGGAAGGCAAGAGGCAAAGGATCAGAACAGAGAGGAATTTCTTCATGGCGGAACCTCCTTTCGTTCTCGTTGCAGACAGACTTGATCAGAGACCCGGCAAGCGGTCTCCGAGATCTCACGCATATATTTTACTACCTATACGGTCAGAAAAAATCAACAATGTATCCAGACCATCCATCACGCGTCCGCTGACATTTCGTCCCCTTGCTGGAGCCATGCCAGGAAGAGCTTGTAGCCGAGGGTGAGAATCGTGGCCCCCACGAAGAGTCCGATGAGGCCCGATGTGATGAAGCCGCCGATGGCGCCTACGAAGATGACGACCATGGGCACCTGAACGCCCCGGCCCAGCAGGATCGGTTTCAGGAAGTTGTCGCTAAGACCGACGAGGACACTCCAAATCATGAAAAGGATCGCCGTAACCGTGTTCGCCGTGGAGAACACGTAAATGATGATCGGGCCCAGTACCAGCAGAGAGGGGAGTTGTACAACGGCAAGGAGAAGAACGAGCAGGGCCCAGAAGCCTGCACCGGGCACCCCTGCTGCGAGACAGCCGAGCCCTGACAGGATCGATTGGATCAGTGCGACGCCCAGAATGCCCTGAGTAACGCTGCGTACGGTCGCTGCGGCGAGGTCGACGAGTTCGCCCCCCCTTTGGCCCGCTACGCGTGCGGCCAACGCCTGTGCGGCGCGGTGGCCCTGGCGGCCGGCCTGGGCGAGAAGAACACCGGCGATGATGATCGAAATCACGAACTTCAGGATGCCTGCTCCCGTACCGGCCGCCTTTGCCAGCAACCAGGCGCCGATTTCCTTCAACTGGGGAGCCATCTTGCCGAGTGCTGCCTCGAGGTTTGTCGATGCCAGAGCCCAGGCCTTGTACAGGTGTTTTCCAACCAACGGCCAGGAGTTCACTTGTTCCGGCGGTGGCGGAACCTGGAGGGCCCCGTCGCGAAGTTCGGACGACAGCGTCTGAGCGGTGTCGAAGAGGGTTCCCGAAAGCATGAGGATCGGCACGATCAGGAGGACCAGGGCCATGAGCGTAATCAGCGTTGCCGCCAGCTTGCCCCGTCCGCCCAGCGAAGCCTCGAGCCGCCGGTACACGGGATGGGTCGCAACCGCAATGATGATGCCCCAGACGATCGTGTTGAAGAAGGGTTGGAAGATGTGAAAACACCAGTAGGCGAGCAGAACGACGAGGCCAACGTGAATCGTCGCCTCTGTCGCGCGTGTCAGGAACGCCCTGTCGTTCGAAAGCTGATCGCCAGAGGTCATGTCTCACCCCCCCCTCTGGATCAGTCGGTCCCGGACCACTCGGCGGTGTCGAAATGCTCCCCCTCGGAGAAGACCTTGCAGTCCCAGACTTCTGCCCCCTGCTTGTCGTCGCACTGGCGGCAGCAGGTGCCCGTGAAGTTGGGAGGCCTTTGATCGCAGTTCATCCATCCCCCGCAGGACCCGATTGCGGCCGGCCCGCCGGCATCCCCCAGGTGCATCGATTTGTAGGAAGCCACCTCCATCGAAGCCTTCCCTTTCGTCTCCTGGACGGTCCCCTTCACCTCGATCCTTTTCCCCATGTTCCTCTTGAGCTCGTCTACCTGCAGCTTCGTGCCCGCAATCTTGTACTTGTGGCCGTCGTCCGCCTTGAGGACGCCCTCGGCAGTGACGATCCCGGTCAGGGTCGCCTCTCCGGTAGGTACCTCCCCGGCTTTGGACGGGCTACGTTCGGCTGCGGCTGTGACGTCCTTGCAGTCCCAGATGGTATGGCCTTCTGCGTTCTTGCAGGTGCGGCAACAAAGACCGGTATAATTCGGGGCCTCCGTGTCGCAGTTCATCCACTTTTTGCAGGATACGAGTGCATCGGTAAGCGCCCCCTTTCCGGCATCGCCCTCCTCTTCGGCAAGGGCGCCCTGAACTCCGACAGCCATGAGCAGGACGGCCAGGGGTAGTGCCAACAAGTGTTTGAAGTTCCTTTTCATTTCTCGCCTCCTCCTATTTGGGGGTTACAACTAAATGGACGCCTTTGGCACCTTGTTTGATTCTTTTTTGTTTCCGGAGGCTTGAAGGGGAAAACGGCACAAAAACGTTGCGTTTTATCAGAAATCGTACTAGATTACCTCCGAAATAGGCCCGATTTGCCCCAAGAACACTTCGATTTTGTGGGCTTAGGCCGTCCTGAAAAGGTGCTACAGAGGGGTCTTCCCTGCGTGTAGAAGAGATCCAATGAGGATGACCGGATGAAGAGGATAGCGCTCCTGTTCCTGCTGGCATTGCCTTTCTGTTTATCTGTCGTGGTTGCCCCTGCGGCTGCATATGAGCGGGGCCGGCCCTGGTTGTCGGATCAGCCCTGGGAGAAGCTCAGCGTCGAGTTCGGCTTCTTCCTTACGAACTTTACGAGTGATGTTAGCCTGACGGGATCACTGGGTGGGGTCGCCCTGAATCTCGAGGATCTGCTCGGCCTGGATTCGACAACGAGCCAGTTCAGGGCAACGGGCCATTACCGGGCATGGCGCCGTCATCATTTCCATTTCACCTTTTTCGACCTATCCCGCAGTGCGGACAAGCCCCTGGAGGTCCCCATACCGGAAGTGGATCCGCCCATCGAGGCCGGCTCCTTGACCCGCACCGTATTCGATTTGAGATTCTACAAGATTGGATACACGTTCTCTTTCTGGAACGACGACCGGGTCGACCTTGGCGCAGGGATCGGATTCCACGTCATGGACGTCGAAATCCTGCTCGACGCTGACGCAGAGGGCTCGGTGGGAGGTGAGGACGGGTCCTTCGAGCGAACCGTGCTCGCAGAGTCGACCACGCTGCCCCTTCCTGTTTTCATGTTTAGGGGAAACATTGCGATCACGAAACGGGTCTTCCTGAAGCAGAGCTTCGAGGCCTTCTACATCAGCCTTTCCGGGTTCGAGGGCCTGTTGCTTGACTACAATTTTGCAGTGGAGGGGCACATCTGCAGGTTCTTCGGCCTCGGCATGGGGTACAATTTCATGCACGTGAAGATCGAAGGAGACGGGGGAACCGATTTCCTGGGCGGCACCTGGAGCGGGCAGCTCGACTATGACTATTCGGGGTTCTACCTTTACGCGAAGTTCTTCTTCTAAATCGAACGTAAATCGGAAGGGGGAGAAGACCAATGAAGAGAACGTCCTTTGTCTTTGCACTGGCAGCGTCTTTCTGCCTGTCCTGTTGGGCAGTCCCGGCGGATGCGTACGAGCGGGGCAGGCCCTGGCTCTCGGATCAGCCCTGGGAGAAGCTCGGTGTCGACATCGGCTTCTTCCTTACCAACTTCACGAGTGATGTGAGCCTGACAGGCTCAGGGGCCGGCGTCGTTCTCAATCTTGAGGACATGCTCGGCCTGGATGCGACGACGTACCAGTTCAGGATAGCGGGCCACTACAGGATGTGGCGCCGCCATCATCTTCATTTTACCTTCTACGACCTGTCCCGCGATGCCGACCAGTTCCTCGAAGCCGCGATTCCGGGAGTGGATCCGGGCGACGACCCCATAGCCGAGGCCGGGGCGCTGGTGGAGAGCAACTTGGACATAAGGATATACAAGATAGGCTACACATTCTCTTTCTGGAATGACAGCCGGGTCGATCTCGGTGCGGGGCTCGGCTTCCACGTCATGGACCTCGGAGCCGGGATCAAGGTCCTTGCCGAGGGCTCGGTCGGGGGTGAGGAAGGCAAGACAAAGAAAAAGCTCCTTGCAGAGGGCACGACCCTGCCTCTGCCGGTGCTCATGCTCCGTGGAAACGTTGCGATCACGAAACGGGTCTTTCTCAAGCAGAGCTTCGAGGTCTTCTACATCAGCCTGTCCGGCTTCGACGGCCTGCTCCTGGACGCGAACATCGCGGTGGAGGGCCACGTCTGCCGCTTCTTCGGTCTCGGTATGGGGTTCAATTTTCTGCAGGTGGAGATCGAGGGGGACGGGGGAGACGGCTTCCTGGGCGGCGGGTGGAGCGGCAAGCTCAACTTCGACTATTCGGGGCTTCATATCTACGGCAAGTTCTTCTTCTAGCGGGCCGCTGAAGAACGCCCGGTTGCTGTGCACATCGCGAGCGAAGCGAGGCAATCTCCCGGCTTCGATTGTAGCGGCTGATTGCGTCTAGAAATCGACATGGAACCGACCCCCAAGGCCAGGTGCCCATTCCTTGCGGCGATCCTCGCCGCTCTCATTGCGGCCGCAAGTCTCCCCTCCTGTGCCTACCTGACCGACCGGGGCGTGGACTTTCTGGATCAGTTCCGCGCCGTGGGAGGGATAGGGACCGGGGGCGGGTTGCGGTTCAGCTACCTCGGGCTCGTAAGTACCGGGATCAATTTCGGGATCAAGCCTCAGGCTACCAGCCTCGGATGGAAATACGGCCGTGCCTTCCTTCTCGCTCCATCCCTTCATCAGGCGAAGTTCGAATCGGACCACGCCTGGGTGATCTACACCACGTCCCTGGAGAACTGCAACTACGCCTCGGCCGACTACAAGCTGGCCCGAAAGAGCGTTGCCGCCTTGCCGATTCTTCTGACCTGGGCCGACACGACCTATCGTGACGGAGACAAGTGGTACGCGCAGGACAGCGGGGTCAGACTGGAGGGAGACAACTACATCTGGACCGGGAAGACCTGGCGGAACAACCGCTATGTCATGATCCACGCCCTGGACATCGAGTGGGAAATAGGCTTCCTCGCCTATCTCGACCTGGGCTACAGCCCGGGTGAGGCGCTCGATTTCGTCCTCGGGATCTTCACCATCGATCTCGCCAGGGACGACGGCCGCATCGTGAGGGGGAAGAAATGAGGGTCCGGTTGGGGATCCTGGTGCTCCTGCTCTGGGTCAGCGCATGTAGCGTGACGCCCGACGCCCCGTCGCGATTCTCGCCGGCGCTCGAGCCCTTCGACCCTGCCCGGGAGGGGTGGGTGACCACCCGGCCGATTCTTCTCGTGTCCGACTGCCAGATCCACAACCTCTACTCCAAGCCGATCCCGGATCGGAACCTCTCCATCAAGATGTTCGTCAACACCGCCATCCGCCCGCCCCAGCTCGACATGTACGCCGGCGACATCCTCCGGTGGATCCTCGAGAACACGCCGGTGGAGACCGAGGCGGTGATCCACCTGGGAGACGCTATCGACCTGGCCTGCGAGGGGGAGTTCCGGGAGTTCATCGACGTGATGAAGCATGCGGGAAAGCCATGGCTGATGATCCCGGGCAACCACGATTGCTACTACTTCGGGACCTACGATCCCCGCAACCCCCCTCTCTGGGAAGACGCCTGCTACGGTTCCGGGAAGCCCCTCACGAAGGATCTCCTGATTCGCTTCTACGTTGCGGCCCTGATCAAGCAGGACGTGCCGGGCGCGAGAGCGCTCGCCAAGGATCTGGGTCTGCTCGACCAGCGGGAGCTGGACCTGTTCGAGCTGGCCGAGCGGATTCCGATGCAACACACCTGGACCGCGCCGCCGGACCTCGAGTCCTTTCTCATTGGGATCATCTGGAACATCGATGGCGAGAAGCCCTGGCGATCCTATCTTCTCCAGCGGGCGGACTTGAGCGGGCCGGACCCAAGGATCCCCCTCCACGCCATCCTGACCGACTCGACCCAGTATGCCGAGCTGCCGGCACTCGTCCCGAATGCCTGGGACAACTACCCCCTGGAGCTGGATTGCGGCATGACCGGTGAGCTCCTCTCCGACCAGCTACGTACCATCCGGCAGTGGATGGAGACGGGCGACGACACACGTTTCGCGTTGATCCTGCACCACCCCTTCAACGAGATCGCCTCCAAGAGCCGGTCCAGCCTCCGTTGGCTCTGGGCCCGGTATGCCTTCGGCGGTATCCTGACCGCCCACACCCACGCGGGCTATTTCGAGCAACACGACCTGGAGGGCGGGAAACAGGGGCTGGAGGTCAACGTGGGGTCCACCACGGACTGGCCCATGGACTGGCGCACCCTGGTGGTGCACGCGAAGGAGGGCGCGGAATACGCCTATCTCGACACCCGGTATTTCACACTCATGGATCTCCTGAAGAATCAGGAGGGCTATTTCCTCCGGGACTGGGAGGTGAAGGCGGGCGACGAGGACGACTACCGCAGGTACCGGGTCGGAGACCCGAGCGGCATCCAGATCTCCGATTACCTGTTTGCCTATCACCTCTGGCCGCCTGCTCTGGGGAGGGCGAAGGTCAAGGCGAGGAAGCCGGCATACGACACGGAATCCCAGGTCAAGAACACCATGCTCTGGACCTACCACCGCCTGATCCACACTTTCCCGACCGACCCGTCCAAAGGGGACACGATCTGGCCGGAATCCTGCAGAAACGACGCCGAGGTGAAAAAGAAGATCGAGGCGGTGGGCGAGGCGAGCGTTCCGATTGAGGAAAAGATCGCCTATCTCATGGAGCTCGAGCGGTTCGAGAAGACGCGTTCGAGCCGCGATCCGGGGACAGGGGAATCCACGGACGAAGAGCGTCACCGGTTCAAGCTTTCCCAGGCCGTTTGGGCGGCCCGCTACGAGCTCGTGGGCGGCCGGGGGAGTCTGCGCCTGCAGGACGAGTTGATTCGGGTGCGGAACGCAGGAAGCGAGACTGAACAGACTAAGTAGGGGAAAGGAAAAAGGGTCAAGGGTAAAGGGCAG
>Ga0180434_10000284_pt1 | contig 76305 bp, 55 predicted proteins | sample SS_ome_7_FD_132453 | JGI IMG/M metagenome (GOLD analysis project Ga0180434, IMG submission 132453) | Hypersaline lake sediment archaeal communities from the Salton Sea, California, USA - SS_1_D_2 metaG | ecosystem: Environmental > Aquatic > Non-marine Saline and Alkaline > Hypersaline >...
CCAAAAGATTTAAGGTCGGCTCCTGCGAATCCGGCGAATGTTTTTCGCCTCCGCCTTTCTTTTCACCGCCTCATTTTCTTGCGAAGGCGGCGAAAAGCTTCACTACGGCGAAAAACAAAAGACCAATAGTTCCTTTTTGAAAAAAGCATCATAACAGATTACAAATAAATAGGTTACAGTTGACTGTTTAAAAAACACGCACAAAAAACAAGAAGATGAAAGATTGTAGTACGAATAAACTCCAATTAATGCTCATTTTTGTCTTTTCCTTTCCGCAAAACGCAGCACGCAGTACGCAGAACGAATAAATTGGCTTTGTTTTTCGCCGCCAAAGCTGTGAAAAAGACATTAAATCTCCATAAATCTTTGCTATTACATGATTAATGCCATTTTGCCCATCTTAATATTGGCTTTGTTTTTTCAAACAAGGTCATAGCTGCGAAACCACGAATCCAACCTGTGAGATAATGGTTTTACCCCATAAGGGACAAGCTATCTCACAGGGTGAACACGAATAAACACATTTGTATTTAATCGTGATAACCTGATGGTCTGATGTTCTCCTTCCTGATCCCCGCTTTCTGTATCCCATGTTTAATTTTGTTAAGTATTATACGAACGATCGTCCAAAAAGTCCATCAAAATCCCAAAAAATCTCCGTGACTTGCCTCTCAATGATTGATTTCAGATGTTAGATGGTAGCCATAACGGCATAGGCAAAGAATGTACATTCTACAAAACTTGCCAATAAATAAGATATGAAAAAAGATGTGATCCTAATTTCCCTCTAATAGATCTTATTTAGATAAGATCTTCGATGATTCTTTTGCCGTGCACAACAGTAAGGATCTGTATTTTGGAAGCGAGAATCTCGTAAATAATTCGATATTGGAATACGAATATTTCCCGGATAGATTCGTCGTTCTTCTCCGGCACAACACGGCCGAGTTTGGGGAATTTTATTAGCTTCTCTGGAGCATGAAATATCCGCTCGACGGTAGATTCCGCGTAGATACTTGAGTCGCGGCCAATATACTCTGCGATTGCTTTAATATCTTCAATAGCCTGAGGTGACCAGATCAGTTTGTAATCCATTTGGATAGCCTGGCTTTAGCCTCTTCGTGAGAGATCCCTTTGCCGTCGCGTATGTCTTGCTGGCCCTTCTGGATTTTATCTAATACGTATAGGTGGTATTGGATATCTTCGGCCGTGATATCATCCGGAAGGTTTCGGATCATTTTTTCTACATTTTGCTTTAGTGATTTCATACCAAATATTATAACTCAATTATCTCAAAATATCAATCAATTTTATCCTGTCAATCCTGCCTGAACAATTCTTAACCTGGCCCGGGAGGAGTCTGAACGCAAGCTCCGATTAGAGATAGAGTATGATCTGAAAACGTTCTGATAGATGACAAAACTGTCTACAAAATCCGCCGGTAAATAAGTTGTAAAAGATGTGACCCTCCTATGCCCCCTAAACAATATTTCTCTTTGATGAGGCTTTTCCCGGATGCAAGACTTTGCTTTTCACTTCTATAATTTGATGGTATATAATAAGGGCGTTTCTTGCAAGGGAATTTTTTTTGAATTAGCTCTTTGTTGCATTTCATGTTTGTGATTATTTTATATATGTAACGGGTAATGTCATGTCGAGCGGAGCGAAGGAATGACATTTATATCATGTTGTCAGGGACTGAAATAGCAATGCCCGAATTATTAAAATGGTTGGTTTTGGTGGCCGGAGAATGCCTCCCTATTCTTTTTTTTTGATTAGGCATGAATTTTCCGGGGTGTTACGTAAACCTGGAGTAATGCGCGCATAAGGTCCGTCACAGTGGCTATGCCGCACAGTTTTTTACCTTCGTCAACCACCGGCAGGCAGCTTATTCTCATCTTGCACATTATCTCTGCCGCTTCACAGACGTTGCAACCGGGTAAAACAGCGGTTACGTCCCATGTCATAATTCGGGCCAGGGGCAGCTCGAGAATCTTTGTCTTTGGATCGACATCGAGCAAGTCGCCGTGAAATGGCTTAGCCTGTGAAGTCAGTCGTTTGCCTGCAGGAGGAAGATTCCACAGAACATCCCGATCAGAAACGATGCCCTTCAGCACTCCCTGTCCGTCCACTATCGGCAGATGTCTGAAGTGTTTCTTATGTAACACCTCTATCGCCTCGGCAAGAGTTTGATGCGGTCCGAGGCGAACCACCTGTTCGGTCATAATCTCTTGAATCGTTTGGGAAAACCACTTAAGTAAAATAGGGTATTGAGGCAAGCTTGCAGAGCCCGGGGCGACGGGCTGCTTTCCCTCTCGCATTTCCGGACACGACCGGCGTATCTCGGCATGTATCTCGAATAAACACTTAATGATGTCCATAGTTGTGATGATACCGACCAGATTCGTATCGGAGAGGACTGGCACCATGTCTATTTTATTATGGAGCATGGTTAAAATCACGTTTGGTATCGGTGTCTCCGTCGATGCGCACTTCGGCTTTCTGATAACGATTTGAACCACCCGTTGTTGAAAGGATTTTTGGTTTGCATTTTCGACGTAGAGTTGCCCGGCATAAGGACATATCTGTCGAAATAGATCCCTCTCTGAAATAACACCTACAAAGTATGACCTTCCTTCTTCCTCATTCGGAGTATCTATGACCGGAGCGTGTCGAACTCTATGTAGCTTCATGAAGTCGATACAATCTTTAACTTTGTGGTCCAGGGTTACCATTTTGATATCTTTACTCATAATGTCCCCGGCGATATGCGCCGGGTGAAAAGAGATACTTTTTTCGGCGCAGATGTCTTCTATCAAGTTGACGTAGGTATCTTTATAAACGCCTGCACTATTTGTTGAATTGTTGTTTTGCTGTTTCATTGCAGTTCACCTGAGATAATGAAGACTTTACTTTTTCAATTCCGACTCTTACCTTTTAAAAAGTTGGAGTGACGTTGTTATATCATTCTTCCGGACGGTTAGCCCAAGACAAGACGCCTACTTCCGCAGTCGCATGGATGCGGCATGTCCGGTTTATCTTCAAGACAACAAAGAAAGGATCTGGAATACGCTGGTTTTTCTGCTTATATCAAGTTGGCAGTTGATTCTACGAACTGCGTACTACCCCCAAATTCTTGATCTGCATGATCTCAATTGTCATGTGCTTTCTTATTTATCGACTCACGAGTCGTATCACTTTAGCCGCTAACTCGGAATATTTTTATTCATGCAACTTTTCTCTGGTACTCGCCCCTAAGGGGCAAGCTCCGCGCAATGACAAGCTCAAACGTCATTTTGATTGGAGCCAAAGGCGGAGCGTAGAGATCTGTTAAAAATAGATTCCTCGACTGCGCCCTGCGTGCTGCGCTGCGCCCTGGGCGTGCCAATGGCGGGAATGACATTGAATAAGTGTAATTGTTTGCAATTTATCAGGGTTGTCTTATCAATGCTCGTAGTCCTTTTGATTAGTCAAAAGGACTACGAGCTATATATCGGCAATAAATGTTTTTATCGCTTTTAGTGCGTATAAATTGTGGATTTCCGCCGTAAGGTATCCTGTGGACTGCCCATTGGGTTCGGGTTTTGAGAGATTGTCAAGAACTCAATATGAGTCGATGAATTCATGAGTCACTTCGTCGGGATCGAGTCCGATTTTTACGAAGATTTCATTTTCCATTTCGTAAATCAATGGATCGACTTTGGCTATGTTGATTTTGCTTTTGGCGGCCGAGCCGTGCTGGAAAACGTTTCTTTTGTGGCCTTCGGCGAGCCGGTCTTTCAGCGGGACTATTGTTTCGTGCATGACTCTCTTGTCGGCGTAGTAAAGCAGTTTCTCTTCCCATGTCACGGGCCGTTCTTTCTCATCGAGCAGAGCCATGTATCGATGCCGCTTTATAGCCGTCGCGAGGGCCGTGTATTTGTCCTTCAATATTTCATAAGCGGCGTCTTCGTGAGTTATCGTCTTGTATTTTGCACGAATACTGTGCCATTTTGATTTTGCTTCTTCAGGAAGATTCCGCTCGAAGCTGTTGTAGTCTGATTCTTTGAAGTCATGCACTCTCAATAAATCGTGCAGCAGACAGGCCCTGTCCACAAGAGCCTCATCGACTCTGTCGCCGTTTTCGTTTAGTCTTTGCGCCAGGAAGACGGCCAGCTTCGCCACGGCTTTGCTGTGGTTTACGATATGCGGCGGAACGTGATATTCCGCTAAGAGAGCCAGGCACTCTTTACGCGTTGGAAGACTGCAATCTTTCATCGATCATCTCGGCGACCTTTTTCCCTGATACCAGCATTCCGCCGAAGATCGGTCCCATCCTCGGCAGACCGTAGACGGCGCAGACCGACATACCGGCAACGTATAGGCCCGGAAAAATCTCGCCGGTCCTGTCGACGACGCCCGCCTCGGCGGTCTCGACGTCCATGAAGCTCTCCTGTATTCCCTGCGGCAGCAGGTCCGGCTTTCTTTTTAGCAGCATTTTCACCACCTCGGCCGGATGGCCCGTCGAATCGATTACGTATTTCGAGGAGATGCAGAACGGATCGACGTGCAGCTTTGCCAGTGTGATGGCCGAATGATTGACGACCACGCCTTCGACGGTGCCGGATTTGACGATGACATCTTCGGCCTCGGTAAGGTTGAATATTTCCAGCCCCGCCTGCTTGGCCTTGAATGCCAGGGCGGTTGCGAATTCGATCGAGTCGTAAATGTACAGGCCCTTCTGCTTCTTCGCTGTCATCTCGAACTGGTCCGGGATATCGCTGCTCTGTGTGACGACGACGTTGTAGCCTGCGGCCCCGCCCCAGATTCCGCCGCCCGTGGAGAGCTTTCTTTCGAGCAGGGCGGTCCTGTATCCGGCCTTGGCAAGATAGTAGCCCGCGGTAAGGCCCGCCGGCCCGGCCCCGACGATAACAACATCGTTTTCAAGATGCTCGGTGAGCTTCCTGTTATACTCCTGCGTGATGACTCTGGTAATTTCCGTCTCTATCACTTTCGTTCCCTTTCATTTGTGATGAGCTGATAGCTTATCTTAATATCATTCTTTTGCCAAAAACAAAAAGCACCCCTGCAAAAGAGTGCTCGATAAGCAAAAGGTCAAAAGTTAAAAGTAAAAATATGGAATTGCAGGTTATTCTTTTTTACCTTTTTCCTTTTACCTTTTTACTTTCTTTCCGCCTTCCTTCGCGGGCATTATCCCGGGCAGGTTCGTAGGGTTATTTCTCAGCTTCCGGCCGAACCCGGCCTTCCGCTCCCCTGGCATATTTAATTTTTCAGCCCATCTTATAACAGGCCCGGGAATCCTTGACAAGAACTTTTTCGTCGTTAACTATTTAATGTTGTTCGAGTATTTCGGTTGACAACACAGGCGGATGAGCCTATTATTTCAATGTAAGATGAATTCTTAGGGAGGACGATATAAATTATGCCAGGTAAAGGATTTACGCATCTTCATTTACATAGTGAGTATTCGCTGCTGGATGGAGCTATAAAATACGATAAGCTTCTCAAGCGATGCAAGAAGCTCGAAATGGACGCCGTGGCGGTTACCGACCACGGCAATATGTTCGGCGCCGTCGAGTTTTATACAAAGGCTATGGCCGCTCATATCAAGCCGGTGCTCGGCATCGAAGCTTATATTGCTCCGGCCAGCCGGTTCGACAGGACGAAAACCAGCATCTCCGATGCAGCCTATCACCTGATACTTCTGGCCGAGAATATTACCGGCTATCAAAATCTGCTCAAATTAACGAGCGCCGGTTTTCTTGAGGGCTTTTACTATCGCCCGAGAATCGATAAGGAAATCCTCGCCGAGCTTAACGAAGGCCTGATTTGCACCTCGGCATGTATAAAAGGCGAAATTACTGCTGATATTGCCGGCGGCGATGAAAAGGCAGCGCGCATTGCGGCCGAATACTATCTCAAGATATTCGGGCCCGAAAGATTCTTCATCGAGATACAAAGCCACGAAGGCGACGACCCGAATCTCCAGCAGGGCTTGATAGACCTGGCGAAAAAGATGGGCATCGGCCTGGTGGCGACGAACGATGTTCATTTCCTTAGGCGGGAAGACCATGAGGCCCATAATTGCCTCTGCGCGATAAGCACCGGCAAGAAATTCGACGATTCCGACAGGATGATTTATCCATCCGACATTTATTTTAAGAGTCCCGCTGAAATGCGCGAGCTTTTTGCCGGGACGGCCGAGGCCTGTGACAATACACTGGCGATTTCCGAGCGATGCAACGTCGAGCTCGATTTGAAAACGCGTCACGCGCCGCGTTTCGAGCCGCCTGATGATTTGACGCCGGAGCGATACCTTACCGACCTGTGCTACGAAGGGGCAAAAGAGCGCTACGGCGAGATTACCGACGAGATAAAGGCCAGGCTCGACAGGGAGCTGAACGTTATCGAATCGAAAGGCTTTTCCAGCTACTTTTTAATCGTCTGGGATTTCTGCAGGTACGCTCATGAAAACAAGATTCCCATCGGCGCCAGGGGCAGCGGCGTCGGGACGCTGGTCGGGTACTGCCTCGGCTTGTGCGACGTCGACCCGATTCACTACGACCTGCTCTTCGAGCGCTTCATGGACCCGCATCGTAACGAAATGCCCGATATCGACATCGACATCTGCCAGGCTCACCGGGCAAAAATCATAGACTATGTCCGTCACAAATACGGACACGTCGCGCAGATTATAACGTTCGGAACGATGAAGGCCCGAGCGGTTATCCGTGACATCTGCAGAGTGCTCGGCGTCTCGCTTGGTGAAGCCGACAGACTGGCTAAACTTATTCCGTTCTCGCTCGATATGACGCTCGAAAAGGCTTTGAAGACCGAACCCGAGCTTGAAGCCGCCTACAAACAAAGCGAGGAAACTCGCAAGGTCATCGACATCAGCAAAAAGCTCGAAGGTCTCGCACGTCACGCATCGGTGCACGCCGCCGGAGTTGTCATTGCCGATGAGCCGCTGAATAGTTTTGTGCCCTTGTATAAGGCCTCCGGTTCAGATGACATTGTGACGCAGTTCGAGGGGCCTATAGTCGAGAAGGTCGGCCTGCTGAAGATGGACTTTCTGGGTCTTAAAACTCTCAGCGTATTGGAGCGGGCCTGTCAACTGGTCAGGGAGAACCATGGAACGGACATCGATCTGGAAAAGCTCGATCTGAGGGATGCGAAGGTCTTCGAGCTTTTCTCGGCGGGCAAAACCAAGGGTGTTTTCCAGTTCGAGTCCGGCGGGATGCAGAACCTGCTGATGAAAATGAAGCCCGACCGGATCGAGGATTTAATCGCCGCCAACGCGCTCTATCGCCCCGGCCCGATGATCCTGATTCCCGATTATATCGACCGCAAGCACGGCGCAAAATGGAGCCTGCCGCACCCGATTATGACCGAAGTCCTCGAAGAGACGTATGGCATTATGACCTACCAGGAGCAGGTGATGCGGATTTGCAACCGCCTGGGTGACATCCCGCTGCGAGAGGCTTACGGTCTTATCAAGGCGATAAGCAAAAAGAAGGCCAAGACTATAGCCAAGGAGCGGGAACGATTTATCGCCGGCTGTGTCGATAAAGGTCTGAGCACCGACCAGGCAGAGCAGATATTCGAGCTGATCGAACGGTTCGCCGGCTACGGTTTCAACAAGAGTCACTCAACTCGCTACGCGTTCGTCGCGTACCAGACCGCTTATATGAAGACCCATTATCCCGTCGAGTTCATGGCGGCTCTTTTGACCTACGAAATGGACAACACCGACAAGATCGTCGATTATATCGCCGAGTGCGTGCAAATGGGCATCGAAGTACTGGCTCCGGATATTAACGAGAGCGGCGTCGATTTCACGCCGCTTTACGAGCAGCGGAAAGACGGGCAAAAGAATGCCGGCGTCATTCGCTTCGGGCTGGCCGCCGTCAAGGGCGTCGGTGAAAAGGCGGTCGAGCAGATTATCGCCGCTCGAAAAGGAATCGGCGGGTTCCAGAGCCTGTTCCATTTCTGCGAGAACGTGGATTTGCGAGCCGCCAATAAGCAGGTTCTTGAGGCTCTTATCAAGGCCGGGGCCTTCGACAAGCTCGGCGGCGGCCGGGCGCAGATGATGGCCGGGCTCGAAAGGGCGATGGAGAGCGGGGCGGGCCTGCAGGCGGACAAGCAGGCCGGGCAAATGAATTTCTTCGGCCAGATGGCCGATGGTGACGATTATTCGAAGGACCATAAACGCCTGCCGGAGGTGCCGCCCTGGCCCGAGCCGAAAATGCTGGCTTACGAGAAGGAAGTCCTCGGCTTCTATGTCACCAGCAATCCGCTGAGCCATCATGCCGAGACGATAAATATTTATTCCACGCGAAACAGCTCGCAATTGGCCAAGACCAACGGCGAAAAGCAAATCGTCATCGGGGGAATGATAACGAAGATCAGGTACAACCTGACAAAGACGGGTCGGAACGCCGGCTCGAAAATGGCCGTATTTACACTCGAGGATTTGCAGGGACAGGTCGAAGTGGTGATGTTCCCCGATGTTTTGAACGAGTACGGCGATATCCTTGTCCAGGACGCTATCGTTTTTGTAAAGGGCAAGCTCGATTACAGAAGAGAACGGCCAAACGTCCTTGCCTCCGAGCTGATACGCCTCGAAGATGTCAGGGAGAAACTGGCCGCCAAAGTCAGGATAGGATTGAATGCCAGGGAGGTCACCAAGGAAAAGGTGGCGATGATAAAGAGCATCTGTCAGCACCACAGGGGGAAAAGTTCCGTTTATGTCGCCGTGCGAACACCCAAAGGCAGGGTTTACGCTGCCGCCGACAAGGAGCTGAACGTCAATCCCGACCTCGAATTCTGCCGCAAAATGCGACAGTTGGTAGGCGAAGAAAACTTCCAGTTGGCGAAATAAATACTGGATATTCGATGCTCGATTCGTGATGCTCGTAGTATGTTGATGATGTCTCGCTTGTTGTCATTCCTGTGAAAACAGGAATCCATATATTTATCGTCCTGAACAAAACGAAAGGTATGGCAAGTAATACAATATGAGGGAGACTGTTATGTGGCTGCCAAAAGATGAACGAGAAGTATTGAATCATTATTACAAGGAACTACACGAATCTGGTGTGGAGGGAAGATGCCAATTTTTTCAGAGCGAGCTTGAAAGGTGTTTGTCAGGGAAGGGTAAACGAAATCGCGTCAAAATCGCAAGTAAAATGCTGAAGCAACGAGACTTGTTGAACTTTTTGAATGATCAAGGGATGCCATAACCGTCAAGTTGAGTCTTGAAGGGCATGATTTAGGCAGAAAATACTCGAAGTGGTTTGACTGCAGTGGTCTTTGGTTTGCAGAGTACAAGAACCATTGGATCTGGATCATTATCAGCTTCCTTGGCGGAGTTATTGGAGCATTGCTAATAAACTGGATTTCAAATTGAATTGGCGGGAAGTAAGCCTATACGAAGTTTGTTTTTCTTGACGATGAGTTTCAATAAAATGATAATAGGCTAAGTTTTACTTAGGTTTTACGGTTCTTTATGCTCATTGTGGTTTGTCTAAGATCATATTAACAAAAAAGAAATACAGAGACAGCGAGGCGATTTATAAACGGCATACCTTTAGACACAACTCTTGATGCTTTAAGAAAGGAATTTGGGATTCTGCGTAGACTTGGGCCGCGTGAACGCGCCAGGATGGCATTTGAGATGAGCGACAACCTGCGTCGTATTGTTGAGGCCGGAGTCAGGCATCGCCATCCGGATTTCGACCAGAAGAAGATCAGACTGGAAGTTCTTCGGCTTATGATTGGAGATAAACTGTACAGGCAAATGCTCAAAGGAACCGAAACGTTATCATGACAAGCCAGGATGCTTTTTTGAAGAAGCTTATCATGGTTTTGGGCGATTGTTCAATCCCCTATATGATTTCCGGTTCTTTCGTCAGCAGTTATCACGGCCGGCCAAGAGCCACAAAAGACATTGACTTCGTGATAGCTCCCGCAGAAAAACAGCTTCTTGGACAAGCTGCAAGACTTGTAAACAAGAGTGATACATCTTCCTGATAGATGTGAAGACTACTTCTATAATCTGGGGATTCAAATTTTTCGTACGGCGATGGTGTTGATTGGTCTCTGGTCTTTAATGTATTTTCGTTCGAAGTTTGTGCCTACCCATTCTCCGGATTCTGCGCCGGCGGGTTTGATGAAATCAATTTCTTCGAGCGCATCACTCCGTTCGGTTAATACCATCTTTATCTGCTCGAAGTAGTCGGCGTGGTCGGTGGCGATACGCAGTTGCCCGCCGGTCTTGAGGCAGCGGATCAGATGTTCGGTGTTGGCGGGGCAAATGAAGCGTCTTTTGTGATGACGTTTCTTCGGCCACGGGTCGGGAAAGTAGATGTGGAAGCAATCGACCGAGCCGTCCGGCACGAAATCGGTCAGAAACGCCGCGGCGTCGGTGCGGGTAATACGCACATTCTTCAGGCCCCACCGGCCGATACGGTCCACGGCGTAACGATAGTATTTCCGAGCCCATTCGATACCGAGGAAATTGTCGCCGGGCTGAGCCTGCGCCTGGCCGAGCAGAAAGGTTCCTTTGCCGGAGCCGATTTCTATATGAAACGGGCCGGTACGTCCGAAAATCGTGACAAAATCAATTTTACCATCCAGATCTTCGACTTTCAGCGAAATTCCGGGATAGTCCCGTAATATTCGGGCCATTCGTCAAATCCGTTCTAAATATCATACATTGAAATATTAACGAGCATTTGCCGGCTCCATTATACCGAAAAAAGGGCTTTAAGGCGAATAGCGAAACAGTTTTACCGATTTACTGCAATTAAAGTGAATGGCGGGAGCGTTCGATAAGATGCTGTGAACTCAATTGTTGGTCGATGCGTATTTATTAAAAAGAGAGAATCGCAGAAACCTGGTAAGGAAGTCTGAAAATGATTCTACAGTTGGTAAAATCACGCCGGAGACAAATTCTTATCGATATCGATACGCAAAAAGACTTTCTATTAGCCAGTGGCAAGGCCTGTATAAGGAACCACAGAAGAATTCTGGCGCATATCCGCCGGGTGATGGCGTGGGCGAGAACTCAGCATATTCCGATTATCTCAACCGCCGAGGTTTATCCTGACGACAACGGCGAAAGTACCGTCAGCTACTGCATCGACGGGACGGACGGCCAAAAGAAGATACGTTACACGCTCGTTAAGGACAGAGTCAGTTTTGCAGCGGACGGCAATACGGATTTGCCGAGGGATATGCTCCGGCGGCACAAGCAGGTCATTCTGCACAAACGCTGCGTCGATCCCTTCGATGAGCCCCGGATCGACAGGCTGCTGAGCGAAGTGCGCGCCAGTGAGTTCATTCTGGTCGGTGCGAGCCTCGAAGGCGCCGTTAAGATGACGGCGCTGGGATTGCTGCAGAGGGGCAAGAAAGTCACCGTTATAGTCGATGCGGTCGGTACGCATAACACCAAGGATGCGAAGCTGGCGCTTCGCAAAATGGAGACCAAAGGCGCGACTTTGATCGAAACCAAGAAGCTTGCCGGCACGTCACATCTGCAACAGGTCGGAGTATGCGATTGCGAGAGCTGCCGGGGCCTGAACCGGAAGACAACGGCAAATAACGGGCAGACTAATTAGCATCTGAAATTGTATATTTCACTTTACTCTAACTGGCCATTTTTGAGTTGAATGCCACAGCAAATCATTCAATAATAATAACATAACACAATCTGTCATTCCCGCGGAAGCGGGAATCCATACAACCGTTACATTCCTGGATCCCTGCTTTCGAAGGGATCTGAGATGTGAATAAGCGTTAGAGATTTTTAACTACGCTGTGCTTTCCCTAAGGGACGCCTTACGGTGCGTTCGGAATGACAACTTCTGCACGAAGATTTATTATAATTCGTATAAGTATTTCGCACACTTTTCTTTTGCGGTCGTTTTCATCATTGACATCGTCGCTTGGGCGTAATATTTAAGAAGAGATTTAAGTAATCTATGGAAGGGAATTATTATGAAACGATACGCCACATTTCGCTTTTCAAAAAGTCACAAGGCAATAATTATCCCGCCGAGGCATCGCCGTTGCGCGGTCATGACTGTGTTGTTGATGATTGCTGTCTGTTCGGCTTCGGCGGGCAATGCCGGCGCCGAAGGACCCCCGCTTCAGATTAAGGGCGTGTTTCCGAATCTGACCGTAATGGCGAAAGGAGTCGGCAGCGATACCGAAGCCGGCATCGGGGCTCTGATACCCTGGGCCGAAAAGCTGTGGGCCGTCGGATACGTAGCACACATCCGGGGCAAAGGGCTCGGGCTTTATGAAATCAGCGATGATATGACGATGCGGCGTCACCCGGCGGCGATAACCGGCACGTTTGCCAACCGCATGGCGCACTGGCCGTCCGGCCAGGCCTTCATCGGGCCGCACGCGATTGACGCCGAGGGCAACGTTCGAACGATCGAATCGCTTAAAAAATTCCGCCTGACCGCCACGGTCTCGCACCTCACCGATCCGAAGAACAAGGTATATTTCCTCGGCATGGAAGGGCGTTTCTGGGAGGTGGATGTGCGAACCCTCGAATCGAAGCTGCTGTTTAATCTCGTCAAGGAACTGGAAATAAAGAATGCCAAAGAACATTTCAAAGGCGCATACAGCGCTCAGGGCCGCGTCGTCGTGGCGAACAATACTTATGATGAGAAGGAATTCCTGGGCCAGAGAGACGCCGGAAGGCTGGCCGAGTGGGACGGCGAGAAATGGACCATCATCGAGCGCAATCCCTTCGTCGGCGTCGGCGGCAATGCTTCGGGCAGCTCCTACGGCGGCAACACAATCTATGCGACCGGCTGGACAAAATCGTCCGTCGTGCTTCGCGTGCTCGTCAAAAACAAGTGGCAGCGATACCTGCTGCCGAAGGCCGGCCACACGTGGGATCATGCCTGGAATACCGAATGGATGCGGATACGTCACGCCGTGACCGAACGTTTGCTTATGGACGTTCACGGCATGTTTTACGAGCTGCCGGCGCTTTCTTATGAGGGCAAAATATGGGGAATCCGTCCGATTTGCACCCATCTCCGCGTCGTGCCCGATTTCTGCCACTGGCGCGGAATGTTCGTGATGGCCAGCGACCAGATCGACCACGACCAGGGCCAGCCCCAGTCGGGCCTGTGGTTCGGCAATATCGACGAGCTCTTCTCGATGGGCAAGCCCGCAGGGTGGGGAGGGCCCTGGTGGCAAACGCCCGTAAAGGCCGGCACGGTCTCGGATCCGTTCCTGATGACCGGATTCGACAAGAAGGTCGTGCATCTCGCCCACGAGTCCGACCGGAACGTCAATTTCACCATCGAGGTCGACTTCCTCGGTAACGGAACTTGGAAGCATTATCATAGAATTGCGGTTCCTTCCGGCACCGGATACGTTCATCACCAGTTTGAAGACGGCTTTTCCGCCCACTGGGTGCGAGTCGGCGTGGATCAGGACTGTACAGCAACGGCGTACTTTATGTATAATTAAGGTTCTGTAGTTTTAAGCGGAACCGGTAGGGTGGGCAAATTCCTTTTTTGCCCACGCTGAACGTTTGTATGGGAGCAAAGAATATGAAATATATTATGCGAAAACGAGGAATTGATCTAATGCATATCGTGCTTTTGTTATGTATTGTGGTAATCCCGAAGCTGGCAAGCGCACAGGATTTGGCAGCCTTCGAGAAGCGGATGACGGAATTTACGCTGGGCAACGGACTGAAATTCCTCGTCCTCGAACGGCACGAAGCGCCGGTCGTTTCGTTCCACACCTACGCCGACGTCGGCGCGGTCGATGAGGTCAGGGGAATCACCGGCCTGGCGCACCTGTTCGAGCACATGGCGTTCAAGGGAACAAAAACTATCGGCACGAAAGACTACAAGGCCGAAGCAGAGGCGATGGCCAAAATAGACAAGGCGTTCCTGGCGCTGAAGGCCGAACGCAGAAAGGGTGACCGGGCCGACAAGGACCGGCTTGAACAGTTGCAGGCCCGCTTCAAGGAAGCCCAGGAAGAAGCTCAGCAGTATCTGGTTCATGATGAGTACGAGGAAGTATTCTCGCGCGAGGGCAGTGCGGGCTTCAATGCTTACACGAGCCAGGATGCGACCCAGTATATCGTCAGTCTCCCGTCGAACAAATTGGAACTCTGGATGATGATGGAATCGGACCGCTTCGCCAATATCGTGCTCAGGGAGTTCTACAAGGAAAAGGACGTGGTCATGGAAGAACGGCGGCTCGGTGTCGAGAGCCGGCCGGTAGGACGCCTGCTCGAGGAGTTTATGGGCATCGCTTACAAGGCCCACCCGTACGGCGATGAGGTAGTCGGTCACATGAGCGACCTTCAGACGATTACCCGCGCCGAGGCGGATGACTTTTTCCGGAAGTATTATTCTCCGAGCAACCTGACGATTGCGATTGTCGGGGACGTTAATCCCGACCGGGTTCGCAATCTCGCGCAGAAGTACTTCGGCCCGATACTGAGCAGTCCGAAGCCGGACCCCGTCGAGACGGTTGAGCCGCCTCAGTTGGGCGAAAGGCGTGTTGTTGTCGAGGACCCGGCTCAGCCGTTCGTTCTGATAGGCTACCATAAGCCGAGCATTCATCATCCCGACGACGCCGTATTCGACGCCATCACGGATATTGTCGGAATGGGCCGGACGTCCCGGCTGTACAAGAGCCTCGTGAAAGAAAAGCAAATCGCAGTGTATGCATCCGGTTTTCAGGGCATGCCCGGCTACAAGTATCCGGGCTTGTTTTTGTTCTATGCCGTGCCGGCCAGAGGCCACACAAACGAGGAATCAGAGCAGGCAATTTACGATGAAATCGAGAGGCTCAAGACCGAGCTGGTCACACCCGAGGAACTGGACAAGGCCAAGACGCGGGCTCGAGCGAGCCTGGTCCGCCAGCTCGCCTCCAACTCGGGGCTGGCCGCCCAATTGACGTTTTATCAGGTCATCACCGGCGACTGGCGAGACCTGTTTCGGCAGCTTGATAAAATTGACAGGGTGACGGCTGAGGACATCCAGCGTGTTGCGAAGGAATATTTTATCACCAGGAATCGCACGGTCGGTATCATCGAGACAACGGTAGCTGCGAATCAATAATTTGAAGGGAGTGTCACTATGACAGGCCATAGATCATTTGTCATCCAGGTCGTGTTTCTGACGGTTTCCGGGCTTGGTTTTTTGTGGTCCGGTTGTGCCGGACGGGCGACCGATTACAAGAGTTTGAAGTATCCGAAACTGGGGGACATCCAGATTCCTGAGGTCCGGCAGGTGACGTTAGCCGGCGGGATGCGTCTGTTTTTGTTGGAAGATCACGAGCTGCCGCTCGTGAATGTTTCAGTCAGGATTCGGACAGGTTCTTTATATGAGCCGGCAGAGAAGATCGGGCTGGCTTCTATCACGGGTGAGGTTATGCGCACGGGCGGCACGGCGAGCAAGACCGGCGATGAGCTTGATGAGGAACTGGAGGCTATTGCGGCCTCGGTGGAGACTTCAATCGGACTGAACTCGGGCTCTGCCTCAATGTCCGTGCTCAAGCGTGATCTCGACAAAGGGCTCTCGATTTTGGCTGACGTGCTGATGAATCCGGCCTTTCGCGAGGATAAGATTCAGCTTGCGAAAATGCAGGCTGGCAGTTCTATTGCCCGGCGCAATGATTCTGTTGGGGCTATTGCCGGTCGCGAGTTTGATAAGCTCATTTACGGCGCCGACAGCGTCTACGCCAGGCACACTGAGTACGCCACTATCGGCAGCATTACCCGGGATGACCTGGTTGAATTCCATCGGAAGTATTTTGGTCCCAACAACGCGATGCTGGCAGTCTGGGGTGACTTCGACACTGAGCAAATGATCGAGAAAATCGAGAAGGCATTCGATGGATGGCAAAAGGTTGACCTTGACCTGCCCGGAGTGCCGAAGGTCGAGTACGAGTTTCGCAAGACGGTCAATGTTGTTCGCAAGGATGATATCAATCAGTCGAACGTCTACCTCGGACATATCGGCGGGATGCGCAGCGATCCCGACTATTTCGCGTTGATTGTGATGAACAGAATTCTCGGCGGCGGATTCACCGGGCGGCTGTTTAAGAACGTGCGGTCGCGAGAGGGTCTGGCATATTCGGTTTACGGCAGTTATTCGGCCAACTACGAGTACCCCGGCGAGTTTTACGTCGGCTGCCAGACCAAGTCCGAAAAGACAGTCTATGCAATTCGAGCGATGTTGAGAGAAGTTGAGAAGATCACCGAAAGCGAAGTTACCGATGAAGAGCTTGCCTTAGCCAAGGATAGCTTCCTCAACTCGTTCGTCTTCAACTTCGATACTAAGGGCGAGATTGTCAACCGCTTAATGACGTATGAATACTTCGATTACCCCGCTGATTTCCTCCAGAGAATCAAGCAGAACGTCGAAAAGGTGTCGAAGCAGGATATCTTGCGAGTCGCCAAAAAACATCTAAAGCCCGACAAGGTGCAAATCCTGGTCGTAGGCCGGCCCGAAGACTTCGACCAGCCCCTCTCGACCCTCGGCCCGATAAACGAAATCGACATAACTATTCCCCCGCCGCAGCGATAATCCAGGATCTGCTATACACATCGTCCAGAACTGGTATAGAAAAGCTTGCATCTGTTGCAATTTTCTGATAGACTATCACTATGAGATTTGACGTTATAGGTCAAATAGAAGCGGTTGAAGTCATTGCAGTCGGCTCAAGTATCCGGGAACTGTCTTTTTTACAGAAGGTTTATGGTGTTGGTCGCTGGAGAAAACTCAAAGGGACGGCGCGGATCAAGCTTCCTAACGGCAGAATCAGAAACGTAGAATTGCACTGGTATGAGGCTCACGGTATCGGCCGCAAAGATATGAAAATCAAATGTTATTTGGATTAGCATGAATACTCAAAAAAAACATTTTGCCGTATGTGTTGACAATACCGATTACGAGGCATCGCTGATTGTACGGAAGATCTACGAAGTTCTTCCCGACGAAGAGGCAGCCAAGGATGAGATGCTTCGGGTGGTTGATGAGAGCGGAGAGGACTACCTTTATCATCGCAGCCAGTTTATCCTGGTCGAGTTTCCGTCAGAGGTGGAGCAGGCATTGACGACGGTTTAATCACCCAAAGGGATTGTCAGCAAACGTCGGCCAACGATTCGCCCTCGAAGCGGAACTCTGGGCATAGCTTACGCACTATTTGTTTCTATTTTTGAGTATGGCGTCCCCGGATAGAGATCCGGATAGAGACGCCAAGTTTTCTGCGTGGTTCAGAGGAAATTTAGTATGTCAATGCTTGTAATCGAAGTACTACACGAGGGTCTCATTTTTGGTGCTGACAGAAACATTACTACTTGGCGTGGTGATGGCACGACAAGGCAGGAGAGTCAGTTCTCAAAAGTCCTTACGTGGCCGCATGGTAAATGTCTATTCGGATTTGTCGGCGCTGCTCAGATGGGAGATCTCACGATGATCGACTGGCTGGACGCCATAAAGGATGATTTTCGTGAGATAGATTCTTTAGGAGTGATTGCTGGCGAACTTTACAAAAAAGTTCAAATGCAACGAGATAAGGATGACGCCCACAAATCACCGGAACCCCTCATAATCCACATAGGGGGATATGAGAAGAAAGATGCTTTCTGGATCCCCGTAGTGTGGGTTATTCGCAACACCCACAGGATGGGTCACTTTGATTATCTGGATATTACGCATGAGTTCTGTTGCACAGAAGTATTTAGGACGAGCGACTTGGTAAAAGATATTGATCCATCAGAAATCAGAAGATTTCTTAAGGTGCTGGCCAAACAGTTTCGACCGTTCTGGTTTCACCAAGGATTAGATCTCCTCACCTTCAATGTTCTTCAAGGTGCTGTTAAATCTGCCTTCAGACTTCTTTGTGAACAACACCCAAATCATGGTATCCCCAGTACCCTTCATGAATGGGAGAAACATGTCAAGATGCAAGTCTTGATGTATGGGGCTTATTTTGAAGCGTTTGGGTTAGAAGGTCAGAAATTTGTTGGTGGTGGGGTCGATGTTGTTAGTACACCTTGGCCGGAGTAAGGGAATTCGGGCTTCGGGAATTTATATGGGGGGATGCATCGAATTTTGCCCTGACGTTACTTGTTGCGTTGGTTTCCATGTGTGATCTATTTCACAATTGAGGAGGACATATTAGTTGTTTTCGGCCTGTTTCATTGTGCCGGAGATCTCGCCGCCTCCGCGAAGCGCTGAGAAAGCGTCAATAGCTGGCATTTGTTGATCCTGGTTTACTGTCGAAGGATCCGGCGCATTCAGCTTCCTCAGATCAAACCGGCTTTTCACAGTTGACACTGTTTCATGGACTTAATATACTTCGGAATCATGTTCTTATTAAGGAGAATGATTATGGGCAGACAAACCAGACGAGAATTCATTAAATTAATGGGTCTTACGGCGGCATCTGCGGGTGCGTACTCGCTGTTGCCGGGTTGTGCCGGGGCCGGACGGAAGGCGGGAGCGGGAGAAAACCCGCCGAACATTATTTATATTCTGGCCGATGATTTGGGCTACGGCGATCTGGGCTGCTACGGGCAGAAGACAATCCATACGCCGAATATCAACAAGCTCCGCGCCGAAGGGATGCGTTTCACCGACCACTACGCCGGAAGCACGGTCTGCGCGCCGTCGCGCTGCTGTTTGATGACCGGGTTCCATACGGGCCACGCGCTGATCCGCGGCAACGCCCGCGTGCCGCTGCGGCCTTCGGATATAACCGTCGCCGAGCTGCTCAAACAGGCAGGCTACTCGACCGGGATAATCGGCAAGTGGGGACTCGGCGAGCCGGAAAGCACCGGTATCCCCAACAGCCAGGGCTTCGATTACTGGTTCGGTTACCTCAACCAGAGGCACGCGCATAACTACTACCCGGAGTATCTCTGGCTGAACGAAACCAAATTCTCGTTAAGGAACGAAGTCAATCACGTCATCGGCGGACGGGACCGAACGCCCGGCGGCGTTGCGACTAAGCGCGAAGTTTATTCGCACGATTTGTTTGCCGAACAGGCTTTGACTTTCGTGGAGAAGAATAAGGGCAATCCGTTCTTTCTCTACCTGGCCCTGACTATCCCGCACGCCAACAACGAAGCGGGCAATAAGGGCATGGAAGTGCCCTCGCTCGAACCGTACGCCGATATGGACTGGCCCGAACCACAGAAAGGTCATGCCGCCATGATAACGCGGATGGATGGTGACATTGGCAGGCTGATGGCCAAAATCAAAGATCTCGGGCTTGATGAAAACACGCTCGTTATGTTCTCCAGCGACAACGGCCCGCACAAGGAAGGCGGGGCGGACCCGGCGTTTTTTAACAGCTCCGGCCCGCTGAAGGGCTACAAGCGTGCGCTGTACGAGGGCGGCATTCGCGTGCCGATGATTGCGCGCTGGCCGGGCAGGATAGAAGCCGGCTCGGTCAGTAACCATGTCTCGGCGTTCTGGGATTTCCTGCCTACCTGCTGCGAGCTGGTTGGCTTAGAGCCTCCGGAAGACATTGACGGAATCTCGATGGTTCCGACCCTCCTGGGCCGGCCGGGCGAGCAGCTTGAGCATGAATATCTCTACTGGGAATTTCACGAGCAGGGCAAAAGACAGGCCGTTCGGATGGGCGACTTCAAGGGTATTCGGCAAAATGTCGCCAAGAATCCGGATGGGCCGATCGAGCTTTACAACCTGAAAAACGATATCGGCGAACAGAGAAATGTGGCGGCCCGGCATTCGGGAATTGTTGCCAGGATCGAAGAGTATATGAAGGCCGCCCGCACGCCCTCGGAACACTGGCCGCTGCCGGGATAGCAGGAGGCAGTAACGGCGCAGAATCAGATTAGGATGGAGTAAACTATGATGAAACGTCGTGGTTTTTTAAAGGCTGTTGGTCTTGGAGCGGCGTCGCTAATGCTGCCGGGCTGTGCGTGCGGTCCAACTCAATCGTCGCCGCAGAGAAAGCCCAATTTTGTTTTCATCTTCATCGACGATATGGGCTATAAAGACCTGGGCTTCATGGGCAGCAGATATTATGAAACGCCCAACATCGACAAGCTTGCCGGCGAAGGCGTCGTCTTTACGAACGCCTACTCCAACGCACCGAACTGCGCCCCGACGCGAGCATGCCTGATGTCGGGCCAGTACACGCCCCGGCACGGCATTTATACCGTCGGTACGTCCGAACGCGGCCGGTCCAAACTGCGAAAACTAATCCCGACGCAGAATACGACGAGTCTCGATTTGAAAGTTGTCACCATCCCCGAAGCACTCGGGCAGGGCGGATACGCTTCGGCGTGCATCGGAAAATGGCACCTGGGGGGCAAATCGCCATACCGGCCTGTCGACCGCGGCTTCGATGTCGCGTTCGAGCGCAACCACCGCGGCCATTTCAGCAAAGAAGGCGAGTACCTGACCGACCGCCTGACCGACGAGGCGATAAAGTTCATCGAGGCCAATAAGAGCGGGCCTTTCTTTTTATACCTGCCGCATCACGCGGTGCATACGCCGATTCAGGCCAAAGAGCAGCTCATTGAAAAGTACAAAAAGAAAGAGCCGGATGACATTCATAATAATCCGACCTACGCGGCGATGATCGAGAGCGTCGACCAAAATGTCGGCAGGCTAATGGCAAAGCTCGATGAGCTCGGGCTGAGGGATAACACCGTGGTATTCTTCTTCTCCGACAACGGCGGCTACGCCAATGCCACGTCCATGGTCCCGCTGCGGGGCTCGAAGGGAATGCTCTACGAAGGCGGTATACGCGTGCCGATGATTGTGCGCCGGCCCGGAGTCACCAGTCCCGGCGGCGTTTGCGAAGAGCCTGTAATCGGTATCGATTTCTACCCGACGATGCTGGAGATGGCGGGTGTTCCGGAGCCTTCGGGACATACTCTCGACGGCCGGAGTATTGTACCGCTTCTAAAAGGCGGACGGACTCTGAACCGCAAGGCAATTTTCTGGCATTTTCCGGCGTACCTCGAGGCTTATAACGACAAACAGTGGCCTTGGCGCACGACGCCCGCCGGCGCGGTTCGGCAGGGCGACTTCAAGCTCATAGAATATTTCGAAGACGGCAAAATCGAGCTGTATAATCTCAAAGACGACCTCGGCGAGAAGAACGACCTTGCCGGAACGATGCCGGGAAAGGCCAAAGAGCTGCACCGCACCCTCATAGAGTGGCGCCGAAGCGTTAACGCCCCGGTTCCTACAGAAAAGAATCCTCAGTACGACCCCGCCGCCAGGGCCGCGGGCAGATCCGCCGCAAGAGCAAAAGAGAAAAAAGTAAAGAAGTAAATGAGCAATAGAGCATATTACTTTTAAGGAGCAAGAACGATGAGTACTAATAAGAGCGTTACCAAATCCGGTTATCCCCTTACGCTGAATCGCCGCAGTTTCCTGGCGAGCGCCGGTGCTGTAGCGATGGCTGCGAAAACAGGCCCCCTCAATTTTGCTTCGTCCCTGCTTGCCGCCCAGCCGAATACCGTCGGCAAGCCCGTAGTTCAGGTCGTATTTGCACGCCCGAAGGTTGACCGGTACTGGATGGGCTGGCCGGGCGCTGCCTACGACATCAAAGCGCGCCAGGCCGAGTACACCAAAATCCTCGAAAACGCGGCCAAAAAGTTCGATGTCCGGCTTGATGTAAGGAGTGAGCCTCTCTACAGCGAAAGCGCAGTCGGCGCCTACCTTGAGCAGCTCAAGAAACAACCCCCGGACGGACTGGTAGTTACTAACATGTGTCTGCACCACGGCAACTCCAGTGCATGGCCTCACGTCAACAAAATTGCCAGGGACCGCGGGAAAATCCCGACGATTGTCTTTAGCCCTATGGGAACTTCGTTTACAGGTCACTTGCAGGGAACCAGGGATATCCCCGGCGTCTATACTGCTGCGACGCAGGACCTCGACTGGCTGGAATTCGGCGTTAGAATGATGAGCACCATCTGGCAAATGAAAAATACGCGCATTTGCATCTGTGCGGGCAACAAGACTGAGGACAGGAAGCTCGACGTCATCGGCACGACGCTGCGCTATATCCCGACCAGGCGTTTCCTGGAAGAGTCCAGGAAGGTTCAACAAAGCGATGAAATGCGGGCCATGGCCGACAATTATACCAAAAATGCCAGGAAGATTGTTGAGCCTACGAAGAAGGATATACTCGCCGCGGCCAGGAACTATACCGTTTGCCGCCGCCTGATGGCTGCTGAGAATTGTCAGGGCTTCTCTATGGATTGCCTGGGGCCTGTGAGCAACCGCCTGATACAGCCGCCGTGTATGGCGTTTTCCAGGCTTCGTGACGAGGGCGGGCTTGGTACGTGCGAGGCCGACTGGAACGCGGCTATTTCAACCCGGCTGACTAATCTTCTGTTCGACCGGCCCGGTTTTATGCAGGACCCGGCGCCTAATACGGTCGGCAATACGCTGATGGGTGCCCATTGCTCGTGTGCGACCAGGCTCGACGGTTTCGACAAGTCCCCCGAGCCTTTTATCCTGCGAAGTCACTCCGAGTCGAACGTCGGCGTTGCCATGCAGGTGCTCTGGCGCATCGGCCAAAAAGTGACTATTATGAAATTCCAGGGTCCCGAGTCCATAGTCCTCGGTACCGGCCGTGTGCTTCGCAACATCGAGACTCCGCCGGCGGGCGGCTGCCGGACTTCGGTCGAGCTGGATCTGGACGACGTCGCCGACGCGCGCGATACGAAAGGCTTCCACCAGCTTTTCATCTACGGCGACCTCGAACTGCCGTTCAAGGCTTACTGCCAGCTCGCCGGAATAAAAGTCGTCCACATTTGATATTGGAGAAGGTATGAAACGTCGCGATTTTCTAAAAGCCGTGAGTTTCGGGGCGGCGGCATTTGCCATGCCGGCTTATGCTCAAGCGCCGAAGCCCGGCGACAAAAGCAAAAAGCCGAACATCGTTTATATAATGATAGACGAGCTTGGCTATTTTGAATTGTCCTGCATGGGCAATAAACACCTCGAGACTCCGAACATCGATAAGATGGCCGCCGAAGGCATGCGCTTCACGCAGGCCCTGGCGGGCGGGCCGGTATGCGCGCCGACCCGATGCGTGCTGATGACGGGACAGCACACCGGCCACTGCACGGTGCGCAAAAACAGCCAGGTCTGGCCGATGCGGGCCGAGGATGTCACCGTCGCCGAGGTCCTCAAAAAGGCCGGCTATGTCACCGGCGGATTCGGCAAATGGGGCTGCGGCGACCGGGGCACTACCGGCGCGCCCGAGTTGCACGGATTCGATATTTTCTACGGTTACTACAACCAGACACACGCCCACTCGTTCTTTCCCAACTACCTCGTTCGTAACGGCGAGAAAGTCCCCCTCGAGGGCAACACCGGTGACTATTACGAGGGCAAACAGTTCTCGCATTACCTGATCTTCAACGAGTCCGTAAAGTTTATCTGCGAACACAAGAACGAGCCGTTTTTCTGCTACTGCGCGTGGACGCCGCCTCACGGGCGATGGGGAATTCCGGAAGATGAACCCGCCTGGCTTCACTTCAAAGACAAGCCCTGGGGCAAAGGCCTGAATAGGCCGGATGATGTGAAAGTTTACGCCGCGATGGTGAAAATGGTCGACCGGCAGATCGGGGATATTTTAACTTTGCTCAAAGGGCTGCGAATAGAAGACAACACGATCGTCTTCGTCTGCGGCGATAACGGCGGCAGGGGGGGATTCAATAATTTCTTCGATCCCAACAGGCACTTTCGAGGGCAAAAAGGCAATCTGTACGAGGGCGGCCTGCGCATCCCGATGATTGTCCGCTGGCCCGGCAGGATAAAGCCCGGCGTCGTCAGCGACCACCTGTGGTATTTCCCGGATGTCATGCCGACTTTGGCGGAGCTTGCCGGAGCCGAGCCGCCTGATAATATCGATGGAATATCGATTGTCCCAACCCTTCTGGGCGAGGAAGCCGCCGGCCGCGAGCAGGAGATGCACGAATTCCTCTACTGGGAACACAAACAGCAAATCGCCGTGCGCATGGGCAATTATAAGGCCGTAAAGCCGGCGAAAAACAAACCGTTCGAGTTGTACGACCTCGACAAAGACATAAGCGAAAAGAATAACATAGCCGACAAACATCCCGATATCCTAAAGAAGATGAAAGCCTATGCAAAGAAGTCGCACACGGAGAATCTTATCGGCGAAGTGCTCGATAAAGAAAAAAGGTTCAAAGGCCACCAGTTCCGCTGAGGGGTTCAGCGGATGAAGCGGACTTTATCTAAGAAAGAATGAAAATGGTAAAGAAGTACGGGATTGTTGTTTTGTTGGAAATTTTGTGGGCGGTGACCGTTCTTTCGGCCGCGGCGCCTGGCGGGCCGGTGGTATTGCTCGATGATGATTTTAGCGGATTGCGCCCGGGCATGTTCTCGGCGGGCGTCATCGGCGCTCACGCCGAATACCACTACGTTCGAGAAACGGCGCCGCAGGGAAACTGGGTTGTCTCCTGCTTCACATCAGGTACGCCTGAGCAGCGGGCCTGGTGGGTGACCGTCGAAGACAGCGACGCGATGATCTCGCAGACGATTTATAACAGGCGAAAACATTCGCACCCGATGGTTTGCACGGCGACAAAAGGCGGCGAGTTCTGGAAAAACTATACCGTTTCGGTGCGTTTTTGCCCCGAATCGGACCGCCGACAGAGCGGCGTTGCGTTCCGCTATCGAAACGATCGGTGCTACTACTTTGTCGGTCTGGACGGCCCCAAAGCGATTCTGAAAGTCGTCAATCACGCCACAGCTTTTCGCAAGCCCGATGAGAAGATTTTGGCCGAACGGCAATTGGACTGGAAGCCGGGAGAATTCCTCACGGCGACGATTCGCGTCGAGGGCGGCGGCATCCGCGCGGAGCTCGGCGGCGATGTCGTCCTGGAGGCGGAGGATTCGACTTTTGCGGAAGGGAAGGTAGCGCTCACGGCGGATGTTCCGACCAGGTACAGTTCGGTGAAAGTTACGTCCAGCGCCGACGAGGCCGAACGTATTAAAAAATGTGTCGCCGCAAAGGAAAAGGAAGAAGCGAAACTCCAGGCAGCCAACCCGAAGCCGGTCGTGTGGAAGAAATTTACCATTAACGAGTACGGCGTGGGACGCAACCTTAGGTTCGGTGACCTGGACGGCGACGGCGAGATTGACATTCTTTTCGGCCAGGTAATCCATCACGGGCGCAAGGACCGCAACAGCGAGCTGAGCTGCATCACGGCGGTAAATACCGATGGCAATGTGCTCTGGCAGAAGGGCCGGCCGGACTCGTGGAAGAACCACCTGACGAACGATGTGGGCTTTCAGATTCACGATATTGACGGGGACGGAAAAAACGAGGTGGTTTACTGCATGAACCAAGAAATCATCGCAGCCGACGGGGCGACCGGCCGGGTCAAGTACAGCAAGCCGACGCCGCTGACGCCGCCGGGCGATCACGGCGAGCACAATATTTTCCCGCGAATCCTGGGAGATTCACTTTTCTTCTGCGACCTGCGAGGGCTCGGACAGGACAGGGACATCATTTTCAAAGACCGCTACCGTCACATCTGGGCGATGAACGACAGGTTCGAGGTAATGTGGACGGGAAAATGCAATACGGGGCATTATCCGTTTGCATACGATATCGACGATGACGGCAAGGACGAAGTCGCTGTCGGTTATTCGATGTTCGATGACGATGGGACCAAACTCTGGTCGCTGGACGACAAGATCAATGACCATGCGGACGGTGTCGCCGTCGCGAGATTCAAAAATGGCGCCGAACCGACCATTTTCTACGCAGCCAGCGATGCCGGGGCCTTCTACACGGACCTCGAAGGCAACGTGCTCAAGCGGCACTTTTTCGGCCACGTCCAGAATCCGGCGGTGGCGAATTTACGGGATGATCTGCCCGGACTCGAGATCGTGAGCATCAATTTCTGGGGCAACCAGGGCATCATCAATTACTTCGACTCGGACGGCGATTTGTATTACGATTTCGAGCCGGTCCAGCACGGCAGCATGTGCCTTCCGGTTAACTGGACGGGGGGCAGCGAAGAATTCTTCGTGCTCTCGCCGGATGTGACCGAGGGCGGAATGTACGACGGCAGGGGACGGCGGGCGGTAAAATTTTCGGCCGACGGACATCCATACGAGTGCAACGCGGTGCTGGATGTCACCGGTGACTGCCGCGACGAGGTGGTGGTGTGGGACTCATACGAACTGTGGATTTACACTCAGGATGACAACCCTAAGCCCGGCCGGCTATACAAGCCGCAGCGAAATCCGCTCTATAACTACTCGAACTACCAGGCGACGGTTTCCCTGCCCGGATGGGTGGAGTGAGAGGCTGCGATACGAAAGGCGTCCTATGGACTGCCCGTTCGGCTCGAATTATCGTATATGTGGACCGCAATATCATCGACAAAGGCCGGCAGCTTTAATGATACCGAGCCGCCTTTTACTGCGACATTTTGCGTCTTGAGTATGCCCTTGTCCGGCTTGATGATGTCGGCCGTGTAATTACCATCGGACAGAGAAAGGTCTTTGAGTTTCAGTAGCCTGCCGTCGAATTTCACTTTTTCCTTAGCGGTTGCCGAGCTGCAATAGGCGATGGCCTCTTTTTTGGAAGAAAGAACATATCGATGTTTCGCCGGGCCGGACTCGATTTCGCCGTTAAACCACAGGTTCGGATAGTCCGTCAGGCTCTCCCAGAAGGCCCTTAGTACCAGCGCATCCTCCTCGAATTTATTCCTGCCGTTCGGATTGTAATTATGCGGGAATTCCGGCAGGTTTTCCGAAGAGAATCCGATTCGCGGCTTCATGTAAAGGTCCATCTGCTGGCATTTGGCCATCATAAATTTCCACATGTACTTTCGCGAATGCACCCGCTGCTCGGGGTGGATATAGCTGTACTTTTGGCCGTTGTCGTCCCAGCTTTCCTGCGGGATATATGGCTTGCAGTATTTTCTCCGCCAGTTGACGGCATTGGCGACGGTATGTTTTTTGCCGTAGATCAAAATGTCAAAGTACGGCCGGGTAAATATCCAGCTCCTCTGCGCCACGCTCAGCCCGCCGGTATCCATACCGAGAACCACCGGCTTTCGGGGCTGAATTTTTATGCTCCTCGTGCGTACCGTCAGCGCCATATGCTCGATCCAGGGCTGCAGCTTCGCCCAGTTCCGGTGATGCTCCTTGATTTCGTGAACCAGGTCGTAGTACACGTTGTTGAGATTTGCCGTGACTTCGACGAGCTTTTCGAACCAGGCCTCTTGTGTGTTTACCAGCTCGGTCCTGCCGTCCGCCACGCAGTGGTAAATCGCAAAGCGTTTTTCCAGTTCCGGGCCCAGGTGATCCGTAAACGCGTTGACGTTGTTCGCGGGATTGAAGAAGTGCCCGTCCCAGTCGATGTCCGATTTGTTGCCGCGTGTATCGGCGGCGCGCAACTGCCAGCCGTTCCACATTAAAATATGAATAATAATACCACTGGCCTCGAGGCATTCGCATTGCCGCCTTAAACGCCGCCAGTATCGTTCGTCAAATTCAGTCAGGTCGAATTGCCGGTTTCCGGGTTCTGTTTCCTTGTACGGGAACAGCATATTATCCAGAGACCCGCCGTTTTCTTTCGTAAACTTTTCGATATGCCTCCAGCTCAAAGGCGGATAAGCCCGAATATGGTTAATCCCGTGCTCGGCGGCCCAGTCGGCCCAAAGCTTATAGTCGTAAGCATCCTCCGCCGCATAAAATATAAAATCCGACAAGCCCCCGAAGGACAACAACGGCTTGCCATCGTAGGTAAAGTAAACCTTCTCCGTACCGGCCTTTTCCAGCCTAAGACCTTTCCCCGCCAAGGTCCCGACCGCTGTTATCAGAATCACCACAACAATCCAAATAAATGTGCTTTTTTCAGGATTTCTATTCATAAGTCCCTCCTTATTCCAATTCTATTTATTGCCTCTAATATCAATAACACTACCCAAACCATCTCAAATTTTCTACTTTTTCCATGAATGGAAAAGTCCTCTAACTTTAGCTCATTTTTCTACTTTTGCTAACCCCGCAGCTATATAGACTGTGATATCTGGCACCACTTTAAGTATATCGATTATGGTTATCAATAAGACAACGGCACCAAAGCCGTTCCAATTCAATGCATAGCGTCGTAGCTCAGCGGTGAGGAACCGCTGCGGATTTCGCGCCCGTATGAATGGAATTATTAATTACAGCTTACGGCTGACTAAGTTTGTCCGGAACGAAATAGAGCTTCATATTCGCTTCTTTCGTTGGTATACCCAGAATTTCCTCTGCCGTTGCCGGTTCAGGAGCTGAACCCCCTAATTCAACTTCCTGACCTGCTTCCATTGACCTTGTCTCCAGGATCTTGGCAGTTGTCTCTTCGACGTAATACAAGGTGCCGTCCGATGGAGCTTTGTAGGTGACCTGCCATCCGCCCCCGACTTGGAATCTTGGCTTAGGAATACCCGAGTCAGTGAAAACTTTTGTGCTTGTGCAAGACCCTGCAAACATGATCAGTGCTCCAAGAACAGCCCACGTCAGATAGTGCTTGCCTCTCATGGAGCTTCCTTTCCTTGTGGTTAACATAATATTATACATCACGATTTACACGGATTTTATGCTGTTGTCATGCTAATATCAATCCTGAGTTTTTTTTACCATCCACATTGCCCACTGCACTTGCTTAGTGGCTGTGGCCCGCCGTTACGTCCTGAATTTATGTTTGCAAATTTTAGTTAACCAATCGATGTTCGCATGACCTCTTCAAGCCCTGCGACATACCGGCTACCAAGGTGGCAGCTTAATTACCTGTGAACGCCGTATACTGTTTCGCCAGCGATTCGCGATCCGGCAGCGAACCTTCGGTCACCCGGATACGATACCGCAGCTTCAGCGTCTGCCCGGCGGCAATCGTATGCTTGAAGAATTCGCCGAATCGCCCGTAATCTCGATAAGCCGAATAAACCGCATCGGCATTCGGATTGGACGGGTCGCTCATGTGCTGAACGCTGTATTGCTTGCCGTTCAGCCCGTACTGAAGCGCGACCCACGGCAGGTCCTTGTCTTTTCTCGGATCGATGCCGTCTTTATGGAACAGATATTTTGCCTTCACGTCCGCCGGGCCCTTCGCAACTTTGTCATGGGGCCGATACTGAAAACCCGCATGTTCCGGATCGCCGTTGAGATAGACCTCGCCGTTGGGAGCTTTCAATTCCGTCTCGAAGTCCAACTGCACAATTGCTCCTTTGCCCGGCCGGTACACAGTCATCGTCCGTTTTTCGGCCACCATCACTTTGCCCTCGCCGTTTTTCCAGTGAATCAGCACTGTAGAAACCGCCTTTTCCGAATCCGCTTTTTTCTCGAGCAATTTCTGATGGACCTGCCTGACGCCTCTCGACATGTGCCACGTATCGTATGATTTACCGCCGAACTGCAGCTTGCTCCAGCCGATAAAGATTCCGCGATGATGCGGATACTTAACGCTCTTGGTATAGGGATTCTCCCCATCCGGCCCGTTCGTCAGCAAATTCTCGCCGTTCTCGTCGAAACCATGATGAAATACCTTGTATGTCTCGAACGAACGCTGCTCGCTCGACTCATCGTAATCGTACATATACCGCGTCACCTTATGCCCGTCGTACAGCAGGTCAAGGTATTTGCCATCCGTATCCTTCCACGAAAATCCCGCCCCGCACGCAATGCTGCCGATAAAACTAATCCCCATTAACATAGCAACTAATTTTGTCCAGTTCATAATAAATCTCCATTTCATTGATTATGTTATCTTTTTTTGTTTATCGCAACGGTCGCGGGCCATAGTGGAGCGATTCCCCACCAAGCTCGTAGCAGCCCGGATCCGGCGCCTTTCCCTTGAAGCCGTCTGTAATCTGAGCCAGAGCTATTCCCGCGTCAACAACCCTGGCACTCTTTTTCAGCCGCAGGTCATAGTCACCCGGCTCACAGGTCCTGCCCCGCTGAGGCGCTTCAGCCTTTACGAAAATATCATAATCGGCCAGCATACCGTGCTCTTCGAGGCTCGTGGCCTTAAAGAACGTATCGAGAGATTGATAACGGCTCACCTTACCCCGGTGGTCCTTCCAATGGATCAGCCGGTCGGCCTCATTCCGGCGATAAGCGTTGTAATCCATAGTGCTGTAAGCCGTAGGCGAGCCGGAAATCAGCGCGTAACCCAAGCCGCCCATGATCAGGTTATTGCGGAAATGGCCGTTTTGCCAGATGGGCGGCGGGCGAAAACCTGAGCCGGCACAGCATGAGGTATTGTTGTAGGCAAGAATGCCGGCGGGATAATTGTTCAGCTTGTAGCTGAGGCTGGTGATCCCGTAAAGCTCGTTGCGGATTAAATAGACCGGGCCGCCGTAGAACGGCTGCGTGGACATTCCCGTATGGGCGTTATAGCAGCGATTGCGATAGAACCGAACATTGTGGCAGCCGTAATCGGCTTCGAACGTATCATCCTGCGCCCATGACAGGTCGTTGTTGTAGAAGTCGATATTCACGCAGTGCTTTAGAATATCATCCACCGGCGGGCCGAAGTTGTAAATCGCCGCTGAGTCGCTGAATCGTGTGATGCGGTTGTAGCAAATTACGTGACCCCGGCCGTAAACGTTAACGCCTGTATGACCGGGACTCATATATGTTTCACGCGGCCGCGGATACCATGTGGTGTTGATGCCGACGATGTCGTTATCGGCAATGTACCAGTTCCTGGAATTCTCACAGCCGGTATTGATGCCGTAGACCACATCTTGAATTTTGCATCGGCGGATGACAAGCCCGTCTGAGCCGCCGGGCTTGGCGGCATAGACGGCCGTATGAGCATTGCGGAATGTCAGTTTCTCGAAATACAGGTGATGCGTCCCGTTGAGCGTGACAATCCGCGACCTTGCGCCGGCGCCATCGGCTTCGAGGATCGCTTCGCCATTTTCAGGGCCCCGAAAGACAATGGGACGCTCGGATGTGCCCGACTTATCCGGCTCGAACGATCCCTTATAAATGCCGGGGCGAAGTAAAATAATATCGCCGGGCCGGGCCTGCTCGATTGCCGCCGGCAGTCCCTTTTCGGGCGTGGCTTCTATAATCTGTCCGCCGTCGTATGCCTTTGGTATCGTTCGCGTAGCCGTCTCGACAAACTTAGGCTCAGCCGGAGCGCCGCCGTCGGGATCGCGCATGGTAAAGCGAACTTCGTAGACAGTTCCCGGCTCCAGAAAAAGCACGCTTCCGGCGAACAGGTTGCCCGTACGGTAAGGTCCATATTTCTGGTTCGAGACCTCATGATGGACGCGCAGCATCGGCAGGGCGTCCTTCCATTTGGGATTGCTTTTCTTTCGGAACGCCACATCCACTGACGCGTTTTTGTTACTGTCGCCCTCGATGTACCAGCGAAAGCCTATATTCTCGATAGTCGGAGGATCGACGATAAACCGCTTCGGCACCACCTCGCTCATTTCGGGCCCGACTTCAAAGCCAGCCAGCGGTGGTACCGCCCGCCCCTCGCGGCAGAATCCGGCTGTTGCCATTAATCCTAAAACCGCTGTTACCGCTGCCACTTTCACACAACTGGAGCATATCTCATTGAAAATTGTCATACAGTAATAACTCTTTAAATATGTCTATCTTGTCAATTTCACAGCCTCCAGGGTGCTCTTCTTGGTCGCCAGGTCATTCGGTTGGCTTCGTCATCTCCGACGAAGCGTTCGTTTTGCGGGTCCCACCTTAACGGCCGGTCCAGCAGCATCGCGATATTGCCCAGGTGACATACTGTGCCGGAGCGGTGTCCGATTTCGGCGCTGCATATCGGGTCTTTCCGGCTCCTGATGCAATCGAGGAAATTCTGCTTGTGGTCGTTGCTCTCGTACAGGTGAATCTCTTCCGGCCCGATGACCGAGGTCAGAAGCGACTCAGGCTCGGCCTGGAGCTTGCCGCGGTTGACGTAAATCCATCCTTCGGTGCCCTCGAAACGCGTACCGCCGCCTCGACTGAGAAACATTTTAACGCCGCTTGCATAAGTGTATTCCACCTCTGCGTTCAGTGCCGTGGTGAACAGCCCGGTTTTGGGGAACTCGCCCTTGCCTCGTATTTCCACCGGCCCGGTATCGTCGGACTGGCTGCCCCACTGGGCGATATCCAGATGGTGCGCCCCCCAGTTGGTCATCTGTCCGCCGGAGTATTCGAGTATGAAGCGGAACTGGTAGTGACATCGCTGGTGGTGGTACGGCTCCCACGGGGCGGGTCCCAGCCACATATCGTAATCGAAGCCTTCCGGCACCGGCTCGGGCGTCCAGGTCGGCTCGCACGTTCGGTTGTTCCCAGAGATTCCCACTCTCATCGTGTGCAGTTTGCCTATCCGTTCGTTGACGACCAGCTCGCAGGCCTTGCGGAACTCGCTGCCGGAGCGCTGCTGGGAGCCGGTCTGGAAGACCCGGCCGTAGCGTTTTACTTCGTTAACGAGTGTCCGGCCTTCGGCGATGGTCAGCGTCAGCGGCTTTTCGCAATAGACGTCCTTGCCGGCGCGGACCGCGGCGATAGACGTCGGGACATGCCAGTGATCGGGCGTGGCGATAGAGACCGCGTCGATATCGTTTCTGGCCAGCAGCTCGCGAAAATCGTTGTAGCACGATTTCGGATCCAGTCCTATCCTCTTGCGGGCGCTTTCTCTGTGGCCGGCGTCGACATCGCATACCGCCACGACCTGGCAATCGGATTTCGCATTGAATCCCCTCATATTGCCGCTGCCCTGTCCCCCGGTGCCGATGCAGCCGATAGTGATGCGATTGCTCGGTGCATCCGCCCCGAATACCGAAGATGGAACGATAGCTGGCCAGGCGATGGCGGCTCCCGCCGTGAGGGCCGACCCTTTCAGAAAATCCCTGCGGTTTACATTAGTTGTCCTGCTTACTCTGCTCATTTTCTTTCCTCAATTAATGGTTGTATATCATTGCTGTTTAATCGAGTGATTTGATTCTTATATTTCGGAACTCGACCTGGTCGCCGTGGCCGGCGAAGCTGATGTGGCCGCTGGTTCGCTTGAGGCCCGGATGCTCTCTGCCGTCGATGGTCTTGGGCGTGCTCTCCTTCTCGATATCGGCATCGACGATAGTCTCGCCGTTGAGCTTGATTGTTATCTGCTTACCCTTTGCCCTGACCTGCTGGTAGTTCCATTCGCCGACGGGTTTGAGATAGCCGGTTTTCGCAGCAACGACACCGTAAATCGAGCCGTGATGCTGGTATTCCTTCAGCCAGCCTTTGTATCGCGGCGAGTCATGGTCGAGAATTTGAAGCTCCATACCGCCGTATGCGGCGTGACCGCCGGACGGCACGCGAATCCCCAGCCCGTTGTTGGCGCCGGGCGTCAGCCGGAACTCGAATCTGAATACGAAATCGCCGTACTCTTTTTCCGTATAGAGGTCTCCGCTGCCGCCGAGTGACGGATCGCAAATCAGTATGCCGTCTTTGATAGCGTAGCCCTGCTTGTTGCCGATCCAGCCGGTCAGGTCGGTGCCGTTGAAAAGCAGCTCGTAGCCGGATTTCTCCTCGCGTTTGGTCAGCTTATTGGTGCCTTTCTCGCGCGGGATTTCGCGAATATAAATATTCCTGAAGTACAAAGTGTTGCCGTGATTTTGCAACTCGATCTGTCCGGTCGGATAAATCGGTATGCTCCGGTCCCAGTAGTTCTCCATAATCACATTGTCGACTACTATCTGGCCGTTGAGCCAGACCGTGACTTTTTCGCCGATCATGAATATCCGGAACCTATTCCACTCACCTACGGGCTTGTCGGCCTTCTTTGTCGGCTTGCTCGGATTCTTCTGGTTGTTGTACAGGCCTCCTGAACCGACCCCGGCGTTCGGCCTGTCGGTATCCCATATCTGAACCTGGGGCGCGCCCCGCAAGTAAATGCCGCTGTCGCCGTTTTTGAGGATTTTCCAGTCCACGAGCATCGCGAAATCGCCGTAATCTTTGGCCGTGCATAGGCTGCGTCCCTTGCCGCTGAATACAAGCGCGCCGTCGGCGACCTTCCAGTTCGCCCGCATGTTATCGTCCGCTTCCTTTTGCAACTCCTTCAGCTTGTCCGGCGAGAGTTCCGCCCGTCTTGACGGGTTGTCATACGGACCTTTCAAAAGCCCTTTCCAGCCGGTCAGGTCTTTGCCGTTGAACAGGGCGACAAAACCTTTCGGCGGCTTATTCAACGCCTGCTCGGCAGCCGCGCCTGTGGCCGCGTATGCGAGGCTCACTAAAACAAAAGCCAGCACGGCAAGAGTCAATGTGATGTTTGAGTAAGAGTTGCGTTTCTTCATTTTGTTTCTCCTTTTCCATTACGAATTGCCGGCTGCTGCCGAGATGCCGCTGTTGCTCATCTCCAAGATCAGAACGCCCGGCAGATGTCTGTCCCCCATGTTATCCAGAAGGGTGAAAGACGGGATTCGAACCCGCGACCCCCAGATCCACAATCTGGTGCTCTAACCAACTGAGCTACTCTCACCACAAATCTTGCTCCAACTAAAAGTTGGATTCTATCAGGCCGGCTCATTCGTGTCAATGCCCATCGCTAAAAATCGCACAAAAGGCCTTCTCAAGCAAAATGCTTGCAAAATTCTCTTGAAAAATCCGGCTTTTTATGGTATAATACCCCCTAAAATGGGGTTTTAGCTTCAATAATACACATTTACCCATTGATTTTGACACATTTCACGTTGCCGCGGGGAGGATTTCCAATGGCCAGCGAAAAAAGATGCGATAATTGTTGTTTTTCTACGTTCGCCACCGGTTCGGGCCGGGCCGTCCTGATATGCCGGCAGAAAAAAGGTTCCGAAGGCAGATGGAAAGTCTGTCCGCTCATGCAGAAGTGCGAAAACTTCTACCCTACGAGATCCGCCGATCCCAATAGCGGGATACCCCGCCTGATCCCCCTGACTCGCGGGAAATTCGCCGTCGTCGATGCCGAGGACTACCCGGAATTGAGCAAATATACCTGGTTTGCCGAGGGCACAGATGAGAATTGCTACGCCGTGCGAAAAGAAAACGGCAAGAGCATCAAAATGCACCGGCAAATAACCAATGCGCCCGACCATCTCGTCGTCGATCACATCGACCACAACGGCAATAACAACCGGCAGGGCAACCTTCGCGTCTGCACGTTTGCCCAGAACTGCCGGAACTTGCGCGCCAGCCGGCACAAAACCTCGAAATTCAAAGGCGTCCACTGGCACAAACGATGCAAAAAATGGGCCGCCCAGATTACCTGCGACCACAAGAGGCGCCACCTCGGCTACTTCGTCGAAGAGATTGACGCCGCAAAAGCCTACGACCGGGCCGCCGTCGAGCTGTTCGGCGAATTCGCGAGCCTGAATCTCCCCGAAGCAAACCCGGCGGGGAACTAATTGCCTGGTCTGAATTTCTTCAGGTGATAATCCGCGAAGTCCAGGAACCTTTCCCAGTCGTACATCTCGATGGAGTGACCTCCTTTGCGGATGTGGTATCCGACGTCACTTTCTATAATCGCTTCGCCGACCGGCGGCGACGATTCGGAGGTTAGCCCTTTCTTTCCGAGCAGGCGATACACCTCGCTGGCGTGGTAGGCCGAAAGATACTCTCCCCGTCCGTCCGCCCAGGTATCTTCGACGCCGCTGTGCACATAAACGGGCCGTGGTGCTATGCAGGCCAGCAGCATGTGCTGATCGACCGGCAGGTCGTCTTCGCGGCCCACAAACTTCCACGCGTTCCGGCAGAGCCAGTACGGAAAGCGAGTGACCATTTTTTCCAAAGTCTCGCCGGAGCGCCTCCGCCATAATGCCGCCCCCGCGCAGCCTGACTGCGCCGAAATCGCCAGAGCGAAACGCTCATCCTGTGCGGCGGTCCACAACGTTGCCTTTCCCATCTTCGAATGGCCCATAATCGCCACGCGCTTCTCATCCACGTCTTCATCCGCCTGAAGATAGTCCATCGCGCGCATCGCCCCCCACGCCACCGCCGACAGCACGCCCCATTCGTGCGCCTTGGGAAAGCTCTGCCCTTTCTTATAGAACAGCCGGTGAATCCCTTTGAGAAATTCCACCTCGTTGTGCCCCACCAGGTCCTGCTGATACACCGCGACAAAAGCGTAGCCTCGCTCGAAGAACTTGCCGACCGGCCATCCATTCCTCAATAGGCCGGGCCACATCGAATGAACGTCGAAGTCACGCGATTTCGTATCATTAAAACTGTGCTTCATGAATGCCGGAACCGGCTTTGCCGCATTGTTGGGCACAAAGACGAGTACCAGCATTTCCGCCTTGCCCTTGTCGTTGCTGAGGCGAATCCGAACATCTTTGCGTGTGGCCTTGCCGCCCATGAATTTCGGATCGGTCTTGATTATCGTGAACTCGGTTTCAATGGGGCTCGCCGGCTTGGGCACCCGGCCGTAAACGAGGTTGCTGAACAAGGCAAGAATCTGCGGCCGCCGGATGTTCCGCCATTCTTCCGCCGTCTCCACCGTCTTGCCCTCGGCGGTAACCAAAAGCTCGGGAAGGTCGTAATGGGGCACTTTGCTTTCGTCATAAATAACGTCGCCGTCGTACTCTTTCGGCTCACGGCTGAACAATAGAGTGCCACTAAATAATAGAACTGTTAGGCAAACAAAGAGCTTTTTCATCTTATATCCTCTCTTTAACTGCACATAGATTCCACATATTTAGCCCGGCAATTCATTGCCGGGTGCCTTTTACTCGACGGCGATTTTCAGCACCGCCTTGTGGATTTCTCCGCCGCCTACCAGCGGGGCGTGGGCGTCCTGCGGGAAGAAAATAACGAACGACCCGGCCGGAACCGGCGTCCAGCTATCGGGCGAGTCTTTGAAAAACATAATGTCCTTCTCAGCATCATAATCTGTATCTATCACCTTGCAATCGGCGGTTGGTTTCCATCCCATCTCATCCGCCCCGGCGATTACGTATTGAATATCTATATACTTGCGATGTGCTTCGAGTTTCGCTTCCGAACGGCTCCGGCCGGGGCCCTTGCTTATCATGCAGAAAAGCTTCTCGCCGTCGATTTCGTAACGGTCGGCCGCAAGCTCGGCCAGCCCATCCTGTCGCAGAAACGCAAACGCCTTCTCGAACGCCGGGTGCATATTGAAATACCGCTCGGCATGTTGTAGCTTATTAATGATAATCTGTTTTCTTTCCATTTGTACTTTGGCCTCCTTTTGCCCCGAACAGGATGTGATACCGAAAATCAAAACGCAAACAACAAGCCCCACTCCGATCCGGCGATAGATAATTCTTCTATCCATAATACAATTCTCCAAAAGCAAATATTTTTTCTAACCAACGCCGGATTATAATATAACGAATCTGCAAAGATTGCCAAAGAATTTCGCAATGCGCATGAAGTGCCTTCTTTATACTCCCGCGTGCATAAAGCATTTCACTTCACGATATACGTTTCCCGCTATTCCGCATCCTCATCCGCGTCCCCATCCTCGTTCTCGTCGTCCTCAGCCTCTTTTTCTCCTTCGGTCCCGAGATACTTGCCCTTGATAGAGACGATGATGTCGAACTCCTTTCCGTCACGGACGACCTCCGCCTCATACCTGGCGGTTCCATCCACCGTATCCTTTTCGATCTCCGTGATTTTTCCTCCGGCCGCATGTTTCTTAATTGTGGCGCGTACCGCGCGCGGCAAATCTCTGAGTGAAATGGTTTGTTCTTTTGCCTTGCTGTAACTAATCAGCAGCAGGTCTTCGTCCTGAATGAGGCCCACGCCGGGCGCATAAGTTTTGTAGCATTTTTCATCGGGGTCCAGCCCGGAAGTCTCTTCTACTCTCAGGCAATCCCTGAACGTTCCGGCAGGCGTTACCATCGTGACGTCGTCGCTTATTATCTCGGCCCTGTCCATCGCGTTCGGCGCGATCTCCTGATAATGTCTGGCCCCTAACAGGATCGTACCGGGCATGATAATACCCGCTTTGGAATTGGCCTCGCCCGCTCTCCATGCCCCTGCGTGCGCGACTATCTTGCCGTCCTTGTAATCGTCCACCTCCTCGCCGAAATAGAACATGTCGCCGTGCTCTTTACAGATGGCGAAGAAGTTCCTCGATACCTCCGCCAGCTCTCCGTCCTTTTCTTCCCGTTCTTCGATAACTCTTGTTCTTACGCCGCCGATCTTTTTTGTTTCATCCAGGACGGTAATTACCACCTTTTCTTCGCTGCTTTGAAGTACAAGCTGATGACCGGGTTCGAGAATAAAGAACCGGTTCCTGCCGACTGTAGAAAACGTGCGATTTTCCAGGCCGAAAGACTTCGTCCATTTCCTGCCTTGTTCGGCAACCGGGGCTTCTTCGACAGACGCCACTTCCTTGACCTCGATGACTTCGCCTTCCGGCGAGATTTCAACCTCGTAATCTTTGCCGCCGGAACGTACCAAAAAGTCATATTGGCCCGGATCCTCGCCTTCGACTTCCTTTTCAATTGTTATGATCCGCCCGTTCGGCAACGCCTGCTTGATGGCCTTGCTTATAGCAGCCGGCAGCTCCGCCGGCGGGACAGTGACTTTTCTCTCCTGGGCTGCGGCCTGAGACGGAAAACCTGCGATTGCCAGCATCGTGCACAACACGACAGCGATGAGAATTGCATAGGGGGTATTTGATTCGAATTTCATAATCAACCTCCTTAATTGACCGAACATTCAAGTTTATTCTCCCCGGCCACGCCGCCAGGTCTCACACATTGTAAAAGATGCGATTCGAGGAAGCTTTCCGTTCGCGAATGTACAAGGCCTTTAGCAACAAAATACGCAGCAATAAGTAAAAAAGCAAGAGCTAAAAAGAAAAAATATTCCAGCAGATTTGAGAATTTGTGTATAAAAAATCAGCTTATTCGGCGAAAAACACGGTTTTCATAAAAAAGTGTAATTTTTTCCAATTTTTAATTTGACGAGATGACTACAATTGTAATATTGTTAATATGACTACTAATGTAATCAAGGAGAAACGTTATGAGAAAATCGATACCAAAGATAGCGGAATCTGAGTGGCGGGTAATGCAGGTACTGTGGGGCAGTGGTCCCCAGACAGCGAATGACGTAGTAAATGCACTGTCAGGCGAGGTTAAATGGAAACCCAGAACTATCAAGACATTGATAAGCAGGCTGGTGAAGAAAGGTGCCGTCAAAGTGACCGAGGAGGGCTATCGGTACCGGTATTCCGCCGCGGTTGCTGAGTCGGCATGCGTTCGCTCTGAGACCAGGTCTTTCGTTCGGCGTGTCTACCAGGATGCGATGAAGCCCGCCCTGGCCGCCTTCATCGAGGATGCTGACCTGTCGGATAAAGAGATCGACGATATACAGAATATCCTTAAGCAGAAAAGAAAGGAATAAAAAATGGAAGCTGTAATGACCTATGCTCAGTCGTTTTTCGGCTGGCTCTTGCAGGCGACCCTGATTGCAAGTGTGGTCATCTGCCTGATTCTGCTGATACAGAAGATACTGGGCGGCAAGCTGGGGCCTCGCTGGTGTCACGCCCTGTGGCTGGTGCTGTTGATACGTATGATTTTGCCCTGGGCGCCTTCCAGCCGAGTGAGCCTGTCGAATCTGATTCCTTCATGGAAAGGGCAGATACAATCGCAACAACTAACTAATGTTGTTGAGCGACAAGAGTTGTCTGTGGCCAGGCAGACTGCCGAGACTTCTGAGGCGATAACAAGTCAGGAGCCGGAATCCGAGATTGCCACTCAGGAACAAGCTGCTCCACAGCCTCGAACGCTTGCCGATGTGGAAACTCAATCTGTGTCGCGACTGGTTTATCTTCGTCGGGCCTTGCCGATACTCTGGCTGGCCGGCGCAATAGTCATCGGTGCGTATCTGCTTGTGAGTAACTTTGCTCTCTGGCGGATTATAAAGCTCGATCACCCGCTGATTAATCAGGAAATGCTTGAACTCTTCGAAGAATGCAAAGCGCAGATGGGCGTCCAGAGTCTCGTGGTAGTCGTGCCGAGTGATAAGGTCAGGAGTCCGGGTCTTTTCGGGTTTGTCCGGCCGCGTCTGCTGTTGCCGCGAGAGATGCTCGATACTGCCACGAGCGAAGAAATGCGATACGTTTTCCTGCACGAGCTGGCCCATCTGAGACGGCACGATATTTACCTTGGATGGCTGATGAGCCTGTTGCAAGTTCTGCACTGGTTCAATCCGCTTATCTGGTTTGCTTTCTATCGAATACGATCCGATCGGGAACTGGCATGTGATGCCCTTGTGCTGGCTTGTGCTCAAAAGGAGGAGTCACAGGAATACGGACAAGCGATAGTAAGCCTCGTACGCCATTTCTCCCGCTCGCGTCCTCTGCCGGCAATGGCGGGAATTCTCGAAAGCAAATCTCAATTGAAAAGGAGAATTGCCATGATTACACAATTCAAAAAGAACTCATATCAATGGTCGCCTCTGGCCATCGCACTGATTGTTCTCTTAGCTGGTGTTTCCTTCACAAACGCCGTAGGGAGTAAGAAAACCGTTAGTTTCTGGCCAAAGTCTGAGCCGGGTATCTCGCTTCGCAGGATAAAAACAGGTCCTATGTCAGATTTTTCGAGTGCGCCGTCCCTGGATGGTCGGTACTTATGCGATGTGGGTAGCCGTGATCCGGAAGGCAACACAAGTTTGGCCATCCGTGACCTTGTTACGGGCGAGGTTCGACCGCTGACAGAAGCGTCAAGAGCCTTTCCACGGAGCCCATTAATATCTCCTGAGAGCAAGTACGTTGCCTATGTGCTCCAGTCTTGGTTCCCACCTAAGAGTGAGCTTCAACTGATCAAAATGGACGGCACAGGGTACCGAGTTCTCTATCGCTTTGAGCAAGATGAGAGGTTCCATATACGTGCTTGGGCACCGGACGGTAAGAAGATTGTTGGCGCCTTTAAGAAAGGCACTGAAAGTCTTCAACTGGTCGCCTTCTCAATCGAAGATGGTTCCATGCAGGTGATTTACACTTTCGATACTTACTGGCCTATGTGGCAGAGCCCGCTCCACAAGGTGGCGATATCAACTGATGGACGCTACATAGCTTACGACCGCCCGCCGGAAAAGGGCTCTTGGAATGCCGAAATCTATGTACTTGACATCGAACATCAAAGGGCAGAATGTGTAGTTCAACACCCCGCATATGATAAATTATTAGGCTGGACACCGGACGGCAAATATATCTTCTTCAGCAGTGATCGCAGGCAGGGACTACCCCGTGGCTTCACTGCTACAAACACTCTAGACGCTTACCTTCTACCGGTAGCTGGAGGCAAGACGAAAGGGCCACCCGTTCTGATCAAATCTGACATACCCGACAAACTCAGGCCGAAAGGCTTCACAAGTAGTGGTACTTATCATTACACGGTCGAGTTCAAGAGTATTGAAACCGCTGTGGCTAAGTTGGATCTACAGACAGGAAAGCTGATGACGAAACCTTATGCAGTCGGCCAGACGGGGGCGGGTCAAATACCTGCATGGTCACCTGATGGTCGGTATTTGGCTTATGGTATACATCAGCCCGACCAATCTCAGACAATTCGCATCCGAGACATAGAAACGGGTGTTGAACGCGAACTCGATCCCAATCTGCCGCATTTCTCCTGGCTTCGCTGGTCGCCTGATGGAAAGTCATTTCTTGTGTCGAATTTTGTCAAAGACTCTCCGCGGGCTATCTACAGGATAAATGCTGACACAGGCGAAAGTCTCACTATGGTTCAGAGCGAATCTTCGGACACATTACCGGGCAAACCTCAGCTCTCTCCTGATGGCAGCACGTTGTTCTACGTTGTTCGCCATTCTGACTCAAAGAAAATGAGCCTCGTGACCAGAGACACCAAGTCAGGTCGTGAAGAGGAGCTATTCAGTCTGGATGGTACTCGCAACATACGACAGTTGACCTTTGCTCTCTCGCCGGATGGACAGCAGTTGGCGGCCCTTGCCGCCTTGGAAAAGAAGTCTTCCCGCGGCGTAGCAGTTCGCCGTATCTTGACGATGCCGGCCAAAGGCGGTGAGCCCAGGGAACTGTGGAAGAGCGAGGAGCGAGCAACAATGCCAATTATCGAGTGGACACCTGATGGACAGTCGTTGCTCTTCACAAAGCAAAGCCCAGAGGGGGGAAGAGAATTATGGCTCGTTCCAATCGGCGGTGGACAGGCGCGCAAGCTTTGTGGTCCCAAAGAAATGATGTGCCAGGGAATGATGTACGGTTTGGTGTACAGTACGCTGGATATGCACCCTGACGGACAACGTATTGCCTTTGACTGTTTTGAGTATCGTCACGAAGTCTGGGCAATGGAGAACTTCCTGCCGGAAGACCTCGGTAAGTAGCATCCGTTCGTTCATGCTCCTTGCTTTGTAAGGCAGAGATATTGCTGCGGTGAACTTAAAAAATGACCTGGCGGGCTTTGCCTACCAGGCCTTTTACCGGTTAACCGCTGTCCGCCTTCCGCTTTTCGCGCCCCGGCGGCTCTCCCAACAGTTAATACGCCAGTTATATTATATACTATCGAACGTCAATTTTCAATCAAATTCATATCTGGATTCCTGCTTTCGCAGGAATGACAGTATGACGTTTTAAATTCTGTCCGGCGGCAAATAATCAATCGACAAATCGACAATAGTTAATGGTTAATAATCAATAGTCAATCGACAATAGTCAATTACCGTACTGCCGCCTGTGCCGCGGCGAGTCTTGCTATCGGGACTCGGAACGGCGAGCATGAGACGTAATTCATGCCGACACGGTGGCAGAAGTCGATACTGGCCGGCTCACCGCCGTGCTCGCCGCAGATGCCGACCTTAAGTTTCTTTTTGGTCTTGCGGCCGAGTATGGTGCCCATTTCAACGAGCTTGCCTACGCCCGTCTGGTCGAGCTGCTGGAACGGGTCGGCGGCGTAAATGCCCTTCTTGACGTATTCGCCGAGGAACACGCCTGCATCGTCCCGCGAGAAGCCCATCGTCATCTGCGTCAGGTCGTTCGTGCCGAAGCTGAAGAACTCGGCCTCGGTGGCGACTTCGTCGGCGGTCAAAGCGGCCCTGGGGACCTCGATCATCGTGCCGACCATGTACTTGACCTTTGCGTTTTTCTCTTTGAATACCTGCTTGATTTCGTCCACGATTTCGTCTTTGACCAGCTTTAGCTCCTTGACCGCCCCGACGAGCGGAATCATGATTTCCGGCAGTACAACCTTTCCGGTTTTCTTAACTTTCAAGGCGGCCTCGATAATGGCTCTTGCCTGCATCCGGGCAATTGCTGGATAGGTAATCGACAGACGGCAGCCGCGATGGCCGAGCATCGGGTTGAACTCGTGCAGTTGCTCGACCTTCGCCTTGACGACGGCGGGCTTGACTCCGAGCCGCTTTGCCATCTCCGCCTGGTTCTTTTTGTCCTGCGGCAGGAACTCGTGCAGCGGCGGATCGAGCAGACGAATCGTGACCGGCAGCCCGGCCATGGCCTTGAAAATGCCTTCGAAATCGCCTCGCTGGTAGGGCAGCAGCTTCTTGAGCGCGCCTTCGAATTGCTTCTTGGCGGTTGCGTATTCCTTTTTGATCGCCTTTTTCTCTTTTGCGGTCTGGGCCGCTTCGGTCTTTGTGAGCATTTCTGCGTAATCGTCGGCGGCGAGAATCATCTGCCTGACGGGCCATATCCGGTCGCCTTCGAAGAACATGTGCTCGGTCCTTGTAAGGCCGATTCCTTCGGCGCCGAATTCTCTTGCCCGTTTGGAATCTTCCGGCGTGTCGGCGTTTGTGCGGACGCCCAGCTTGCGGACGCTGTCGCAAATCTTCATGAACTTGCCGAAGTCGCCGCTCATCGTCGGCTCGACGTTGGCCAACTGTCCTTTCATAACTTCGCCTGATGAGCCGTCGAGACTCATCCAGTCGCCTTGCTTGACGGTCAGCTTGCCGACGGTCATTTTATTCGTTTTGTAGTTGATATTCAGCGAGCCGACGCCGGCGACGCAGCACTTGCCCATGCCGCGGGCAACGACTGCTGCGTGGCTTGTCATACCGCCGCGTGCGGTTAGAATGCCGGCCGAAGCGTCCATGCCGCCGATGTCCTCGGGGCTGGTCTCGATCCGGACGAGGATTACCTTCTTGCCCTTGGCGTTCCAGTCCTCGGCGGTATCGGCGTTGAATACGACCTGTCCGACCGCGGCGCCGGGCGAGGCGGGCAGGCCCTTGGCGATTACGTTGCGCTTGGCTTTCGGATCGAAGTGCGGGTGCAGCAGGTGATCGAGCTGCTCGGGCGTGACGCGGGTTACGGCTTCTTTCTTGGGAATGAGCCGTTCGGAAACCATGTCCACGGCCGTCTTGATCGCTGCTTCGGCGGTACGCTTGCCCGTTCGCGTCTGGAGGATGTAGAGCACCTTGTTCTGGATGGTGAATTCCATGTCCTGCATGTCTTTGTAGTGCTTCTCCAGCTTGCTCATCAGGGCGGTGAGCTCCTTGTAGGCCTTGGGCATGACCTTGTTGAGTTTCTTCAGCTCGATCGGGGTGCGGATTCCGGCGACGACGTCCTCGCCCTGGGCGTTCATGAGGAACTCGCCGTAGAACTCTTTCTCGCCGGTGCTCGGATTGCGGGTGAAGCAGACGCCCGTGCCGCAGTCGGTGCCCATGTTGCCGAAGACCATCGCCTGGACGTTGACGGCGGTGCCGAGTAGGCCGGTGATTTTGTTGAGCTGGCGATACTTGACCGCGCGGGGGATGTTCCACGAGCCGAAGACGGCGTTGATGGCGTGCTTGAGCTGGACTTTGCCGTCCTGAGGGAAGAGATCGCCGACGTGCTTTCTGTAGACGGCTTTGTATTTGTCGACGACGTCGGCTAATTGCTCGGCGGTGAGCTCGTTGTCGAGCTGGACGCCGGCCTTCTCCTTCGCGGCGTGAATCACCTCTTCGAAGTATTCGTGATCGCAGCCCATCACAACGTCGCCGAACATGTCGATAAACCGGCGATAAATGTCGTACGCAAACCGGGGATTCCCCGTCTTCGCAATAATCCCCTCAATCACATCGTCATTCAGCCCCAAATTAAGCACAGTATCCATCATTCCGGGCATCGATACGGCGGCTCCGCTTCTTACGCTTACCAGGAGGGGGCGTGCGGGGTCGCCGAGTTTTGCTTTCATAGCTTTTTCGAGCTTTTGGAGGCTTTTCTCGATTTCGTCGGCGAGCCCCTTCGGCCACTTTCCGCCGGATTTATAATATTCCCTGCATACCTTGGTAGCTATCGTAAATCCCGGCGGCACGGGCACCCCAATACTCGTCATCTCAGCAAGATTCGCCCCCTTACCGCCCAACAATTCTTTCATTTTCGCATTGCCCTCGGCCTTTCCGTCGCCGAAGAAGTAAACTCGTTTTTCTGCCATTCTAAAATTCTCCTTGTAACATTAAAGTTGAGATCAAAACGCATCTTATATTAAATCCCGCCGGACATGTCAACTCTTAAAACCCCAACCCGGAGAATCTTTTCGGGTAGAAGATAGCATTCGGCGTTGCGGTTCGTGCCTTAGCCCTGATATCCTGCATTCCTGGTTCCCCGCTCACTGATTCCCCGAAAACCTGATACCCACCGTATGCGTGCAGCGTTCAGCGTTCAGCGGGCTGAAGATAAATAGCCGTGTAAATTCGTGTGTTGCCGTGTCTGTGAGAATTTTTAGATATTATTAGACACTGATTAGCCCTGATTGACACGGTTTAAAGATAAAGAAAAGAATCTGTATATATCCTGTAAATCATGTCTAAAACTTAATCACGAATGAACACGAAGAAATAGCAGATAGAAAATATCAGATATCAGATAGCAAACAGCAAATTTATGGTTTAGCCATAGTTCACCCCATGAGATAGGCAAAGCCGCAATCTCACGGTGTAAATCGCCACGGCCTGCTTGATAGTTTTGCTCGCACCATTTAAGTTATGGCCGGGACGGCTGTTGTTGCGGCTGCGAGTTGGCCTGCGTAACGGCCTTCGTGTACTCGCGAACGCACCAGTCGATTCTCTGAACGATATCTTTGACCTGCCCGCCGATCAGAATCGGCCCCGAGCCCCAGCAGTTCGCCATGCCGATTTCCTTTGTTCTGAACAAGGTGCAGGGCTCGATATGCTCGACAAGCGCCGCGCAATAATAGTAGCCCCGAGCTCGCATCGGGTCGGAGGTTATAATCAGCGAAATGCGCAGCACGGGCAGAATCGATTGTTCTTCGGGTTGTCCGGCGGGCAGGATTGCAATACCGCATCTTTTCAGCTCTCGCATGGCATTCAGACGGAGTTGCGCCTCGATCTGCTCGCGCACGGAACGCTGGCCGCACTCGACTACGAAAAGCAGGTTGACTCTCTGCACGTCCCGAAGCCATTTGCTCTGGGCCTGCTCGGCCCATTCTTTACCTTGAGGCTCGCCGGTCTGATTTGCAGCCGCTCCGGCCATAAACGCAGCCGCACCGAGGGCCAGTACTATCCGGAACATTCTCGCTTTCATTTCCATCCCTTTCGAATAAGCCCGTCTTTTAAACGCTGTTACAGAAAGACTTTTCAAGGAAATATTATAAACGACAAATCCCCGCCGGGAAGAAAATTTTCTTTTAAATATAGGCAAACGCGGATTTCACAGATGACGCAGTAAAAAGAGAGAAATAGTCAATAATCAATAGTAAATAATCAATAACAAGGCTTCCTGTTATCCCGTCAAAGACCTGAACGGGGGGGCTAACTTCTGGCCGAATAGGTATAGCCGTATTTCCAGCCTTTGCCGCTGGTTTCCAATTCGTATCCCTGGTTCAGCATTCTATTTTCCCATTTCCGGGCGGACGTCTCGGAAGTGAACTGCTGAATGACCCGAAAGTCGCCAGGGTTGACGCATGCGGCTTTTACTCGCTTCGGATCGTCGGTAAGTCCTGCGTATTTCATATACAATCATCCTTCGTATGTCGATGCTTAATTCTAAAGTTACTTAGTCTAGATTAACACACATTATATCATGATCAATCCTGTAAATCCCGTCTATTTTTAACCACGAAGGAACACGAAAAAAAATCAATTACAATAGAAAATCGTCAATAGTAAATAGTAAATTGCAAGGGCCACAGAGCACACCGAGAACTCAGAGAAAATAGTCAATTTATGGCTTAGCCATAGTAAATTATAAACGCAACCGCAGATATTGCTGATTACGAATCGAGGAACTTTTTGAGTTTAATTACAAGTTTTTCCTGGTTTCTTGTCTGGCATTCCCAGACCACAAGAACTTTCCAGCCATCCTTTCTCAACTTCCTGAGATTTCTCCTGTCTCTGGCAACATTAACTATATTTCAGAGAGTCCAATTTTTTTTAAATATTCATAAGTGCTATTATAGAACTTCGGATTACGTGTGTGATCTTTAGGATCACCAGATGGTATGACAACTACCATACCTTGGCGAGCACGAGTTAAGAGAACACGATAAGCATTCTTTAAATATATTTTCCGTTCTTCTTTTCTAATGTTAGTCCACCGATTCCCACGGAATGAAAGATGTTTCCAACCTTCCTTCGAATACCTAAAATCTGCATCCCATGTCACACACACCCAGTCAAGTTCTAATCCTTGTATGTGAAATTCTGTTGCAACATCCTCGAGATAATATGATGATCGCACGTCATCCTTACCGTTTAGAAACCAATGGATCGGATTCATAGGAGATTTTACATCAATTGCGTGAGGTTTTAAGCGTTCTGCTTGTGAAGATACAACAATTCCGTACCGCTCCGAACCTCTTGCTTGTTTTTTTAACCATTCTTTTGCTTTTATAAGATCTCGGGTAATAACAATTGGATAATTATGTATTTTTCCTAATGTGTTTCGGGCGCCTTCAATATTTATATCAAGCAATTGTTTTACTAATAATGAAACATTTTCAGCGCGAAATGAACGCATCGATACCGCGAGGTGTAATTTATCTTCGTATGTTACGTTAGTTCGTGAATTCAATTTGTTCAATATTTTTCCTGCTCCATACTCACTGTCAGTGAGTTTTGAAGAAAGATAAATATGCCAGCCGGAATATGTTTTATTAAGTGCATCTATCCATTCACCTATCCCAGCTTCACCAGTATGTATTTCTTGTCCACCGCCGACAAGACACACAATGACTGCCCAATCTTGATGACGGTCAAGACACGATATCAAGAACTCTGGTTCAGACATATTAAAATTAGGATTTTTCTTCCTCTGTCGCATAAAACTTGATGTCTTTTCAAGATTCCATGCACGTTGAGCTTCATCGAATAACGCAACATGTTCAATAGGTGGAACCTTGAAATCAATAAGACAATCATCACGAAAATGATGCACATTTTGAATGAATGTTTTAACTTCGCTGAAAACCTCTCCTTTTTTAATCTTGTTTCTACGTTCTCGTTCAAATTGAATTTTATCCCGAACCAATGCTTCTCGTAAAATTTTGACAAGGGGACCATTTCCGGAAAGAAATACACTATATAGGTCATTTGATTTATTAATATGTGTAGTTGCTATGTTGAGTCCAACTAATGTTTTCCCTGAACCTGGAACACCTGTTACAAAGCAAATGGATTTTTGCCCCTTTTCTTTTGATTCTCTAATAACATCTGAGATCACCTTAGATGTCTGACTAAGATTAATTGCAGTAGCATCACTACGAGAGATATCTTCGACTGAATGTCGATTATAAAGCGCCATCGCCGCTTCAATTATTGTAGGAGTAGGACAATATCGTCCACGCTCCCACTGAGAATGATCAATATCTTCGCCTTCTGAAAATAATAGAACGTTCTTAATCACTTCTATGAGAGAATCAATATTGCTTTTAATAGGGAAAAGAAGTTTATCGTTCTGAGGTGTTGTGGCTACATCAAAGTCAACATTTTTCGCTTTAGTGGCAATGAGAATTGGAGCAATAAAACGATTATGGCTTGATTCGTGGAAATTCTTTAAATCTAATGCGTAGTCCCATACTTGTTCTATAGCATGTGAATGGAATTCTTTTTCACCTATTTTAAACTCTAACACGAATATAACGGAGCCAATAAGAACTATTACATCAACTCGTTGACCCATTCTTGGAATTGAGTATTCAAAATAGAGATGTCCTTGATAAGGAGATAGAGTTTTATGAAGGATATCGATTTCCTCTATCCATGCATCGCGTTGAGTTTGTTCTAATGAAAATTCATTCTTACTTGCTAATTTACCAAGTATTTCTTCAGAGCTGGCGTTTAGAAAGTTTGCTATCGAATCAGAGTAGTATTCTCGCTTCATTGTATATCCACATATGATTTTTTCACTGACAATTCAACATGTGCTTGCTAAAATTCTACTACAGCTCTAGTTATAATTATATCCGAGATGGCTTTATAAGTCAACTATTGCAAATATTTGTATAGATTCTTTAAGGCCAGAAATAGGTAAACGTCGTATCTAATAAAATCTCTGTGACGACAATTCAGTCTATTTTATATCTCACTTTTTGCTTTGGCTATTGCTTCTGCTGCACATGTGCAGGCGTCGTTAATAAGCGCATTAAGGAAATGGATAACTACTATTTTCGGAGAGCAGATTGCCAGAAGTTTTTCCAGAGCAATCTGTTGCTTCTGACAAGCTACCAGTAGATCCGGAGCAGCTGTAAAAAGACGACCAAGCTGATAATGGGTCTCCGTCAGCCCTTCCATTATTGCGATTGTGTTACCCTCATCGCTCGGAGGAGCCTGAGAATCGATAATTTCAAACCATACTGTGTCCGTATGGATATTTCCTCTTTCTTCCAATTCAAGTTTCATAATTGTCCCTCAAATCAATATACTAATAGTGTAAAACTGTGTTCTACTGGTCTTTACCTACATCCTGTTGGATCTGGGGATATCCTTTTCCCATGGCAAAACTCCAAAACTTTTGTTTTTGACAAAGAAATCAGGATATTGACGATGGGTCAACGGACTATAAGTCACGTTTGTATTTTGTGGAGGATTGAACAGGGATTATTGAATCTGGTTTGAAAATGTTCCCATTCGGCTTGGCTCAGGGCAGGCTTTGTGCAGCTTTTTTGTAATTTTGGCTATTTAAAGAGCCGTTAAAGCTTTTACTCATTCACTAATAACGGCATTTATTTTAAGCCTGATGAGAAATTTTGCCGGGGACTGACAACGTTATGGCACTGCGAGCGAAGATTTTTGGTATTTGTCATTAAAAAGTTCCCATTCGGCTTCGCTCAGGGCAGGCTTTTAGAAGAGTCTTACTCGTTCTGCGGACTGCGTTCCTTCGACTGCCCCGTTCGGCTACGGTCAGGGGTTCGGGTAATTCATGATGAAGGAGAAGATAGCGTATTTGACCCGGTACTGTGTGTTTAGCGGGATAAAGGATTCGGATTTGAGATTTCAGATTTGAGAGAAAAGAGAGCTGATCTCGGATTTCAGATTTCAGAGGAGAGATTTGAGATGGCAGAGGGTAGAGAGCAGATTTGAGATTTGAGAGAAAAGAGAGCTGATCTCGGATTTGAGATGGCAGAGGGTAGAGAGCGGATTTGAGATTTTAGAGGGTAGAGGGCTGATCTCGGATTTGAGATTTTAGATTCTTTTCATTCTTCGTCTTCTGGGTAATCCTGAGGTCGTGCGCGGCGGACTATTTCATCTATATGGCGAGTGAATACATCCGCGCTTCGCTGAAACTCATATTGCGCTTTCGATGCATCGGTGAGGTGACGCTGGCCTTTTATGTCGCTGTTCTGGAGGTTGTTCGCCCAGGCGCGTATCTGGCGTGAGCACGATTCGGCCAGGGATTTGAGATTTGAGATCTCAGATTTCAGATGGGCGGCCTGGTCAAATCGTTCTGTGAAAAGTAGCATCGAGCGAGTCTCGCCGCACGAGCCACGGGATATGTAGAGAAAGGCAAGGAGTTCCGCCGTAGAGCCTCGTTCGAATCCTTCGGCGATATTGTTGGAAACTGACAACGAAGCCCGGCGGAGCTGGCTGCGAAGATCACCCGGCTGAGAAAAGAATTTATCCCGCGTTAGTTCGTATACCCGGACGGCCAGATCGATGGCCGCCTGCCAGACCGGCAAATCCTCGAATCGCTCGTACTTCATTTTCTTGCCTCCTTTTGAATTTGAGATTTGGGGTTTGGGATTTAACATTTAAGATTTCAGATTTCAGATAGCAGATTTGGGATTTCAAAGAACAAATAATTTCATATCTCAGATCTCTTGCTCGGTGCGGTGCTTTGATGATAGCACTTTTTGGGAAGGAAGGCAAAATCTGGTAAAAAAAAGTTCTTGAGAAGAATCTTTTTAGCGTACAGCGTTCTGCGTACGGCGTTCTGTCTTTCCGGTGGGGCAAGCCCTTTTAATTTACTATTTACGATTTTCTATTTATTATTTGTTCTTGGTGCTCTTCGTAGGTTTCCTATTTTTCCGCATGGGCAGCAAAGCTGCGCCATCCTACAGCTCTGTGGCCCCTTTCAATTTACTATTGACTATTGTCTATTGACTATTGTCTAAATCTGCGTTTATCAGCGTTAATCAGTGGTTAAATAATTCTTCTGTCTCCTGTATTCTGTATTCTGTTTTCTGTCTTCTATTTTTTCTCTTTGTTTCTTTTTTTTAGACCGAGTTTTACGATTCTCAATTTTGTTGCGGGGACGGGCCTGTCGAGCCTTTCGGCGATTTTCTCGGCCGGAGTGGTGGGGTATAATTTCCTGAGCAGATTTATCTCCCGCCTGGACCAGATTCTCGGTGTTCTGCTGAGTCCTATATTGCATATTTTGCTCGCTACGGCCGAAGGTGTCCTTCCGATTTCTGCGGCTATGTCCCTGATGCTGTTGTCGGGGAAAAGTTGCTCGAGCTTTTTTATCTCCCTTTCGGTCCATGGCGGATACATTACTTTCTTAAGTCCGATTTTATGTGCTTTGTGGCCCACGGCCTCTACTGACCGGCCGAGTTTTGCGGCTATTTTTCGGATTGGCTCGCTCGGGTAGAGCTTTTTGAGCATTTCGATCTCATCTTCTGTCCAGGGTATGTTCAGGCTGGTCCTCAATCCCATGCCGTATGCCTTTTGTCTGACGGCGGTCAATGGCCGACCGATCTGCGCGGAGATTTGACGGGCTTTTCCGAGCGGGAAAAGTTTCTTTAGCAGCCTGACTTCCTGCTGCGACCATGCACGCGTTCTTGTTTTTTTGGTTTTGTCTTTTTCCATATCGGTAATTCTATTTATTTTCGGTTCGCGCGTCAATATTTAGTTAAGTTATCCGAACAATCTCTTGCAACGTCGGCGTCTCCGGCGATAATTGGGGGTATGAAATCATTAGTGTCGAATGCGACGGATCGAGCAATCAAGACGAGGGTGTGTCTATCCGCGAGGACGGCTGCGCTTGCTGATGAGCGTCACAAGCCCTGGTCGACTTTTACGGAGAGACGGTAGAATATGACTTCGAGCGGTAATCTTATTAACCGGGCACAATGTAAGAAATTCGCCCTGCGGTGGGCGCAGGAGAACAGGAAAGGATGGGAGACAAACCGCGTCAGCAAGCAGTTTCTGGACGACCTCGATACGAAAGTTCGCATCATGATTCAGTCGTCGATTAAACGTCACCCGAGCGTCGGGCAGACGATAAAGGATTTTGTTTGAGGCGGGCGGCGATAATGAGAAAGGCAGCGTTGCAGTGGTGAATGACGGGCAGGGCGGGGATCGTGACAGCGATAGTTCGGTGAAGGGGCTGCCGATGTTTACGGCGTCGGCGCCGGAAATTCTCGCCGCCGAGAAGGCGGATCTTGCGGAGCTCAAAGGCGAACATTTCCTTCGCCGCTGGCGCGGCTATTTCGCTAAGACGGGGCCGGGGTGGCTCCAGAGCGCCCTGGTGCTGGGCAGCGGCAGCGCGATGGCCTCACTTTTCGCCGGGGCGTTTCTGCAGTACAGGCTGCTTTGGGTTCAGCCGGTGGCGATGGTGCTGGGGATCGTTATGTTCTCGGCGATGTCCTATCAGACGCTGTCGACGGGTATGCGTCCGTTTCATGCGATGAAACGCTATATTCATCCGGCGGTGGCCTGGAGCTGGGCGATCGGGGCGCTTCTGGCGACGGTAATCTGGCACTTGCCGCAGTACGCGCTGGCGGCCGGAATGACGGACGATATGATAAAGGCGGCGACCGGCTGGACGCCTTCGTCGCCGGCGGCCCAGACGATAATACTGATTGTGATCGGCCTGGCGGTGCTGGCGATATCGACGGCGTTTGTCTGGACGTACAGCAGCGGGCACAGGGGCGTGCGGCTTTACGAACGCGTGCTCAAAGGCCTGGTCTGGATGATTATTATCGCGTTCAGTGTTGTGATTGTGCGCAGATCTATTGACGGCAGCATGCAGTGGTCGAAACTGTTCAAAGGATTCCTGCCGGTTTATCTTCCGACGGATCGGCGCGGGGTCTCGATTGTAATGGCGGCGTTCAGTGCGGCCACGGGGATTAACGCGACGTTCCTGTTTCCTTATACCCTGCTTGCGAGGGGCTGGAGCAGGGAGCACCGGGGGCTGTCCAGGTTCGATTTGATTACCGGAATGCTCCTGCCGTTCTGCATTGCGACGTCACTGATGGTCATAGCTACCGGCTGCACGATTTACGACCCGGTGCAGTTCGCATCGGGCTCGACGAAACTTTCGCCGGTCGCGGCGGCGGCCATGCTCGAATCGGCGGGATTGAGCATGTTCTTCTCGCGAATCGTTTTCGGGCTGGGGATACTGGGCATGGCGCTTAGCTCGATTACGATGCACATGATTATCAGCGGCTTTGCGGTGTGCGAGATATTCGGGATCGAGCCGGGGAGCTGGCGCTACCGGCTGGCGTGCCTTATCCCGGCGCCGGCAATGGCGGGCGTGGTGCTCTGGAAGTATATCGGGCCGTGGATTGCGATTCCCACCTCGGCGATATGCGGGCTGATGCTGCCGATTGCTTTTATCGCGTTCTTCATTCTCAACAACAGCAAGAGGTATCTCGGCGATGACAAGCCGGCCGGTGTAAAAGCCGCGGCATGGAACGTCGCCATGATTATTTCAATCTGTGTCACTATCGCCAGCATCGTTTATTATCTCGTCTCGCTGGTATGATTTCCCGCGGGCTTTGTCAGCCTTTCTCAGGGCCCGAGCCGGCCCAGATATTTTCGGGCTTGTCCTCGATTCGCTCGCCCCGGCACATCCTGGTGAATCGCCGCTGAATTTTCAGTCCGCTCGATTCGGCGATTCCGACGGCGCTGACGTTGCCGGTCGGCATATCGACGAATACCGCCTTTCCCGCGCACCTGCCCAGTGCATCGGCTAATAACGCCGCCCCGGCATTCGCTGTTGCAGTGCACGGACCGATTTGGATTGCGTTTGCGCCGGGGCGCATGGTGATAAATCCATCCATCGTGTCACGGTGTCTCAGGATGCGGACGTTCCGCGGAAATTCGGCAAACAGCGAGCCGAGCAGTTTCTCTCGATTCGTGCCCGTAATCTTTCTGTCGAACTCGATTATATCCGCATAGATTTCCGACGGCGCCTCGATTGTGGCCGGACTGCTTTCTACCGGCTGCGGTGTGCCCTCGAAACGGGCGAGCTCGTATTCCGGCACGAATCCCAGCTTCTCGTAGACCGGCCGGCCCGCGCTGGTTGCGTCGAGCCGAATCGTCTTTATCCGCCGTGCATCAAGATAATCGAGAGCGTGTTTCAGCAGTGCCGTGCCGATACCTTTCCGGCGTGAGCTTTCGTCCACCAGCACCATCGCAATCCAGGCCGTAGCCCCGAGGATGCAGGTGGTCGTGGTCCCGGCGGGGCGGCTGTCGAGCTCGGCCACGAAGCAGCCTTCCGGCTCCATGTTCATGAATCGCCGCCAGTCCGATTCTATCTGGTTCCATCCCGCCTGCCGGGACAATCGCAATCCCAGCCGGAGGTCCTCGGTTCTCATCTGTCGAATCTCTATCATACCCGCAAACTATACAAAATTCCCCCCAACTCCGAAAGCCTGTCTTTTTGGAAGAATGAACAGTATAGGCGGGGAATTTGTCAGAATATTGTTGAAATTGAGAAGAAATTGCGTTATTATCAGACTTGAAGTTTGCAGGAGTATTTAGGTGAAGTGTATTTGAGAAGTCCATGTTTATAATTGTATTGGCTATTAACAATCTCATAGATATGGTAGGAGGTGTAAAATGAGACAGCTCATCACAACAACGGTCGGCTTGGTGTTACTCTTTGCTCATACGGCCTTGGGCACATATATAGATCATTTCGATGACGGCGTTTTCGATGCTTCTATCTGGGATGTCGTTGATCAGACCGGTGGGGCGTACTATGAAGAAGCGGACGGCGTACTATATGTCGGTGGAACTGGCGGACAAAGAGGTGAACTCTACCTGAAGCACATCCCTCCTCTCGATCTGATCGATACAGTTCAGATAGATTATAGCTGGATTGCGTGCCCGGGACACAAAGCGAGATTTGGAATTGCCGTCCTGGAATCGCTCCCCTGGGACACAGACATTATGCTCTGGGCTGTCAAACATGACTGGGGCGGCAGCCAGAACGCCATCTGCTTCAACCAGGATGTTGATGGAACATCGGTTGTTAACAGCTTAGTAGAACCAACCCCGGAGACCGGAAAGCTTCGTATCGACCGCAACGGCACGATGTTTACCGCCTCTTACTGGGACAACAACACCTGGATTGAAATGGAAACGGTCGAGCAGGATTTCGGCTCCAATCCGGTACATGTGCTAATGTGGACCAGCAACTCGGATCAGAATCCCGAATGGCGACTTGCGCTGGACAACTTCGTTCCAGAACCATCAACAGTTTTACTTCTCGGCCTGGGTGGTTTGACGCTGCTGAGAAATCGCAGAAGTCATTGAAATAATTCGTATGTTTACCTGTTGGGGGATAATTAAAGGTAAACGGTACATTTTTCGAGTGTCAAGTGTTTAGTCTTCGTCCAGATTGCTGTAATCGTTAAAAATGCCGGAGCGCTGTCTCTGCCGCCTGCTTATTGCCGCCTTGCTGAATTCTGCAATGTCAAGCGGCTGGGGCTGCTTCTTTGATGTTAAGTCCTGCTCCGGGCTTTCTTCTGGGGCCTTTTCAGGTTGATCCTGTTCGGGTTTTTCGTATTGAAATTTTTCGTTGACGGCGGCAATCTCGGAAGCCTTTTGTATGGGATTCTGCTCGGCCCGGCCGCCGTCGGTGACTTCGATTGGAATTTGTTCGTTCAAATCCTTTGTCTCGGCGACCTTTTGTTCGGGGTGCTCCTCGTCCCGCCTGCTGCCGGTGACTTCGATTTGAAATGGTTCGTTGTCGGGCACAATCTCGTAGACCTTTTGTACGGGCTGCTCGTCCGGGCCGCTGTAGGCGACTTCGGGCTGAATTTGTTCGTTGAAAGCCGCGAACTCGGCGGCCTGCTGTTTGGGGGGCTGCTCGTACCGGTCTGTTTCGGTGATTTCGTTTTGAAATTGTTCGATGACGGCGGCAATCTCGGCGACCTTCTGTTCGGGCAGCTCCTCGGTCTGCCTGCTTTCGGTGACTTCGTCTTCGATTTCAATTTGGCTTTGCTCGTTGACGGTCGCCGTCGCGGCGGACTCCTGCTGAACGAGCGGCTCGGCTTGCCGGCTTTCAATCAATTCCCGCCGGCGATGATTTAGCTCCCTGATTGCCAGTTTGAATCCTTTTGTCGTATTAATCCGCCTCCTTTTCCTGCCGCGTCTTTCCGGAAGGCGGCCCGGGCGACTTTTTTCAGCGGGCTCGGTTTGCCCGCCGGCTTTATTGCGGTCTGCCAATTTGATATCTATGATATCTCGTAACTGGGCATTACTCGGCAACACTTTTCGCCGTGATCTCAGGACAAGTACTATTAGAATTAGAACCAGGGCCGCTATGGCCAGAAGCAGCGGCCAGGATTCTTGCAATGGTCTTGAGGATAGCCACGAATAATATTGAGTGAGCCTGTTTGTGATGTCTTCTACGGTCATCTTTTCTACCTCCTGTCCTTGTGCTAATCGCCAATCCTTTCGCTTTCAATCCTGCCGTAGAATCGTATGCGATGAAATTTGAACTTATAAAATCTTATCTAATATTTTAATGCTGTCAATAATACACTTTTCGAAATTTCCCGGCAAGAGTTGCTCCGCCGGTTTTTTAAGTTTTTTTGGCCATTTTTCATTTTCGTCTCATATTACACCTAAAAAAAAATGAAATACAGTTGTAATTCCGTGAAATTCCCCGTCTGAAAGCGGTTTTTGGACACTGGCTAAGGCTGATTGACACGGTCTAAAGAAAAGGATAAAATCTGTTATCATGTCTAAAACTTTAACCCCGGATTACGCAGAGTCGAAGCCTTTCTAAGAATATCGTATAGAATATAGACGAAATGAAGCCTATATAGTGCTTATAATCTTAAGGTCGCAACTATTCGAACTCGATGTTGTTTTCCCGGCACCATTCGATAGCGATTTCTTTAAGGGCGTTGTCGCGGTAGCTGTACCATTCGTCCGCGATTTCATATTTGTGTATCGCATTTTTGAATCGCCGAAAGGCTCCGCCGCCTTTTATTAAGCCGTAGAAAAGATCAGACATTTCGGGATCATCCAGCGACAAGCAGAATCTCTCCATAACGCGGTATTCGTTGATGTCGAACTTCGTCGGTAAAGAAATGTAATCACCGGTTTCGGCTATTATTTCCTTTGCGATTCTAACCTGGCCCTGCTGCCAATCGGGGAAATCCTCAATAGGCTCATTATCTTCGGCGGCATTTAGCTCCTCGTCAGTTATGAGGACGACCTCGCCGGTTTTCTTGTTCAGGAACGAGCTGCTTTCGTCCGACTGAGATTCTAAGCCGTCAACTATATCATCCAGTTTTACGTGAATTGCCATGTGCCGGCACTGCCTCCAATTCTATTTTTTAGAACTCATGCCCGATTTCATAACATTTATCTTGTGTGATATTGTATCATTCCGGCACGGTTACGCAATTGAAGTTTTCGTTTCAGGGCTTTTTGTCGGTAAGTATTATTATTTTACGTATACCGCCGGAAGTGATACACTATGTTTAGGCTTCGCTCGACGTGAAGACTTTCTTCTTCATCCTGAGCGGAGTCGAAGTGCTCGATTTCACTCCGAATGAAGAGAAAGGGTGGGAAGCTGGATTATGGCGATTGAAGAAAAAAATCTCAAAAAGGCAGTGCTTTGGGACGCAGATGTGGATCGGAAGGTTCGCTGTAAGCTGTGCAACCGGCGCTGCGTGATCGACAGCGGTAAGCTCGGTTATTGCCGTGTACGCAAGAATATCGACGGTGTGCTGTATTCGCTGACATATGACAAAGTATGCTCGGCCAATCCTGACCCGATCGAGAAGAAGCCTTTGTTTCATTTTCAGCCGGGCTCGCGCAGCTTCTCCGTTGCGACGATGGGCTGTAATTTTCGCTGTGAGTTCTGCCAGAACTGGCAGATCAGCCAGGCGGCGATCGAGGAAGGGCGAATCGACGGCGAATCCATCGCTGTCGAGCATATTGTCGAGGCGGCCGTTCGCGGCGGGTGCAAGAGCATGGCTTACACATACACCGAGCCGACGGTTTTTATGGAGTTATGTAACGATTGCGGACACCTGGCGAAGAAGCGCGGCCTGACAAACGTTTTTGTCAGTAACGGCTATATGACGACCGAAGCGATAGACTTCGCGGCCGGCTGGCTCGACGGGATCAACATTGACCTGAAGGCTTTCAGCGAGGATTATTACGAGCGGCTGTGCAAGGCGAGATTGCAGCCGGTGCTTGATACAATCGGCTACATCGCGAAAGAGACGGACATCTGGCTTGAGATTACGACGCTTCTGGTGCCGGGGCAAAACGATTCCGATGAAGAGCTTAAAAAGCTTGCCGGCTTTATCGTCGACGGCGCCGGAGCCGATGTCCCCTGGCATATCAGCCGATTCCATCCGCAATACAAGTATCTGGATTCGGTTCCCACGCCTATCGAGAGTCTTCAGCGGGCTTACGAGATCGGCAAGTCCGCCGGACTGCGTTACGTTTATCTCGGCAACGCGCCGGGCTCGAAAGACGAAAGTACTTTCTGCTATAATTGCGGCCGGATGTTGATCGAACGGAACGGTTACAGAATTGCGAGCAATAGTATAAAAGATTCGAAGTGTCCGGAATGCGGGACACAGATTGCCGGCTTTGGGCTTTAGCAAGATGAAGCGAAATACGAGATACACGGTATGATGAAAATAGTTGCAGATGCGAATATTCCTTTTGTCAAAGAGTGTTTTTCATCCATCGGCGAGGTTACGGTTATCGGGGGCCGGGAAATAACGCCGGGCGTGGTTGCCGATGCGGATATTCTTCTTGTGCGCAGTATCACGCCGGTATGCGAAAAACTGCTGGCCGGCAGCAAGGTACGTTTTGTGGCGACCGCTACGATTGGCTTGGACCACGTCGATATTGATTTTCTTGGCCGCAGCAATATCGGTTTTGCATCGGCGCCGGGCTCGAATGCCAACTCTGCCGCAGAATATGTTGTTGCCGGGCTGCTGGATATCGGACAAAGGCATGCTTTCGATTTGGAAGACAGATCGATCGGCATTATCGGTGTGGGCAATGTCGGCGGCAGGGTGGCGAAAAAATGTGCGGCCATGGGAATGGACGTTTATCTGAATGATCCGCCCCTGCGAAGGCAAACGGGCGATGCGAAGTATCTGCCGCTGGAAAAACTGTTCGATTGTGATTTCATCACGTTCCATACGCCGTTGACGTTTGAGGGCCGGGATAAGACACATCATCTGGCTGATGAGAAGTTCTTCAAATCGCTCAAGCAAAGATGCGTGTTCGTAAATGCTTCACGGGGCCCAGTGGTTGACGGCGGTGCGTTGAAATCGGCCATACGGTCCGGGCGGCTGCGGGCTGTCGTGCTGGACGTCTGGGAGAACGAGCCCAATATCGAAACGGAACTTCTGAGTATGGTCGATCTCGGCACGCCCCACGTTGCAGGTTATTCGCTGGACGGCAAGATTGCGGGAATGATTATGATATACAAGGCGGTCTGCGAATATTTTGAAGTGGAGCCGAAGTTTGACTTGCAGGATTTCCTGCCGGAGCCGGCAGTGCCGGAGTTAAAGGTCGATCCGAATATCACCAACGATCAGGATGCGTTGTTGAGGGCCGTGCGGAAAATCTACCGGATTGACAAGGATGATATGAGTTTGAGGCGGATGTTGGACAAGCCGGCGGAACAAAGAGGCGAATATTTTGACAGCCTGAGGAAGAATTATCCCGTGCGAAGGGAATTTCAGAATACCAGCGTGGTTCTCAAAGACGACAACTCCAGTTTGGCCAAAAAACTGATCGGGGTCGGATTTAAAGAAGTCAAAAGTGGAAAGTAATAAGGCAAAAGTGGAAAGCCGCGGTGAAAACGTTGTTGCGTGGTCGGGCGGAAGGCTGGATTTTTCGGAGGGGTGTCTTGTGATGGGTGTTTTGAATGTCACGCCGGATTCGTTCAGCGACGGCGGTGAATTCTTCGATCTCGATAAGGCCGTCGAGCACGGTTTGAAAATGGCGACCGACGGCGCTGCGATTATCGACGTCGGCGGCGAATCGACCCGGCCTGGTTCCGCTTCGGTTTCGTCTGATGAGCAGATGCGACGGGTAGTTCCGGTCATCGAAGCGCTTTGTGAGAAGACCGATGTGCCGGTTAGCATCGATACATACAAAATCGAAGTTGCTCGGGCTGCTCTTGAAGCGGGGGCGGCGGTAATAAACGATATTACCGCTCTGAGCGATGAGCGAATTGGCGAATTGGCGGCCGAGCGGCGGGTACCCGTTGTTTTAATGCACATGCAGGGCACGCCTGCGACGATGCAGATAGAGCCTAAATATGATAACGTCGTCGGCGAGGTTCTGGAATTTCTGCTGGGCCGGGCAAGGCGGGCCGAGCGGTTCGGCATATCGAAAGATATGATTTTCATCGATCCCGGCATCGGCTTCGGCAAGACTGCCGAGCACAATCTTTCGCTCTTGAGAAATATCGATAAATTCGTCGCTACCGGCTATCGTGTCCTTATCGGCACGAGTCGTAAAAGATTCATCGGCCACATCACCGGCAAAGAAAAAGCCGCCGAGAGGATTTTCGGCACGGCCGCAACGGTCACGCTGTGCGCCGCGGCAGGCGTCTCTATAGTTCGCGTCCACGACGTCGCTGAAATGGCGGATGTGGTTAAGGTAGCGGATAAACTCAAAATTCAAAGCTAAAAGCGTTGACTATCCACGACGTAGAAAAGATAATAACAGGTAAATTCCGGCGAAACAAATACTATGATAACAAAAGAAGACATTATTAGAATCCTCACTCAAGACAAGCCGCAACTACAAAAACATTTTAAGGTCCGTAAATTGGCTCTATTCGGATCGTACGCAAGAGGAGACCAGCGTCAAGACAGCGACGTGGATATACTCGTTGATGTTGACCCGTCAATAGGCCTGGAATTCGTAACCCTTGCCGAGAGACTCGAAAAATCACTCAAGTCATCGGTTGACCTCGTCTCAAGCCGAGCGGTTAGTTACCAAGCATTCAAATTAATCGAGCGGGAACTGATTTATGTCTAAAAGAACATTGACTTACTGATGAATGATATTAGTCAGGCTATTGACAGAATCGGGCAATATATCAAAAACCTGTCGTTTGATGCCTTTTCAGATGACCAGAAATCTGTTGATGCTGTTGCCAGAAATCTTGAGATTATAGGAGAAGCCGCAAACCGACTGCCGGAGGAATTCAAAGAAAAATATTCAGAAATAGAATGGTATAAGGTCGTGGGCTGCGGCATCGGATCGTTCATGAATATTTCGGCATTGACCTTGAGATTATATGGCAAATCCTTCACAAAGACCTGCCGGAACAGAAGCGGAGACTTACCCAAATAATGAAGCATGAAGGGGCCGGTTAATATTTTGGACGGCAGAGGGAGCTTCAATTATTCCCGTGCACAATGCTTCAGAAATTGTATGATGTTGTCAAGGTGGCGAATGCTATCGGTGACGTATAGTCACGCCGTGTGAACCAGTAGTTGGTGGACTTGTTTGAAGGGGATTAATATTGTCAGATTTTCGTATTCGCCCGGTCGATTCAGATGATGGCGATTGGATTGAGCAGTTCATTACCGAGCGGTGGGGGGCTGAATTTGTCGCCGCTCACGGCCAGGTATATTTCTGCAGGAATCTGCCCGGGTTTGTGCTGGTTAAGATTAATCGTAATGCAATCGAATTCACCCGTAGCCTCAAGCCGGTACCGTTAATCGGAGCCGAGGGTATCCCGTTACGGGATGAGATCGAGCTTGAGATGATGCTGGGGGAGTGAAGCCTGCTGATGCACTTATCTGAAAAAATACAGCCGTTCAAATACTGCCCGGCCTGCGGGTCAGGTAACATATCCTTCGACAATGTAAAAAAGTTCAGTTGTAAGGACTGCTCTTTTACCTATTTTCACAATGTCGCCGCGGCGGTTGCTGCGATATTACAATACGACCAGAAAGTCGTCCTGATAAGGAGGGCCAAAGAGCCTGGCAAGGGAAAGCTGGACCTGCCGGGCGGCTTCGCAGATCCGGATGAAAGCGCGGAAAATGCGTTAAGAAGAGAGCTTAACGAAGAGCTTGGGATAGACGCCGGAACGCTGAAATACATAGGGTCTTATCCGAACAGGTATAAATACAAAGGTGTGTTTTATCGAACGTGTGATTTATTCTTCTACTGCAAAATCGATGTGCTTCCCACGGATTTTGACGGGACGGAGATTGAAGAATTGATTTTGATAAATCCGCTGGATGTCCCGGCTGACGAAATAGCATTCGAATCGACAAAAGTCGGCCTCGGCCTTCTCAAGCCTTCGGAGCCCGATGTGGAGAATGGAGTTCGTTAAGCGGCTGCTTACGTGATCGGGACAGGGATGGTTCAGTTTGTGTTCAGGGCGATTTTTAGGACTTCGCTGGTGTTTTTAACGAATTCGAATTTCAGGCCCTTTTTGGTTTCTGCAGGGACTTCCGGCAGGTCTTTTTTGTTTCTGGCCGGCAGTATGACGGTTTGTATTCCGGCCTGTTTGGCGGCTAAGATTTTCTCTTTCATTCCGCCGATTGGCAGTACCAGGCCGCGGAGTGTGATTTCACCGGTCATTGCGACATCCGGGCGGGCCGGTTTGCCGAGCACCAGACTCAGCAGCGATGTGAACATTGCGACGCCGGCGCTCGGGCCGTCCTTGGGAATCGCCCCTGCAGGGACGTGGATGTGATAATCGAACTTGCTGAAGTTTTCGGGCTCGATTTTCAGATTTTTTGCGTTTGCCTTCACGATGGAAAAGGCGGCCTGGGCGCTTTCCTTCATTACGTCGCCGATTTGGCCGGTCAATTGCAGATTTCCTTTGCCGGGCATGGAAGCGGATTCTATGAAGAGCAGCTCGCCGCCGACCGGGGTGTATGCCAGGGCGGTTGCAACGCCCGGTATCCCCGTTCTCATCGCCAGTTCCGATTCAAATTGCTGCGGGCCCAGGATTTTTGCAATGTCCTTTTTGGCGATGGTTGCCCGTCTCTTTTTGCCTTTGGCGATTTCCGTCGCCACTGTTCGGCAGACGGCCCCGATATTTCTCTCTGCATTTCTAACACCGGCCTCGCGTGTATAGCCCCGGATGACGGCAAGAGTGGCATCGTCTTTTATCGTGCAGCGATTTTTGCTCAAGCCATGCTCTTTGAGCTGGCGTGGAATGAGGTATTTTTTCGCGATTCTGAGTTTTTCGGTCTCGGTATAGCCGGGCAGCTTGATAACTTCCATTCGGTCGCGCAGTGCCGGGGGGACCGGTTCGGTGTAATTTGCAGTCCCGATGAACATGACGGAAGATAAATTGAAAGGCTGATCGAGGTAGTGGTCGGTGAAGTTGAAGTTCTGTTCCGGATCGAGCACTTCCAGCAGTGCGCTGGCCGGGTCGCCTCTGAAATCACTGCCGATTTTGTCCAGCTCGTCGAGCATGAAGACCGGGTTTTTGCTGCCGCACTTTCGAAGCTCCTGCAGGATTCGTCCGGGCAGCGCCCCGATGTACGTTCTGCGATGTCCCCGGATGTCGGCTTCGTCCCTGATTCCGCCGAGAGATATGCGCACAAATTCTCTTCCCATGGCCCGGGCGATGGATTTGCCGAGCGATGTTTTGCCCACGCCGGGCGGGCCGACGAAACATAGAATGGGGCTTTTACCTTTTGGATTCAGCTTGCGGACGGCCAGGAATTCGAGGATGCGTTTTTTGACCTTCCGCAGATTATAATGGTCGGCGTTGAGTATCCGCTGGGCCTTGTTTATATCGAGCTGGTCTTGTGTTTGAAACGACCAGGGCAGCTCGCAGACCCAATCCAGATACGTGCGGATGACGCTGTACTCGGGCGAGGCCGGCGGTATTTTACTCAATCTGTCTAACTCGCGAGTGGCTTCCTGCTTGACTTTTTTAGGCATTCTGGCTTTTGTGATATTCTTGGAGACTTGTTTGAGCTCTTCGGTTCTGAAGTCTTTTTGGCCAAGCTCGGTTTGAATGGCTTTTAACTGTTCCTGTAGGAAATACTCCCGTTGATTTTTGTCTATCGATTCTCTTACACGTCCCTGTATCTTGTGGCTTAATTCGAGAACCTCCAGTTGATGTGCCAGAATCAGCGATATTTCTTCGAGGCGTTTGGTCGCGTCGAGCTCTTCGAGCAATTGCTGTTTCTTTGGAATGTCGAGGCTGAGATTTGCCGCTAAAAAATCGGCTAAGGAGGAAGGATTTTTGATATTTTCCAGCAGAACCGATGCCTCTTCCGGAACGTTGGGACTCAATGTGATAACGCGGTTGGCTGCCTGGCGGACGCTGACGATGAGCGCCTGGAGTTTTTTTGTCCTTTTTATATTGGTATTCAGGATTCGGATTCCGGCCTTTAGGTATGGCTTTGTTGCTACTTGCTTTGTTATTTGAAAACGGGCTATTCCGTGAACCACAACGTGCATCGATCCCTGTGGCAGTTTTGTGACCTTCAGCACTGAAACGATGGTTCCAATTGAATAGAGATTATCGAAGTTCGGCCTGTTGGTTTCCGGGTTTTGTTGCGTCAGGAGTCCTACGACTGATTCGTTAGGTTCGATATCGGCGAGCAGGGCTTTGCTTCTTTTTCGGCCGATCGCTAACGGCATTATGGTGCCGGGATAGGCAACGGCGTTTCGAATCGGCAGGATGCCGATTTCTTTCGGAAGTTTGAAATTTTCGCCGTCCTCATTTAATTGATTGTCGTCGGAGTAAAGACACGGGTCGAGGTGTACGGGCTCTTCGGCTATCATTTCAATCAGCCAATTGCCGTGTGGTGATGACATATTTTTCAGATTGCTTGCCATAAAATAAAAGAATCAAAATTAAACGCCAAAAAAGCTGGTGGAAAAACCCGTCCAAGACTTTATTTCGCCTTATCACATTAAATATAATCAATAAATGCATTATAATCACACTTTACATTGATATAAAGCATTAAATCCGGGAATATTTGTCAAAATAATAATATGCAGGAAGCGAGCCGGCCACTTTTGAGTATATCCACGGACGACCGGCTATCCATTCTCATTTATGGGACGGATTGTAGCTGCCGCGAAGAGAAAGTTTCGTTCATTTTACCGGTCGCGCGGACGTAAAGGGGAAGTTCGGCGGGTTATAAATGATATTGGGAGTAAAATCTCAAACTTATTCTTGACAATAAGAATCCTAAAAGGTATAATGGTATTTTGATGAGCAAGGAGACTGTGCACGTTTGGCAAGGCAGACGTAGTATGTTTACATTTTTTTGTGTTGGGGAGTCAATGGAGAGGGCGACGCAATTGACGCTTCAATTAAGGGGGCGATTTGTAGAAAGGGTGGGAAGAAAATTGAGAAAGCAATCCTTTAGAAAAGTCATCATTTATTTCCTGGCGTGCTGTCTGGTCTTAAATACGTCACTGCCGACTGTGATGGCTGAAGTTGTACTTCAGCCGAGTGGGGTTATACGTGGAACTATCGAAGTGGATCCGCTTAATGGTGGCACGACGCAGAATATGACTGCGAGTGACGGCGCAATCGGTCACTTCAGTGATTTTGATATTGCGTCAGGGCATTTTGTCAATTGCGATCAGCCCAGTGCCAGTGCCAGTGCGTTATTTAGAGTAATTTCAGGAGAAAATACCAATATTCTCGGAACTTTTAATGCCGACGGCAATATCTACCTGATTAATCCCGCCGGGATCTTGTTCGGCGATGAATCTCAAATCAATGTCAACCGATTAGTAGCCTCCGGCCTGGATATGTCGAACGATGCGTTCGATGCTGTCCTGGCTGATGCGGCAGCAACGATGGTATTCACAAAGTATGATGGGATTTCTGGCAATGTAGACGTCGAGAACGGCGCTGTAATTAGCGCGGCCGAAAGTGCCTATCTTATAGGACATAAAGTTACAAACAACGGCAGCATTCTTTGTCCCGGCGGACTGGTGGTAATGGCCGCGGGCGATGCGGTCCGGTTGGGCCAGCCCGGCAGCAACGTCATTGTTACACTTGCCGACTTAACCGCCGATGCCGAGAACGTTGTTGACAATTCCGGAACAGTTGGGAATTCTGAGGCGCCGGTCGATAAGTTAGTTCTCGCGGCCGGCGACGTCTGGTCCACGGCCATATCAAATGTGAAAAAAGTAAAGATCGCATCAGTCGAAGATCCTGACCTGGATGATATATCCGCCTCCGCGGCGGCTTCTTCGGACGCCGTTGCCGAGGTCGATATCGAAGTAGCCGGCGATCTTATTGTTGATTCCTACCAGATAGGAGCTGAAGCAGTTGGTGATGGTAAATATAATGCTACTGCTACAACTACGATTAATGCCGGCGGCGACGTTATCGTAACAGGCGAAGAAGGCACTGGATGTGTTTATGCCTGGGCACACGATGGCTCTGCTAACACAGCCGAAGTTGAAATTAACGCCGGCGGCAATGTTGAGGCAATCGCACAAAATGACGGCGAAGTTTACATTGATTCCGATGCCGTTGACGGATTGAGTAACACTGCCGATATCGAGATAACCGCCGGTGGTGATGTTACGGTAGATGCACAAAACGGTAGCTATTCAGAAATCATAGCCTACACCAGTGGTGCCGACGATTTCAACAAAGCAAATATTAACATCACAGCCGGTAGAGCTGTTGAAGTAAAAGCCATAGATGGAAGCATTGCTAATATAACATCTGTTACAAAGTATGCTGACAAAAGCAATACTTCCGATGTCGAGGTTAATGCCAAAGAAATTATGGTATCAGCTGAAGGAGGCGGAGAAGTTGGAACCAGAAGCTTTTCGAGAATAATTTCAGAAGCTTTCAGTGCTTACGATGAAGAAAACTCCGAGAATACAGCCAACGTTGCTGTTTACACACACGCAACTAATGAAGAAGGTGGTGATGTTCTCATTAAAGCAACGATGGGTTCTGAGGCCTCAATAGAATCCGATACCAAGAACGCCAAGTCCAATACATCTGATGTTCTGGTTTGTGCTGATGGCAACGTTCGAGTTGAAGGTATGACGGGTTTTGCTGATATATTAGCCGATTCTGTGGATGCATATTCCAACAACTCTTCCAATACCGCCAAAGTCAGGGTAGGCGCCCGGGGCGATGTAGGTGTAGAGTTGATATCTGAAGATGGCAGGGCTAGGATTGAATCCTATGCAGGGAATGGCTATGCCAACACCGCCGAGACCATAGTTTGCGCCGAGGGCGGAGTTCAGGTAGTTGACAAAGCAAGCTATGGTGATGACACCGCCGGAATCATAGCTATGGCCCTGGACGGTTATATCTCCGACGCCTACGTCGGGATTTGTGCTCAGGATGATATTATGGTAATGGCGGGCATCGGCCCCGAGGATTTTGAAGGGGAAGAAATCAAAGGTGTTGGCGGTCACGCTATTATCCGCGCAGAAGCATGGTCGATTACTGAAGGTTATGAAGCAGAAGAGCCTCCAACGGCGACAGCGGAGGTTGCAGTTATCTCCCATAACGGCGGCGTAGCTGTAATAGATGCACCGGAAGCAGAGAACACCGATGGACCGCAATCACAGGCTGCAATAATATCCAGCGCATACGGCGGCGAAACCAACACGGCCTATACGGGTGTTGCGGCCGGCGGCGATTTTTTGGATGCCGAGGATCCTTTATACGAATTAACCGAGGGAACAGGTGTTATTGTGCTTGGTATCGGCGATTTCAGCCACGCCGTAATAGCATCTGAGACAATAGGTGACTATACGAACACATCGAATACCGTTGTGTGCACCCCCAGTGAAGTTGTCGTGGAGACGGAAGATGCATTCGGTGTAGCAGAGATAGGAGCCAGTGCAATAGGTGATGGATTCAACACAGCTACTACACAGGTATATGCCGGTGATGTTTATGTGTACAATTCTAATCTTTACGGCGAGGGTGGAATTTGGGCCAATGCCCAGGGTTGGCCCGTTGTGCCTTTCTTAGATGATCAGGTGTTTATTCTTTCGGAATACGACGGCGATTATGGTTATCATGATCTCGTTTGGGTCGAAGGGGGCGGCGTTGAAGACGACGACGTTGCAACGCTGCTGATTAGAGATTACAGTAATCGTCAGGATTGCCCGGAATGTCCAATTTGTCCGTGTGAGGAGCCTGTTACGCCGGAGCCCGAACCTAAGCGGCCGTTTGTACCGGCGGCGCCGATCCCCGAAAGATTATCGTTTGAAATTTCAGGTTATCCCGCCCTGACGAGCTGGGTTGCGAAGGAGCTTGGAATCGACAGCGGCAAGATTCAGATTTGGGTGGCAGACTCTCTGGCCTCTGCCAGGGACATACAGCCGTACGATACTTTAGAAAGGTTAAGGGCGGCCGCTACGATTTTGCAGGATGCCGGAGGGGAATATATAAACGCCCTGGCGCAGGTTATCTATGAGTTCGCTTCGAGCACGGCGCCGCCGACCGAAGAGCAGATGGCATCAATAGCTGACGCTATGAAACGCAACGCCGGGGCCAATAACCAGTATGCCCTGGCCGGGAAATACCTCGATGCCCTTGCGGAATATGTCAGCATCCTGAGCGACGAAATGGGCTTTTCACCTGAAGAGGCGGTTCAAATTGCCACTGAACGATATGTTGCTCCGTTGGCCGGGAGCGATAATACCGCCGTGGCTGCTTATGTAGCGGCGAGATTGGCTGCTATGGGCGGCTGATAAAAGAAATTTAATGTGCTTATTTGTAAAGTTTGAAGTTGCCGTCGGGGACTAAAAAAACTATCCCTATCCTCTACGGCAGCTCTTTTATTATAAAGGCCCGATGTCTGGTACTTACAATGCTTCTTTACCTTACAGCTTTACCCACTTACCATTTGCTTGTAGCACATACGTCCCTGTTGGCGAATCTGCTTTGCTGCCGCCGGTAGCTGTAATTGTGGCGATTCCGGCGGCATTTACAGCGGTAATAGTGTAATCGCCGGCGGTGAAAAATGTTCCTTCCAAATCTGTCGCGATAAAACCTAATGCTGCTTTTGTGGCTGCATCGCTAAGAACATTACCGACAAGACCCTGAGCCGCGGCTACACTTGTCCCTGCAGCGTAACTGCGAATACTGCTACGGATTGTACCTGACGTGGAACACGCTTCAGTCCACTTGGATCTTTCAATGCGGGCTTGCATAAGCGGAACAGTTATCGCGGCAAGGATACCAATGATGAGAATTACCACCATTAGTTCTACCAGCGTGAATCCATCAGTTCTTTTTACCATTTGGCCTCGATTGAAAAAATTTACGAATACATAATCTTTTTAGCGAACTTGAATTTATAAGCTCAGAAATTTATCGTACAAATTTTCCTTGATCTCGAAGATTAAATGGTAAATTCATCATATTTCATCGTACGAAGAAGGATTGTATGTGAGCACTCTGAGGGTATCGAATCCCGCGGGAACCTTGGTGCTGGCTGACCGGTCAAAGTTCATTGTGGCGTTGCCCTCGATGACCATGGGCTCTTCGGCGTAATTGATAATCGTGCCTTTGATCATAGCGTTTACATTGCCGGAGAAGGTAACGCCGCTGAGAGCCACGACTCCCTCCAACGTAGAGAAATTACCCTGGAATGAAGCGGCGAAGCCCGGAGCAACTATGGATGAGCCTTCTTCGGCGCGGATAGCATCGAATTCGATGCCCGGAGGGTATGGGCCGCTGGCAAAGTTGCCTATAAAATCAATCCTGTCCGTTACGGGGTCGGCTGCCACATCGCCTTCGCCGACTATGATGCCCTGTAGGTCTACGTTTTTGCCGAACGTAACAATATTGGGCGATTCGATGAGTAAAATTCCCTGTATGATCACACTTTGTAGAAAAGTGGGATTCGTTCCTGCTTCGATTGTTGCGTTGACGAGAGTCATACCACCGGTCAAGTCGGTAGAATCATCGATTACATCTCCCGTAGCGTAAGGTGTGAAACGTGCCGTATCGGGTTCGGGGAAGTCCACGGGCTCGACGCCTATGAAGACGTGGTTATCTATCGCTTCCTGGTTATGGTCGCCGTCGATGAGCACATCGCCGCCAAAGCTCACGTCGGCGGCCGGATTGCCTATCATGATATCGCCGTGAAAGTTTGTGTTGCCGCCTACGGATACTGCGGTATTGCTACTTGCGCTCTCAACATAAATATCCGCTTCCCATGCCTCGGTCGCGCCGTTCGTGGTTGGATTGCCGGTGTAGTTGAGAGGGCCTTTAGTGGCCAGGCCGTAATTAAAGATCGGGTGTTCGTAAGGTTCGATATAGAATTCGACTTTTATTGTTCGTGTAATCTGGGCGCCGCCTCCCGTAGAGATAACCTCCAGAATGCACGGATTAGTGTCGCTGATTTTCATTTGTCCGCTGAAGGTCTGGCCGGTTGTCGAGTCCAGTGTGACCGGGATAATTTCGCCGGTTTGTTTAAGCGTGATGTTCGAGATGCTGTTGGCATCCATATTAAATTGCATGGTGTCGATTATGGTGTTGAAATACTTATTTTCCGGCGTATCGCTTGGAAATATGACGGTATCGAGCCAGTGCCGTTCTACCTCGAGCCCGGACTCGGCGCTGCCCAGCGCGCAGCCGACCTTGTGCTGGTTCGAGGCCAGTTGTGTGTTCGTGCCCGACATTGTGGCCATTGAGACAGCCAGGGCAGAGAATATGAGTACGAAGATCATAGCTACGATGAGCACTGCGCCTTTGCGCTTTGGATGAACAGAATTTTTTTTGATGCGAGCCATTTTTCCCCCCACCGGAAAAGCCCCCAATTTGAGAGTTCTTGTAACGTCTATGTGCTAACTAAAGTATACGAAATAATTGCAGGAAAGGCAACAATGCCCATATATTCCAAATAAGGTTGGAAAATGTCCTATAAAAAGAATTTGATAGGGCGAAAGCGTTGCTATTTGGCATTCTGGCGTTCGGCGAAATATGAGCTGCGGGCGAAAGGCGCGGAAATTACCCAGGAAAATCCCAGTTCAATCGCTTTCTGTTTCCAGAAGTCGAATTTGTCGGTAGTTATATATTCGACAACGTCGAGCGAATCTTTCGAAGGCTTGAGGTATTGGCCTATCGTTAATCTATCGCAATCGACGTCGCGCAAATCTCTTAAGACCTGCTCGACTTCGGCGTCGGTTTCACCTAATCCGAGCATTATCGAGGATTTGGTTCGAACATCATTGTAGTTTTCTTTGGCCATTTTGAGCAGATTCAAAGACTGTCGGTAATCTCCGCCGGTCCTGGCGATCGAGTACAGCGACGGAACCGTTTCGACGTTGTGGGCGAATACAAAGGGTAAGGCGTCCCGAAGGATATCAATGGCCCGGGCCTGGCAATTGCGGAAGTCGGGGACCAGGATTTCGAATTTGATATCCGGGCACCGCCGTCTGACAGTGTCAATACAATCACGAAAATGGCCGGCGCCGCCGTCCGGGAGGTCATCGCGATCTACACTGGTTATCACCAGATATTTCAGCTCCATTTTTTTGGCCATACGGGCCAATCGCGACGGCTCGGTCCTGTCCGGCGGCTCGGGCCTGCCGGAGTTTACAGAGCAGAATTTGCAATTTCTCGTGCAGATGTTACCTAAAATCAGGACAGTTGCCGTCCCTCTCGACCAGCATTCGCCTCGATTAGGGCAATTTGCATTGCTGCAAATTGTCTCCAGACCCAGAGAGTCGAGTACCTGGTTGGTGTGCTGGTAATCGCCGCCGGCCGGCAGAGGTCTGCGGAGCCATGGCGGCAGTCTGCGTTTTTGGTGTTTCGGAATTTGTGTTTTGTCTTCCTGCATTCTATATTTGGTCCGGCGAGAAATGTTCTTTCAGAAGTTTAGCCAATTCTTTCTTTATCCGATTCATCGAGCGGTGCTTGCCGGTTTCCTTTAGAACCGATGTCATTTCAACGTTGTCCAGGCCGCATGGTACGATGAAATCGAATATGCCAAGGTCGTTTTGAATGTTAATTGCCATGCCGTGGTAGCTCGTTTGCCTCGATATACGTACACCGATGGAGGCTATTTTCGTTGTACCGATCCATAAACCGGGGGCGCCTTTTCGCCTCGTGCTGTGGACGTCTAACCGCTCCAGCAATTCGGCGCCTATTGTTTCCAGTTTCCTGATGTATTGGCCGGCTCCTAAACCGAACTGTTGAAGGTGCAGGATTGGGTAAAAAACCAACTGGCCCGGGTTATGAGCAGTCGCGGCCCCGCCTCGTCGGACATTGACTACCTCGATATGCTTTTGTGCCAGGGCCTCTCGAGTGGCTAAGAGTTTGTTGTAACTTTGCCGTGCGCCAAGAGTAATGACGGCGGGATGCTCGACGATCAAAACCGTATTCGGTATTTCGTTATGCTGCCTCTTTTCACGAAGCAGTTGCTGCAACTGCAGAATTTGCCGGTAATCGGCAAGTCCGCAATCGCGAATTTGCAGAGGGGATTTTTTCAGCTCTTCAACCACCGGATTCCGCGGATTATATTTCATTATTGGTCATTCGTTCTTTTCGCACAGATTTCATGGGATTTATTCTAACGATGAATTATGCGAATTGCACGGATTTTCCGCCGGGGATGATGGTAAACGGTAGGGTGTGCAAATGCTTTTTTTGCACACGCGGTTCTTTATGCCCGTTGCAGCGTGTGCAGCTACAAAACAAGCTGCACACCCTACTACTACTACTTAAGGTATGTAAATACAAAAAAAGACTGGTGACTACTGTCGGTCACCAGTCTCTGCTTTTCTTTTTCATTGCCCCACTCGTCCGATAGCCACAGACTCTTCACAGCCCTTCAAATTATATTAGTAACAATGCCAAAAGAGCGTTTGTACATCTACTCAAATGCGATGCCAACGCCGATTTCTGCATTTTCAAGCAGACTTTTTCGGTCCACCCTGACAATTTTTCCGCTTTTGATACGTGCGAATTGTCCTTTTTCCTTCGCCAAAACCTCAGTGCGTGGGAAATTCAGCTCCACGAGATGACCCGTCCCGACCGGTGCCGTTACCGGCAGTGTAATATAGACGCCGGTCTTACTGATATTACAGCTTCGGCCGTTAACGAACCTATTCGCTTCAGGTATCCAAACGCTGACAGGCCAGGCGACACTGCTCCTGCTATCTTTCCTCTGCTCAATTAAAGTCTGCATATTTCAATCTCCTTAATAGTCCATCCATCAATGTAATGTTTTATCGGCAATGTTAATTTGGATAGATTAGAATAATTGGGCAAAATAATTAGATTTCTGAAAAATTCTTTACAGACGGTTGCAACGCCTCGTGGCAAGATTTTTTATCAGACGTTCTTTTGACAAATTAATAAAAAAATTCGACTGAATAGAACTAATACCTCAATGGATTGGATTCGACGGTTTCGAATTTATGGAAGTACCGGATTCATAGTTCATTGCAGTTGTCCGATAAAGTGCAGATACCGCTTTTTGGGCCCGATTATTCACAGTAAATCTGGACATCCGACAGATATTTCTTGACAAAAGCGTAAAAGTTTGATAAAAAACAGCAATGGAGATTATGGGTTTTGTTCTTGATTAACCACCTGAGATGATCCCAAAGGAGGACAAAGCCAAGCATTGAAAAGTTATTACGTACAGGAATAAATCCCTGATCAAGGCCGGTACGTTTGTTACTTCTTGACAATAATGTTTGTTTTGGCTTATGCCCAAAACATGGTTAATTGTGAAACTTTTTCTGAAGGAGGATGTTATGTTTAGAAGAATAATTTATATGGTTTCTTTGATTTTTATGCTGAGCATGGCAGCTAATGCCTCAGCCGATCTCATTCTTCACTGGTCATTTAATGATGGCTCCGGAAGCATAGCTGCTGACTCAAGTGGTAACGGACGCGACGGCGTGCTTCAAAATGATCCCAAATGGGTAGCCGGCAGGATCGGGGGGGCGCTTGAATTCAGCGGAAACGGCGATTATGTAGTTGACGAGATGGCGGGCGACTACCTGAACGGTTTGGATGCGATAACGGTTTGTGTTTGGATAAAGTCTGATCTGGTAGGAACTGATCAAGGCTTCATCATCTTCGAAGATCCATCAGGTGGTGATAACAGGAATTTGCGTTATGACGCTTCCAGTTGGGCCTGGGAAGGCGGTACGAACCTGATAAAGATTGCACTGGACTCGACCGGCGGCCATCAAGCTCATGAAGGTTCCGACAATACGCAAACCACCGAATGGCAGCATGTTGCGATGGTCTGGAGCAGCGAAAATGAATTGAAATTATACATCGACGGAGAGCTGGATCCGCCGAGGGGTACGGATGCGGGTACGACGGGCACTATAACCGGCGTCAGTAAGTTGATTGTTGGCAAAGGCTGCAAAGAGGAAGGTGACACTGTTAGTTGGGACGGTCTGATCGACGATGTCCGGATTTATAACGAGGCGCTGACGGCGGAAGAGATTCGGGATGTCATGAAGGGTGAAGGATATCCATATGCCATTGGCCCTGACCCTTCTGACGGCAGCCTTCATGAGGATACATGGATTACCCTTTCCTGGTCGCCGGGTGATTTTGCAGCCTCACACGATGTGTACTTGGGCGAGAGCTTCGACGATGTGAACGATGGTACGGGCGATACCTTCAGAGGCAACCTGGATACTGGTTCGGAATTTTTTATTGCCGGCTTTCCCGGAAATCCTTATCCGGATGGTCTGGTGCCGGGAACAACCTACTACTGGCGAATCGATGAGATCAACGATGCAGATCCAAACAGCCCCTGGAAAGGTGAAGTCTGGAGCTTCTCGATCCCGCCCAAGACTGCGTATTTCCCCGTTCCGACAAAAGGTGCTGAATCTGTCGAGCTGGATGTGAAACTTAGCTGGACGACAGGCTTCGGTGCGAAGTTGCACTATATGTACTTCGGCGAAGACTTTGATGAAGTGAACAATGCTACAGTGGGTATTCCCCATGGCTCGACAACCTATACACCCGGCGCACTCAAATTAGCCAAGACTTACTACTGGCGCGTCGATGAGTTCGACGGCACAGAAACTTATAAAGGTGATGTCTGGAGCTTTACTACCGAGGGCGCCGTCAGCGGCCCGAATCCGGATGATGGAGCTTTGGATGTAATTCCGTCGGTGATTCTTAACTGGGACGCCGGAGCCGTCGCCGCTTCGCACGAAGTATATTTCGGTACGGACGCTGACGCCGTCAAGAATGCAACGAAAAGCTCGCCCGAGTACAAGGGATCGAAAGCGCTCGGCGAGGAGAGCTACGACCCCGGCAAGCTCATGCTGAATACGGCGTACTACTGGCGAATCGATGAAGTCAACGCCGCAAGTACCGACAGTCCGTGGGCGGGCAACGTTTGGAGCTTTACGACCGGTGATTTCTTTGTCATAGACGATTTCGAGACCTACGACGCCAACGACAACCAGATATGGTACTCCTGGCATGACGGCCTTGGCGCCGGTGTGTCGGGCAGTCCCGGTTACATTCCCGGCAACGGGACCGGCTCGGCAGTCGGAGATGAAACCACCGCCTCTTATACCGAGGAGACGATTGTAAACAGCGGCAGCCAGTCTATGCCGCTTAGTTATAACAACAACAAGCAGGGCTTCGCCAACTATTCGGAGGCGGAGTTGACTTTAAGTAAAGTACGCGACTGGACAGCAGAAGGTGTTGCGGAATTGTCGATCTGGTTCCGCGGCAACCCGGCGTCCGTCGGCAGCTTTGTCGAGGGCCCGGTCGGTACTTACACGATAA
>Ga0180434_10000285_pt1 | contig 76220 bp, 55 predicted proteins | sample SS_ome_7_FD_132453 | JGI IMG/M metagenome (GOLD analysis project Ga0180434, IMG submission 132453) | Hypersaline lake sediment archaeal communities from the Salton Sea, California, USA - SS_1_D_2 metaG | ecosystem: Environmental > Aquatic > Non-marine Saline and Alkaline > Hypersaline >...
TCCAGGTCATCCTTGGCCGGCGGGATGAGCTTGCGGGCAATCGGGCTCGTGGTCATCGACTCCACCCCGATGGCAATGCCGATGTCGCAGAACCCGGCCGCAATGTCCTTCCACAAGCCCCGGGCCGCCGTCGCGCCCCCTGCGCAGGCGAGCCGATTTTGGGGTCAGGTCGTAGCACCAGAGTTGACAATTACGGCCTGACCCCTCTTGGTGAGGAGGCCCCGCGCACGGCGGCCTCCTAGAGTTCCATTGCGACCTTGTAGGCCTCGTAGATGGCGTTGATGACGCGTCGTGGGGCCAGGCAGTCGCCCACCTTGTGGATCTCCTTCACCTTGCCCTTGAGCTCGTCGTACAAGCGGGTGTCCGCAGAGCGCCAGTAGCTCGTCACCAGGGTGTCGGCCTCGAGCTCCTCCTCCTGTTCCGTGAGGACGTTGCGCATGGTCACCCTTCCGGGGACGGCCTGCTTTACCTCGAAGTCTCTGACTCGCTCTACCCCTTTTGCGGTCAGGTTCATCGCCTGGATCGAGTGCGTTGGGTTGTCGAGATCATACGGAGTGGCCCCGAACACGCGGAAGCTTAGGGGCATGACGAGCTTCACCTCCTTGCCCTGATCCGCAAGGACCTCTGCCGTGATGAGCCCCTTCATGTAGTTCTGGAGATCTGCAATCACCACCTTTTGGCCTGTTTCCACTTTGCCCTCGATCACGTCTTCCGCCGTGACCACATGCGTCCCCTGCTCTACCTCGATGGCCGCATCCGGCCCGACCACGTCCGGTTCCGTGCTTTCAATCGTCGTGGCACCGGTTGCCACGATCACTGCATCCGGGTTCTCGGCGAGCACCGCCTCTGCCGTTGCCTCCGTATCCATCAGGACCTTGACGCCCACCCGCTCCAGGTCGTGCTCCAGGAAGCGAATGCACTGGTTCCACTCTTCTCGGGCCGGCACCCTGGCCGCGATCAGGATCGCCCCTCCCAGTTGGGAGGATTTCTCGTAGAGCGTGACGTCGTGACCCCTCTCTTTCGCTGCTGCCGCCGCCTTCATGCCGGCCGGGCCACCGCCGATGACCACGACCTTCTTCGGGTTCGACGTGGGCTCGAGCTTGAACTCGCCCTCGCGACCCGTCTCCGGGTTCTGCATGCAGGTGATGGCCGAATGCTTCTCGGCGCGCTCCCAACACCCCTCGTTGCACGCGATGCAGAGCCGAATATCGTCTACTCGGCCCTCCTTTGCCTTGTTCGGCATGTCCGGGTCACAGATCGATGCCCGCGTCATGACCACCATGTCCGCCTCGTTGTTCTTGATGATGTCGTTGGCCATGGCGGGCTCGTTGATCCGGACGGCGGCGATCACGGGGATGTCCACGACCTGCTTGATCTCGGCGGCCAGGAAGACGAAGGGCCGGGGCGGGAGCATCATGGGCCCCACGAAAGGCGCCACGGACCGGTAGGTGCCGCCCGAGATGTTGAGGTAGTCGACCTTGCCGGTTTGCGCCCAGATCGGTGCAATCTCCCTCATGTCGTCCAGGGTGAGCCCCACGCGAACCAGCTCGTCGCCGATGATGCGCATGCCCAGGACGAAATCCTCCCCCACCGCCTCGCGCATGGCGTCGATGAGCTCCATGCTGAACCGCATCCGGTTCTCCAGGCTCCCGCCGTACTTGTCCTTGCGGATGTTCGAGTAGGGGGAGAGGAACTGCTGGGGCAGGTATCCGTGGGCGCAGTGGATCTCCACTCCGTCCAATCCACCCTTCTGGCAGCGAACGGCGAAGTCTGCGTAGTCGCGGACCGCCTGCTGGATGTCGTCCTCATCCATCACGGCAGGCACCTCTCCCTGGCCGGCAGAGGGGATCTGGGATGCGCACTGGGAGTTCACGTTGGACCAGAAGCCCGAGTTCTGGTGTCCGTTGTGCCAGGCCTGGATCATCAGCTTGGCCCCGTGGGCGTGAACCGCGTCGCTGTACCGCTGGTACCAGGGGATGATCTCGTCGAGATACCCCTTGTGGCCTTCCGGGATGATCCAGGAGTGGGGGTTGACTGCTGCGGCCCCCATCACGATCAGGCCGAAGCCTCCCTTTGCCCGGGCCTCGTGGTAGCGAAGCTCCCGCTCGTTCGGCATGCCCTCGTGGCTGGCCAGCATGTGGATGTGACCGGAGATCATGATCCGGTTCTTGACCGTGCAGTTCCTGAAGGTGATCGGGGAAAAGAGTTCCGCCATTTCCGTCATGATAATCTCCTTTACGTTTTGACGATGGTGATGCTCATGGTGCCCAGCTCGCCGCCCGGGCCGAAACCGCCACCGTTGTGGGTCAGGCCGACCTTGGCGTTGGGAACCTGCCGTTCCCCGCAGACGCCCTGGAGTTGCCAGACCACCTCGACCAGCTGGGCCACGCCGGTGGCTCCGATCGGATGTCCCTTGCAGAGAAGCCCCCCGGAGGGGTTTACCACAACCTCACCTCCGTACCCGGACAGGCCTTCGTCGATGAACCGGCCTCCCTCTCCCTTGGAGCAGAGGCCTAGGTCTTCGTAGGCAACCAGCTCGTGGATGCTGAAGCAGTCGTGAAGCTCGACCACGTCCACGTCCTCCGGGCCCAGGCCGGCGGTCTCATATGCTTCCCTGGACGCCCGGGCGCACCCCTCGATCCGTGCAGGGCCCTCGGCAGATTCTTTGTATATGCCCGAGGTGAGCACAGAAGCGCCAACAAACACCGGCTTCTTGGTGTGCCGCTTTGCGTTCTCTGCCGAGGTAACGACCACTGCCGCAGCCCCGTCGCCAATCGGGCAACATTGCAGCAGGGTGAGGGGATCGCAGACCATGCGGGATTCCAGGATCTCTTCCAGGGTGAAGGCCTTCTGGTACTGGGCGTAAGGATTCAGCACGGAATGCTGGTGGTTCTTCTCCGCCACCTTGGCAAACTGCTCTGCCGTGGTTCCGAACTGGGCCATGTGCTGCCGGCCGAGGAGGGCGAAGACGGCAGGCATCATCCTCCCGTTGTCCGACTCGATATTCGCTCCGTGGGGCAGCGTCAGGGGCCCGGCAGCCGCCGTACCCATCTCGATGTGGGTGGTCATATTCTCGACCCCCACGACAAGCGCGTATTCGTGCAATCCCTTGGCCACGGACAGATAGGCTTGACGGAATGCGGCCAATGAGCTCGCGCAGGCGTTCTCGTGATTGAAGGCCGGTATCCCGCTCACGCCCATCTCACCGTTCACACGTTGAGCCAGGTTGGGGGCATTGCTGATGTTGCCGCAAAAGGTTGCCTCGATCTGCGTGGGTGGTATGCCGGCCTGCTCCAGGGCCATGAGCCCGGCATCCCCCCCCATCTTGGCGGGCGCATACTGCGGCAGCTTGCCGAACTGGATCATGCCGGCTCCGATGATTGCGACTTCTCTCATTGCGTCTGCCCTCCTATTTCTTCTCGTACGCCTTTTCAAGGAGTCTTTTCTTTTTCACGAACCGCTCCAGGGTCTTGGGCGGGACCCATGTGATCTGCGGCCGGATCTTGATACGCCGGTGCATCTCCTCGGAGATCTCCTCGGTCAAGGCCTCCAGTTCCTCTTCCTTCGTGTTTTCCCCGTACTCGATCTTGAGCTTGAGGGGCGGAACCACGCGCGGGGGCGGCTCGTCCAGAACGATCCGGAACTCACCCATCACCCTCGGCACGAACCTGTTGATCACCCCTTCAACGGCAGGGGGATAGATCATCACGCCCTTGATCTTGAGCATGTCGTCCGTGCGGCCGATCACCTTGTACCGGAATCCGGTCTGCCCGCACGGGCAGGGGGAAGTGGTGACCTCCATGATGTCCCCCAGTGTCTGGCGGAACCCGAGGAGGTTCGTCCCGGCCAGGGTACTGAAAACGGCCATGCCGGTGGCCCCGTCCTCCATGGGAATCGGTTCGTGTGTGTCCTGGTTCACGAGTTCCATCATCGCCAGGTCGTCACCGAGCCAGTGCATCCCCTGGTATTCCGGGTAGTCGCAGGAACAGCCAAGGCCCGCACCCATGTCGAAGAGTTTGGCGTTGAAAGCGCCTTCTATCTTGTTCCGAACCTCCGGGATGCCTGCGCCGGGCTCTCCACCAGCGACGATGCTCTTGATATTGAGGCTGTCCACGCCGGCGCCAAGGATCTCCTGCGCCTTCTCGGTCATGTACTCGGCAAAGGAAGGGGTGCACATCATGGCCTTCGGCTTGAAGAGCCGGGAAAAGGTGAGGACCCGTTCGGTGCCCGCCTCTGCACCCACCGGAATGGAACAAGCCCCGTAGTCCGCGATGCACATGCAGATGGGCACGCCCGCCAGAAACATGCTCAGGCCGAAGGCCTGCATGATCCTGTCCCCGGGGTAGATCCCGCACCGCCACATGGCCCTGGCCGAGTACTCGGACCAGAGAGCGAGGTCCGCTTTGTCGAGGGGGTAAGGCGTGGGTTCGCCGGTCGTACCGGAGGTGGATGCGATGCAGACAAGCCGTTTCGAGGCCTCCCCCATCCACCCCTCCAGGATCTTCTCCATGTCGAATTCGCAACTCACGGCAAACTCGCGAAACCCTTCCTTGGTCAGGACCGGGATCCTTTTGGCGTAGTCGTCCCAGCTCTTGATCTGCTCAGGCTTCACACCCGCCTCGTCGAACCTTGCCTTCCAGAAAGGCGCCGTGTCATACAACTGCTGAACCTTCTTCTTGAGTTTCTCCCACTGGATTTCCTTCATCTCAGGGGTGTTCTGCTTGGTCTCCATCTCCATGTTCCAGTAGGGCCTTCTTTCCCCCATCGTTCTTCCCTCCCCTTCTATCGCTTTTCTTTCTCGAATTGAAAATGAATCTCACTGTGTGAGGATCGTGATGCTCATCATGGCCGGTTCGATCCCCGGCCCTATGCCGCCGCCGTTGTGTGCGAGCGCAACCTTGGCCCCCTCTACCTGCCGGTTGCCGCATTCTCCCCTCAGTTGCCACACGAGTTCTACGATCTGCCCCACGCCGGTGGCTCCCAGCGGATGCCCCTTTGACAAGAGCCCCCCGCTCGGGTTCACCGGAATCCTCCCTCCCAGCGCGGTCACTCCTTCCTCTACGAGTCTGCCACCCTCCCCTTTGGGACACAGGCCCAGGTCCTCATAGGCAACCAATTCGTGGACGGTAAAACAATCGTGAAGCTCGATCACGTCCAGGTCCTCGGGACCGATGCCGCTCCTCTCGTAAGCCTCCCGGGAGGCACGCACACAGGACTCGATCCCTACCGCACGCCCTTCGCCCTTGTACCGCCCGCCTGTGAAAACGGAAGCCTTTACCTCAACAGGCTTGTTCGTATAGCGTTTCGCGATCTTCCCGGCCGTCAGGACGACCGCCGACGCCCCGTCCCCGATGGGCGTGCACTGCAGCAGGGTGATCGGGTCGCAGATCATCTTGGAGTTCAACACCTCCTCCAGGGTCAACTCGTTCTGGTACTGGGCATAAGGGTTCATCGTTCCCTGCTTGTGGTTCTTGACCGATATCTGGGCAAAATGCTCCGGCTTCGTACCGAATTCTTCCATGTGGCGCATGCCCATGAGGCTGAACATGGCCGGAGTGACCAGCCCCATATCGAGATCCAGGCTGGAGCCGTCTTCGAACTGGAGCAACCCCTTGCCCAGGCGAGTCATCTGCTCCACGCCGATCACGAGCACCTTGTCGTACAAGCCGGCGGCCACGGCAGCATACCCGTCCCGGAAGGCGGCCGAGCTGGAGCCGCAGGCGTTTTCGTGGTTCCAGGTGGGGATGCCGGAGAGGCCGATCTCGTCGAGGATCCTCTGTCCGGCGTTCGGGGGGTTTCTTACGTTCCCTATATAGGCGGCCTCGATCTCCCTGTGGCCCATGCCCGCATGTCGCAACGCATTCAGGGCTGCCTCCGCACCCATGTCCTCGATGTACCGGTCCGGGAACTTCCCGAATCGGATCATGCCCGCGCCGACGATCGCCGTCTTTGTCATAAATCTTCTCCAGTCTCCAGGGGGACCTTCCCTGCTATTCGGCCGGTCGGTACTTGTGCCCCACCACCGTTTTCCCCGTCTTCGTGTCCATCTTGATCTTTCCGATCGTCATTTCCAAAGGCATGCCGATCCGAATCTCTTCCAGAGGGCAGTCCTCGATCTGGGCCAGTATCCTCAGATTCTCTGCTTCGGGAAGCTCGACGAGGCCGAGGATGTAAGGGGTCTCGAAGTTCGGAAACCCGGCCCTCACGATCGTGTACGTGTACAGGATGCCCTTTTCACCGATGAAGACTTCTTCCATCAGCTCATCCGAATCACAAAGGGTACAGAGTTTCCGCTTCGGAAAGACCACATCGCCGCATTTCTTGCACCTTGATCCGATCAGGCGAGGCCTGTCCCGGTCATTGTCCGGGAAGACGAAGCACCCTTCACGGATGGGAACCTCGTCGGGACCGTAGCCCGTTCTCTCTGCTTTCATGGTACGCTTCCTCCTATGATGCTACTATGCGGTCCCTTCCTCGCCCTTCCCCTGGATTCCCGCTTTCGTGGGAATGACGGCGCAGAGCATGCCTCGACCCCGCTAGGGCCGTGGGGTCACCTCCGTCTTGCCGACCTGCGCGAGCATCTCGGGCGACACCTCCCTCTTTGCATCCTTCTTGTACAGATACTGGACGCAGGGGGAATTCGGATCCTTCATTGCGTGCCCGTCGATCACAAAGGTGAATGGCTTCCCTTCAAACTGGTCCCGGTTGCTCGAGGCGCAGTGGGTGCAGTAGACCGGGTAATCCTCCCGCTTGAAATTGATGTTGGCCGGCTCGTTCATCAGGCAGGGCATGCCCTTTCCGTATTCGAACCTCCCCTTGTGCATATCCGACCGGTACATTCGGCCGCCGCTTCCGCAGGGGTCCAGGATGAAGGCAAACCGGTCCTCCTCCTCCTCGACCCGGAAGGTGGCCTGGTGGTAGTGCCAGAGCTGGACAAACATCCTAAAGAGGCCCATATCATCCAGGGCATTGTACACCGGATAGAACATGGCAAAGCCCGTGTCGTAGCTCTCTTTGAGGAACGCGTCCAGGTAGTCGGACCCCTTTTCGCGGTAAATCTCGGCCTGGATGCACACGGCATACGTAATCATCAGGTCGTGGTAGGGCTGCCACTCCCGGTGCTGGTCCTCGATGAGTTCCCGAATGTTGAAATCCCCACCCAGGATCTTCTCGATTGCCTGACGGCATCGTGATTTGACGATCCGATAGAGCTCGAGCGGCTCGAAGAGCTTCCGCCCTTTGCTCTTCTGCTTGGAAAAGCGCATCGTGCAACTGCCGAGAAGGTCCTGGTTGATTTCCGTGGTCCAGACTTCCGCGCCGCAAGCCTCGTTGAACGCCTTCTGCAGGGCCTTGCATCCACGGCAGAAAATCGGGGTCCCGTCCGAGCACGGGCCGAGGATGTCGGGGAGAGACCGGGGCCATCCGGAGAGGAGCACCTTCCCGCCCGAGCCGCAGGGAGTCAGAGAAAAGGCGACTTCTTCATCGGTCTCGCCCAGGGGAACGATGTTCGCCGTGTGCTGGTACATCCACATCCGGATGATCTGTGAGAAGACCCCCTTTTCATCCCCTCCGAGGAGCTCCTCCACGTACGGTTCCATCAGGTAGGCCGAAGACTTTCCGAGCATCCCGTCCAGGACGTCCTCACCGAAATCCGCGCGAATCTTGCCCCACATCCTCGGGAGCCACTGCAACCCCAGCCCACAGAGCCCCGCATGGCCCTGATCCATCTCGTTCAAGAGATGGTGGAGCTGCCGGACCCGTCCTGCCTCGAGGGCCTCCAGGGCCAGGTCCGCCAGGGACCGGCTCTCCTTGAGAAGCTCTTCGTCTGTGAAATATCTCACGGGTACCTCCTTCCTCTCGAAGGCTCGCCAACGAGGCCTACAGGCCAAAATCTCCCGCCTGCATGTGGCCTCCGTCGATCACGATGGACGCGCCGTTGATGTAAGTCGCTTTGTCCGAGCAGAGAAAGAGCACGCAGTTGGCGATGTCCGCGGTCGTGCCCACCCGTCCGCACGGGACCCGGCTGGCAATCAACTCGAATATGGCCGGAAGGTTTTCCTCCCCGTAGTTCTTGAGGATGGGTGTGTCGATCACGCCCGGGAGAATGCAGTTGAATCGGATCCCGGGCAAGTCCTTCGTCAGGTGCTGGGTGAATTTCTCGAGGGCGGCCTTGGCGGTTGCATACATGACGTGCTTCGCGGCGTTTATCCGGGCAGCAATCGAGGCGATGTTGATGACGGAAGGGTTTTCGGATTTACGAAGCAGGGGCGCGAGGTGCTTCACGAGAAGGACAGGGCCCTTGAGCAGGATGTCGTAGTTGAAGTAGAAATCCTGCTCCTCGATCTCTTCAGGGTCCTGGAGCCGGCCGGCTCCGGCATTGTTCACCAGGACATCCAGGCGTTCGAACTCCCCTTCGACGTACTTGCAGAGGTCACGTATCGGACCCGCCTTGCTTACGTCGCAGAGCTTCGGGATGAACCGGTCTCCGAATCTGTCGGCCGCTTCCTTCAGGTTCGTCTCGTTTATGTCCGCACCCACCACGGTCGCGCCTTCCTCGACAAACTGCCTGGCGATCTCCAGACCGATTCCGGACGCGGCGCCCGTAACGAGTACGATCGTATTCTTGAACACGGCTTTCTCCTTTCGAATAGCGCCCCAGCGGCCTATTTCCCTTTCTTCCCCTCTTTCGACTGCAGCTTCTTCTTCATTGCCTCCACCTTGGGCCGGACTTCCATTACCGCCTCCAGCATCAACCCCGTGTTCTTCTGCTGGAACGCCGTATACTCCGGATCCGGGCCCACGCTCCCGTACTCGGTCGGCCGGGCCCACCAGTCACCCGGACCCTTCATGGGCGGCTTCAGGTCCCCTGCAAACATCACCCAGTGCACCGAGATGTTGTTCCGCAACAGCTCCTCCTGGGCCTCCGGGGTAATCACCTTTCCCATAGTGGGACGGTTGTAGTACCAGAATTCCTTCACCGGCCCGAGGGGCAGCGCCATCACGGCCGTGACATCGTCCATGTATCCCAGGGCATTGGCGAGCAGTCCGTAGGTCCCCTCGATCCGGTTCTCCATGTTCAGCTCCCACGCCGCGGCACACGCATAGTCGCAGGCGATCCCCCAGTCCAGGGACTTCCACGCACAGGAAGGTCCCACCATCATCCTCCCCATGCCGCTGTTCTTCTTGAAATACTTGCTGAGCTCTCCGCAGGTCGGGAACCCGCAGGCACCACAGTCCCAACCCAGGTCCGCCCTGGAAAGATCCGCCCCCAGGAGAAGCAGTGCGACAGGCTGGCCCTCCTCGAGGGCTACCTTGTAGGCCAGGTAGTCCATGTACAGGGGCGCAAATATGTTCTGTGTGGCCTCGTGACCGCCCACCTTCTCGGCAAGCACGTCGATCACATCCAGCAGGGGCATCATCTCTTCACCGGTGACGATCATCGCCTTCTGGTTCAAACGGCTTGTGGTCAGGGGCGCCTTGTAATAGGCGTTCAGTACAAGCGAGGCATTGTCCATCAGCTTTTCCTGGGCAAAGGCCCGTCCATCCATCATCGTCATATCTTTTACCTCCTGTCGTAGGCGAAAGGGAAAAGGGTCAAGGGTCAAGGGGTGGTTGAAGTCATGAAGAAGATCTCCCTACACGAAAGAGCAAGAAGGCGTAAAGACCTGAGACCGGCTGAAAAGGGCTGAAGTCTCCTTGATTCCCTCTTCAATACTTGATCCATCCCTTTCGCCTTTGCCCTTTTACCTATTTCTTTGACTTGCCGACCTGCATGGCGATCTCGGCCTCTACGGCCTTCTTGGCCTGCCTCTTCTGGGGAATGAGCCGGTAGTCCACGCCGAACTGCCTTGGGATGATGTATGCCTGGTGGGCCGATTCCACGATCTTTCGTATGTTCAACACATGGTAGTTGTACGGAACATCTACATACGGGTTCTTCGAAGTGGCTGTAACCGCCACGCCGACGACGAATGCGGAGTTCCTGCAGTAGCCGAGCTTGCTCGCCGCCAAGCCCACGGTCATAAAGGGCCTTGCATCCACGAGCAAGGTCCGAGCCGTCCACAAGGCCGATCCGACCCCATAGCCGAGATTGTGGACAAACATCTGGCACAAGGGACCGTCAATGGATGTCTTGCACAGGCTCTTGTCCGAGTGATCGATCTGACCGGCAGCCGTCCTGCGCCTGGAGTACACGAAGCCGCAGCCGGGTGTCCCCCCGCACATGCCGCAGTGGGCGTCAAAGGGCTGGTTCCGGGCCCGAAAGCTGCCCAGGGTAAGAACACAGTCGGACTCCCGGATCATCTGCGCCTCTGTTCGGAACATTTCGTCGGTCCGCTTGTTCTCCGGCAGGTAGGAGAGCTCATCCATCTTCTCTGCGAGGTCCTTGAGTTCATTATCGCCCCAGATCAACTCTGTCTCGAGATGATCGACACCGCCCGTGATCGGCGCCGTGTGGGCCGCGCTCATCATGAGCTTCGCCACCTCCACGACGTGATCACGCCGGTTCTTGTCGGAATCCGACTGCCAGGGGAATTCCTTGCTGTGAATGCTCGGCATAAGCCACCTCCTCTGTTATGCGGTTAACTCGAATCGGGCTGTCGCCCAAAGGGGATACCGGTGGAAGCGTTCTGTCGGAGATCGGTGGCCGGACCCAATCTCAAAGGAACCGTAGGCTCTGGGGTGGTAAGAGCGAGACATATCCAGGGGAAGAGCAAGATGGGTGCCGTCAGGGGGATGCTTATGGAATGCTTTTCGATACAATCACTTACCCCCGGACATGTCTGACACAGCAGCCTCTGTTGTTCGTATTTCACCAGCCATATGTTCATATACGAACATCCTGTTGACTTGGGGAATCGGACCGGCTTAGGATTACGGGAACTCACCCATGCGGAGATGCAGGGCGCCATGACGTCTGGACTGCCGCACTTCACGAATGACCAGTGGGGGTTTCTCGCCGTACTCGAGGCCCTGGGAGAACCCGTTCCGATCGACGTCGCCGGGACACTCGCTCCGCTCACGCCCGGGCCCCTGTTCGATCTGCTGAACCGGGCCGAAGAGTTCGGCCTCATCCGCAAGACCAACGGCGACGTATTCTGCCTGGCCCCGGATCTTCCGTCAGACACCCGGACCCGGCTGGAAGAAATCAACACACCGGAGAGGCTCGCCCTCCTGGTCGAACGTCTCGAGGAGGCCGACATCCTCGCTCGGCTCGAACCGTCGGCGGCAGCCAGGTTCTTCACACGGGCGGGCCGACTCGACGAGGCCGGCCGCATAGAAGAGACCCTCGCGCGTGAAGCCATGCGGAACCGTGACTATGACACGGCCATGGACCGCTTCAGACAGGCGATCGGACACTATAGCAAAGCACAAAGATCGGAAGATTCTCTTTCTGCCCTCGTTGCTTCCACCCTCGATCTCTCCCACGTCTCCTTCGCCCTGGGCAAGGGCTTCCGCGAGCTCCCTCCGCTCCTGGAGAGGGCCAAAGGCTGCGCGGAGAGGCTGGGTGACCGCCGGTCCGGGGCCCTGATCGAACTGCATCTGGGCCGGTTCTTCTATCTGGCCGACCGTCGGCCGGAAGCATTGGACGCCCTGCGTTCGGGACAGTCGGTCGTGGATGAGCTGGGTGACGATGACATCCTCTCTCAATCCGCCGAGTTCCTGGGCCTCCTCTGTTTCATGCAGGGCCAGTTTCGAGAGGCCTGGGAACACTTCGAACGGGGTACGGTCTCTACCGAAACTCAGGAGAAGAGGCTGCGGAACCCCCTCGCTCCTGCGTTCATGAGCTTCTGTGCCGCTTTCCTCGGACGCTACCACGAAGCGATCGGGATCCTGGACAACCACTGGCGAAGCGCCCAGCGGAATGGGCAACAAGGCCTGGCAACCAACTTCAGGGCCCTCCTGGGCACCATCCTGCTCATGGTCAGGAAGAAACGGGATGCTCTGGTGCATCTCTACGGCGCCCTTCAGGACGCTGCAGGAAGCAGCAATGCCCTCGGCCTCTACTGGGCCAGGGGCGGACTGGCCTACCACCACTTCCTGGAGGGTCGCCTTCGAGAGGCGCGCGACGCCTTTGCGCAGATACAGGAAGAGGGGGCCCAGACCGGCGTAGTCCGTCTCTACGGATCGCCATGGGTCCTGGAGATGCTCTTCGAACTGGACCGGCTGGGCTACGAGCCAATTCCCGAATTCGACTACCGGTCACAGGCACAGAGGATCCTGAAGGAGCCGAACATCCATCTGCGGGGTGTTGTCTTACGGCTCCGGGCACGGGAAGGCATCGCCAGGGGAGAGGACCCCGATCGGATCCTCGCGCACCTCGAGGAAAGCACAACCTGCATCAACCGTTCGGGAGATCCTCTGCAGTTGGCCAAGACACGGCTGGAGATGGCCCGGCTCGAACTCGGCAGAGGGGAACGCCGCCGTGCTCGAGAGCTGGCCCGGAAGGCCTGGCAGGGCCTGTCAGGGTACGCGGAGGAGTTCTTCCCGGACGACCTGAGGTATCTGCTCGACACTCCGGACCACGGCCGCCCGTTGGATGGATCCGACCCGCGCGAGTCAGTCTTTCAGAGGTTCGTCGAGATGATGGAGGACTTCATCCCGAGTCCTGACTCGAACGAGATCCTGCGCAGAGCGGTGGCGGCCACGAACCGGTTCCTGGGGGCAGAACGGGGAGGACTGCTCTGGTTTCACGGAGGCAAGGCGGACCGGGCGCCTACCCTGCGTGCCGGCATCAACCTGACCGAAAAAGAAATCGCTTCCGAGGGGTTCCGCTCGAGCCTGGCGCTGGTGTTCAGGGCCTTTCGAGAACAGCGACCGTTGCTCGTTCGCCCCAAGGCCGCGGAAGGAAGCCCCCAGGGGCAGCCCGTCCTGGCGATCATCTGTCTGCCGGTCGAGGTAGAAGGCAAGCTCCGAGGCGTGCTCTATCATGACAACGCCTACCTTGACGACTGCTTCGACTTCATGGACGGCCCCATGCTGGTGGGGCTGGTCAGGCACGTGAGCCTGTTCATCGACCGGATCTGGCAGTATGGCCGGCTTCTGGAAGAGAAAACACGCGAAGCGACGGAAAAGGCTGTTCAGACAGAACCGCTGGAAAAAGACGCGATCCTGGCCCAGAGCAGCATGATGACCCGGCTGCTCTCCCAGGCGGATCGGATCGCCGAATCAAACGCAATCGTTCTGGTCCTGGGCGAAACGGGCGTGGGCAAGGAGCTTCTGGCCCGGCGCATCCACAGGAAGAGCCTGCGCAACAACGCACCCTACGTGATTGTCGACACGCCGACCATTCCGGAGAACCTTTTGGAAAGCGAGATGTTCGGCCACGAGAAGGGGGCCTTTACCGGCGCGGACCGCCAGAAGAGCGGCCGAATCGAGCTGGCCGACCGGGGCACCCTGTTTCTGGACGAGGTGGGGGAACTCCCCCTTTCGATCCAGGGCAAGCTCCTGCGGGTCCTCGAGCAGAAGACCTTTGTCAGGATCGGCTCGAATCGCGAACTGCATTCCGATTTTCGTCTGGTAGCTGCGACGAACAGGAACCTGTCGGAAGAGGTGGCTCGGGGCCGGTTCCGCGAGGACCTCTATTACCGATTAAACGTGGTGCCTCTCGAGATTCCACCGCTACGGGAGAGGGGCCAGGACGTGGTCCTTCTGGCCCGCCATTTCCTCGCCCTGTACGCGAAGAGATTCAACCGGCCTGATCTCGTGCTGACCCCCTCGGAGGAAGAAGAACTCTCCGCCTACGACTGGCCCGGAAACGTCAGAGAACTGAGGAACGTCATGGAGCGTGCCGTCCTCCTGTCGAGCGGCGAGCGGCTGGCCTTGAACCTGCCCGTGGATCCACAGTCGGAAGCGAACCATTCCTTCGAGGATTGCCCGACCATGGACGACCTGCAGCGCCGCTACATCCGATACGTGCTCGAAAGGACCGGCGGTCGGGTCGGCGGAAGCAGCGGGGCAGCCGAGGTCCTGGGCATGGACAGGGCGACCCTGTACCATCGCATGAAGAAGCTCGGCCTGCGCTAGTTCGGGGACAGGCACCGATCTCTGTCATCTCTGGTGATCGATTGAAGGAGATCGGTGCCTGTCCCCGGACTCACGTCAGCCTTTCTTGGCGAATCCGGTTATCCTCTCCAAGGTATCGCTGATTTCGGGCATGGTGGTGTATTCCCGCTCGAGCCCTTTTGCCAACATCTCTTTCCGGCTTTGGCTGTATAGATGCTTATGGGCGGTCACAGCGTCCGCACTGTTTGCCAGAATCTTTTCGGCAGTCTCTCTGACGGTCTCTTCCAGTACCGAAACCGGCACGGATTTGTTGGCGAGCCCGATTCGAGCAGCTTCGGTTCCGGAGATCATCTCCGCGGTGTAGGTCAACTCGCGGGCTTTGCTTTCTCCCACCCTATATGGCAGGCGCCGACTCATCCCCCAGGTGCATCTCAGCCCCCAGCGCGCGTGGGTGTCTCCAAATTTTGCTTCGTCGGCGGCAATGATGAAATCGCAGGCCAGCGCCAGTTCCAGACCGCCGGTGAGACAAAATCCATTGACCATGCCGATTACGGGTTTGGGGACGTCTTCAATGGCGCCCTGCAGGTCCCGGGCGGCGTTGTTCAAATCATCCCCCACATCGGCCCCCGCCGGCTCCTCCAGGGCCTTGAGATCCACACCGGCACAGAAGGCACGGCCGGCGCCCGTCAACACGATTACGCCCACCTGATCGTCCTTGCCCGCTTCTTCAACGGCACTGTGAAGTTCGGAAAGGACATTCGGCGTGAGGGAGTTCAGGGCGTCGGGCCGGTTGATGACGATCTTTGCGATACCCTGTTCCACGTCGTAGAGAACATCCTGATAGTCCATGAACACCTCCTAATCCGTCCAGGTGACGGTGTGATTGCAGATCGGGTTTCCATCTACCAGCGTCTGGCTGCGTGAGAAGGTGATGTTCGGGTGGTAGCTCTCCCAGAAGAGGTGGTCGCCGTAGCACAGCTTGTCCGCCAGAGGCAGGAGGCCTATGTCCCGAGACACCTCGTTGATGAAGCACCGGGTCACCCGCATGGAGGCGGAGTTCCCCTTTGGTGGACACGCCTCCGAGACAATATTGGTGTCTTTCGGGATCATGTCCGCCCAGAGACGGTGCAGGATGTACTCCCTGGTCAAACGGTTCGATGGGGGAATGAGGTTGCCGATGAACTGAAGTGTAGGCGCTCTGGCGATCGCCTCGAAAAGGGCTCCGGCCTGTTCCTCGCTTCGCGTCCTTTCCAGGTAATCATATACCAGTCTCAAGAAATGCAGCTTGAACCAGACGCTCTGTTTCCCCTTTTCCGGGTAGAGCCCCTCCCCGCGCCACATTGCCGACAGTTGTCTCCCGGTGGCGAAGCCCATGGCTCGGGCACCCTCCGCCCACCCCAGGGTTCTGACGATGGCGGCCACACCGGCCATGATCTCCTTGAAATCTCCGGACCTCAACGAAAGCAGTACCTTCAAGGCGCTCCCTCCTTTTTCCTTTCCTTCCAAAGCTTTCATCGCCCTTCACTCTACATGAATCGCCCCATCCGAGAAAGATCCATCCCTTGTCCTTTCCACCCGTCCCGGATGCCTGTTATAATATCCTAATGAAATCCATAATTTCTTCTTGACGTGTTACGTATTCGGAAATAGTATCTTGAAGACGGGCAGAACCTCACGATTCACAATATCTCAAGGGTATTCAGCAATGGCAGCGAAGAAGAAGGGCCTTCCGGACGATCGATCGAACGCAGGAGCCTCGGATGAATCCGAGCTCACAAGCCTGTCCCGTGGCTTGTCGAACGAGAAATCAAGAGAGGCCGGGGCCATGCGCAACCATACGATCCTTTCCGTTTGGGCTGCCACGTTCATCCTGTGCAGCGTCCTTGTCTTCGGTCTCCATCAGGTCAGAAACAGGCTGGACGGAATCCAGGCAGCGTTGGAGCACTCTGAGCAAGACAAGAAGCTGTTGCTCGAGGGGATGGATGAACTGCTGGTAAGAGCCGAGCGGCCGAACCAACTGCTGGCAAGGGCCGAACCGCCGGGCCAGGAGGTGGAGGCCGTGCGCCCACCCCCGGAACCGCCCAAACAGAACAAACAGGCCAAGCTAGAGAAGAGCGAACCGAACGATCTTGCGAGAAGATACAAGATCTACTACCGCACGAAGGAAGGTGAGAACCTAGCCGGAATCAGCGAGAAATTCGATGTCTCCGAGGATCAGCTGCGGCTGTGGAATGCCCTCAAGTCTTCCGATTCACTCATCCCGGGACAGGTGCTCGTCATCAACAAGAGCACCCGGACGGACAAGCCTGTCGTTGTGGCCAAAGCACCCTCCTCTCCTGATGCCGAAAGGGTGGAGAAGATGGGGCCGGATGCAGCAGAGGGAACCGACGACGCCCCGGTTGGAAGAGGGGAAGAGCCGGTGCCCGATCTGTACGAAAACGTTTCCGATGAGCCTGTCGAAGAGACCGTGCACGTCGTGCAGGAAGGGGAAAGCCTCTCCACCATCGGGCAGGAGCATGGGGTTTCCTGGGTTGCCCTGGCAGCATTGAACGGCATCGAGCCCCCTGGGACCATCTACGTGGGCCAGCGGCTAAGGATCCGCGAGATCTCCGAACCGGCAGAGACATCCCTCCCCACGGCCGAGGTCACGCACAAGGTGCAAAGGGGAGAGAATCTTTACCGGATCGGACGGTTGTATCACCTGAGCTGGAAACAAATCGCCCAGGCCAACGGGATCACCGATCCCTCCCAGCTTCACGAGGGGCAGGTTCTGAAGATCCCGGTGGCAAGGGGAGGCCCGGAAGGTTAAGAGTCCATTAAGAGTGCCGACCCAAGGGCCGTGTTGCTTGACAATCGGGCCGCCGGAGGGTATAAGTTCCTTTCAGGCAAATCGAGGAGTGGAGTTCATGCAGATGGATGGGCAAACAGCGTATTATTGTTACTGGCGCTTCTATTTTAGAAGCGTCTGCCCGGTCGACTAAGCCCTAGAGCAAACGACCCCGGGTAGACGAGAGCATGTCTACCCGGGGTTTTTTCATATAATTACACCAAGGCCCCGAGAGACAGACTCTCGGGGCCTTTTTTTGGGCGAGGGGGGGTCTTTGCACACACCCTTTATCTAGAGGGGGTTCTCCAAGAGCACCCCCTCTACGAGGCTGTCGAGAAATGGTCAGATGCAAGGCGCGCGAAATCCTGAGGAATGAGGCAGGACTTCTCGTCCGCCGCAGTGACGAAGGATGAGCGCAACGCCGCAGATGGCCGTTTATCGACAGCCTCGAGAGGAGACGGAAAGATGATACTCGTACTTCAGGAAGGAATCACGAGGGAGGAAAAGGGCCGTCTCGACAGCAGGCTCGAAGGCCGCGGCTGTATCGTCCGCGAGATCTCGACCCACGAGCTTGGCGTGGTGGGCGCCGCAGGGAAGGCGGAGAAGGATGCGGGCTTCTTCGAGGGTCTGCCCGGTGTCGAGCGAATCATCCCGATCTCCACGTCCTTCAAATTGGTCGGTCGACAAATGCACCCGGAGGACACGGTTGTGAGGGTGCGAGACGTGGAAGTCGGCGGCGACCGGATCGTGGTCGTTGCGGGCCCCTGCGCTGTGGAGAGCAGAGAGCAGGCCTTTGCCATAGCCCGGGAGGTCAGGCGCTATGGGGCCGTACTGTTCCGCGGCGGGGCCTTCAAGCCGAGGACTTCGCCCTACTCGTTCCAAGGTCTGGAGTTGGAGGGCCTGAAGATTCTGGCCGACGTGAGGGAGGAATTCGGTCTCCCGGTGGTCACGGAAATGACCGCCACGGACCAGGCAGAGAGCATGGACAAATACGTGGACGTAGTGCAGATTGGTGCCCGGAACATGCAGAACTTCGAGCTTCTCAAATGTGTGGGTCGAATCGGAAAGCCGGTCCTCCTGAAACGAGGGCTATCCGCGACCATCGAGGAATGGCTCATGTCAGCGGAATACATCTTCTCCGAGGGAAACGATCAGGTCATCTTGTGCGAACGGGGAATCCGAACCTTCGAGCGCTACACGCGGAACACCCTGGACCTGTCGGCCATCCCGATCATCAAGGAGTTGAGCCACCTGCCCATCATCGTCGACCCGAGCCATGCCACGGGGATGAGGGAAAAGGTTGCGCCCATGGCCAGGTCCGCGGTTGCCGCAGGGGCGGACGGGCTCATGATCGAGGTCCACCACGAGCCGGACAAGGCCCTTTCCGACGGAGCGCAGAGCCTCTACCCGAAACAGTTCGGGCAACTGATGCGCGACATCTACGTGATCTCGCCCGTGGTGGGAAAGCAACTCGACTTCGCGTACGCAAAGAAGACCCGAACCACGTGCGAGGAGCCCGGCAGGGAGAAGAAACGGGCCGCCTTTCTGGGCATGGAAGGCACCTTCAGCCACAAGGCCTGCAACCAGTTCTTCGGCAACAAGGTCTCCGCCGTGTCCCTCCCCTCCTTCCGGTCGATCTTCGAGACGGTGAAGACCGGTGAGGTGGACTATGGGGTCTTGCCCCTGGAGAATTCCCTCACGGGCAGCATTCACGAAAACTACGATTTCCTCCTCGAGTATGACCTGAGAATCGTCGGCGAGGCCACACTGCGGGTCGTGCACAATCTGATCGGCCTTCCCGGAACGAAGAAGGAGCAGATCCGGCGCGTCCTGTCTCACCCGCAGGTGTTCCAGCAGTGCCGCCTGTTCCTGGAACCCCACCACGAGGAGTGGGCGCTCGTTTCCGTGACCGACACGGCCAAGGCAGTACGACGGATACGGGAGTCGGGCGACCCGGCCGATGCGGCCATCGGGAGCCGGGAGGAGGCAAACATCCACGACATGGAAATCATCGAAGAGGGGATCGAGACGAACCCGAGGAACTTCACGCGATTCGTCGTCATCGGTAGGGAGCCTCTCCCAGAGAGGCCACGGAACAAATCTTCCCTGATCTTCTCAACGGTCAACCAGTCAGGTGCATTGTACCGGCCCCTGAAGGTCTTTGCCGATCAGGGAATCAACCTCGTCAAGCTGGAGTCGCGACCCATCCCCGGCAAACCCTGGGAATACATGTTCTACGTCGACCTGGAGGAGGATGTGGAATCGCCCGCCTTCGAGCAGGTAATGAAAAGCCTCGACGAGAACACCGACTACTTGAAGGTCCTGGGAAGCTATTGAAAGAGAGGGCCCCTTTCCTGTTGCCCGGAGCTCTATGTGCTACAGATCACGGAACGCGATGTGGAGGAGGCACTGCAATTCACCTCCGACCTCATTGATGAGATAGGGCCGCGCCTTGCAGGAACCCCCGAGTGTGTTCGGGCAGCGGAGCGGATCCATGCCGAATTCGGCTCGGCATGTGATTCGGCCAGGATGGAATCCTTTTCCTTTCACCGGGAAGCGCTCCTGAGTTTTGCGAGAGTGTTCTTCTTCGCTTACCTGTCCGCGATTCCTGCGTTGATCTTCGGAGGCTACTGGTTCATTCCGGCCATCCTGGGCCTCCTGTTCGGGTCCGTCTTCGCCCTGACGGAATTCCTTCTGTATCTGACTCCCTTTGACAGGTTCTTCCGAAAGCACTGCGGATACAACGTGAGCGGATTCATCGAACCGGCCGGGCAAGTGAAGCAGCAGATCGTCATTTCCGGGCATCACGACAGCGCGTATGTGTTCAATTTCTTCAAGAAACATCAAAAGCTGTATGCTCCTCGCATCATACTTGGGGTGGTTCTATATCATCTCATGCTCCTACTCCTGGTCTTCTGGGGTCTTGCGGAATTCCTTCACCTTTCCACGTCCGGGTTCGCGAATTTCATGCGGATTTCCTGGGGGGTCGGCTCATTGTACGGGATTCAATTCTATTTTTTTAAATCGAAGGAAGTGTCTCCAGGCGCGGGGGACAATCTCATCGCGGTGGCCATAAGCCTGAAATTGGCCCAACGATTCGGCTTTTCCAAGAAGAACGGTCGGAATCTATTGCAGCATACCCGGCTCATCTTCGCGAGTTTTGATGCGGAGGAGTCAGGGTTGCGTGGTTCCCGGGCATATTGCCGGGAAAATCGAGAGGCTCTGACCTCGATTCCCACCTATAACTTCAACCTGGAATCCATCTACAATGCAGACGAACTCTCTTTCCTCACAAAGGATATCAATCAATACGTCCCACTCTCGCAAGCCATGGTCAATGAATGCGTGGACGTCGCCAGACGACTGGGGCATCACACAGAACAGGGGCCCATTACGTCCGGTGGAGGAGCCACGGACGCAGCCGAGTTCGCTAGAATCGGGGTGGCTGCGACCTCTTTGCTCGGAATGGAGAATCGATTCATCCGGGACGGGCTGTCTTACCACACGATGGAAGATACGGTCGACAAGATCGACCCTGCAGCCGTTCGGGCGAGCCTCGAGATTGTTGCCGGGTTTATCTTCAAAAAGGATTCGGAACTGCTGAGCCAAGAGTACTGAGAGGGGTCCAACCTGCACGGGCTGTTGCCCAAACAGGATCCTGTCGAAACCTCGCTCTCGAGTTCAGGGACAGGCACCGGTCTCTGCTGTCTTTGATGGTTGTCTGAAGGAGATCGGTGCCTGTCCCCGAACTCCTTATGCTTACTTGAACCCCTATGCTTGTCCGGGCCAGTCGCCTACCAGGGGCTCGACTGCCAGTTTCCGGATATTGATCCCGTGGATACAATAGCACTTCTTGCATCCTCCACAATCGCCCAGACCCAGATCGCGAGCCTGCTTCCTGCGGTCGATCTCGTTCCGCGGGTCGAGATGAAGCTGAGCAAGCTTCACGACCACGTACGGGCCGAGGAGCGGGTTCTTCTCGAAGTCGTAGGCCGGACAGGTGGCGTTGCATGCCAGGCATTCCACGCAGGAGAGAAGCTTCTTGTGCGCCTCGCTCTGCTCCATGACTCGAGGCTCTGAGCGCTCCCCCTGCTCCGGGATGTAGAGTTCCAGCTCGCGAAGAGCCTCAAAGAAGGAGGCCCGGTCAATCACGAGGTCGCGCACGACCGGCATGCCCGCGAGGGGCCCGATCTTCATCCCCTCCTTGACGTCCGTATAGCACGCCATCCTGGGCTTACCGTTCACCTCCACCGCGCAGAGACCGCACTTGTCAAAACGGCACCCGAAGCGGAAGGCAAGCGTGGGATCCTGGTTCTCGTAGATATTCGTCAGGGTTTCCAGCACCGTGGTCCGTTCGTGCGCCGGCACCTCATAATCAACCCACACAGGCTCGCCGCCCTTCCCCGGATCATATCTTCTTATCGAGATGTGGATGCTCATTCTCCCGCCTCCATGCACCGTGTTCTGCACGCGTCGCCCGCCATCTCCACGAGCACATTCTGAACCGGCTTCTCCGTGTCATGTTCCGGGAAGTCCGCACGCACGTGTGCCCCCCGTGACTCGCGGCGCTCAAGGGCAGAGATCGCGATCGCCTCGGCTGCGGCGATCATGTGGGGAAGCTCGATCGCGTCCGTGATCTCCTGATTGCACCGGCAGAAGTCCGTAATGCGAAGATCCCGCGCCTCTTTCCGGATCGATTCGATTTCCTCCAGGGCCTGCTTCAAGCCTTCCCCGTCACGAAGGGGACCGACCTTTTCCCACATCAGCGTCTGGAGTCTTCTCTTCAGTTCGATGGGCCGATGGTTTCCGTTCGAGCCCGGAAAGGACCGAAGCCTGTCAATCGCCTCTCCGGCAACGGTCTCGTCCGGAGACGTTCGGCCTGCTGCCTCTCTTGCCGCAGCCCGACCGGCCCGCTTGCCGAAAACGAAGATCTCGGTGAGAGACGTGGAGCCGAGCCGGTTGCCTCCCATCACGCCCCCCTGTGCCTGGCCGCACGCATACAGGCCGGCCACCCGGCTTCTGCACGACGCGTCGCTCTTGATGCCGCCCATGTTGTAGTGGGCCGTGGGGAGCACATCCCACGGCACCTTGAAATCGGATGCCTCCTTCCCATAGGCCTTGCCTACCCCATCCAGGAAGGGCCCTGCGAATTTCTTCAACATCATCACGAAAAACTCGCCGTCCGGGCTGTCCAGGTTCGGAGTCAGGTCGAGGAGCAGGCCCCCATGTTCCGTGGCGCCCCCCTTTTGGATCTCTTCCACGATGACCCTGGCCACCTGCGCCCGCGTCATGGGCATGATGTTCTCCAGGACCACCTCGCCCTTGTTGTTCAAGAGCCTGCCGAAGGGCCCGGCCATGGAGGGCTCACCGCAGGGGATGCCCAGCAGTGCAGGCGGGTGAGTGATCCCGAAGGGCAGAAACTGGACCTGTTCCATGTCCACGAGCTCGGCGCCTGCCTTCAACCCGAGACCGAAGCTGTCTCCCACGACAGCCGGCATGCAGTCCGTGTGCGGGTAGTAGAGCGTCCCTCCCCCTCCGGCCGCCACTACGGTGGACTTCGCCAGCAACGCCGCCGGCTCGCCCGACATCATCCGGAGGGCTGCCGCGCCTACGACCCCGCCGTCCCTCATGAGAAGCTCGGAGCAGACCGTCTCTTCGAGAACCTCGATCCTGGATCGCGCGACCGCAGCCCGCATGGCGTGGCACATGGAGACGCCCAGCCAGGGGCTGCTTACGGCCCGGGAGGCCCGGTGCCCGCCCGGAGGAACCGCCATTCTGGTGAGAACCCCTTCGGCATCCCTCGAGAAGATGTGGCCGAACCCCTCGAATGTGAGGGTTGCGTCCATGGCATCCCCTGCCAGGGCCCGAACGAGCTTCGGATCGTTCAGGTATTCGCCGCCGCGGATCATGTCCTCCACGAAGTCCTCTTCCGAGTCCCCGGCAGCCGTGTCCGGGGAGGTGGACATCACGCCAAGGGCGATGCGCGTGTCGCCGTACCCGAGGGGCTCTTTCGATGCAACGACCACACTCGCTCCTGCACGCTCCGCCTCGACGGCGGCCATGACGCCCGCACCCCCGGACCCGATAACCAGCACGTCCGTCTTTCGCACTTCCATAGCATCGCTCCTGTTCGACGAAGGCCGCTTTTCCGCGCACCACAGGATTCGTAACGTACCAGATTGGGGTCTTCATTGACACCCCTTCTGGCCTTTCCCTATACTCTCCACGCGGCACAGATGCCGGGGGCGTGTAGACCCAACTCTTTGAGAGGAGAACCGGAGATGGAACGGTACGAGATCGCAACCGTGGCGGATATCGAGGCAATCGAAAAGATTCCGTTCGAGGAACGACTCACGGTCTACAACACGTACGACATGATCAAGCAGGGCGCCTCCATCGACCCGAACGCGCCTGCCATGAGCCTCATCCTCTCCGGCGACACATTCGATCAGCCCTTGAAGGTGACCTACGCGGAATTCTTGGCCAAGGTGACCCAAACCGCCAACCTTCTCCATGACCTCGGCATCGGCCCGGGCGATGTGGTCACCTATCTGCTTCCAAACCTCATGCACACCCACTACGTCATCTGGGGGGGCGAGGCCGCAGGGATCGTCAATCCGATCAATCCGATGCTCGAGCCTGCCACGATGACGCACATCTGTCGGGCGGCCGGCACAAAGGTGCTGGTGGCCCTCGGGGAGACCCCGGGCACGGACATGTGGGAAAAGGCGCTCGCCGTCCGGAAGGAACTGCCCGACATCCGTGCCGTCATCCGCGTCATGGGGCCCAGCGACGAGAAGGAGGGCATCTATGGGTTCGACGAGGCGATCTCCAAGTACAGCGGGGACAAGCTCGACTCCGGCAGGGTCATCGACCCGAAGGAGATCGCTTCCATCTACCACACCGGCGGCACCACCGGCACGCCGAAACTCGCCCCTCGATCCCATTTCAATGAAGTCGCGATCCCCGCGATCCTCGGTCTCACCGTGGGCCTCAACCGGGGCGAAACGATCATGTGCGGCCTTCCCCTGTTCCACGCGAATGCATCGATGGCGACCGGCGCCTTCCCCTTCGCCATCGGCGCCCACGTGCTCCTCCTCTCGCCCATGGGATACCGGGACCCCACGATCCTCGAGAACTTCTTCAAGATCGTAGAGCACTACCGTGCAGTCACCTTTTCATGCGTGCCCACCGTCCTTTCGGTCCTTCTCGACGTCCCGGTGGAGGGCACGGACATTTCCTCTCTCCGGTGGGCCATCTGCGGGGCCGCCCCACTCTCGGTCGAGCTCTTCAAGCGGTTCGAGGCCCACAGCGGCATGAAGATCCTGGAAGGGTACGGTCTCACCGAGGGGACGCTCGTCTCTTCCATCAATCCGCTCTTCGGGGAGAGGAAGGTGGGCTCCATAGGCTTTCGCATCCCTTACCAGGAGATGAAGATCTCCGTGGAGGGCGCAACGGGATGGCGCGATGCGGCGACGGACGAGATCGGGAGTGTCTGCGTGAAGGGGCCGAACGTGTTTCCCGGCTATGTCGAAGAAGAGCACAACCAGGGCGTGTGGCTCGAGGACGGGTGGTTCAACACCGGCGACCTCGGCAGGCAGGACGCGGACGGCACCTTCTGGCTCACGGGACGCAAGAAGGAGCTGATCATTCGTGGAGGCCACAACATCGATCCGCTCCTGATCGAAGACCCGCTCTACCAGCTCCCCGGAGTCCAGGTGGCCGCCGCCGTGGGCAGGCCGGATGCCCATGCAGGCGAGGTGCCCCTCGCCTACGTGCAGATCCAGGAAGGCTCTGATCTGACGGCGGAGAAGATCCTCGAGCATCTGAAGAAGGAGGTCGGCGAGCGGGCCGCCATCCCGAAGGAGGTGATCCTACTCGACGAAGTCCCCCTGACCCCGGTGGGCAAGATCTTTAAGCCGGCCCTTCGATGGGACGCGATCCGCCGCGTCTACGAGAAGGAGCTCGAGGCCGTGGGCGACGCGGCCGAGTCTCTCGAGGTTGTCGTCACCGAGGACAAGGTCCACGGCTGCCTGGCCACGATTCGCGTCAAGCCGGCCGCAGGAGCCTCACAGCAGGAGATCCAAGACAAGGTCGAATCGATCCTGACCCGCTACACGATCCGGTACAAGCTCCAAGTCAGCTGACCCGCCTCCAACAGCCACTTTTTCAACGGGCTGCCAGGCAACCCGGCCGGCCGGCTCTTCCTGAGAACCCCTCTTCTCGGCTCGCGAGCCGATCGCCCCCATGTCACCCGCTCCGGACATGTTCATAACGCCTTACTTGGAAGCAGAAAGATCTTGTATTCATCGTTCAATTGCGGTAGACGTGCGGAGGAAGATGACGTCCATCCAGGGGCAAGGGTTCGCGCAAGAACGAGTTCACAGGGAGGAAGGTCCCTCATGAAGATCGAAGTTATCGTGCCGGCAAGAGTCACACATTTTCCGCATCAGTGGCGAAAGGTCATCCACGTCTTCAGCCTGACGGGTCCGGCGATTGCCGCATCGATTCCGCCCGACGTGGAGGTCGTACTCACCGAACTGAGCGTAGACGAAATAGACTATGCAAGAGACGTTGACATGGTCTGCATAAGCACGATGACGTGTACGGCCATCGAGGCCTATCGCATTGCCGACGCCTACCGGGAGAAACGCCCGGACGTGAAGGTGCTCCTGGGAGGTATCCATGCCTCCATGCTGCCCGAGGAGGCGATCCGCCACGCAGACGGTGTGGTCATCGGCGAATCGGAAGGGCTGTGGCCGGAAATCATCCAGGACTGCCGGAACGGGTCTTTGAGGCAGTTCTACCGATGCAACGAACTGCCCGACCTGAGCCGCATGAATCCTCCGAAACGGGAGCTGCTCGAGGGGAAGTCCCTGTACGCCATCAATGCCGTTCAGACGAGCAGGGGTTGTCCGTACCGTTGTCGATTCTGCTCCGTTCATCTCTTTTCCGGCGGGAAGTACAGGACCCGCCCGGTGGATGACGTGATCGACGAGATTCGCCGCATCAAGAGCAGGTACATGTTCTTCCTCGACGACAACCCCACCGGCGATGTCCGTTACGCCAAGGAGCTCTTCCGCAAGATGGCGGGGCTGAACAAGAAATGGTTCTCACAAGCGCACATCACCATCGCCGATGACGAGGAATTGCTTCGGTTGGCCAAGAGGGCCGGCCTCACGGTCGTAGGCATCGGTTTCGAATCGATCATCGGGGAAAGCCTCGAGGCTGCCGCGAAGCCTCATGTGAGCCTCCGGAAGTACAGGGAGAACATTCGAAAGATACAGCAGCAGGGAATCGTCGTGCTCGGATCATTCATCTTCGGCTTCGACGGTGATGAGGAGGACGTCTTTCAAAGGACGATTCGATTCGCTCAGGAATGCAAGATCGACCATGCATCTTTTCACATACTGACCCCTTACCCGGGCACTGCCCTCTACAAGCAGTTCGAGCAGGAGGGGCGATTGCTCGAATCCAAGGGGTGGGACCACTACACGACGCGACACGCCGTGTTCAAGCCGATGGGAATGGGCCAGGCCCCGGAAAAGCTGGAACAAGGATTCCGGCGGGCCTACCGGGAGTTCTATTCCCTGCCTTCCGTCCTGAAGAGGCTGAAGCTGAACAGACACCTCGCCTTGTACCTCACTGTGAGCCTGTTGCTCTATTACGCAACCCACAAGGACGAGAGGCTGACCGAAAGGAAGGAGGCAAAGGGCTGGGGCCTGCGGATGGCTCTGTCGGGCCTGGAGTGGGTCGAGAAGAAGGTGCTCGACTTCTCCTCCTCCAGCCTGGCCAGGAAGCGCGCTGCCATGTAATCCGGGAGGGCACCGGTCAGCATCCACCCGGCAAGTCGGCCAGGTCTCTTCTGACCTTGTCAGGCTCCACCGCCGTTCCCAGGCGCTCGAATATCTTCAGGGCCTCACCAAGATACCGCCTCGCCTCTGCGGCGCGGCCCTGCCGCTTGTGGAGTCGGCCATAGCCCGCACACGCCAGGGCCAGGTCGTTCTCTGCCTTTGTTTCCCGAAACACGGCGATACTCTCGCCAAAGTGGGCGGCGGCCCCGGCCGGATCTGTTTCCAGGGCGATCGCGGCCAGCGTGGCGTGGGCCAGCCCGGAATAGTGCCTCGCCCCACAGCGCTCTGCCAGGCACCTGAGCTCATCGAGGGTGCGCCTCCCCTTTTCGTGCTCTCCTGCGAGCCAGTGCGCTTCGCCGAGCCAGTGCATTCCGGGAAATACCCCGGTCAAATAGTGCGCCGCCTGCGCAAGCTCGACGAAGGGAGCCAGTATCTCGACGCCTCTTGCCGGGTCCCCCTTCCGCGACCAGGCCCACGCGAGGCACGCTTCGGCCCACCCCTTGTCCATCGGCGTGGGGGCCTTCCGCACCGCGAGCTCTCCGTATTCTTCGGCCTTTGACACGTCCCCTTTGAAATTGTGGACAACGGAAATCGTCGAGGCCACCGAACAGATCTGACTGGCGTCGGAGATCTCCTCGGCCGCAGCCAGTGCCTTCCGGCCTTCTTCCAGCGCCTTGTCCCATCGACCGAGAGACGTGAAGGCCAGAGAACCCATGCACAGAACACGCCCGTACAGGTAGATGTTCCCCCCCGGGTCCATCCTTCGGAGGGCCTCTTCCTTGGACGCCACGGCCCGCATGAAATCGCCTTTCCAGAGGTAGCTGCATGCCAGCACGGTAAACGCGTAAGCAACGTGTTCCCTGCTCCCGGCCATTTCGCCCAGTTCGATCGCCTTGCTCGATGTGCGGATGGACTCATCGAAAAGGCCGAAGGACCACTCACAGCCTGCCATGCGGTCGTAGTAGGCCGCCAAGAGGAGGGGGTCACGTACCCGCATCGCATGGGATTTGTAGCGGGTCAGCAGGTCATAATACTCGGTCCACTGAAGGAGGAGCTCGAACACGATGCTCTGGTTCACAAGCAGAGCCGTCCGGCGTTCCCTGTTCTCCTCGCTCTCGGGAAGCGTACCCAGGAGTTCCATGGCCTTGTCGAAATACGCCTTGGCCTGCTCCATGGCGCTGGCCCTGGCCGTCTTCTGATTCGCCAGATCCAGGTATTCCACGGCCTTCTCCTGGTTGTTGCTCCGGGCATAGTGGTAGGCCAGCAGCTCGTAGTGTTCCTCCAGCGATTCCGGGTGCAGGAATTCGATGGCTCGACCGATCGACTCATGGATCTCCACCCGCCGCTTGAGAAGGAGGCTCTTGTAGGCCACCTCCTGGGTAAGCGCATGCTTGAAGCTGTACTCCTGTTCGGGAAAGATCTGTGTTACGTAAATGAACTCCAACTTCTGCAGACTGAGCAGATCCGCCTTGAGCCCGTCCTTGCGGCCCGTGATCGCCTCCAGAATCCGATAGGAGAACCGCCGCCCGATCACCGAGGCTACCTGGAGAGTCTGCTTGAGAGAACTCTCCACCCGATCGAGTCGGGCGCCGATGATTCCCACGATGGTGCCCGGCACCTCGATCTCGGCGCCTTTCCGGCTCAGTACGTATCTCTCCTTCTTCCGCAGGATGGAACCGCTCTCCAACAGGGTGTGTGTCAGCTCCTCGACGAACAGCGGATTGCCACCCGCCTTGCCGATGACGAATTCCATCAATTCCGGGTCGACTTCCCCTTCCTCGAGGATCGCCTGCACCAGCGTCGCACTGGTCTGGGCCGAAAGCTGGTTCGCCAGGATCTTGCGGCAGTATGGTTTGCTCCACCAGTTGTGGGTGTACTCGTTTCGGTACAGAAGAACCAGGAGGATACGCGCTTTCGACAACACGCCGATCAAGTAGTCCAGGAATCCCTGGGAGGTCTGATCGATCCAATGCAGGTCTTCCACGACGAGGAGGAGGGGCTTCCTGCGGCTCTCCCGCACAAGCAGATCACGGGCCGCTTCGAAGGATCGTTCCCTTCTCTGCTGGGGCCCGAGTTGAAGATACTTCTCGTCTTCCACCTTTAGAGACAGAAGCTCATGAAGGGCGGCAGGAACGCTCTGCGGTTTCCCTTTCGTCCCACGCAACTTGACTTCGATCCTCTCCTTGATAATCGACTCGGTGACTTCCTCCTCGATCCCGAAATAGGCCTTCAGGATGTCCAGAATCGGCAGGTAGGCCATCGAGCTTCCGTAATGGAAACATCGCCCCTCCAGATAGGTGTAGTCCTCCCTGGGAAGCCGGCTCCTGAACTCCAGAAAAAGCCTCGACTTGCCGACGCCCGCGTCGCCCACGATTCCGACCACCTGGCCCGACCCGGATCGTGCCTTGTCCCAGGCCTCTCCAAGGTCCTTCAACTCCTTGCGGCGGCCCACGAATCTCGTGAGTCCCCTCGCCTTTGCCGCCTGGATTCTCGACTCCACCCCGGTCGAGCGGACCAACTCGTACGTTTCCGGCCGCTCCCTCTTCCCCTTTACCCGGCGCTTGCCGAGAGACTCGAACTCGAAGTAGCCGCGCACCAATTTGTGGGTATGTCCGGAGATAAGAACAGAGCCGGGTCGCGCGAGATCCTGGATCCGAGAGGCAAGGTTCGTGGTGTCCCCCAAGGCGGTGTAGTCCATCCTCAGGTCGTCCCCGATGCAGCCCACAATCACCGGCCCCGAGTTGAGGCCCATACGCATCGCGAAATCCACCCCGAAGGCTTCCCGAACCTTCTCCCCGTACGCGCCCATGGCACCGCAAATCGAAAGGGCTGCGTAACAGCCTCTTTGTGCGTGGTCCTCGTGGGCCACCGGCGCGCCGAACAGGGCCATTATGCCATCCCCGGTGAATTGATTGATCGTTCCTTCATACCGGTGGACCTGTTCCATCAGGATGTCGAAACACCCGTTCATGATCTCGTGTACTTCCTCCGGCGCCAGATTCTCCGAGATGCCGGTGTAGTTCGCCACGTCGGCAAACAGGACGGTGACCACCTTGCGCTCCCCTTCGAGCGAGCTCCGGCTGGTGAGGATCTTGTCGACCAGGTACTTGGGCGTATACGATCGGGGTTGCGAGTAGTCAACGAGGGGGATTTCCGCAGGTTGCAGGAGGTTGAGGCCGCACTCCCCGCAGAACTTCCTGTCAGAAGGCAGCGGGGTCCTGCAGTGGGGACATTCCATTTCCATCCTTGTCCCGCACTTCTCGCAGAACCTGATTCCCGCACGATTATCGAAAGCACATTCTGGACAGTTCACGGACCGTGCTTTCCTGACGAGATGGTCAGCGGCGTGATGGGGTCGCGTACCTTCGTCACGTTTGAATGTTGTACCGCGCGATCTTGTTGAGCAGGCCCTGTCGGGTCAGGCCCAGGGTTCGGGCCGCTCCGGACTTGTTGCCGTTCGTTTCTTTGAGCGCCTCCCGGATCATCCGTTGTTCGATGTTCTCGGTCACCTGCTGCAGGGTCGCTCCGGAAATGCCGTCCATGGACGCAGACCTCTCGGACGCGGCCCTGAGCTTTTGGGACAGGTGTTCTTCCTTGATCTCCTTGTCGGCGATGGCCAGGGTCATGGCCCGTTCGACTTCGTTTTCCAGTTCCCTGACGTTTCCGGGCCAGTCGTAGCGCGACAAGAGATCGAGCGCCCGGGGTGTGAATCGAGGGGTTTGTCCCCTGAACTTCTTGGCCACCTTCCCGCGGAAGTGCTCGACCAGGGGAAGGATGTCTTCCCTTCTCTGGCTCAGGGGAGGAATCGTGATGGGAAACACATGGACTCTGTAAAAAAGGTCCTCCCGGAAGTTACCCTTTTGAACTTCTTCCTCGAGATTACGATTCGTAGCTGCGACGAGACGGATGTCCACTTGCCGGTGCTGGCTGCCGCCCACCGGACGAAACTGTCCCTCCTGGAGAACCCTGAGAAGCTTCACCTGCATGGCCGGGGACATCTCGCCGATCTCATCCAGGAAGACCGTCCCGCCGTTGGCCGCTTCGAGCAGGCCCTTCTTCTCGGACACCGCCCCCGTGAAAGCGCCTTTCACATGCCCGAAGAGCTCGCTCTCGAGCAGGCTCTCCGTGAGGGCGCCGCAGTTCTCCGCAACGAAAGGCTTATCCTTACGAAGACCGTTGTAGTGAAGGACCTTGGCGATCAACTCTTTGCCGGTGCCGGTGTTCCCCTGGATCAGGACCGTCGTATCCGTCTCGAGCACCTTCTCGAGCAGGTCGAAAAGCTTTCGCATGGCCGGGCTGGAGCCGACCACGCCCTGCAGGTTGAACCGGGACTGTACCTCTGACTTGAGCCGGAGGTTCTCCTCCTCCAGAGAGCTGGCGTACCGCTTCAGGTCGCCGTAGAGTTGTGCGTTCTCGATGGCGATGGCGATGGTCCCGGACAGGTTCTCCAGGAGCTTCACGTCTCTTTTGTTGAACTCCCCATCGAGTTTGTTCAGTACGTACAAGATTCCGATCAATCCTTTTCGCGTCATCAGGGGCAGACAAATCATGGACCGGGTCTCGAAGTCCTGCTGGATGTCGATGCCCTTGAAGAACCGATCATCCTTGGTGACATCAGCGATGAGCGCCGGCCTTCTTTCTCTCAAGACCCAGCCGGCCACTCCCAGGTGATCCGGAAACCGCATCTTCTTCTTCCTGTCATGATTCCCGTCCTTCTCCTCCTCCACGGTCCGGATGAAGTAGAACTCGTTTCGCTCCGGATCGTGCAGGGCGAGCGACGCTCCCTCTACCCGGAAGACCTTTTCGATCCCAAGCAGGATGTTCTGGAGCATCTCGTCCAGGTCCCGAATGACATGAATCGAATTGGAGACCTGGTAGAAAAGGGTGAGATCCTCCTCGGTGAGCTGGACCTCCGCATGGGTAGGCTCCATGAAACGCCTCCATTCATCACAGGGGTACGAAGATCATAACGGAACAGTCCCATTACCGCTAAGAACAGGGGCCTTGTCAAGATAATTCATACTGTTTTTCGTCTTATGGATAGTCCGTCATAGACAGCAACATTCGTTCCACGTCCCGCACTCGCAAAAACTACCTGAAAATATTGGTTTTTTCAATTACTGCCCAGGTTTGGGCCCGGGGAAGGAACTATCAACTTCGTTTACAGTGGAGGGGAAGATTGCTCCGTCATGGGGTCCGAGGCGTCGCGGGCCTTTACGGTCCAGGATGCTCCCAGCTTCTTGAAGCCCCAGTCCGTGGCATCCAGTGTTCGGGCAAAGAGCACCTGTCCGTACCCGTGAGCCATTACGGTGACGAGCGGCGGGATCTCGCGGGTATAATAGGTCCAGCAGGCGCGGCTCGTTCCCCAGTACTCGAGGAAGTAGCCCAGCGCCATACCCGCGAGCAAGAGAGACACGTCCCGCCTCGGCGATCGGCCCGTAGCGATCACCGCGGCCAACGCGCCGCACATCAACCAGGTGGGCCACATCATCACGGACGGACGGATGAAGCGGGCCATGCCCAGGGCGAACACGGCCGCGAAGAACCAGTACAGGGCCCTCCATGGTAGCTTCCATCGGATGAGAACCTGGTCGAAGGCAAAGACGATCCGCGCCGTGGCCAGGGCGGCAACGGGCCAGGCGGGCAGGATCCAGAGCGGCGGCTTCTCCCCGGTAAAATACCACCACAGGCCCGTGTTCGTACCCCAACCCTCGAACATGGCGCCTCCGGCCAGGGCCACGGCGGCCAGGGCGATGTCCTGGGCAGGACGAACATCCCAGCACAGCAGGGCGCTCATGAAGACCCAGATGGCGATCAGGAACCAGTTGACCACGTGCAGATTCTGACGGGCCAGGTCGTTCCAGACGAAGGGGATGGTCACGTACAGGGCCACCATCAGGGCAAGAGCCACCAGGCTCCATCGGTTGTATCGGCTGAGGAGGAATCGCAACAAGGAGATCTCACTCACGGGCACGCCTCCAGCACGATTTCGGATATGTCCATCAGTCGTAGATTCTCTTCCAGCCCCTCTGTCTTCAGGGCGTCGGAGAGCATCTTCGTGCAGATGGGACAGGCGACCGCAAGAAGGGTCGCCCCTGTCTCATGCGCCTCCCTCACCCTCAGGCAGGCAGGCCCGTCCCTGCCGGAAAGAAGATCCGTGGCAAAGTTCCCTCCACCGCCTCCGCAACAGAAAGAGGTCTCCTTGTTTCTCTCCATCTCGACCAGGTCAATCCCGGGAATGGCAGTCAGGATCTGTCTGGGCATCTCGTATTCCTGGTTCCATCTTCCAAGATAACACGGATCGTGGAAGGTAACCCGTGCCGGGAGGCCCTTGGACACGTCGAGCTTCCCGGCCTGGATCAGATCCAACAGGATCTGCGTGTAGTGCATGACCTCCACATTCACGCCGTGGCCCGGATAGTCGTTCTTCATCGTGTGATAGGCGTGAGGAGACAAGGTGACCACCTTGTTCACGCCCCGCTCCTCGAAGATTCTCGACTGCTCCTGTACCAGGTGCTCGAAGAGCCCCCTTTCGCCGAGATGCTTGACCTCGTTCCCATCGCAGACTTCTTCGCTGCCGAGGGTCCCAAACGAACACCCTGCCCGCAGAAGAAGCTCTCCCACGGCCCTTGCGTTGACACGGCTTCTCTCATCGTATGCGCCCACACATCCCACATAGTAAAGGAATTCATCCCCCTTCTCGTATGGCCGGACCCCTGTCCCTTCGGCCCAGTCTCCACGGGCTTCCTGAGGCTCCTTCCAGGGATTGCCACTCGTGTGGACGTTCTTCAGAAAATCCCTTACCGTGGGCGGCACCACCCCGGCCTCGATCGCCTCTTCCCGAAGGGCCTCCACCACGTCCATTGCGTGGTTCCGGTATTCGATGGGGCACATCTCGGTACAGCCCCTGCACATGGCGCAGGAAAAGACGGCCTTTGCCATCTTCCGGTCGAGCTCCACCCTTCCCTCCAGGAGCGCCTCGGCAAGCCACGCCCTTCCGCTGCTGTAGTAGGGCTCTGCAACATATTTCGTCCCCGACGGGCAGGCCCGAGTCCAGCTCCCGATGAAATGCCTGCACTGCCCACACCGTGTGCAGGTCAGCTTCTCTTTGTAATCGACCAGTGCCATGGCTTCCCCCGTTGATTCACAAGGGTTTATCCCTCATATTCATTCTTCAAATGCCGAGCTTGCCCGGATTCATGATGTCGTTCGGGTCGAGCAGCTTCTTGATTCGTTTCAGCAGGTCCAGATACCCCTGATCCGCCTTTTCCAACATCATCTCGGTGGCCCATTCAGGGGCCTTGTACATCAACGCACCCTGGTCCAGCTCCATTTGGGCCAACTCCCTGAGCATCTCCCGAACCTCCTTGACCTCCTCCGCATCTTTCCGGTTGTAAGGGACAAGGAAGCGCATGATGCTATAACGGCCGAGGCCCATGGTCCGCTGGGTCCCCATGGGGGCAAAATTGTGTCGCTCCATGATCTCCCGGGCCTTCTTGATCCCGCCAGGGAACTGTTCGAGCGTGGAATAGCCCCCGACCCAACAGGCTCCCCCTCCTGGATTCTTGGCCCCGCCTCTCCCCATGTCCATCCAGCTCAGGGCAAACCCTGTCGTGGGAAACTCGGACACCCGCCTGGCCACATCGTTCGCCGAGAAATCCCACAGGATCTCGGCCCGGCGCCCCTTCGCGGTTTCGTCTTCGAGGATCTCTTCCAGGACCTCCACCTTTGCATCGAAGAGCTTCTTCGAGGCTCCGGTGATGCGGTGCATCACCAGGATATCCCAGGGCAGCTGAGGCTCGCCGGCCTTGTACATGCCGAAGCCCACCTCGATCACCTCCCGGGTGCGCCCCGACTGCTCTTCGGTGATCTCCGCCTTTACGATCCGGCCCAGGACCTCGGGCACGTGATCGATGTCCCAGATACCGACTGCGTAGTAGTCCTCAAAGGGCTGGTTCGGCCAGAGTTGAATCGACGCCTTGGTCACGATGCCGGAGGCGCCCTTCCAGTCCACGAAGAGGCTGCAGAAGTCCGGCAAGGGATGGCGTGAAAACCAGTAGGGGGACACGCTGACGGATCCGGTCCTGATCCTCTCTCCGGTGGGCAGCACAGCCTCCAGTCCGTTGATCATGTCCCCGTGGCAACCTATTTTCATGGCGAGCGTGCCGAGGCCACCCAGCAGGTAGTTGGCCACCACGGACGTGTTGGCCGGCGCTGCCGGTTGTGAGAGCTTCAGTCCCGGATGATTCCGCAGAAGATGGCGCTCCACGTCGCCGAAGCTCACTCCCGGTTCGACGACGATGTACATGCTGTCCTCGTTCACCTCAAGGACGCGGTTCATTCGCTTCAGGTCCACCACGATGCCGCCCCTTCTAGGAATCGTAAGCCCCCCGAGATTCGTGCCCGTCACGAAGGGCACGATCGGGATCTTCTTTTCGTTTGCGATCCTCATGACGCCCTGAACCTCCTCCACGGTCTGGGGCATGACAACGAGATCCGGCAGGCTCGGGGGCTCCACGGTCATGTCCCGCGAGTAGTTGTCGAGCACCGGGGGGTCCACCATGACGTACTGCTCCCCCAGAATCCCTGTCACTTCCTCGACAAGGGCGTTAAGGTCTGTCTCGTTCATAGTTTTCCCCTCTCTTCGTCGTCATCCCCGCCCCGCCCGACAATGGCGGGAGCGGGCTCCGGTGGGAATCTGTTCGCGACACTCTCCGTCATTCCCGCGCAGGCGGGAATCCCTCAGCACATTGCGCCAAGGGGTCCCCGCTTTCGCGGGGATCACGATGAGAGTACTTCTCATCGTGGCCGAGCAGGAGGCGAATGAAATCGCTCAGCCCCTCCAAAGTCCGATCCGTTGAGCCGTTTGGGAACCGCCGGCCCAACAGGAATGTCTCGATCCCGCACACATCGAGCCCGATCAGTTCCTTCTCTTCGAGTGCGTCATCGATCACACGTGCGATCTCGTACAGCTCCTCATGGTTCAGTCCGACAACGTTCATGAACCGGGCGGCGTGTACGGCATCGAGGGAGCCGATATCCGCATCCAGGGACACATACAGATAATCCGCGTCCATCTTGTTGAGCAGGGGCTCCAGCGAGCCAGGCACACCCTTCTGCCGAATCTCCTCCTTTGTCACGAACCTAACCCCTGCCTCCTCGAAGGCCCGGTAGGCGCCTGCATACCGGACTAGCCGTGGGTCTTTGCGCATGGCCTCCGTGGGATAATCCGAAACACCAAAGACAATAAGCCTGTCCGGCGCAACAACCTCTTCGTCCAGCATGTGCTTGAGCCAGGTTGCACAGTTGTAGGCATCCCGAAGGTCCACGCCCTCTGTTCCACCCTCAGACAAGAGGTCGAGAGGATCCACGCGGGAACCTTCCGGCTCTTCTCCTTGGCCGTAGCAGAAAAGCTCGATTCGCTCGGCAAACCCGAGGCCGTCAAAATGGCTGTCCATAACGAGGACCGCCATGTTCGATGACCCGTACTCCCTGGCAAGCGCCCGGAGAGCGCCCCCGGTCGTCGAGTGATCCACCCCGACCATGGCCGGTATGCCGCGGGTAGGCCCTGATTCCAGGAAGGCCCTCACTCGTTCCGCAACCTCACGGCATCCACCCTCATCGACGAAGCGCAGATTGTTCTGCGCCGTGACGAGCGGCAAGTCCGACGGGTTGGGCGCCGGTGTGAGCCAGGAGGGAATCTCGACTTCCCCGCATGTCGCGCAGCGGCCCGTGGCGATCTGATCCCGCAAGGCCCCGGTCAGGGCTTCATAGGGATTCCTGAATCGAAGCCGGCCCGCGGCGAGATCTCGGGCCAGAATGGTCTTGAACTCGAGCTTCATCTCGTCATCCGTGGGGTCGAGGGCCACGCCGAAAAGGGCCAGTTTCCGAGGGGGGTGCTTCTCACTCATGCCTTCTCATGTCTTGTAGCATCGCATGGGCTTCTTGTGGAAAAGGATCTCTATGGAACAACGATTGCAGCTCGTGCAGGAGATCGGGTCTTCGTCCCCTCGCTCCATCAGATGGACCAGATTCGGCTGGCGTATGAAGGGACGGCACAGAGAGATGAAATCCGCCTGCCCACTTTCGAGCACCTCTTCCATCATCTTCCGGGTCCGCATCCCGCCTACGGCCAGAACGGGTACCGACACGTTCTTCTTGATGGTCGCTGCCTGGGAAAGGAAGAAGCCCTCCTCGAAAGCCGCCGACTTCTTTAGGGAGCCTTCCATCATGCGCACCATGATGCGCTCCCCAAGGCCTCGTCCCTCCAGGAACAGGTCCAAGGGAAGGTCCCCTTTGATCGTATTCAGCCCCTTTTCCGCGATCCCGCCGCTCACCTCGATGGCGGCGATGCCCAATTCCTCGAGTTTCTTGCAGTGCACGACGCATTCTTCCGGATGCACCCCGGTCTTTGCGAAGTCTTCCGCATTGATCTTGATCAGGATGGGATACTCCGGCCCCACACGGGAGCGAACGGCCTGAAAGACCTCGACGAGAAACCGCATCCGATTCTCCATCGATCCGCCCCATTGATCCTTGCGCCGATTCGTGTAAGCGGAGAGGAACTGGTTGATCAGATAGCCGTGGGCTGCATGGATCTGGACACCGTCGAAACCGGCTTCCTTCACCCTCCGGGCACCCTCGCCAAAGTCGTCGATCGTCTGCTCGATCTCCGCCTCGGACATCTGCCTGGGCTTCACAAAGCTCATCTTGTCACGGACCGGCGAAGGCCCGACCGGCTTGGCGCCGATGAGCTTCGGGTCCGCCTGGCGACCCCCGTGATTGAGCTGCGCAACGATCTTCGCTCCATGCTCGTGAACGACCGAGACCACTCTCCGGAGATCCTCGATGATCTCGTCGTTGTCCACGGTGGGCGCCTTCGGATAGTTGTGCCCGAGGGGGTTCACGATGTAGTTACCCGGAACGACCAGGCCCACCCCTCCCTTGGCCAGTCTCTCCTGAGCGCGCAGGTAAGTGTCCGTGACGCGGCCGTCGTCCGTACAGAGGAGTTCGACTGTGGCGGAACGGACGAAGCGGTTCTTGATCTCCATGTTGCCGATCTTGCCGGGTTCGAAGAGTAGGGACAATTCCGTCACCTCCTTGTGTCCGTTCGTCGGTCATTCGTGCTCCGGCAGGAATCCCTCGGCACACTTTGCCAAGGAAAAAAGGTGTCAGGAACCTTTTTGGGGCGGCATATAGGCGTTCACGTAGCAAAGAGCACCCCGATGTCTTCCAGCGAACCCAGAGCCAGGATGGCGTCGCGGATCTCTTCGGTCTTCCGGCCTCCCAGGACCGGCTTGCAGAGATCCTCGAACTTCTCGCAAAGCTTTTCCTTCTTCTCTTCCAGTGGCGGCACCTCCTGAAGGATGTCGAAGAAGGCGGAGTAGACGTTCCCTTCGGTCGTCTCCACCTCCACGTCCGCTTCCAGGGCCAGCTTCTTTTCGTCCTTGACCAGCGAGATCTTCTTCATGAAGGCCTGGAGTTCCGGGTCATTGACCTGCTCGTCCACAAAGGCCTGCATGCCGGTGTTGTCCCTGAGGAGCGCATTGGCCACGCAGTAGGGAATGCTGAATTTTCCTTCCAGCCCGGTGGCGGCTCCCACGCGGTGTGCCGCAGACAAGCCCATCTCCGAAGACTTGACCATGATCGACTTGATCTGGTCCGTGAACAATCCCTGCTCGTTCACGATCTTCCGGGCCGCCTCGATCGGTGAGTGGGTAGCGTGACAGGATGCGTGGTACTTCTGCGCCAGGGCCTCGATGTCCCAGGTCTGGCCGAGGGTCTTCAGGACCTCCTCGTTCTTGTCCCCTCCCAGGACGTCGAAGAACCCCTGGGGGCCCTCCAGGGCATCCTCGGCGCTGGTGAACCCTTCAGCGGCAAGCAGCGCCGAGTTCAGGCCTGCCTGAGAGCACTTGCCTGCGTGGAAGGGCTTGCACATGGTGCCGAAGACACGCTTCAGGCCCGACGCCTGGGTAGCGGCAATCCCCAGGGCGTGGGTCGTTGTCCCCGGGTCCAGCCCAAGCAGGCGGGAACATGCCGACGCTGAAGCGAGGTGCCCCATGGTCGACGTTCCGTGCCAGCCTGCCATGTAGTGGCCCAGGCCGGCGAAGGATCCCAGGGCCGTACCCGTCCGAAGGCCGATGATGTAGGCGGTCAGAAGCTCGCCTCCCTTTTTCCCTTTCCACTCGGCCAGGGCCAGCACAGAAGGAAAGAGAGTCACGGAGGGGTGTCCCAGAAAGAAAGCGAGGCTATCGTCGTAGTCCAGGGCGTGGGAGGCGGCCCCGTTGATGAGGGTGGCCTGGCTCGCGGTCTTCTTGACGCCCTGCCCAAGCAGGGTGGCCTGTTCGTTTCCCCCTTCCTGGTCCGCAAGGTGCGTCAGTTTCCGAACCAGGGGGTCGTCCTTCCCGGCAATGGTTACAGCGTACCAGTCGAGAAGCGCGACCTTCGCATGTTCGTAGATCGATTCGGGGATATCTGCTTCATTCGTCTGGGAAACGAAACGTGCAAGTCTCCGTGTGAGTCCCTCCGGAGTTTCGGCCATCGTCCGTCACCTCCGATCGGCATACATCTTCTTGAGCTCCGCCTTCCTTATCTTCATGGTGGCCGTGAGCGGCAGATCCTCCACGAACTCGATCGTCTTCGGATGCTTGAACTTGGCCACCTTGTCCTTCAAGAAATCCCGGATCTCCTCCTCGGTAACCGTCTCCCCCTGGGCGGCCACAACGAAGGCCAGCCCGGTCTCCCCCCACTTGTCGTCCGGCACGCCGATGATGGCCACGTTCGAGACCTTCGGGTGCCCGGCCAGGATCTTCTCCACTTCGGCCGGATAGACGTTCTCCCCCCCGCTTCTGTACATGTCCTTGGCCCGGTCCACGATGTAGAAATAGCCCTCATCGTCCATGTAGCCCAGGTCCCCGGTGTAGAGCACTCCGTCCTTGATCGCTTCCGCCGTCTTCTCGGGAAGGTTCCAGTACCCGCTCATCACGGTGGGCCCCTTGGCCACGATCTCTCCGATCTCGCGCGGCCCGGCCCGGGTTCCGTCCTCCCGGGCGATCCAGATGTCCGTGAAGAACCCGGGTTTCCCGATAGAGCCCATCTTGCGGAACACGTCCTCTTTGGGCAGCAGCATCATGAACGAGTTCTCGGTCTGCCCAAGGCCCTGCTGCATGTGGAGTCCCCTCTTCGCCAGCTCTTCGAACATGCTCGGAGGCGTCCTCTCACCGCCTCCGAACACCCTTCGAACGCTGCTCGTGTCGATCTCGTCGAGCTTGCCGGTCTCGAGGATCATCCGCCACATAGTCGTCAAGGCGCCCACGATCGTAGCACGGTACCGCTGGATGTCTTGCGCGAATTCATTCGGGTCGAAGCCCCGGCGCATCACCATCGTCATCCCCGCGCACAGGCAGGGTGTCGCCCCGATGAACAGGCCCCCGGAATGGAACAGCGGCAACTGGATTATGTTTACATCTTCAGAAGAGCCCTCTGAATACATCCCTACCTGGAAATTCTTGAAATAGGTCTGCGCGTGGGACAGGATCGCGCCCTTCGGGTTCCCGGTGGTGCCGGAAGTGTACAGGATGGCCAGCGGATCATCGAACTCCACCGGGTCTTCCGGATCCGGCTCTGTTATCGGCTGATCCTTGACGAGCCCTTCGTACTCTTCGGCCCATTCCGGGCAGCCGGGCAACTCGAAGCCGGGCATGGCGGGGCTGCCGCTCTTCAAGAAGACGAGCTTGTCTTCTTCCACCTGAATGCCGGCCCGGATCGCGTCTACATTCGCGAGAAAGGAGTCGTGGAACAGGAGCATCCGCGCGCCGCAGTCATTGAGCTGGTATTCCAGCTCGGGCGGGGTGAGCCGCCAGTTCAGAGGCACGAAGATCGCCCCTGCCTTGGCAGCTCCGAAGAAGGCCTCCAGGAACTCGACACAGTTCAGCAGGATCACAGCAATTCGGTCCCCTTTGCGAATCCCTCTTTCGAGCAGCAGGTGGGCCCACCGGTTGGTGCCTTCGTTCAGAGTCTTGTAAGTGATCGGTTGATCCTCGAAAATGATCGCCGTCTTGTCCGGATGCATGTCGGCCCGCTTCCGGGTGATGTAGCCCACATCCCATTGCACAGTCACGACGCACTCCCCCCTTCACATACGATCCGTCACTTGCCTATGAACTTCGGTTTCCGCTTCTCGATAAAGGCGGTCTGCCCTTCCTTCAGGTCGTGGCTGTTGAAGGCTTGGCCGATGATCTTCTCGGCCTCGGCGAGCTGCTCCTCGGTGAGAGCCAGGGAGTCTTCCAGCATGTTTAGGATTCGCTTGCTCCCCTTGACAGACAGGGGCGCATTCCCCGCGATCTCCTCCGCCATCCGGTAGGTCGTCTCCTTCAGCTTGGAGCGGGGAACCAGATGGTCCACGAGGCCCATATCGAGAAGCTCTTGCCCCTGGTAGTTCTTGGCCGCAAAGAAGACCTCCCGGGTCCTGGCCATCCCCAAGACATGAATGAACTGCCGCAGGCCCTCCGGGTGGTACACGAGCCCGAGCTTCGCGGGCGGCATCCCGGCCTTTATGTCATCCGCCGCAATGCGGATGTCGCAACACATCAACGTGTTCAAGCCTGCTCCAAAGGCGTATCCGTTCACCATGGCAATCGTCGGATAGGGGAAGTTCTTGATGCTGTGCAGTCCAAGCTCCAGGGGGTTGCTCGCCTTGAGGGCTTCCTTCGTCTCTTCCGTCACGTCCGTGGGAATGGAGAGGATGTCGTATCCCGAGGAGAAGGCCTTCCCTTCCCCACCGGTGATCACCACGGCCCTCACGGTATCCTGCTCCGCCCACTCCTTGAGCGTCAGATAGATCTGCACGAGCATGTCCGGAGTGATCGAGTTCCTCCTCTCCGGACGATTGAACGTCAGCGTACCCACATTCCCCTTGATTTCCTTCAGCAGTTCCTCACTCTGTCCCATAAATGCTTCTCCTTTGGCTCTTAGCCGTCATCCCCGCGAAGGCGGGGATCCATTAGCATCCGGCGCTCCTGGATTCCCGCCTCCGCGGGAATGACACGAATCGATGCATCTTCCCGGCGCGCAAGCGGGCGCGGGGCCTACCCCCCGATCCCTGGTCCCTGATCCCCCACTTCGCTTCCCTGCCTCCGAATCTGTCAACCTAGGCTATAATCCCCGGATCCACCTTCTCATCCATGTGCATGAGGAGAATCTTCTGCCCGAACCGCTTCGGATCATCCAGCACGAAATTCTCTTCCTTCTTCAAGTCCTCTCCCATGATTTCCTGAATCGTACGGATGGTCTTCTCCGTGCACGCGACAAACTGCCCGGCCGACTGAATCTGGGACAGGGAGCCCACGACAGCATACACGCCCATCCGATAATGATCGAGGGCTTGGGCTTCTGCGATCGCCTCTTCCAGCCAGGTCACAATCGCCCTGGCCAGCCGCACGGTCATCACCGGGGCAAAATCCCAGAGGATGGCGGCAAAGAAGTACTTGATAAAAGGAATGTAGTTCCTCAAGAGCACGGAGCGGCTGTACGTATAGGTATGAACCGTGGCCAGCAATCGCTTGACCATTGCGTCCACTTGTTCCCGGGAAACGTCGAGTTCCGTCGTTCCCAGCCATCCCATGAGGTTCATGAACTCCAGACAGACCCTTCTGTAGATATTCGTCGGATCGACGAGAGACCTCTTTCCATGAAAGAACCGGTCGTTCTCCTTCAATAGAGCCGTCAGGGCCCTGATCTGCATCTGCCATGGGAAGGGCCGCAACCCGACTGAAGGCGAGACGGCGGTTCCCCGGGCAAAGCATCGTTCCGCCTGTTCGAGAAGAAGGAAGACCTCTTCCTTCGTCACGTCACCTGCCGGTGCTGCTCCCTTGCGGCGACTCCTCAGAACCGTCAGGAACTGGACGGCACGTGCAAAGTACAGCAGGCCTGTCTCGCACAGGCTCTCCTCGTCCTGCACGCAGTATTTCTCGATCAGGTCGCCCTCCTCCCGCGCACGCTCGAAGAAGAGCGAAGAGGCAGAAAGGTCCGACTGCTCGAGCATCAAATGGCGGAAGATGGACATCCGCATGGTCCGGGTGACCAGGTGCTGGGGATTGGATGCCAGAATCGTAGACAGGACGGAATTGGCCTCGTGGAACATTCGGCGCGCGATACACACCTTGGCGATCTCCAGGGCCAGGAGGGGGTTCTGGGGAAACTGGTGAATGGCCCGGAGTGCACGGTACTTCGTATCGTTCTTCACTTCGTAGAAATACAGGGCGTTGTCGAATTCGCTGCGAGACGCGTGGGTGGTGGGAAGCATCTCCTCTTCGAGTAGCTCCGGGATGAAATCATAGTACAGAAAAGACCAGAAGGAAGTGACCGGCCAGACGGTGAGTACCCTGCCGTCGATGATTTCCACCTCCTTCGGGGACTCGTGAAAGCCCACCTTGACCTCTGCCACGCGCGCGCAGAGGCGCGCGAAGTCGGTAACCCGGATCTCCAGATTGCCCGGAAGCCGTGTGGCGACCAACGCCTGCAGGGCCGTGTCCAGCATAGAAAAAGGACCGGCGGCGATCCCGATGATCACAGACCTCTGCTGGTTGGAATGCTCGGACAACCTCCATCGGACCGAGATCTGGTGCGCCAGGGCCAGACTGTCGCGAATCGCCTGGCTGTAGAGCCTCGGCTCCCCGGAGGGGCCCTTCATCTTCGGGAGGCTCAAGGCGGCCGTCGTCGCCGTGTAAGCGATCTGCTTCCAGTTCACGTGGTAGAGTTTCAAGTCCTTGATACACTTCGGTAGCTCGCTTCGAAGCCATTGCACAGCATCGAAATCGATGATGTTGCCCCTCGATTGGAGCGAAAAAGCGATACGGACGCCTTCCTTTTCCTCGGGCGGGGCCTCCTCCTGCGGCGTCCCTCTGGGCAGCTTGAGGAGCATTTCATAGTTCCACCCGACTTCACTCCGGCTCGCCCCGATCCAGAAGGCGAGGAGGCGCAGCAGATTCCTCTTCTTCGAAGTGTTGGGGTGGAAATCCTTGCGCAGGCGGCTGAACATGGACGCCTGGATTTCCAGCATGCCGAAATCCCGGGCCACGCCGTTTAGCCAGGCCACCAGGCTGTTCACGGAGTTGCTGTCCGTGATCTCCTCCACGAGTTCACCAAAGGTAAGCCCTTTGGGCGGATCCTGTTTTTCCTCACCCGATTCGTTGTGTTCGATGAAGTCGAGGAGGGCACCCTCCTCTTCCTCCTGGATCAAGCCCTTTATCTTGGCGTATCGGACAAAGAGCGGAATGGCACGCCGGGCCACCGCAGGATCGTCTTCTTTGAAATTCAAGTAGGCTTTCCCGGACGGGAAGACGCCCAAGAGGGCCGCTCGGTCCCCCTTCTTGTCTTCCCTGGGAATTTTCATTCTCTTTCCACGATCCATGTTTCACCTTCGCCTTGAAATGGGCGAAACGTTTCAACGCGTATCCTAAAATAATCGAAACATTTCGCTATGAAATGGTATTTTGTTGCAGAATTTCCTTTTTTGTTGCATGCATATATTAATTGCTGTAAAAATGAATTACAAGAAAAAAGTGGAAGGAACCAGCGGAAAACAGAAGGAGGGTTTCTCATATGTCGTCTGAAAAGAAACAGCCCGCAGCGGTCAGTGAAGCAAGGAAGAAGTGGGAGGAAGGCACACTTGCGAAAGGCGTGCAAAGGCTGGGGCTCACCGAATCGCCCATCGAGTACTACACCCCTGCCGACGTGGCAGACCATGACTTCCTCGAGAACGTGGGGTTCCCCGGGGAGTTCCCGTTCACGGCGGGCAGGCACGCCATTCCGGTGCACATCCCCATGTGGGGCAGGGGGAAGCAATTAGGCGGGGGCAAGACGATCCGGCACGCCTTCGGCTACTCCGGCTACGGGACCGCCGAGGACATGCGGGAATTCTACATCCAGAGAGGAAAGACGCCTTCGCGGGGGGGAGGTCCGAACATCGCCTTCGACCTCCCGACGCAGACCGGGTACGACTCGGACGATGAGATGGCCGAGGGAGAAGTGGGCAGGGTCGGCGTTGCGGTGGACACGCTAAGGGACTTCGAGATCATCTACGAGCCCTTTGTGGGCGACATGGAACTGGACCGGATCGCCTCCAACTGGACCATCAACGCCACGGCCAATATCATCATCGCCATGTATGCCGCCCTCGCAGAGAAAAGGGGTGTCCCTCTGGACAAGCTGCGGGGAACCCCGCAGAACGATATCCTCAAGGAGTTCGTTGCCCGGGGCACCCAGATCTTCCCGGTCAAGCATTCCATGAGGATGACCCGGGACACGATTACCTACTGTACAGAGCACATGCCGAACTTGAACACGATCAGCATTTCCGGGTATCACATGCGGGAGGCGGGTGCGACCCGCGTGCAGGCGATTGCCTTTACCTTTGCGAACGGGATCGCCTATTTCGATGCCGCCATCGAAGCGGGCCTCGACATCGATCAGTTCGTGGGCAAGACCACCTTCCTCAATTTCGGGGGCGGCATGGAACTTCTCAAGGAAGCCGCGGTCCGAAGGGCGGCGAGGAGGGTGTGGGCCAAGATCATGCGCGATCGGCTTCATTCGAAGAACCCGAAGAACTGGGTCTACAAGGAGCTGGGAGGAGGCTTGAGCGGGTACTGGCCCATGACCATCCAAAGACCCCTCAACAACCTGGTCCGGGCAGCCGTGGGGGCCGCCTTTGCCTCCTTGATCGGGGAACCCCCTGCGTGCGAGCCCCCTTACGACGAACCCCTGGGCCTCGGGCACAGCATAGAGGCAAGGCAACTCGCCGCAGACGCCTCCAGGATCCTCATGGAGGAGTGCAAGCTGTGTGACGTGCAGGACGTGTTTGCGGGCTCTTACTACATCGAGTCATTGACCAATCAGTACGAGCAGGAAATGTTCGATATCCTCCGCGAAATCGACGAGATGGGTGGGGCCCTCAAGGCGGTGGAGAGCGGGTGGATGAAGGATCAGGTGATCAAGAGCGCCTGGGAGCACCAGACCCGGCTCCGCACCGGGGAAGACGTACAGGTGGGGGTGAACAAGTACACCGAGGAGGATGAGATCGAGATCCGCATTCCGAGGACGTCCCCCTACCAGGCGGAGCGCCGCGAAGATGCAGAGGGAAGGCAGATCGAAAACCTGAAAAAGGTCAAGGCGGAACGGAACGACGCAAAGGTTCAGTCCTGCCTGCAGAAGATCGAGAATGCCGCACGGGACGACAAGGCGAATCTGATACCGTTTTTCATCGAGGCGGTCAAGGAGTACACGACCGCAGGCGAGATTTGCGGAGTCTTGAGAGGCGTCTTCGGAGAGGTGCATTGACCGCCTAGTGGAAACGGGTCTTTGTCGCAGGAGAACACACAAAGGGGTCGGGGGTCGGAGGTCAGGGGTCAGGCCCCACTCCTCCACTCCCGAATGGCCAGTCATGCCCGCGAAGGCGGGAATCCCTCAGCACACTGCGCCAATGGATCCCCGCCTACGCGGGGATGACAGCCAGGGGCAGGAAGGATGTACAGCGAGGAGTGTGAAACATGAATGATGCAAGAAAGATTCGGATACTGGTCGCGAAGGTGGGTCTGGACGGTCATGACAAGGGCGCCAATCTCGTGGCCCTGGCGCTGCGGGATGCGGGCATGGAGGTGGTGTACACGGGCCTGCGGAGAACCGCTCAACACGCGATCAGCGCGGCCATCCAGGAAGACGTGGACGCGATCGGGATCAGCATCCTCTCGGGCGCACACATGAAGGTGGCCGAGAAGATCGTAGCCCTGATGAAAAAGGAGAAGATCGACGACAAGCTGCTCGTCATGGGCGGCGTGATCCCGGAGGAAGACATCCCGAAACTCAAAGAAGCAGGGGTGGCCGGGGTTTTCACGCAGGCCTCGACCTACGAAGAGATGATCGATTTCATTCGCGAAGGGGTTCGTCAACGCCGGAAGGGAGAGACAGGGGCATGAAAGACTACCAGATGTATATCGGCGGCGAGTGGTGCGATGCGTCCGACGGGAAGAAGGCGGACGTGATCAGCCCGTGTAACGGGGAGGCCTTCGCCCGTGTCCCCCTCGGCACGGAGGAGGACACGGACAGGGCGGTTCGGGCGGCCAAGGAATCGTTCGAGAGCGGGGTGTGGAGCAACATGGAACCGGCCGAAAGGTCCCGGATCATGCTCGACATCCTGAAGACCTTCAAAGAGAAGGCAATGGACTTCGCCACCCTGGAAACCCAGAACGTGGGGGCACCCTTTTCCCAGTCCCTGATGATGTTCGCAACGAGTGCGCAGAACCGCTTCGAATGGTTTGCCAAGGCGGCGAACAGACTCTTCGAAGAGCCCATGCCCCTGTTTCGAGGCCCAGCGGTCGCGTTCCCGTACATACGCAGGGAGCCGATCGGCGTCTGCGCGCAGATCGTCCCGTGGAACGCACCGATGATCCTCGGCGCCGCCATGCTGGGCGCACCCCTGGCGGCAGGCAACAGCGTTGTGATCAAGCCGTCGATCCTCACGCCCTGCACCCTCCTCGAGCTCGTGAAGATCATCGACGCCTCCGATATGCCCAAGGGGGTCGTCAATGTGGTGACCGGAACAGGGCAGACCGTTGGGGAGAAGATGGCATCCCACCCCCTGGTGGACAAGGTCACCTTCACCGGCTCGACGGCATCCGGAAAGCGAGTGCTCTGTCTGGCCGCGGAAACGATCAAGAACACCACCATGGAGCTGGGCGGCAAGTCGGCAAACATTTTCTTGGATGACGTGGACCTGGATCTTGCCGTGGACGCATCGATCTGGGGATGCTTCATGAACGCGGGACAGATCTGCTACGCTACAACAAGGGCCCTCGTACCGGAAAACCTCTACGACGCATACGTGGAGAAGATCACCGAAAAGGTCAAACGCATCAAGGTGGGCGACCCGATGGACCCGCAGACCACGATGGGCCCCCTGGTCTCTGAGGAACAAAGAAAGAGCGTGGAAGGATACATTGCTGCCGGCAAGAAGGAGGGCGCCACCCTGGCATGCGGCGGCGGACGGCCCGAAGGGTTGGAACAGGGCGCCTACGTGGAGCCCACGGTGTTCACGGATGTGGACAATAGCATGACCATCGCCCAGGAGGAGATCTTCGGGCCCGTCCTCTGTGTGATCAAGTACAACGGAGACGAGGAGGCCGTACGCATCGCCAACGACAGCAGGTACGGGCTGCTGGGCGCGGTCTGGTCCAGGAACATCGAGCGGGCCATCGGAATCGGCGAACAGCTCCGGGTGGGCAATGTCTGGATCAACGAGGTGCACTTCATGAGCCTGGATCTTCCCTACGGAGGGTCCAAACAGAGCGGCATCGGCCGGGAACGAGGCTTGCACGGCCTTCTGAACGACTATACAGAAACCAAGAGCATTCAGATCGATCTGGGCCACTCCCGCGAGCAGCGCGCCTGGTACGATCTGATCGTGCCGAAGGAATAAATAGGATGACCGACAGTTTGGAGAGAACCATGCGAGACAAGACCCAAGTGAGAAGGATGTTCGTCCTGGACGGTGGCTCGTTTCAGTACGAAACGGCGATGATGGTTTTCGGAAAGGTGGATAGAGAAACCCATCAGAGGGCCTTTACTCCCATCTATGCCTTCGAAACCGAGGAGGGGTGGGTCCTGTACGACACGGGATGGCCACCCGATGCGATTCCTTTGCTCGTGCAGCTGGGGATGGACCCCAAGATCGGCGAGGAGAACAGCGTCGTGGAGCAGTTGAACAAGATCGGTGTCGCTCCTTCCGACGTTACGAAGATCATCCTGTCCCACCTTCACGTGGATCACGTGGGAGGACTGCAGTTCTTCCCGGACGCTCAGGTCTACGTCCAGAAGGATGAGCTTTCCTACGCCTTCTACCCAAACTCGTTTCAGGCCCTGGCCTATGCCCGTGAGACCTTCACCAACCCGGATATCAGGTGGCAGCTCATGGATGGGGACGGCGTGATCCTGCCCGGACTGACAACGATCCTGGCCAACGGACACACCCCGGGACTCCAGGGCCTCGTGGTGGAGCTTCCGAAGAGCGGATTCATCCTCCTCTGCGCCGACGCCTGCTATCTCAGGGAGAACTACGAGCTGGACCTGCCCCCGGGCAACGTCTGGAACCCGGTGCTGGCACAGCATGCCCTGAAGCGTTACAAGGCCCTCCAGGCCCTCCTCGGGGCGCGCTTCTTCCCGGGTCACGAATACGACTTCTTCACAAAGGAAATCGACATCACCCAGCCGTTCGAATAGGATGAACGATCCTGACCGTCAATATAGTCTCCATGAGAGGAGGTCATGATGTTTGACTATATTATCATTGGTGCCGGAACGTCCGGATGCGTTCTTGCCAATCGCCTGACGGCTTCAGGTCAGAACAAAGTCCTCCTTCTCGAAGCAGGAAGAAAAGACAACAGTATATGGGTAACCATGCCCTTCGGTTTCACACAGTTGCTCGATAATCCGAGTTTTGCCTGGCTGTATAGAACCGTGCCGACCCGTAGCTTCGCCGATCGATTCCTGACGATGACGCAGGGGAAGATGCTGGGCGGCGGCAGCTCAATGAACGGCAATATGTATGTTCGGGGCCATGCGAACGATTACAACGGGTGGGCTGCCAGGGGTTGCACCGGTTGGTCCTGGGAAGAGGTCCTCCCCTACTACAAGAAGTCCCAGCATTTTGTAGAAGGGGACTCGAAATACCATGGCCATGATGGGGAAATGGGGGTGAGTCGGCACCGGAAGGTGGAGACGGTAACCGAGGCCTTCATTGAAGCCGCGCAGGAGGCAGGCATTCCTTTCAATGACGATACAAACAATGGGGACAATCTGGGCATAGGATACCCGCAGGTAACGATCTATCAAGGTCTGAGGCAAAGCACTGCATCGATCCTCAAAGCGGCCCAAAAGCGGCCCAATCTGACTATCAGGATTCATACGCAAGTTCTACGTCTTGCTTTTGAAGGAAAGCGTGTTATCGGCGTTGAAGTCAAAGACGAACAGGGCAAGAAGGAAATCATTCGCTGCGAAAAAGAAGTGATCCTATCCGCTGGTGCTATCGGGTCGCCCCGAATCCTTCAGCATTCCGGGGTCGGCGATGGGGAACACCTCAAGTCTCTGGGCATTGATGTTGTTGTCGATTCCCCGGCAGTCGGAAAGAACCTGCAGGACCATCTGGGCGTGCCCCTCAAATACCGCATGGCATCCTCTTCGGATAGCATCAATAGGTTCCTGAGCAGTAAATTCAGAATGCTGGGCCAACTGATCCGCTGGAAACTGGCCAGGGGTGGTGTGATGGCAAAACCGGCATCAGAAGTGGTGGGATTCTTCAAGACGGATGAGGCGCTGTCATGCCCGGATATCCAGATAGCGATGAAACCCTTCTCCTTCCAGATCTCACCCGAAGGAAAAGCAGAAATAGATGCCTTTCCCGGGATTACGGTACAAGCCTTTAACGTGAACGAATACAGTCGAGGTGAAGTCAGAATCAAGTCCAGTGATCCGGAGAAAGGAACCGATATTGACATCAACTACTTGAGTGATGAACGGGACATTATCGCGACGACGCGTGGGCTGGAACGGCTGCGTGAAGTGATGAAGCAACCTGCAATCAACAGGCTTGGGCCTGTGGAATTGGAGCCTGGAGAAGGGGTCTCTCGTCCATCGGATTTTGAGGCGTATATCAGGAAGACCGCTGACACCATCTATCATCCCGTCGGCACCTGCGCCATGGGCAGTGATGAGAGTTCCGTCCTTGACCCGAAGCTCAAGGTGAGAGGCGTTGAAGGAGTGCGTGTGATCGATGCTTCGATTATGCCGAAGATCACCGGCGGCAATACTGCCGCTCCCACGATCATGATTGGAGAAAAGGGCGCTGACCTGGTCCTTGAAGATCGTTGACGGCTATCCGCTCAATCGGATGTGAATAGGCTTTTCCGTTCTTGCATGGGGGGACACTATGTTTGACTACATCGTCGTCGGTGCCGGATCTGCGGGTTGCGTCGTAGCGAACCGGCTCTCGGAAAAGGAGTCTCACAAGGTTCTTCTTCTCGAGGCAGGCGAGAAGGACTCCAGTCCGCTCATCCGGATTCCCGCAGGCGTGGCAAAGCTCTTTGCCCACGAAACCCTGAACTGGAGGTACTGGACCGAACCGGAGCCTGAGCTCAAGAACAGGAGGGTCTACTGGCCCCGAGGGAAAGTCTTGGGCGGGTGCAGCTCGATACACGGCATGGTACACATGTGGTGCCATCCGGAGGACTACAACACCTGGCAAAAGCTGGGAGGGGACGGTTGGGGATGGACGGATGTTCTGCCCTATCTGAAGAATCTCGAAAACTACCAGGGAAAGAGCACCGCCGATCGAGGTCACAGCGGCGAGTTGATCGTCCACGAGATGCGCACGTTCAATACCCTTCCCGCAGACTTCATCGATTCCGGGATGGCCCTGGGCATTCCGCGAAACAACGATTTCAACACCGAGCCTGCTGGCGGCGTCGGGATCGGCCAGGTCAATGTCTCGAAGAACGGCCGCAGGTGTTCCTCCGCCACGGCCTTCCTGAAACCGATCGCCACAAGGACGAATTTGCGAATCGAGACCCGGGCCCTTGCGCAACAAATCCTGTTCGAAGGCAACAGAGCTTGCGGGGTGGAATACGAGCAGCCGGACGGCAAGACCGAACGGGCCCTGTGCTCCAAAGAGATCATTCTCTGCGCGGGCTCGCTGAACTCGCCCCAGCTCCTCCAATTGTCCGGGATCGGAGCTGCCGGTCATCTGCGTTCACTCGGGATTCAAGTGGTCCGTGACCTTCCGGGCGTCGGCCAGAACCTGCAGGATCACTTGTACGTGCCCATGAAGTACCGACTGCAGAAGGGGGTGAGGTCCTTGAACATAAGCCTGCGCCCCTGGAAATACCCGGTGCACATGATTCGATGGCTCCTGACCGGCGGAGGGCCGTTGTGCATGCAGAGCTCGGATGCCTACGCGTTTGTTCGATCCCGGCCAGAAGAGGAGAGGCCGGATCTTCAGATCGCCCTGCGGTCCGCCTCCTTCAGCTTCGATGAGAATGCGAACATGACCGTGGACGCCTACGAAGGCTTCACCTTCCTGGCCTACCATGTCCGGCCCAAGAGCACGGGGTCACTCAAGATTACTTCGAAGGACCCGAAGGCCTATCCTGAAATCAGAGCGAACTACCTGTCTCACGAGGACGACCTGACGGCGCTCCTGAATGGAATGCATTGGATAAGGAAGATCACAGGTACGCCGCCGATGGCTTCACGAGTGGAGCGCGAAGTCGATCCCGGGGATTCCGTGCGGGACGAAGCCGCCATGGTCGACTACATCCGGGAGGCTGCCGCCTCGGTCTATCATCCGATCGGTACCTGCAAAATGGGCCCGGACGAGATGAGCGTGGTGGATCCTCGCCTGCGTGTTCGAGGCATCGAGGGGCTTCGAGTGGCTGACGCATCCATCATGCCGGTCGTCACGGCGGCCAACACGAATATCCCCACGGTCGTGATCGGCGCCAAGGGCGCGGACCTGGTTCTGGAGGACACTGCCTGAACGATACGGGGTCAGACCTACACAGGCTGTTGCCCAAAACCGAATAGATATCGTGCCCGTGCCCGCGTGCGTGCCCGTGCCCGGAACAAGGCTGCTGGGTGGCATGCCAATGGTCCTATTTGCTCAAACTCCTTTTTGTTTGTATGCCCTGAAGCGTTACAAAGGCCTTCGAGTATGCAGATCCATGGTACGGATCCTGCGCCGGAGTCTTTCCGATTACCACCGGGTTGACGGCATGGGAGCAAACGTACATATATGGGAAGAAATATCTGGAAAATCCTTGCCGCAGAGGATACCGATTGATGAGAATCCGTTGGTGGCTGTGTTTAACGGTCCTGTTTGGCTCCATCCTCTCCCTTTCGCCGAGTGGCGCGCAGCACAAGGACGTCGTCGGACGGGTGGAAAAGGTACGGATCAGCCCCGGGAACCTGGTGTTGCGTGCCAAGCTCGACACAGGAGCGAAAACCTCCTCCCTCCACGCACCCAGGATCACCAAGTTCGAGAAGAACGGGGAGGATTGGGTCCGATTTTCCGTAAAGAATCATCGGGATGAGGAGGCCACGATCGAACGAAGAATCGTTCGTAAGGCGAGGATCAAACGGAAGGACCGGGAGCCGGAAGAACGGTTGGTCATCCTCCTTGGGGTTTGCCTGGGAACACGGCACCGGGAAGTCGAGGTGAATCTTGTGGACCGAGCGGATTTCATCTACCCCATGCTGATTGGAAGGAGCTTCATGATCGGCCACGTCCTTGTCGACCCTGAACTGAAGTACACATCCGAGCCCGCTTGCGTGGGAGCACCCGTACCTTGAATCGGATACACCTGTCTTTGCTCTGTCTGTGCCTCTCTGCCATGGGGTTGGGTCTCTTCATGTACAAAGCCCTGATCCTTCGGTTTCCCATGGTCCCGGAGGCGGAGGAGTCCATATGGCAGGTGGAGGCCCGGGTCACCTTCACCGCAAGAGGAGAGTCCACCAAGGTCCGGCTGTTTCTCCCCCAGAGCACCCCCTCTCTATCGGTCGTAAACGAGAGCTTCATCTCTCGGGGCTACGGCCTGACCACCAAGAAGACAAGAGCCAACCGTCAGGCCACATGGTCGACGCGCAGGGCAATGGGCCGCCAGACCCTGTATTATCGATCTGCGGTTCGCCGCATCGCAGCCAAGGAATCGCTCGAGGCGGAAAAGGAACCGACGATCATCGATCCGGAATACGAAGGTTCTTTTCTGGAAGCTGCCGAATCACTGGTTGCAGCAATACGGGGGCAGTCCGCCGACCTGGACAGCTTCGTGACCGAGCTCTTGGAACGTCTGAAGTCGGGACAGTCCGAAGAAAACGTACGTCTCCTGCTTGGCAGTGATGCATCTGCGGAGAGGGCGGTCGAGACCGCCGCTCGTATCCTGGCAGTGGCCAGGGTGGCCGCGCGATCCGTACACGGGATCCTCCTCGAACCGGACAACCGGGACGCACCCATCCGCCATTGGCTGGAGGTCTACGACCAGGGCCGGTGGAGAGCCTACCATTTCACGAGCGGTGGTGAGCCGTTCCCCGAAGACGTCCTGGTTTGGTGGAGAGGATCCGAGCCTTTGGGGGAAGTACAGGGGGGCCATCGTTTCATGGTTGTCACGTCTGTGGCGGTCAACCAGGAGGAGGCCATACGTTCCGCCATGGAGCGTGCCCGGGTCGTGAACCCGGCTCTTCTCGAATTCTCCCTCTTCCGATTGCCCATCCAAACCCAATCCGTCTACAGAGTCCTCCTGCTCATCCCTCTGGGCGCATTCCTGGTCGTCGTCTTCCGCAATGTGGTGGGGATCAGCACGTTCGGAACCTTCATGCCCGTTCTGATCGCCCTGGCCTTTCGCGAAACCCAGCTTCTGTGGGGGATCGGGCTCTTCTCCTTGATGGTCGGCCTGGGCCTGGCCTTTCGGTTCTATCTGGATCGGCTCCAGTTGCTGCTCGTGCCCCGGCTCGCCTCCGTGCTGATCATGGTCGTAGTCTTGATGGTCTCCCTCAGCGTCGTGACAAACAAGCTTGGCCTGGAACGTGCCCTGTCTGTTGCGCTCTTTCCCATGGTGATCCTGACGATGACGATCGAGCGGATGTCGATTGTGTGGGAAGAAAGGGGCGCCGGAGAGGCCCTCAAACAAGGAATGGGCAGTCTGCTCGTGGCAACACTCTCCTACTTGCTGATGAGCCTGGAGCGTGTTGAGCATTTGATGTTTGTGTTCCCGGAGCTGCTTCTTCTCCTCTTGGCCGGCACGCTCATGCTTGGCCGTTACACGGGATATCGGCTCGTCGAGCTACATCGCTTCAAAACCTTTCGGGAGCCCTAGAGGCATGTTCCGGCCGACCAAACGACTTCAGAAGGCGGGCGTACTGGGACTCAATCGGCGCAACGCCGAATACACGTTGAGGCACAACGCTCGTTCACTCTATCCTCTGGTGGATGACAAGCTCCGCACCAAGAAGCTTGCCCGTGAAGCGGGAATGGCTGTCCCGGAACTGTACGGGGCGATCGAGGCCCCCTATCAGGTCCGGCTGCTGCCTTCATCGATCCGTTCACGGGACGAGTTTGTCGTCAAACCCTCGGGCGGCAGCGAAGGGCTGGGCATCCTGGTGATCTCCGGAAGAACGAAATATCGGTATCGAAGAGCCGATGGCGTACTCGTCACCGAAGAGGACGTGAAACATCATGTGCTGAACATCCTGAGCGGGATGTACAGCCTGGCGGGGCAGCCGGACAAGGCCCTCATAGAGTACCGGGTCAAGTTCGACCCTGTCTTCAAGGCGATCAGTTATCTAGGGGTCCCGGACGTTCGAATCATCGTCTTCCTCGGTGTTCCCGTGATGGCTATGGTCAGGTTGCCGACACGCCTGTCAGGAGGGAGAGCCAATCTGCATCAGGGGGCCATCGGCGCCGGCATCGACATGGCGACCGGCACAACGCTTACAGCGGTTTGGCGGACCGAGGTTGTCACGGACCACCCGGACACGGGCAACAGGGTTTCGGACGTTGCGATTCCCCACTGGCCGGATTTGCTGAAGCTCGCGGCCCGCTGTTTCGAACTCACCGGTTTGGGATACCTGGGCGTAGACATTGTACTCGACAGAGAGAAGGGCCCAATGATTCTCGAACTCAACGCCCGTCCCGGGCTCGCCATTCAGATTGCGAACCGCTCCGGGCTGGAACCACGTCTGCAAGACGTTGAACAGCACTCCGGAGACTTGAAGACCGTAGAGGACCGCGTCGGTTTCGCGCAGAATCGCTTCGGCGCCTCTACCCGATCCTGAACACGGTCGAAAGCGGTGTAGCCGGGCCGGGAAAGCTCATGAATCCCACAACGTCGGTAACCGTGGTCAAAAGAATCGAAGCTCTTTGAGATCAGTGACTGTCCCCGTTCTCCGGTCAGGCGACGTGATCCGGAGAGGGACAGGCTCCGAACAAGGGAACCCCCATCTCAAATGGGCGTTTGATCAGGCTGCAGCCATTTCGGTTCGGCACTATGGGTATGTAAGGAGCTTCAGAGGACTACTTCTCCATCACCTTTGAAGGCAGGGTGCCGGTTGAGAGGATGGGCCGGTTACACAGAACACTTTACAGTCCCTACCTGTACCTCATTTTCTCCGTTATGGTTGGCAATTAGGATCGATTGGCTTTCCTGTTTGATAGGAAACGCTTTTCATAGTGGCAACCAATGTGCGTGTCTCCCCTTTTGTCATATAGATTTTGAATAAGAAGGCAGCCGTTCTTCTGGTTGCTGATAGAATTTGCCCATCGATCATAAGCATCGTTCCTGGATCAGGGCTTGTATGGAAGGTGATCGAGCAATCTAACGCAACTGCAAGTTGGTTGATGTTGTTCCCTAACACCGAGAATGCAGCGTCTGCGAGAGAATATATGGCTCCACCATGGGGTCGGTGAAACCAGTTCAACATATCCTCCCGCAACTGCATGTGCATCTGAACGGTGTCTTCTGTCAATACGTCCAAGACAATTCCAAGGGATTTGGCATAGTTATCCTTCTCAAAGCGCTTCCTTACGAGTTCGAGATGTTCTCGCATAGATAATCAATCCTTTCTCTTCCTCAAGAGGCTTTGTGTTGCCGGAGACGCCCTCCGCTTGTTTCTACATTCATATCTCAATCTTCGATTTCTTTCCACATCTCATACCTTAAGAAGGTACACATAGGTGTTCAAAGGCTTCAGTCCTGGCAAAATCCAGAAATTCCAGTCTCTGAAAACGGTATATTGACCTAACCCCCGGGCGAATGAATCGTTACACCTCTCAACTTCTTCCTTGAGATATCTTGAATGTACTCCCCCGAACCACTTCACCTCTCCAACAGGGCCGCTGCCTCTCACGGACTCTGCTCTCTTACAGGCTCTCGATGACCCTTTTCAGCTTCTCCCTCACCTGCTCTCCGACCTCACCGAGCTTCGGGTTGTTCACTGCCTGCATGGAGGCAACCGGATCGATGGCGGCCACTTCCGTACCACCACCTGCTACTTCCTGGACGATCACGTTGCACGGAAGCATGAGCCCGATCTTGTCCTCCGCCTGAATGGCCTGGTATGCCAGGGGAGGATTGCATGCCCCCAGAATCCTGTATTTCCGGATATCGACATCGAGCTTCTTCTTCATCGTCGCCTGCATGTCGATCTCCGTCAGTACGCCGAACCCTTCCTTCTTCAGCGCCTCGGTGACCTTTTCGACCGCCGACTCGAACGGTGTCTCCAGGGTCTTGCTCAGGTAGTAGCTCATGGCATTCTCTCCTTTCTTTCTCGTCTGTTGAGTTCGAAATGATCGGTTCGATCCACCCTTCCCTCCTTCACGAACATCAAGAGAAGGATAGCAATCGCGGTCAACCCGATCGAGACGTAGAGGGGCACGAACGCACCGATCCCGTCCCAGAGGATTCCGGCGAGCAGGGAGGAAGGCAAGGCGCAGAGGCCCACCACCATCTGGAAGCCTCCGAGGCTGCTGGCGCGATAGCCCCTGGGAGCCAGTTCTGAAACAAATGCCTTCTGGACCGGTTCGATGGCCCCCTTGTGCAGCCCGTACAGGACGAATGCCGCGACGACACCCTCGCGGCTTCGTACGAGAAGGAGGCACGCGCAGACGAGCCCCCAGAACAGAAAGGACAGGAAGAGGACGGTCTTCCTGCCTGCCCGGTCCGCCAGCCTGCCGAAGGGAAACGAGAAGAGCGAAGCGACCGCCGTGAAGACCAGGTAGAGGACGGGCAAGAATCCAATCCTGAAACCCAGTTTGTTTGCATACATCAACAGAAACGAGTAGCTGAAGGAACCGAGGGCAAAGACAGCGCTCAAGATCAGGAACAGCCGGAAGTTCCGGTCCAGGTCGGAAAACGAAATCCCCTCGTAGACCCGGTTGTCTTCAGGCTTCCTCTCCTTGATGAACAGGACCACAAGGATCGCACCGACCGCCGAAGGGATCGCCGCGAGGAGGAAAAGGGATCGGTAGCCCAGGACCCCGAACAGCGCGATACAGACCAGGATGCCGCAGACCGCCCCCAGGTTGTCCATGGCACGGAGCACGCCGAAATGGGTGCCCCTGTTTTCCCGGCTGGACACATCCGCGATCATGGCGTCTCGGGGCGCACCCCTCATCTTGCCCGTCCGGTCCATGACACGGAAGGGGAGCACGTGCTGCCAGGTCGCCGAGACGGCATACCCGATCCTCGCCCCCGAGCCGAGCAGATAGCCCAGCCAGACAAAGACCTTGCGCTTCCGGACCCGGTCGGACAGGTATCCGGAGGCGGCCTGCGATATGGACACGAGGGCATCTCCCAGTCCGTCCAGGAGCCCGAGCACCGACATGCCGGCGCCCAGCCCGCTGGTGATGAACATGGGCCAGATCGGGTAGATCATGTCCGAGCCGAGATCGTTCAGGAACGAGGCCAGGGCAAAGACGGTGACGGTTCTGCGGGACTGCTTCTTGTCCATGAAAGGACTAGTTATTCCTGTGATGCAAGAATGTCAACGCCGAGCGTCCTTCATTCGGCCCCTGAAAGACTGTTTGACAGGACCCGGTTTGTTTTTCTATTGTCCGCATGAGAAGCCCGCAATCCGAGACTTCCCGAGGTTCGGGGGGAGAGGCAGAATGGCCTGGCGTAGAAGGCTGCTGATTCTGATCCTGATCATGACCATTGTCTCGCTGGTGATCACCGGAATCACGATCTTCATCCTCTACAACGTTGCGTTCGATCAGTCGCGGGACCGGCTGATGCAGATCGTCAATAGTCAAGCCCGGCTGATCGAGGCGATATCCCGATTCGATACGGTCCACAGCAGGCAGGACCATCCGGGCGGCTCAGAGGAAGCCACCTTGAGTCAAATCATCGACGCCCACACACAATACGAGGGGTTCGGTGAGACGGGCGAGTTCACTCTCGCCAGGCGTGAGGGGAACGATATCAGGTTCCTCCTCAGTCACCGGCACGAAGAAGGAACGAGGCCGAGGTCGGTCCCCTTCGACTCGGATCGTGCCGAGCCGATGCGCAGGGCCTTGTCCGGCATCTCCGGGACCTTGATCGGACGGGATTACAGGGGCATCGTGGTGCTGGCCGCCCACGAACCCGTAGCGAAAGTCGGTTGGGGCATAGTGGCCAAGATCGACCTGATCGAGATCCGGAGGCCTTATGTCCGCGCGGGCGTCATCGCCATCGGATGGAGCCTCTTCGTGCTCCTCCTCGGGGTGGTGCTCTTTCTGCGAATCATCAACCCGATGGTCGGACGGCTGGAAGAGAACGAAGAGCGGCTCCGGCAGGTCACCGAGACCATCCAGGAGGCCTTCTGGTTGGCCACTCCGGATTGGAGCCGGGTCCTTTACGTCAGTCCGGCCTATGAGGTCCTGTCGGGTCGTTCTTGCGAGAGCCTGTACGCGAACCCTCGCTCCTGGTTGGATGCAGTGTTCGAGGAAGACCGGCAAAAGGTGATCGACGATATCAGCCAAAGAAGCACCGGCCAGCCCACTACGGCCGAGTTTCCCGAATACCGAATTGTTCGCCCCGATGGATCCGTACGATGGATCCTGACACGGTCCTTTCCGATCCGGGACGAGCAGGGTAAGATATTCCGCATCGCCGGGCTTGCAGAAGACATCTCGAAACGCAAGCATGCAGAGGACGGGCTCAAGAGGGCTCGCGAAGAGCTCGAGGCGCGTGTCGAGACACGCACAGCCGAGCTCAGCGTGGCAAACGAAAGCCTGCTGGCGGAGATCGAAGAGCGGAAGGCCACCGTGCGCGCCCTTCGGAAGGCGCGGGACAGCCTGGCGGAAGCCCAGCGGATCGCCCATCTCGGGAACTGGGACTGGGACATCGTAAACGACAAGCTTCACTGGTCGGACGAGATCTATCGGATCTTCGGCTTGAACCATCAGGAATTCGAGGTCACTTACGAGGCGTTCCTACGTTCGGTCCATCCCGATGACAGGAAAGATGTACAACAGGCGGTTGGCCGGGCCCTGGAGGAGAGAGAGCCGTACAACATCGACCACCGCATCGTGCTGCCGGACGGCTCGGAACGCGTGGTTTACGAACAGGCAGAGGTGACCTTTGACGAAGACGGTAGGCCTGCTTACATGATGGGCACCGTTCAGGACATCACCGAACGGAAGAAGGCGGAGGAAGAACTGCGGGCCTCCCAGGAAGAGTTGCGGCATCTCTCGGCACAGCTCCTCGAGGCGCAGGAAAGAGAGAGAAAAAGGGTCGCGCGGGAGCTTCACGACGGCCTGGGCCAGACTTTGAGCGCCATCAAGTTCCGGATTGAGAACACGATTGGGACGCTGGATGCCGAAGAGCAGGCCGAGAGCGCCGATGCCCTGAAGAACCTGGTCTCCATGGCACAGCGGGCGGTCGAAGAGGTAAGGAGGATCTCGAAGAACCTCTGGCCCTCGATTCTCGACGACCTCGGGCTCCTGCCGACGATCTCCTGGTTTTGCAGGGAGTTCGGAGAAATGCATCCCCATGTTTGCATCGAAAGAGAGATGACCGTTGAAGAAGACGGCGTGCCGGATGCCCTGAAGATCACCATCTATCGGATCTTGCAGGAGGCAATGAACAATGTCGCGAGGCACAGCCGGGCGAGCGAGCTTTCCCTTTCGTTGAAAGAGAAGGATGGGCGCCTGTACCTCACGATCCGTGACAACGGCGTGGGGTTCGACACGGCCCCGACCGTGCCCTCGGAGGGACTCGATCGGGGCCTGGGCCTGGCAAGCATGAAGGAGCGGGCAGAGCTATCGAGCGGGGAGTTTTCCATCGAGTCTCGACCAGGCGCCGGCACGACGATCCTTGCTTCATGGAAATCCATCTGAGGAAAAGAGCGCAGCATGACGAAATCTCCTTCGAAAAAGATCGAGGCGGCCTGCCTGATCCTTGCCGGGGGACAGGGCAAGAGGCTCACGCCGGACAAGCCCCTTCTCGAGATCGACGGGCAGCCGATCATCGAGCGGGCGGCAGGAGTGGTCCGCTCCGTGTTCCAGGAAGTCCTTCTCGTGACGAACACGCCGGAAAAATACGAATTTCTCGGACTCCCCCATGTGGTCGACGAACGTCCGGGCTATGGTCCCCTGATGGGCATATGCAGCGGGCTCGGACGGATAGCGCACGAAGTGGCCTTCGTGTGCGCGGCGGATATGCCCTTCCTGAACGATGAGATCATCCGCGCCGAGTTCCTCGAGCTCGGTGCGTTCGATATCGTGGTGCCCTATCCGAGAGGGATGCCGGAGTTCCTGCACGCTTTCTACCGCAAGCGGTGCCTGCCTGCCATCCGGGAGAACCTGGACGCGGACCTCTTCAAGATCGAGATCCTGACACAGCGCTGCAAGACCCGTCGGCTGGACGAAGACTGGTTCGCCCGGAACGGGTGGACGGAACGGATCGACCTCGCCGTTACGAACATCAACACCATACGGGACTATCGGCGCTGGACCGAGGAAGAGGCAGAGAGAAGGGGGTCGGAATACAAAGGAGAGATGCAGGAACGAGCGGAGGTGTCCGGTCCGGACGTACTCAAGTCTCTTGCGCCCGCCGTGCTGCAGGAGATTCGGCAGACCTTGATCGATCAGGAGACGAGCTATCAGTACAAGTCCGCAGAAGAGGAATTCGCAAGCCTCTGGACGCACAGCTCCAGGGTCGGCCGCATTGCCCACCACGTGGCGAAAGCAGAGGGGTGGGACCCGCAGCCGGCCCTGCTCGCGGGGCTCCTGCACGACATCGGGAAGTTTGCCCACGGAAGATATCACGAAGACGATGTGCCGGAAGAGGAAGAGGCGGCCCGGTTCACGGAAAGGATCCTCTCGAATACGGCTCACGAGAAATGGGTTCCAGCGATCAACCAGGCCCTCCTTTCTCTGTACCGCGAGGAGGAGGACATCCGTGACCTGGGCCGGGTGGTGTACGATGCGGATCGTCTCGACAAGCTGGGGTACATGGGTGTGGCCCAGTTCTTCGCCAAGAACGCACTCCGTCGGCATTTCCTGGACGATGACATGATGATTCGGGCCAGCATCGAGCTGACCTATGCACACCACGCACCGGATACGCTCAAGACCGCAACCGGCAGGGCCCTGGCCGGGGAGCGAAGCACCCGGACACGCCGATTCTACACGGGGCTCCTGGAAGAGTGGACGAAGCTCGGCCTTGGCAACTTCGACATCCGGGAGGAGGACATCGAAGGGATTGCCTGCGTCCTCGTTGTTCCCCACGTGTGCGGGTGCGGCGGCCGGCTGGATCTCGAATCCGACATCCGGGAGTCTGTAAAGTGCAGGTCCGCCGTGGTCACGTATCTCTGTAGAACGTGCGGGCTCGAAAACGAGTTCTCCTTCTGCCTCCCGAACGTGAAGGGGCTACCCCGAAAACGAGAAGTGGATTAGTATCCTGTCAGAGAAATACGACCACACCGATTTGCCGCTTTCTCGGTGGGGCGGAATCGGGGACAGGGCGCTAGCGGGCTGACCTGGAAATATCGCTATGTTTCGATTCCAAAGCTCGAGTTGTTCGGTGCTGTCCGGGGCTCCCTCGGAGATTTGTGCCGGGCGACTTCATGCGAAAAGGTTCCTGACACCTTTTCGCAGGCTGTGTCGGCTTGTCCCTGGATCTTCGGGGGAGAGAGAGACGGAGCCCAAACAAATCGGAGAGGGAGCCCCGGACCGCATCGAACTGCGAGCATCCCGTGAAACATAGCGATATTTCCTGGTCACCCCGCTGATCTACCAGAGGAGGGTCGCAGAGGCGAAGAAACGGTTCTCCGAGGCGTCGAACCAATCGTCGTTCGATTCGTTCCAGACACGAACGTAGCCTGCCTGCGCAGACACGCCCGCGGGAAAGGCCAATTCAAAGTCACGGGAGAATTCCCCCCGGATGGCGATCTCGTATCGCTTGTCCCGCCTGTCCTGGCCTGAGGAACCCTTGGGGTTTCCGTCGAGGTCCAATGCCTCTCGCCCGGCATACTTCCGGTCTTCGATCAATCCGCTGAGCACCATGCGCACCCCGCGCGGAAACAACAGGGAGAACTGCATCCTCCCCCCGGGCCCTTCGTACCCGTAATGGTCGTCGAAGAACTCCCTGTCCACTCCCGGAATCGTTCCTTCTGCAAACCGGGGAGGGTCGAGGAAGTTCGTCCGGTAGGTGCCTTCCACAAAGACCCCGGCCGTCGACCCCAGGGACTGGGCAACCCGGCCGGCGATCAGGAACTGCCCCGCAGATTCCGACTCCAGGTTTCCCGGAATCGTCACTGCCGGTGGGGGACCTCCCGGTCCCCCGGGGCCCATCCCGTTTCCAGGCCCCCAACCCCGCCGCACCGCACCATTCCCCCTGCCCCCTGCACCAAGGCCGGAGGGATTCGCCGCGCCTGACACGGCAGAAGACGAGAGGGCCGCGCCTTCCGTCTGGCTGTCCACAGCCTCTATCTCCTCGGTTTCGGACACGCTCTGGAGGAATCTCCGGAAATAGATCGTTCCATACAGGCGCAGGGTGGTCTGTGTTTCAAAGGACCGGTTGGCGAGGAGGCTTCCGATCGCCTCGATGTAGTCCAAATCGTCCGTGTTCGGATAGATCCGCCAGATGCCCTCGATTCGGGGCGCGATGAGCAGTCTCTCGGCAGGGCGAAATTCCAGGTCCACGGTCCCCCCGACCTGGTGGTGGTCCAGAGTCTTTGAATCGGACACGTGGAGGATCCCGCCGTATCCGAGCCCCGCCTCGAGACCGACCTTGCCGCCGACCCCGGAACGGTGCCACACGCCCGCTCTTTGCCAGAGGGCATTCAGTTCGCTGTTCGTTCCGTACAAGTAGCCGTCGATTCCGTAGCGGAGACCGAAGTTCTTTCCCAGGGGGCCTTCCACGTAGCCGAAAGGCTTGGCGACAAAGTCGTCTTCCGAGGACGCAGTGAGGTAGAGGTTGTCCGACCAGGTGCCCTCCACGCCGACTTCACCCTCGAAGGCCGCCATGGATTCACCGAACGGACACACCAGGAACAGAAGGCACAGAAGGGCCGTCCTCAGGGTCTTACCTCCCACTGCCGCCCGGACCCGGACCCGAGCCCGCACCGTACCCCTTGGACCCGCCAGTCCCCTGACCGTCATCACCTGAAACGCTTCCTCTCTCCGAATCATCTGACCACCGCGTCCGATTCCGCTTATGATGCCTGCTCATTCGCCGATCGTCGATCCCGTCACCGTCCTCGTCCACGAAGTGGTCTCCCTCCCCGCCCTTGTCCATGTCCACGTATCCCCCTTCGTCCCTCGCCTGGAGGGATTCGGCCTCGCCGAGGTCCGAAGACGTTCCGGCCGAAGACGGCGTCCGGGCAAACAGATCAGGAGGAGAAAGCACGGTCCCGCAAAGCACGAGAACGAGCAGGACGGTCCGGAAGGCGGCTGACTTCGTCAGCATCTCCACAGGAGCCGAAACGGTCCGGCGGGAACCGCCGGGCCGTCCCTGCTGCGGTCGAAGAGACCTCCTGCCTTTCACCACAAAACTCATTGTGACCCCTTGTTCCCACGGTGTTGTGCCCTCACACAGCGCTTGCTGCCCTGCGACTGGGGGCCTCCGGCCTGGGCGCCGGTCCCGTCCCTCTTGTTCTTGACCCAGTCCGGGTCCTTGCCGTTAGGAAGCCCGTCATCATCGTGGTCACGGGCAAGATCGTTGACCCCGTCGCCATCCTCGTCAACAAACCCGCGGCCCTGACCGGAACCCGGTTCCTCCCCCTCGTCCCCATAGCTGTTCTGCGTGACGTTCCTGTGATTCCAGGTATTCCGGTGCTGATAGGTGTTTCCACCTTCCTCCGCAACCGAACCCTCTCCCTGGTCATCGGCCGACGCCGTCACGGCAAAGGATGGAAACATGAACAGGGTGCAGACTGCCAGTGTCGCAAGGATCTTTCCGTAGCCAAACATTTCAATCTCCCTTCTTCTCAGTGGTTGCCGGATGCCTTTCACATGCGGGAAAGAGCAAACCGTATGCCAGCGGGAGGAGATCTCCTGGAGATTGATATTTTCCCATATAGATCGGGGTTTTCTACAAATGTTCGTACTCCCTTTCAACGGACGCCCCTTATCGGATTCGGCAGTCCTGCCGAGTCTTTCGACCATTCTACCTACCGCGTTTGAGGACACTTCAGCGGCCCGTTACCCGGTATTTCTCCATCTTGTAGCGCAGGTTTCGCTCGCTGATCCCCAGCAGATCGGCAGCCTTGGTGCGCACACCGCCTGTCTGGTCCAGCGCCCGGATGATCGCCCGTCTCTCCAGGTCCTCCACCATCTGAGGAAGGGTCGCCTTCCCGAACTCCGGCTCCCCGCCGGGAACCGCCGGCCCGCAGTTCCGGATCGAGGGAGGCAGGTCCTCCACCTCGACCCGGTTGCCCCGGCACAGAACGACGGCCCTCTCGAGCGCGTTCTCCAACTCACGCACATTCCCGGGATACGAATACCGGATGATGCGGTCGAGGACCTCTTGGGACACTCCGTCGATCTGTTTTCCGTTCTTCTCCGCGTGCTTCTCGACAAAGTGCTCCACGAGCAGGGGGATGTCGCTCGCCCGGTCCCGGAGTCGGGGAATCGAGATGGACACCACGTTCAGTCGGAAATACAGGTCTTGCCGGAACCGCCCCTCCTCGAGCATTGCCTCCAGATCCTGGTGGGTCGCCGCGATGATCCGAACATCAACACCGACCGTCTCGTTCCCTCCCACCCGCTGGAAGGCCTCCTCCTGAATCACATTGAGCAGCTTGACCTGCACAGGCAGAGGGATGTCCCCGACCTCGTCGATGAAGAGCGTCCCTCCGTCCGCCTGTTCGAACCGCCCTACCCTCATTCGGTCCGCCCCGGTGAAGGCCCCCTTCTCGTGCCCGAACAGCTCGCTCTCCAACACGCCGGGAGAGAGAGACGCACAGTTGACCTCGAGGAAGGGGCCCTCCGCCCTGTCGCCGGCCAGGTGGATCGCGTTGGCAAGCAATCCCTTGCCCGTGCCGCTCTCGCCTCGGATGAGAACCGCCGCCTTGCTCTTGGCAACCCGTGCGGCAAGGTTCATGGCCTCTTGAAACGTGCCGCTCTCCCCGACGATCCGGTCGAAACTGTACCGCTCCTCGAGCCGCTCCCTCAGCTCCCGGTTCTCACGAACGACCGCCTGATGAGAGAGAGCCCGCAGTATCAGGGCCTCGAGCTGCTCCAGGTTGATCGGCTTGACCAGGAAGTCTTCCGCTCCCTCCTTCATCGCCTCCACGGCCGTTTCCACGTTCCCGTAGGCCGAGATCAGGATCACGCCGACCGTGGGGTTGATCTCCTTGACCGCCTTGAGCACGCCCACCCCATCCGTGCCCTTCATTCGATAGTCGGTCACCACCACATCAAAGGGCTTGTCCCGGGAAACCTCCACGGCTCGATCCCCGTCCGGGGCGGTCACCACCTCGTGACCCCTCTTCCGGAGAAACCCGGACACCATCTCCCTCTGATTCTCTTCGTCGTCTACGACGAGAATACGGCCCCTCATTCCTTCAGACCTCCCTGGGGAATACGGATCGTTGCCTTGGTTCCCACCCCTTTCCGGCTCTCCAAGCTCAGGACCCCCCCGTGTCGCTCTACGATCCTCTGGCTGATCGGAAGGCCGAGGCCGGTGCCCTTGTCCTTGGTCGTGAAGTGAAGCTCGAGGGCCTGCTCCAACTCCTCAGGGGTCATACCGGGCCCGTTGTCCTCGACCGCGATCTCCACCCACGCATCCTGTGGCCCGGCGGAGATTCTCACCTCGCCCCCACCCTCCATCGACTCGATGGCGTTCGAAATCAGGTTCAGGAGCACCTGCCTCATCTGCTTCGCGTCGATGAAGGCCTTCTGAGCCGCGGCGACTTCCGACGTGAGCCGAACCCCTCTCGCCGCCGCCTGGCCGGCTTCCTCAGTGATCACCGAATCCACGAGTTCCCTCACGTCCTCGTTCCTCAGGTCTGTCTGGGGCTCGGAGGCAAAGCGAAGGAACTGGGTAATGATATCATCGAGCCGACCGATCTCGGACCGGATCACATCCAGGAAGCGGCGGTATTCCTCCGCCCCCTCCCGTGGCTCGAACTCGGCGCGCAGTCGCTGGGCAGTCATACCAATGGCGTTCAGCGGGTTTCTCACTTCATGTGCAACCGCTGCAGCAAGCCTTCCCAGCGCCGTGATCCTTTCGCTCCTCTCAATCTGGTCCCGCAAACGCCGCTCTCCGGTCACATCCCTCAGGATGATCACCGTGTACGGGGCCTCCTCCTCTCCGGGCACCCTTACCCTGGAGGCCGAAAGGGTCAGGTGACGTTGCTTCCCGTCTTCACCCTTGATCTCCAGCCCCTTCACCATCGGACGGTTCTCCCGAATCGCCTCCTCCACGAGCGGTTTCAGCCCTTGCGGCACCAGGTCGATCTGCTTCCCGAACATGGATCGGGCCACGTCGTTTGCCAGGGCCACGGTGCCGTCCTCCGAGACCACGATCGCCCCATCCGCCATGCCGGAGAGGACGGCCCCGGAAAAGGTCGACACCTCGTCGCGGGCCCGTACGGCCAGGTTCATGTTCTGGTAGATTACCACGGCATTCAGTGCCACCATGCCGAGCAGGGAGAGCACGGCGATCGTCATCAACAGCCGCCGGCGCGACTTCTGCGTCAGGGCACGGATCTCGTGCAGGTCAAAGGCGACCCGCAGAAGGCCGAGGCGGTCCCGGTCGGACGACACGGTCTTGACCACCTCGAAGACATCCTGCCCCTCGAACGGCAGCGTCCTCGTCGCGTATCCCCCCCCTGTCCAGAGGGCAGACAAGAAGGGGTCGTCCAGGATCCGTTTGGCGCCCGAGACATTCCGGGTGGCGGTGAGGATGCCCTCCTCGTCCTGGATCATCACATAGCTCATCCCATGGACGTCCCCCACGTCCTGGATCAATCGGCCCAGGCCGAAGGTCTTGCGCAGGCCCAGGAGCACATCCGCATCGATGCTGCAGACGACGGCCCCACCTCCCCTTCTCCGCACGCCGGCGGCAAACCTCGCCTTTCCCCCCGCAGCGCTGTAGTGCAGCCCCAGGATCGATTCCGTACCTTCTCCTGAGAAGAGGGTTGGATAGAGCTCGAGGTAGTCCGGGGGGGTTCGATTCAGGAAGTGTTCGGGAGACCGGCTGGACGCCTGGATACGGCCCTTCGGTGACACGAGGTGCAGGGCCTGGATTCCGTTCTCCGCGGCAAGTCCGGCGAGAGCCTCGTGCCCCAGTTCCCTTCCCTCTTCCATCTTCGCCACGATCCTCGCCACGGTGAGAAGCCTGGAGGCCAGACCATTCTCCGCCTCCTTCATCGCCCTCATGGCCAGGACGGCCCCCTGCTCGATCTGGTTCGCGACGATCTTCCCCTTCTCCGCGATCAGCTCGAGCATCGTGTCCCTGGCGTTTTGCATCTCCAGCAAAGCAGCCGTCAGCATGAAGGCTGCCAGAACGCCTCCGATGACGGCCAGATAGCCGGGACGGACATACCAGAGGTGTTTTCTCACACAACCCCCATTCAAGAACGCAAGACGTGAGTCAAGAGGTAAGGCTCCCGGAAATGCACTCTTTTGATTTCTATTCTACCGTCAACCGAAAGGCAAACAAGAAAAGAGGCAGGGCCAAACGTGACCCTGCCTCGCGAGTCGAACAGGAACGACAAGACCTGCGCCGAGTATTACCGACCTCGAGCGGCGACATCGATTACGATGATGTCCTGCACACCTACAAAGAACTCACCCTCGTAGGTATATCCTTCTATAGTAAGCGTATTGTATTCCCCGATGTCCAGGCCCTCCAAGGCCTTCACTTCCTCCATCAGGAATTTCGCCACGAAATCTCCCCGATTGTCAGCCTTCCAACTGCTGATCTCGATCCCGTTCAGAGACACCGTAGAGGCTTCAACAGCGGAATAATTGATGTCTGTGTGGATGGTTACGACCGTTCCCTCGCTCTGAATGTTGAGCACATTTGGAGCGACCCTGATGGTAGTCTCAAAGCTGTAAGAGCTTGCCGGGTTCAAAAGCAGGCCAAGGGCCAGAAGAACGTAACAGATAATCGCGATCCCTGTCTTGGAAGATTTCATCGTCGACCTCTCCTCTTGGTTCGTGGTTGGTTGCATCCGAATGTGGTTTGAGCTCTGTTATGGAATCGGCCTTTCCTGCTCACCTCCCTTCTCTTGGACGTTGAATGAAGAAGTAGCAAGGGCCGTGCCAAGGAACTCTTCGCTTCTCAGGATCCTGCGTTTCTCCTTCCCTGTTCAAGGGTTGTCCGTCCGGAGCCTTGACATCCGGCGTTCTGCGGGTCATGTCAAATCGGCAGTGCTGCCGATTTCCCGGACGAATCCTGCCGGGGGCAACATAGGGGAGCGCACATCGGGCCCCTGGAACAGATGCTCTGAACCCCTCTTCCCGCGGTTATCCGGGTTCGGACGACATTCCTTGACACCCGGGGACCTGGTTCTTATCCTGACCCCTCTATAAGGCATTCACGCGCAGTTCCATCCAAGCCGGTTCAAGTCCATTATTTGGGAACATGCATGTCAACATCTGAAACACATGCAACGAGGGCAGGCACATCCGTAACGTTGATAGGGGTCGTGGCGAATACCGTGCTGATCGCCTTCAAGCTGGCCGGCGGGATTCTGGGACAGAGCCAGGCCCTAATCGCGGATGCGGCCCATTCCGTCTCGGACCTTTTCAGCGACGCGGTGGTCCTCGTGGGCCTCAAGGCGGGCAGGAAGGAGGCTGACCGGGACCACCCCTTCGGGCATGCCCGGTACGAGACCTTGAGCTCCAGTGTTGTGGGCATCTTTCTGATAGGCGCCGCCCTCTATCTCGGGGTAGAGGCAGGCTCGAGCATTCACCACGGTACCGAATCCCACCCCACCTGGCTGGCCCTGGGCGCGGCCGGCCTGTCCATCATCGTGAAAGAAGCCTTGTATCGATACACGATCCACGTGGGCCGGCGGATCAAGAGTCCGGTGATCATAGCAAATGCGTGGCATCACCGTTCGGACGCCCTGTCTTCCGTGGCCGTGTTCTTCGGTGTTGCCGGTGCCAGAATCAATCCCGCCTGGCATGTACTGGACGCCTACGCGGCCCTGATCGTGTCCCTGCTTATCCTCAAGGTCGGGATCGAGATTGTGTGGCGTTCCATCCAGGAACTGACCGATACGGCGCCGCCACCGGAAGTCCTGGATGAGATCCACCGCTGCATCTCCAGGGTCGACGGGGTGCTCGGCCATCATGATCTGAAGGTCCGCACCTCCGGCGGCCGGTATCAGATGGAGGCCCACATCGTGGTCAACGGCTCACTGACCGTGGTCGAGGGCCACGGGATCGCCAAATCGGTCGAGCTCTGCTTGAAGGATGAGATCGAGGACCTGAATCAGGTGATCATCCACGTCGATCCGGAGAGGAGACGGGAGAAACGGCCCGTAGGAGAGAGCAAAGAGAGCGCTGTAGAAGATGCATAGGGCCTCCTCCGAGGCAACCGAGAACGGGCGCGACGGTGCTCCCTTCTTCCCGCCGCGCCCGTAGCCTCTAAGAGCAGACAACCCGGTCTCATCTAGCATAAGGTCCGGTCTGCCAGGGGGAGACTACGATTTCTTTTCCGTGGGGTAATCGGCCTCGATCCACGCCTTCCATCCGCCGGTCAGCGCGTAGACGTCCTCGAACCCTCCTGCGCGCAACTGCTTTGCCACGTGCCCGCTGGTCCCCTCGTTGTCGCAGGAACAGTAGAAGACAATCGTCTTGTCCTTGGCGTAGTGCTTCGCCCAGGTGCTCAGCTTCTGGGGATCCTCTCTTCTGGCGCCGGTGATCTTGGAGTCGCAATCCTCCCAGGCCTTCGCCATCCTCACGTCGATCACGATCAACTCAGGATCCCCCAGCCTTCCCTTGAGGGCCTCCTTTGACATTTCGAGGGAGGACTGGCCGGAGGCCTTCGGCTCTTCTTTCCCCTTACAGCCTGCGACGAGCAGAAATGCCGAAACCGCAAGGAGGATTCCCAAGGCAAAAAATAGACCAAACCGAGTTGATTTCATATGGTTCTTCTTCATTGTCTCAACCCCTTCGTCTGATTTTACATTTCAATCGGCCTTACTCGGGGTTTGGATGCACGGGAGCTGCAAAACGTCACCGGAGGGACCGGCCGGCCTTCTTCGGGTCTCGGCCAGGCAACCCGCTGATTTCAATGTTCTTTTTCTCAATGGCCCGACTTTTCCGAAACCAATGGAGCAGAATTGTTCTCTAAACCATCTGAAGCCTCTAATAGTATTATATTGAGTTGCCGTCCGGACCGCCCTTCCAAGGAGTGCGTGCCCATGAGCCAACAGGACACCGTCTGTGAGCAGGCCCTCGGAACCGTCGATTGCCTGGAGGTCTTTTTGGAGCGGCTTCGCTCCGACCCCCTCGTGAGCATCATCCAGGACGGCATCGTGGTGATCGACAAGGACAGAAACGTGCGGCTCATGAACCGGTGTGCCCAGGAGTTGTTGAGGATCTCCGAAGCCGAAGCGATCGGGCAGCCCTGCTGTGATATCCTCCGGAGCGACGTATGCGGAGACAAGTGCGACCATTGCCTGCATCAGCCGGGGACCCGGTTCATGGAGAACTTCAACATAGACTTCCGGACCCACACGGGAGAAATCATTGCCTGCTGCATGCACACCGCGGTCATCTACGACCACCAGGACAACCCTGTTGGTTACATAGAGCACTTTCGGGAAATGGGTCAGGTCCGCGAGATGATCGATCAGCAGTCCGAGCTGCTGACCGTCTACTCGAAAGAAAAAGAACGGATTCAAACCCTGATCAACAGCATCGAAGACGGCGTCTTCACGCTGGGAAGCGACGGCCGCCTTCGAAGCCTCAGCCCGCGCCTGGAAGAGCTGATCGGTTCCACGGAAAGGGATCTTCTGGGTCGAAGCTACACGGAGGTCCTTGCGTCGTCCTCCGCCGCCGAGTCTTCGCTCGATCTGTTTCCCGAGGGGCTCCAAAGGATGCCGCACCTTCGAGACGAGCGCTTCGAGATCCTCACCACCGGGGGGGATTCGATCCCCGTCCTGCTCAACACGCTCCCCTTGAAGAGCCCTGACGGAGAGGTGATCGGCCTGATGGGCATCGTCCGGGACCTGCGTGAACTCGAGTGCCTGAAGAGAGAGCTGGAGGACCGATACAGCTTCGCGAACATCATCGGCACGGGTCCCCGGATGCAGGAGATCTTCGACCTGACCGAGAGGCTGTCCGACACGGACACAAGTGTCATGATCCAGGGGGAGAGCGGCACGGGCAAGGAGCTCGTCGCCCGGGCGCTCCACTACCACAGCCCGCGAAAAGACAAGCCCTTCACGAAGATCAACTGCGCCGCCTTGCCGGACCCGCTGTTGGAGAGCGAGCTGTTCGGCTACGAAAAGGGGGCCTTCACCGGGGCCACCCAGCGCAAGCCCGGAAAGTTCAAGCTCGCAGATGGTGGGACCCTTTTCCTGGACGAGGTCGCGGAGACCTCGGCAGCCTTCCAGGCCAAGCTCCTCCGTGTCGTGCAGGACCTAGAGATCGAGCCCCTGGGGGGGACCTCCGTGGAGAAGGTGGATGTTCGGATCCTGGCGGCCACGAACAAGGACCTGAAGGCCGAGGCCGAGGCCGGGCGATTCCGTGAAGATCTCTACTACCGCCTCTGCGTTGTGCCCATTCACCTGCCCCCTCTGCGCGAGCGGAAAGAGGACATCCCCCGGCTGATCGATCATTGCCTGGAAAAGGTCATGAAGAAGTACCCGACAAGAAGCGGCAAGAAGCCGGTCTTCTCTCCTCAGGCAATGGCCGCCGTCATGGACTATGACTGGCCCGGAAACATCCGCGAGTTGGAGAACGCAGTCGAGAGGTCGGTGGTGTGTTCGGCCGGCGAGATGATCGACACCTCGATCCTTCCTCGGGAGGTGAGGGAACCGTCCCTGCAGACGTCTCCTCCTCGGGAACCCGTTCTCCCTTCCCGGGATGAGCCGATGGACTGGGACCAGGCCGCCAGGATCCGGGAGACCCTGAGCCAGTGCGAGGGCAACAAAACCCGGGCAGCCAAGATGCTGGGCATGAGCCGGACGACCCTCTGGCGAAAGCTCAGAGAAATGGAAAGAGCAAGGTTCCACGCCCATTGAGGCGCAGTCCAGCTGTTCGACTGTTTCAGTGTTTCGTGAAACAGTGAAACAGTCGAACGCGCCGCCCGGAACGGGCAGCCCTGACAACAAAAGCATATAATTCATACCTTTATAGTAGATCTTGCCCGAAACCCACTCCAGTGCAGTGTTTCACGCCATCCCTCCCTTCATCTCCCGTCCGCGCGACCTCCAAACCATGCCCGCGAAAATATTTCCTATTAGAAACATATAGATGTGAACCGGCAGTCCGGACTCCCCTGCATTTCTATCTCTGTGGCACGGCCCTTGCTCCTCTGGCACCAAGCTTTCCAGCTATCATCCCCGCAATAAAGAAGACAAAAGGCATTCGAAGCCGCCCATTGCAGGAAAACAGAGGAGGGAAATGCAGTGAACATTCACTCAAGGAACCGACTCGCTTCAATCGTGGTCGCCTCGTTCCTGGGGGTTCTGGCTCTCCCCGTCTTCGGATCAGGCCCGTTCGAGGATGCGATACCCACCACCCTCGCAGCCGAAACGGATCAGGAGACACTCGACCAACTGCGCGAGGAGATCGATGACCTCTGGGGGTATATCGACGAGCTCGAGGAACGGATGATCGAGGAAGAAAAGAAGAGCGCCTGGGACAGGGTGCACTTCTACGGCGATTTCCGGGTCCGGTATGCATACGAGTACTGGAAACTGCCTGCCCAGTCGAACTTCCCGACCTTTACCGAAATGGTGAATCTGGGGAATCCGGCGGATGCGATAGAGACCATCCAGGGAATCATCGGCTTCCTTTTCGATAATCAGCTTCCCCTTCAATCCAGGGACCCCTTCACCCTGGCAAACGACCAGAGCTTTCAGCTTCGTTTTCGCTTGAAGATGAAGGCCGAGGTGACCAAGAACATCCATTTCGCGGGCCGTCTGAAGGTTCTGAGCGAATACGGCTCCGGAGGAATCGTGGACCCGATCTTCAACGGATCGCCGAACACGGTCTTCTACGGCTTCAACGCCGCGAACACTCCCTCCGACACCGTTGTGCGGCTGGAGCGAGCCTACGTGACCTGGCACATCCACAAGACGCCCCTCATACTCACCATCGGCCGCCAGGCAGCCACCGAGGGCCCGCCCCGGCACCAGAGGGAGGACAGGGTCCGCCAGGGCACGCCGCCGGCGATCCTGATCGATGCGGAGGTGGACGGTGTGATGCTCGGCTGGAAGCTGAAGGAGACCTTCCCATCCCTGCCCCCTACCACGGTCCGGGTGTGTTACGGCCTGGGCTACGAGGCGGGCTTCGGAGGCGGGGGCCGTGTGCAGAAATCCACGGTCAACACCGGGATGTTTCGCTTCGTCTCCGTGGAGGGCATGAAGGACATGACCGTCCTGGGCGGGTGCGCCGACACACAGCTGCCCTTCCTGTCCGACAAGACGATCCTGAGCCTCGCATACTTCCGCGGCATGAACATCACCGACATCGCCGCCGGAATTACCGTGAATTTCCCGGACCCGTGGGATTCGAACGCGCAAAGGGTCACGGCCACGGACAACCTTGGAGACATCGACCTGCTCGGGTTTGCCTTGATGTCCCGGAACCTGGGGATCGACTGGTTCACCTCATTCGGATTGAACATGTTTCACCCGAACGGGAGACTCTCCAAGTACGGTTTCGGGTCCCTGGGCAACAACGATCCCCGTTACGCACAGCAACTCGGAAGCGACCCCAGCGAGAACCCATCCGAAGAACACACCGGCTATTGCATCTGGCTCGGCGTAAGCATTCCCATCCAGGCGATCCGGGGCAAGCTGGGTCTGGAATACAACTACGGCTCAAAGTACTGGTTCAGCTTCACCCAGGCCGCGGACGACATCAACAACAAGATCGCGACCCGGGGCTACGTAATCGAGCCCTACTACATCTTGAACGTTCACAAGAACGTGATGGCCAGATTCGGCTACCAGTACTATCGTTATAACTACAGCCTGAGCGGCTGGCAGCTCGGGACGCCCACCCCTGTAGGCGACGGCGGGGTGTACTTCTACCCGACACCCAAAGAAATCCACAACGCGTACGTACAGATCGAGTTCAGGTTCTAGAAAGAAGATCAGAAACCCTTGAGACAGGAGGCAACAAGACATGATGGCTCGAATCGAAAAACGAACCGCGAAGACGGGAAAGGCAATCTCGATCGTATTCTGTGCAACCCTGGCCGCCCTCTTCCTGGCCACCCTTGTCCTCTCCACGGCGGCCTACGCCGAAGAGAAGAAGGGTAGCGACAAGCAGGGAAAGTTCCTGTTCCGCTCGAAATGCAAGGAATGTCACTGGCCGGAGGAGGAGGGGGGCGATGTAACGCCCATGACCTACACGCAGAGCCAGTGGAAGGGCTTCTTCGACAGAAACAAGCACAAGCGGAAGAAGGACGTCTGGACCGAGATGTTTACACCGGCGGAGCTTCTGGACATAAAGACTTACCTGATCAACCACGCCTCGGACAGCGAACAGCCCGAGACCTGCGGTTGATGCGGTCTTCGACAGGAAACCCTCCTGCTAGAGAACGGAGAAAACGCTTTGAAGGGGCACGAAAAAACCCATAAGACAGATGAAAGTCCGGGTGATCTCGGAAGGCTGGGTGTGAGCCGCAGGGGATTCCTCTCCCTTGCCGCGGGAAGCGTTGCCGTTCAGGCCGCCGCGAAGGGCTGGAAGCTCCTGCCCAAGGAGGCCCGTGCCGACCTTGGCATCCGAGAGACGCCCGAAGACCTGAAGGTGGTCCCCACCGTGTGCGGCGTCTGTACGAACAAGTGCGGCGTGCTCGCCCGGGTGGAGAACGGGAAGGTCGTGAAGTTGGACGGCCAGCCGGATCACCCCAAATCCCAGGGAAGGCTCTGCGCGCGCGGCCAGGCCATGCTCGAGGTCACCTATGACCCGAACCGGCTCAAGTACCCGTTGATCCGGTCCGGGCCGAGGGGATCGGGCCAGTGGCGACGGGCCAGCTGGGAGGAGGCCCTCGACTACACGGCGGAGAATCTCCTGAAGCTCAAGGAGAAGTACGGCCCGGAAGGCGTGATGTTCTGCTCCACAGAGGGGTTTCAGGAGCATTTCTTCATGGATCTCTCCGAGGCCTTCGGCTCCCCCAACACGTTCCGGCACCCGACCCAGTGTCTCGTGGCGAACAATGTGGCCTTCTTCCACACTTACGGGACGGTCCCTGTCCCGGATGTCGCGCACAGTTGCCTGATCATCATGGCCGGTGCAAACCGGGCCGAGGCGATCATGACACCGGACACGATCGACCTGTTCCAGAACCTGCATCACCGGAACAAGTTCATCTACA
>Ga0180434_10000286_pt1 | contig 75689 bp, 55 predicted proteins | sample SS_ome_7_FD_132453 | JGI IMG/M metagenome (GOLD analysis project Ga0180434, IMG submission 132453) | Hypersaline lake sediment archaeal communities from the Salton Sea, California, USA - SS_1_D_2 metaG | ecosystem: Environmental > Aquatic > Non-marine Saline and Alkaline > Hypersaline >...
AACTCGTTTGTCTTCCATGACTTACCTTTCAAAAAAACAAATAAAACATCAAGATTTTTTGCCAACATAAGTCATTGTAAAACAGGCACTTACAGAGCGCCAGTAAAAAATTTCACACACGTATCTTAATGCTCAAACTTTCTGTTCTTGCAAATGTAACATTGAATGTTATATTTGTAAGGTTTTTTCTCTGTTGAACAAGATCATTATTTTCTTGAGCTACAAATGCCTATTTCCAGCAATAGGCATTATCAATTACAGTGATATATGATATAAACGCCCAGCCGATCCTCTCGTATCTCACCAATGCAAATATCCATTGCCGGAAGCATGGAAAGTGCAAAACTCTCCGTGACCTTCTCACTCCCTATGATCTTTTGGGCGTACTGACGATTCTTTAGCGTCAAAGGCTTCCACCAAGCAATGCTTTCGCCCGTTCGCTCCAGGTATTTTTCTATGTTAAACTTGATGCCGTGATGCTGCCCGAGTTCGGATGCATCGGGCAGATAATCAGATGCGTCCAGAAGGGCCGGCAGGTCTGCTCTCGATATCTCGAAGTACCCCCAGCCGGTGCCATGTCCCATTCCATAGCTCTTGGAATGATATCTGCAATTTCTGACGGATTCCGGCAGCTTCGTTCCGATGACATGCTCGATCATTTCTTTGTGTGGACTATAAACCACAAAATCTTCCGGCTTAAACTTTAGCTTTCTCCCGGCCTGGACCGCTTCGTTGACCTTTAATACAGCCACCGCTGTTTGATAGCCGACCTCAGCGGGACAATTGAGCTCGGCTTTGCCGCGAATTGCGTCAAAGAAATTTTCCAGGTGCGGCTGATGATACGGCTTGTTCATTTTCACCGGCAGCTTGAGATCGCGCAGCCTCCACCCCGGCGGGGTCTCTTTGACAACGAGCAACTCTGCAAGCCGGTCGGTCGTGATCTCATCTATTCTCTGCTTTATTTCAGGGCAAATTAACCGGCCGTCTTTTACAAATCCGACCCAGTCCATGAGGTCGGAATTCATCAGCTCAGGATCGAACATTTCTCGATAAGCAGCCTGTGATATTACCAATGTCGCCCGATCACCCAGGAATTTTTCAGAGTACCCGTCGTTTCTATTGCTGCTCAGTATCTGGTAGTACGCGCTGACCGGTCCCGATTCGGTTTCATATTCGTAAACAGCCATCACTGTGTCGTACCATTGGTGGGTTTCCTTGTCGAGGTAGCTGGTGCTCCCGTCGGCCATAACGTAGCTGGGATTCGCCTTGAGAAACCAGTTGAATACGTCTATCTGATGTGACCCGCGATCGACTACGGGACCGCCTCCCAATCCCCGATACCAGCGCCAGTTCCGGAATTGCGCCATCGACTCATAGCCGTATCTTTCAAGGGTAGTTTGGTCAAGGGCGGCCCTTTGCGGCCAACCCAGAGGTCCTCTTACGAACCGGTTCCATTGCGCCGATACAGCGGTAATTCGTCCGAGGACTCTACTATCCTTCAGAAGCTTCTCGTAGCAGTGAAGGTACCGAGGATTGCTGCGCCGCTGACAGCCTATCTGCAGCAGGTTGCCGGTTCTCCTGGCAGCCTCCGCCATTTTTCTGGCGCCTTCAATCGTGTTGGACATCGCGGTCTCACAATAGACATGCAGGCCGGCGTTGAGGCAGACCACGGTGTGGGGCGAGTGACAAAAGTCCGGCGTGGCAATTATGACGGCATCGAGGTCCTTTTGCTTGTCCAGCATTTCCCTGTAATCCACATAGGTATTATGTTCGTGGCGATATTTTTTAAGCATACGTGAGGCCCGCTTTTGATTATATGCCTGCCATATATCACAGACGGCCCTGATGCGAATCCCCGGTATCTTCAGGCAGGCGTTCATCAGAACCCGCCCGTGTCCGCCGACACCGAGCAAAGCCACATTTATATCTTCCGGCTTCTTGCCGGCGCTGCTTTGCTCCGAAACCATCGGTGAAAATGCCAGTCCCGCCGTTGCCGCCGCTGCCGAATGCAAAAAATCACGCCTGTCTATTCTTGTTTGTGTTGTCCGGCTATTCATTCTTCGCCCCTTTCCGCCTCGCAAGCGCAGAGTCCCCGTGCGCCCGGTTCAGCATGAACAAGTTCTTAATCTACTCGAATATCGCGTCTATCACCCGTCCTCTGTTTATTTAGACGCTCTCCGCAAGGCTTTTGGTATAAGGAAATTTTTTTTCGGTCAGAGCAGATCGGCAATGTCGTAAACGCGGGTCTCCCATTTTTCGGGGAGAGATTCTATTGTCGCTATCATAATGATGCCGTCCTCGACGATGTAGCCGAGCCGGTCGTAGCCGCCGGAAACGGATGACAGCAGGAGCCCCAGTGCGCGGCCGGGTGAAACCCCCGATATTTCATCCATGTCTATGGGCGTCGTCCGGTCGATATCGGCGTTGTCGTACAAATCCTTCCAGATTACGACTATCGGCAGCGGCGGCTCGACGCAGTACTTTATCTGCTCTATCGCCTCGGCAAAAGACATGTTCGGCGAGAACTCGAAAACGTAATTTGATTTGCCCAGTTCCTTTGAGATGACATCATCGGTCCTGCGCCGGATGCTCGAATTTCGTGCCGGTTGGATTCGCGACCGAATGCCGGCCGTCCGGGAAAATGATTTCCATTCGGCCTCAAGCATTTTCTTTTCCGCCCGGCCGGGATGAATCAGAAACCGGTACTTCAGCGAAAAGCTTTTTCCAGCGGGCAAAGTGTACGGCTTATTGAAAAGCAACGCCGGGCTGAAGTATCCGAACGGCACCTTCGGGTCCATGATAACAAAGCCCGGCGACGGATGCCGCAGGTTGTCCGGATGGTCGAAGACGGCGATGCTGAATTCTTTACTTTCAGCGGCCAAACCGCCGAAACTCATCCAGCGAGCTTTTTTGCCGTGTGCCTGAAGGTCCTTTCGTCCCTCGCTGTCGGCCAGATACCAATCGGTGACGTTTTTCGCAACACGTACCGAAAGCCCCGCGTAACCGCCCCAGCTTTGGCCGCCTTTTTCGCCCGGTATGGGCGTGCGGTCCAGCAGGACGTCGGCGGCGCCGGCGGTGAACCGGCTCATCCAGTCGATACGGTATCCGCCGTTTTCATCCGGCTTACCGAGGCGAATAATACACGATTCAGTCAGCACCGCCGGTTGGCCGGGCGGATGATAACTGAGCTGCATCGCAATCTGTGCCGAATAATCATCACGTGGCTTTACTTCTATGTTATTAATCTCGGTCCGTCCTTGTGACAAGCCGGTATTGCGGTCTTCCTCCCAGTAATTAAGGCCGTTGATGTACTTCCAGGAAAACCACAAGCCGTAGTGCCATGGATGGTCCGGCGGGCGGTGCCAGGTTAATTCCGTCCCGTCGGTCAGGCAGACCGGATGGAAGTATGGCTTGCCCCACTTTTTATCGAAGTTGAACTGCCAGACAACGCGCCCGTTGTTGAGCAGCGCCAGCGAGCTGTCGGTTTGCCGCCAATCGTAGCGGGGCTTTTGCCCGGCGGCATCTTTCGCACAGATCGGCACAGATTGCATGAGCAGCAGGGCCGCCCAGACAAACACAGTCAATCGCTTAGTAGTCACCTGATACCTCCCTTCGCAGAGATTTTCAATTTTATACCCGAAGGCCGGTCAAATCGACCTCGATTTTCTTATTTTCGCTTATCATCCCGTCCCAAGTCAATTTCGTGTTCCTTGCTGCCGCCTCGCGCCCGAGAATCGTCGCCAGCGTGGAGTCGATGCTTGGCTGAACCGTCGGATTGTCATAGATTCCGTTTACAATACTGTGATGAAAAGTGTCCAGGTTCCGCCTGATACCATCGACGTAGAGATTCGTTATTTCCCCGCCCCGGTAGCCTCCTTTATTTCCCCTGACCGCGACCTTGCCGGTGTAGTTTGTCTCCAGGTAGCCATCCTGCCCGAAAGCAAAACAACTGCATTGGAAGCTGTGAGTGTTCCGCATGTGCTCACCACGATGATTCAGAATCAATCCGTCCTCGAATTGGTATGTCACGGAATACACATCAGCCGAATCTCCGTGAGGATCGCGCCGGGCGATATGCGAGCAGCCGACAGCACTGACAGGATGCGATCCGGCGATCCACAACGCGACGTCCACGGCGTGAATGCCGGCACAGACCAACTGCCCGCCGCCCAGTGCGATATCGTTCACCCATATCAGGCTTTGCAGCCTGCTCTCGATATTGCCTGTCCTGGGCGGATCAGGGAAGGACTCATCCGTGTAGAAGGAACTAAGCAGTCCGAGTTCCCCAATGAGCCCGTTATGCGTTCGTTTAATCGCTTCGATAAAAAACGGATCGGTGCGCGTCTGAAAATCCACCAGGAAGACCTGCTTGTTTTTAGAGGCCTTTTTTGCCGCCTGGCGAATCATCAGGCATCCGGGCACATCGCAGGCGACCGGCTTGGCGAGGTACACATGACAGCCGGCGTCGATCGCGGCGGTGACATGCTCGCCGAAGCAGTAGGGCGGCGTCTCGCAAAACACAGCATCGACCTTACCGGCAATGAGTTTCTTATACCCGAAAAGCCCGGAATAGCGGCGGTTTTCTGCAACACTTAGTTTCTCGCCGGCGCTGCGGACGACCTCGGGAAAATAATCGGCCGTCGAAGTCACTTGGAAACCTTCGTGCTCGTCAAGCATTGAGGCAATCTGGCCGCCGCGGCCGCCAAGGCCGATACAGCCGACCTCTATCCGGGAATTGGCGCCGAATCCGCGAACGACCGAAGGACTCACAATCGCAAAGCCCGCCGTTACGGCAGCGGACTGGGCTATGAACCGGCGCCGGCTGAATAAATCTTTTCGCTCGGAGGCCCGCGCTGATTTTCCCGTCATTTTCGCCGATCCTCCAATTGCGCTGATGGACTTACTAATCCATCGGCGAGGGCGGTACCCTGACCATTAAATTCTTGTAATAGACGATGCTCTTGGGATCGTGGCCCTGCAGGGCGAACGTTCCTTCGCCGATCATGCGGCCGGACATGCCCCGCGGCGGCTGCCAGTCTTCCGGCTGCGTCCATGCCGCAGTAGTCTTGCCGTCGATCTGAATCATGACGTGATTGTCTTCGACCCTGATGTAATAGTGGAACCACTCATCGTCCGTGGAAGGGGCATCATCCATCACGTCCTGTACCGCGTAAATGCCGCCGGTCTTCTTGCGGTCGCTGTGGGTCGTGTTCACCTGGCATTCGAAGCCCTTCGACGGCCAGCCGGTTTCCTCATACTCGGTATGGAAATAGATGCCGGAATTGGAGCCGGGCGTAGTCATCACGTCGGCTTTGAATTCGAAGTTCTTGAAGTTGGCATTGTTCACGGGCCCGACATAGAAAAGATGGCTTCGAGGCCCGTGGGCGACGATCATGCCGTCACGCACAGAAAAGGTATCTTTGTTCTCACTCGCTTTCCAGCCGTTGAGCGTACCGTCGAAAAGACTCTGCCATTGGCCCGCCTTAGAGCTCGCATTTCCCGCCGGTGTTGTTTGGCATCCCGCTAAAAGCAAACCCGTCAACAGCAGCATAAAAACTAACTTCCTGGTCATCTGATTTTCTCCTTAAAAACGATTTCTTCGGTCATTCAGATTCTTCACAACGTCCACGGAGTACGCATGGGTCGAGATAGCCTGCGGTTGGCCGCATCGTTGTTTACGAAACGTTCGGTTTTCGGGTCCCATTTAATTTTTTGCTCGAGTCTTATTGCAATGTCACTGATTTGGCAGATTATATCCGCCTGCACGGCCACGTCAATATTACAGATGGCCTTCGCCCGGCTTTTGACGCAGTCCAGAAGGTTCCGGACGTGATTGCCGCTCTCGTAAAGGTGGACGTCGTTCGGTCCGAGCTCCGTTGTCAGCAGCTCCTTCGGATGAGCGTTTAAGCCGGAGCGGTCCACGTGCACCCATCCATCGGTTCCCTCGAAGGCCGTGCCGTGACTGGTCGTTCGCCCGTAGCGCTTCTTCCACTCGTCAGGATAAGGATCGCCCGTGAAGTTCATCGTCACGCCGCTGTCGTATTTGCAGACAATTTTCCAGTTCATCGCCGTATCGCATACTCCTTTGGTCGGCCAGACGCCTTTGCCTTCGATCTCCACCGGACAGGCGACTTTTTCGCCGCCGCCCCAAAGCGCAATGTCCAGCGGATGCACGCCCCAGCCGGCGATAAAACCGAGCGCATAATCGGAAATGAACCACCACAGCTTGTTCGAGCAGCGGTCCTTCGTATAAGGCGTAAAAGGCGCCGGTCCGAGCCACATCTCGTAGTCAAGCCATTCCGGAACCGGAACCGGTTTGGGGTCCCCGCCCTGACTGCTGCCGGGAGACCATACGTTAATTGTGTGCAGTTTTCCGAGCCTGCCGCTCCGTGCCAGTTCGCATGCGAAACGGAAGTTGCGGCTGGACCTCTGCTGCGTGCCGAACTGGAAAACTCTGCCGTGACGATGCACTGCCGTACGCAACGCCTGGTCCTGGGCAAGGCTCAAGCCCATCGGTTTTTCCAGATAAACATCCTTTCCCGATTTGACCGCCGCCAACGCAATAAGTACGTGCCAGTGATCCGGCGTTGCCGCGAGAATCACGTCGATGTCGTCGCGAGCCATCACTTCGCGGAAGTCTTTGTAAGCATCACATCCGGTGCCCTTGTAGTGTTTGTTCACACGGTCCTGACCAGCTTTTAGCACGTGGCTTTTGACGTCGCAGATCGCGACTACCCGTGCATCTTTTTGTCTCAGGAAGTTACCCATTACGCCGCTGCCCTGGGGCCCGACGCCGACGCATCCGACAGTAATTCTTTCACTGGCCGCGACGCCTCCGGCGGCGCCCAGCGCCGAAGATGAAACAATGTACGGAAAACTCATCGCCCCGGCGGCTGTGCCGGCAGCGCGCTTTAAGAACCGACGCCTGTCAATTGCTTTGTTCCTCATGACTCCTGTACCTCCTAATAATTAGCAAAAATAATGCATCTCCAATAATCAGCCTGTTCAACGATAAAACGAAACATACGCTAAAAGTGTAACCGGACGAACAATCGCCGTCAAAACAAAACATATCCGGCGAAAAACACAAAAAGCACAAACTTTTTTGAACGTTCTCGGCGGTTCCGCCTTACTTGTACTTGACAATGCCGGCCGGGCAGCTTAACCTATGTGTTTCACTTATTTTGCAGTTGATTAGGAACCGTACGCTATGTCTGAAAATGTCGTAACGCGTTTTGCACCGTCGCCGACGGGTTATCTGCATGTCGGCGGAGCCAGGACCGCTCTATTCAACTGGCTCTGGGCCCGGCGAACGGGCGGAACGTTTATTCTCAGAATCGAGGATACCGACCAGAAACGAAACACGCCGACCGCCGCACAGCAGGTTATGGACGACCTTAAATGGCTCGGAATCCAGTGGGACGAAGGCCCCCAAATCGGCGGTCCGAATGGGCCTTACCTGCAATCTCAGCGTAAAGATATCTACGATAAATATATAGAAAAACTTCTCAGCGAGAAAAAGGCCTATTATTGTTTCGAGACTACCGAAGAGCTTGACACTCTTCGCAAGCAGGCCGAGGCTCAGAAGAAGAGCTTTTTCTACCGCCGGCCTGAAAATTTCCCCGACGCCGAAGCGGCGGAAAAAGCCCGCGCCGAAGGCCGGCCTGTTACGGTTCGCTTCGCCGTGCCGCAGGAAAAGCCTATCGTAGTGCAGGACGAGGTTCGCTGTGAGATTACATTCGCCGCCGAGGAGATAGGCGATTTTATCATCCGGAAAAGCGACGGTTATCCCACGTACAATTTCGCCTGTGTGGTTGACGACCGCCTGATGAACGTTACACACATCATCCGCGGCCAGGAACACCTCAACAATACGCCGGGCCAGCAGGCTTTATGGCAGGCCCTGTTTCCGGATGCCCCGCTTCCGAAGTACGCCCACATGTCCGTTACAGTCAGCGATACCGGCGGCAAACTTTCCAAGCGAGAACGTCCCAAGGCCCTTCGCAAGGCAATCAAGGCAAGAATGTCTGTGGTACCCGAGCGAGAAGAAGGGGCTGGTGATGCCAAGAGTGAGTTTGAAAGCATCTTCAAACCTATCTCTCGTGATGAATACCTGCAAAGGATAGCTACGAGATGTAATATCACATTTGAAGACCTTGTTGGTTTCCTTGAAGGTAAAACCACGCCGGACATGCCCAACATCGACGCGATGGCAAAGCATCTCGGCGTAGCCCTGCCGGAAATCAATATTGTCGATTTCTTCAAGAGCGGCTATCTGCCCGAAACTATGGTGAATTTCCTCGCCCTGTTGGGCTGGAATCCGGGCGATAATCGCGAAATCATGCAGACTGATGAGCTGATCGGCGCCTTCGACCTTTCTCGCCTTACAAAATCCAACAGCTTGTTCGACCGGCAGAAACTGCTCGCCTTCAACACCGAGCACATCCGGATGGTTTCAAATGAAAAACTCCTTGGGCATCTCAAGAGTTACTTAAAAACTGTCGAATCCCCAATGGCCTCAGCAAGCGATGAACTTCTTTCAACAATCATAAAGCTCTGCGAGGGCGCAAGGACCCTGGCTCAAATCAAGCAAAAGAGCGAATTTCTGTTTGTCGACAATGAAAAAATCAAATACGACGACAAAGCGGTTAAGAAAATCCTGCTCAAAAGTGACGGCCTGGCTGTCCTGAGAATCGTCCGGGAAAAGCTTGCCGCGATGGCCGAGCTAACCGAACAGGGCATTGAGGATATGCTGCGCGGATTGGCAGAGGAAAAACAAGTCGGCCTGGGCAAAGTCGCACAGCCGCTGCGCGTGGCAATTTGCGGAACCACAATCAGCCTGACCATTTTCGATTCGGTCCGGCTGCTGGGCAAAGAAAATACGCTGAAAAGAATAGACAACACACTAAAAAAATTCCAAACACCAACATAGAAAGCACAGATATGTCATTATTGGTAACAGGTTCGATAGGAATTGATACAGTCAAGACTCCCGGCGGCGTTCGCGAGAACTGTCTCGGCGGGGCGGCCGTTTACTTCAGCATGGCAGCCAGTTTTTTCTCGCCGGTCAGGTTCGTAGGAGTGATCGGCTCGGATTGCCCGTTCGATCTTGCCGAAATCTTCGCCGGCAGGAACGTGGACCTTACGGGACTGGAATTAAGGCCTCAGAGCAAAACTTTCCGCTGGACCGGCTCGTATCATGAAGACATGGACACCCGAACCACAGAGAGCACCGAATTAAACGTCCTGGCCGAAGCGCCGCCGAAGGTGCCCGAAGCGTTCAAAGACAGTGAGTTTGTTTTTCTCGCAAATACGGCGCCGGCTCTACAGCAAGAGCTGCTCGGGCAGGTGGCCAAACCGGCCTTCGTCGCCGTCGATACGATGAACTTGTGGATTCAGGAATATACCGATGATTTAACAGCCCTGCTGAGGAAAATCGACTGTTTGATTATCAACGAGGACGAAGTGAGGATGCTGGCGGACAAGCACAATCTGATAAGTGCGTCGCAAAAGATTTTAGAGATGGGTCCCAGCGTTTTGATTGCCAAGAAAGGCGAATCGGGCTCAATAATGTGTAATACCGATGGGGACATATTTATACTTCCGGCCTTTCCGGCCGCCGACTTTAAAGACCCAACCGGCGCCGGCGACAGCTTCGCGGGCGGCTTCATGGGCCATCTTGCACAAACGGGCAGGACGGATTTCGAGACATTGAAGACGGCCGTCGCATACGGCACTGTTGTCGCCTCATTTACGATTGACGATTTCTCACTGGACGGATTGACTTCCACAGACAGAGCTAATATCGACAAGAGACTCCAGGAATTACGAAATATTACACAGTTTTAGCAAGCAGGGCGTGTAATGCGATGCTTTATAGCAATAAATATCGATGAGCAAATCAGAAAAGCCTTAGCCAATCTGCAAAACGAATTGCGAGGCAAAGCTGATATCAAAAAAAGTGACGTCAAATGGGTGAATCCCGAGAATATACATCTGACGCTGAAGTTCCTGGGCGAAATTAAAGATGAGCAGATCGTGGACGTCTGTAATATAACCGGTGACGTCGCGGGCCGGCACGAGGCTTTCGAGCTGGACGTCGAACCGGTCGGCCATTTCGGCGGCAGAAGCGCCAGAGTTTTATGGGTAGGCACGGGACAGAACTGCGAGAAGCTGTTACAATTACAGCAAGACCTCGACCGGCAACTGGGTATGGCGGGCTGGCCCGGGGAAACCAGAAAATTCTCGGGCCACCTGACATTATGCAGGATAAGAAACACAAGGGCGGGCATCAAATTGGCTCAACTGGCCGGGGAATACAAGGATTTCAAGCTCGGTACTATGCCGGCCGATTCGGTCTCGGTTTACCATAGCCAGTTGACGCCCAAAGGCCCCATTTACAACGTATTAGGAAGTTACAAATTGCAATAAGGTGAAAGCAAAAGAACTATAAGCGGGATGCCGAATAGGAGAAAAGCAAAAATGGCAAAGGCAAAAAAAGTTAAGGCAGTTTCAAAACCGACCAGCAGGGACGACGCCGTGCAGCGCGTGATTGCACAGATCGAAAAGCAGTACGGCCAGGGAGCAATCATGCAAATGGACGAGCAGCAATACGCCAAGATCGAGGGCATCGAGACGGGCTCGTTGTCGCTCGATATAGCACTTGGGGGCAGGGGTATCCCTCGCGGCAGAGTGACCGAGCTGTTCGGGCCGGAGTCGTCCGGCAAGACGACCCTCGCACTTCACGTCATTGCCAGCGCTCAGAGGGCGGGAGGCGTGGCCGCCTTTATCGACGCAGAACACGCTCTGGATACTACATGGGCAAAACGACTCGGCGTTGACGTCAGCGGCCTGCTGGTCAGCCAGCCCGATACCGGCGAGCAGGCCCTTGACATCGCCGAGATGCTGATCAGCTCCAATTCGGTAGACGTTATAGTCGTCGATTCGGTCGCAGCACTAACGCCGAAGGCGGAAATCGAAGGCGAGATGGGCGACAGCCACATGGGACTGCACGCAAGGTTAATGAGTCAGGCGATGCGGAAGCTCACCAGTATTATCAACAAGAGCAAAACCTCGCTCGTTTTCATAAATCAAATCCGCATGAAAATCGGCGTTATGTTCGGCAACCCGGAAACAACGACCGGCGGAAGGGCCCTGAAATTTTACAGCTCGGTACGAATCGACCTAAGACGAATAACTACCATCAAAGATGTTACCGGCGCCATCGGTTCCAGGATCAGGGCAAGGGTGGTCAAGAACAAAATCGCGCCTCCTTTCCGCGATACGGAGTTCGATATAATGTTCGACAGCGGAATCAGCTACGAGGGCGACCTGCTCGATTTGGCCGTCAACTGCCAGGTAGTCGATAAGAGCGGCGCCTGGTTGAACTACGGCACGATCCGGCTTGGCCAGGGCAGAGAAAACGCCAAAAAATACCTGGCTGATAACAAAGACCTGTGCGTAGAGATAAAAGGCAAGGTCCTGGCCGCCAGGGGCCTTGTATGAGCACTAAGCAGGAAACAAAAAATTGTCATTGCGAGCACGAAAAAAGTGAGGGCGTGATAATCTCTGGTTCGCGAAAGATCGAGATTGCTTCGTCGCTTCGCTGCTCACAATGGAAGTTCGTATCATTTTTGAATTTTGTAACGTAATTATAATTAAATTTTCGATTTGAGTATGAAAACTGCAAAGCAAATCAGACATGAGTTCGTCGATTTCTTCGAGGGCAAAGACCACGAAATCGTACCCAGCTCACCTATCGTGCCCATCGGCGACGAGACCCTGCTTTTTGCCAATGCGGGAATGAATCAGTTCAAGGATATCTTCCTCGGACTTGCGCCGGCTCAGCATCGGCGGGTTGCCGACAGTCAAAAATGCCTGCGGGTAAGCGGCAAACACAACGACCTCGAGGAAGTGGGCAAGGACACTTACCACCATACGTTCTTCGAGATGCTGGGCAACTGGTCGTTCGACGACTACTTCAAGGCCGAATCCATCGAGTGGGCATGGGAGCTTCTCACAAAGGTCTGGGGCATCGGCCCGGACCGTTTGTGGGCGACGGTTTTCGCCGGAGACGAGGCCGATGGCCTGCCGAAGGACAAAGAGGCGGCAAATCTGTGGCCGAAAGTGACGCCGATATCGGCCGAGAAAGTCCTGGCTTGCAGTAAGAAAGACAACTTTTGGGAAATGGGCGAGACCGGTCCCTGCGGGCCATGCAGCGAAATACACATCGACCTCGGCCCGGACCGATGCGACATGAAAAACGTGCCTAACCACGTGTGCAGGGTAAACGGCGGCTGCGCCCGATTCATCGAGTTATGGAATCTGGTGTTCATACAATTCAATCGGCAGCCCGGCGGCAAGCTCGTGCCGCTTTCGGCCAAATACGTAGATACCGGCGCGGGCCTGGAAAGAATCGTCGCCGTGATGCAGAACAAGCAGAGCAACTACGACACCGATTTATTCATGCCCATAATCGAGCGCACCGGCCGGATCACCGGCCATAAGTACACATCGAAGCTGGGCAACAAAACAGACAACGCATTCAGGGTTATCGCCGACCACATTCGCGCTCTGGTCTTCGCGATTACCGACGGCGCGACGCCCTCTAACGAAGGCCGAGGATACGTGATTCGACGAATTCTTCGCCGGGCCTCGAGGTTCGGCCGGGAGCTGGGAATGCACGAGCCGTTCTTATACAAGCTCGTACCGGTGGTCGCTGATTTCATGGGAGAAGCTTTCGACGAGATACGCGAAAGGGCCGACCATGTCGCGACGGTGATCGAATCCGAAGAAACCGGCTTCGGCAGAACTCTCGACAGGGGGATCGAAATTTTCGCCGGCGCCGCCGAGAAAGCACAGAAATCGAAAGATAAAGTTATCACAGGCGAAGATGCTTTCCAGCTTTACGACACGTACGGCTTTCCGCTGGACTTGACGCAGCTCATGGCCCAGGAACGCAGTCTAAAAGTCGATACGTCGAAATTTTCCGAGCTCATGGAACAGCAGAGACAGCGAGCCAGGGCGGCTACGGCAAAAGATTCGATTTCCATTACAGATACGGTCAGCGGCCAGGTCCTGCCGGAAACCGAAGACCTGCACAAGTATCACACGGATAGTTGTGAGACTGTAATAGTTGGCTGGATAGATAAAGAAGGCTTCGATGATGCGGAACAAATTCCCTCTGACGACGAGATTGGTCTTATTCTCGATAAAACCTGTTTCTATGCCGAAGCGGGAGGTCAGGTTGGTGACTGTGGGATTATAGAAAGTGACAACGCGCGTTTTGTTGTAGAAGATACGATAAAAATTGCTAATTGTATCGTTCATCGGGGCAAGGTTGTCGAAGGCGCATTGGAAACAGATCAAAATGTAAGAGCAATCGTCAGCAAAGACAGAAACTCCGTCAAGAGGAATCATACCGCCACCCACTTGCTCCAGTGGGCGCTGCAGGAAGTGCTCGGCAAATCGGTGGCCCAGCAGGGAAGTTACGTCGGGCCGGATTATTTGAGATTCGATTTAACCTATCCAAAGGCGCCGAGTTCCGAGCAGCTCAGACAGGTGGAGGATTTGGTCAGGGAGAAAATCGCCGCCGACCTGCCCGTGACATGGACTGTAATGCCCAAAGACCAGGCCCAAAAGCTCGGTGCGATGGCACTGTTCGGCGAGAAATATGGGGACGAAGTTCGGGTCGTTGCTATCGGCGCCGAGGATAAGGATGGCATTAATGAAGCTTTCAGCCGGGAGTTCTGCGGCGGCACGCACGTCGAGAAACTCGGAGACATCGGCGGCTTTAAGATTATCAAAGAAGAGAGCATCTCGGCCGGCGTCCGCAGAATTACCGCACTGACCGGCTCGGCGCTCACAAACCATCTCGAAAAAGCCGGTGATATTGTCGATGAGCTTTCAGCGACACTGAAGGTTCCATCCGAATCGCTTGTCGAGCGGGTGGGCCAGTTACTCAAAGACAATAAAAAGCTCGTTAAAGAACTAAAAGCGGCCGCCCGGCAGTCCGGCTCGGATTCTATGGCCGAGGCGAGAAAGCTCCTTGAAAAGGCTGAAAAAATCGGCGATGCCTCTATTATCATCGGCCAACTGTCGACAACCACCGTCGACCAGGCGCGAGAGGCGGTCGATATGCTAAAGAAGAAGGCAAAATCCGCCGCAATTGTTTTGGGTTTCGATGATGACGATAAGGCAACGCTTCTGGCGGGTGTAACCGACGATCTGGTCGCCAAAGGTCTTAAAGCCGGCGACATTGTCAAAGAAATAGCACCCATCGTTGACGGCGGTGGAGGAGGCCGGCCCCAAATGGCGCAGGCCGGCGGTAAAAATCCGAAAAAAATCGGCGATGCCCTAAACAGAGCGAGTGAAATTATAAAGCAAAAGCTGGGTACTTTGTCATGACGGTTTTTGTAGCTTGTCATTCCCGCGAAAGCGGGAATCCAGATTCGTTGGCATACTGGATTCCGCATCAAGTGCGGAATGACAATCAACCTGATCGAAGCGGATGTTTAGCCGGATTGCAGGTGCTTGCCGGAAAAATATAACCATAGAGAATTTCGACTGAAGAAAATCGTCTCCGACGCGTCCTGTTTAGTAGAACTGCTCTGCGGCACAGCCCGAAAAATCGCCGAAGCTGTAGAACCACTAAATCAATTAAGAGGGAGAAGACTTAATGATTCGATTTTACTGCCAACACTGTGCTCACAAAATCAGTGTCCGGGATAAGGACATCGGCAAGCATGGCAAATGCCAAAAGTGCGGCGCCGCTATAGTTGTGCCTGCCGAATCGACCATTCTTGATTTTCTCTGCGAATACTGTGACCGAACCATAAGCGTACCCAAAAGCCACGCAGGCAAAAAAGCCATCTGCCCGAAATGCAGGAATACGTTTATCGTTCCGACAATTCCAGCCCCGGATTCTGCTCCAACTCAAAGTTATTCCGGAGACATGATAGCCCGCACAACGGATTCCACCCATGGCTTAACTCTTATGGACGTTCCGGAAGAATACAAGCTCAAAGAAGAACCCCCCGGCCAGTCCAAAGTCTCCGAACAAGCTATTGACCGGCAGCAGGAAACCGAAGAAACCGAACCTGAAGGTCATCGCAGTTTGCCCTGGTTCATAGATATATTCCTCTATCCGATAAGCATCCCTGGATTGATGAACCTGGGTATATTTACGGTTATCCCGCTTCTATTATCTCTCTTAATGAGATTGCTGGGCCCTTTCAGTTTGGTCCTCGTTTTTCCGGCTTTTCTGATTAATGTTGCCATCTTTCTTTACATATACTGGTACATTACCGAGTGTGTCCGTGACAGCGCCAAAGGCGGCAGAAGGGCTCCGGAAGCCTTCGCTACGGCGGGCCTGGGTGAAATGTGGTCACAGTCACTACACATAATCGGCTGTTGTCTTATTTTCTTAGGACCTGCATTTTTCTATTCTCTCTATAGTCAAAAAACAGACCTTGCGTTCTGGCTTTTACTGGCCTGCGGCGTATTCTTTTTTCCAATGGGTTTGCTGTCATGTATTATGTTCGACTCTATTCGCGGCCTTAATCCCATCCTGCTGATTCCTTCCATATTCAGCGCTTTTTTTCAATACTTCGGTCTTGTTCTGCTAATAACAGGCATAGTTCTGGGATTCAGAGCTATCCCAACTATACAAACCGACACCACACAACCGGAGACAATAATCATGATTCTCCTGGGAGGACTTTTCTCTTTAACACTGCTTTATATCACCTTTGTGGTAGCACATTTACTGGGTTTGTTCTTCTGGCGATACGAAGAAAGGCTTAACTGGGAAGTTTAATGATGGGTTCTGATTAACGCAAATTGACCGTTTTAAGTAGAATGCTACAGCAAATCGTTGCTTCCGCAGGGATGACAGCTTGAACCGGTCAGTTTGGGTAACTAAATAGTCCGAAGCATGGTAAGAGATACGACACAATGAAGATACTGGAAGAAGAACCTCAGTTGGCGGACGAATGTAAGCTGCCGTGGGTTATCGATGCATTTTTCTATCCGATCAGCGCCTCCGGCATGATAAATCTTGCGGTCTTCGCGATTGTTCCGGAATTAGTCTCTCTCCTGATTTCAGTACTGGCATCGTTCCTGGTGCCCTTTCTTCAATTTGGCACTTCCTATATTACCACCTTGCTGACTGTGCCTTTCTACATAGTCTTTGGCTGCTATGTGGTTTATTACGTTGCCCATTGTGTCGTCGACAGCACAAAAGGTCGCAGACGCGCAACCGATCTGCCAATGGCGAATATATTCAGCATAAGAGATCTCGTTGAGCAGACCATTCTTCTGCTTGGCTGTATTGCCATTTGCTTTTGTCCGGCTGCATTTTATTACATTTTCATAAGGCGAATTGATTCATTTTTTGGGTTTCTGGTTGCCCTCGGCGGCTTCTTTTTCCCAATGTGTTTTCTCAGAGGGGTGATGTTCGATTCCTTTGACGCACTAAATCCGATAGAAATATTCATATCCATATTCAGCACGTTTTTGCCGTACTGTTGCCTTGTACTTTTTTTCATGGTTCTCGGTGCATTAGCCGGAGTGATTCTGATCCACCTGCCGCTCTGGCGTCTTCTCAGGATGTGTATAATATTATATCTTGTCTTCGTGCTGGCACACCGGTCTGGCTGGTTCTATTGGTGGTATAAAGACAAGCTTGGCTGGGGCCTGTGATTTGTGCCGCGGGCATCTTGCCCGCGATTCGAGGGTGAGACGCCCTCGGCACTAACTCAATCCTGCTGGCGGATTCTTACGCTTCTGGCATGCGCGTCGAGACCTTCGATCCCGGCCAGGCGGAGAATGTCGTCGGCGCTGGCGGCAAGCATTTCCTGATCGTACTCGACAAGGCTGATCGACTTGAGAAAGTCATTGCTCGTCAGCGCGCTTGAGAATCTTGCTCCTCCACCGGTAGGTAGTGTGTGACTGGGCCCAGCCCAATAATCACCGACCGCAACAGGGCTGTAATCACCGATAAATATCGCACCTGCATTTTCGATTTTGTCGGCGATTCCTCTGCTTTCGTCTCCACATTGAATCTGCAGATGCTCAACCGCAAATTCACTTGCCTTATCAATAGCATGATCTAAGCTATTAAATACGGCAATTCCGCTGTATTGTTTCAGGCATTCGCTTGTTTCATCTGCCCTACTTAGTTTGCCGACCTGCTTTTTAAGCTCATCCAAAACTTTCTTTCCAAACTCCTCCGAGTCGGAAAACATAACCGCGCTGCCGGGTGCATGCTCTGCCTGGCTTAGCATATCAGCCGCCACCCAGGCAGGATTTGCTTTTTCATTCGCAACTATCAAAACTTCACTCGGCCCAGCAACTGAGTCAACACCAACCTGTCCAAAAACTACTCGCTTTGCCGTTTGCACCCATTGATTACCCGGCCCGACAATCTTATCGACCTTTGGAATATTCTTCGTCCCATCAGCCAATGCTGCTACAGCTTGCACGCCACCAATACGATAGACTTTATCAATTCCTAATTCATGGCAGACTGCCAAAATTACCGGATCGATACTGCCCTTGTATCTTGGAGGCGAAACTACCGCAATTTCTTTTACACCTGCTACCTGTGCAGGTACCGCTGTCATAATTACAGTAGAAGGCAATGGGGCCGATGCTCCCGGGACACAGATGCCGACCCTCTTGATGGGCGTGTATCTGATTCCCCGTGGCAAGTTCTCCCGATCGATCAGGATGTCTCTCTGATATGAGCGCACGTTTTCAATCGCCTGGCGCAGGGATGCCAAAATGTCCTGGTTGATTTCCCGGTTGGCTTTCTCCAATTCATCTCTGCTAATCCGGAACTGCCTAGATGTAAGTTCTACTCCGTCGAATTCCTTTGTATATTCGGCGACAGCCTTGTCACCATTTTTCCACACTTCTTCAATAATTTCGGCTACCTTCCGGCCCTCTTCACTTCTAGGATTAAACGTTGTGGCTTGACATATTACTGAACGGAGTTCTACTAATCTATCTTCGAATTCTGGCTGTTTATGTGAGATCAGAATTTGGTCGAGTTCGTGGGGCATTCGTTTGTCCTTTATCTTCCGAAGTTTCCGTGGCTGTAGGCTCTTATCGCCTTTTCCAGCAACAGATAGTTATCGCCTTTATATTTAGTCATAATTCCCGCTATTTTAAATCGCACAGGCTCCGGCTCGGCGGCCTGCTTTTGCTCGGCAATCTCGAGCGCCGCGCACGGCAGCAGATGCAAAGACAGCTTCTGAACATTCCGGCCGAGGGCGTCCGGCACGAATACAAGCCCGCCGTCATCCCGCTCGACCAGAAACGCGGTCCGGTCCAAGAAAACCGAATCGGCGCTTTGAGTATAACGTTGCGCATCCGGTGCCTCGTCTGGGCTCGGCATGAAAGGGCGCGTTTCCTTCTTCACCCTGAGCGGAGTCGAAGTGTTTTGACGCCTTGCCCTAATCTTTTCCATAACCTCCGGCGGCATAGCCAATACATCGTTCGGCTCATCAAGGGCCAGTTTCTGTTCACGCTCCTGCTGTGACTGCTGCAACGTTTTCGGCTCAGGCTTCTCGGCCTTCATCAGGGGCAGAAAGTAGTTCGGAAAAATAAAGTTCCTGCCCCTGTATCTCGTTACCCTGCCGTTCCAGAGCCGGTAATTTGCCTCGGGCCGCTTTTTTGCTACGGCAATCATTTTTTCCAGCACCGACGACGGCAGCAGCTCCAATCTTGTCCCGGCCTTGACGACAACTCTGTAATCGTTCACGTCCGAAATTAATTCGAAAAAATATACATCGTTACTGTCGGGACCGACCAATCTTCCATCGACACCCATCATGACAAAGCCGTCCCGCAGCAGAGGCGTTTCGCTGATCATCTCGGCTTCGAATACCGACGACGCCGGAGCAACTCCCACAAAAAATACTAAAATTAAAAATACTAATGTCCTTCTCATATCGATAATTCAGATTTCCAAGCTTTTAATAATCATTTCAACGGCCCGCTTCGGCCCATCCGCCAGCTTCACGTATCTGCTGCTGTCGACATCTTCGGTCGCGATAAGCTCGACCAGCCGCTTCCAGTATCCGCCCAAGAGTATAATCGTTTTATCAACCTCAAGAAAGCCCTTATTTTTCAATTCCCAGACTTTTGCCAGTTCCAGCAGCGTTCCCGTTCCGCCCGGCAGGACGATATAGGCCTGTCCTAATTCCACGAGCTTTTCGAGACGTTCATCCAGCGAGCCGGTAACAATTTCTCTGGTCACATATTCGTTCGCCCTGCCGGACTTGAAAGCCGAGCACGTAACGCCGATGATATCGCCGCCCGCCTCGGCGGCCCCTTTCGCCGCCGCCAGCATCGTCCCGCCGTAACCGCCGTTGGCGATAGTAAAACCGGCCTGAGCCAAAAGCCTGCCGGTTTCGTACGCCAGTGTAAAGATCGCTCCACCCGGCCTGGCTCTGGCGGTTCCGAAAATCGTTATTATCTTTTTGGACATTATTTGGCTTCTTATCTTTCAGGCACAAAGTGGCAAAGGCACATAGGCACAAAGGCACAAAGTTAATCAGTACCCTTTGTGCTTATTTTTCTTATCATGCTACTCATCATCCGCTCGACTTCTCTGCTTGACTCGTAGAATTTTCTGAAGCCGTTCGCTTCAAGATATTTCAGACTAAGCGAAATCTCTAGTTGTGTTTGCAACTCATATAAAGAACCCATAGCAATGCGCAGAAAGCGGACATAGTCACTGCTTGAGTTTCTTCCGTAACCTTCTGAAATATTGCTCGGTATTGACACCGCACAGCGCCTCATTTGATTGATCAAGCCATATGTTTCATCTTTGGGGAATGTCTTAGTTATTTTGTATATTTCCGTAACCAGGTCCATAGATTTTTGCCAGATGATCAGGTCCCTATACGTTTTTATTTTTGTCATTTTATGCTTTTCTCAGATTCCCTGATTATTTGTTGAGTTTCTTCTTGGCTTCGTAAACCCAGGAAACTTCAGAATTCGGCCCGCATTCTAAATCATCATAGTTCAATTTGTTCTGAATTAACTTAATTACAACTTTCCCGATTACTATTCCTGCACCTACAAGAAATCCCAAAGCTGGATGTCCTGCTAAGTTGATTGTCCCAGTAGCCGCTGTGACTCCAGTAATCAATTTTCCATCTATAGTTTCTTCAACAATTCCTGCGATTGTTCTAATTCCATGCTTCCTTAAGGCACTCCCATAGTCATCGAGCTTTATTGCAATTTCTTCCTCAATAAAACGCGGCGTTCTTCCTGTCATTTCTTTATCAAGCCAATGAAACAAACGTTTATACTTCTTTTGATTCTCTTTGTCGGATCGAAATTCTATCACGTGATCCCACGTTAATTGTTTTTCATCAACTATATCAAGATCAGTCAAGGAAACGATAACAAATTCACGATCCCCTTCCTTATACATTTTATTTCTTTGTTTAATGAAGTTGTAAATTGGAATTAAAGGAACACCATGTTTGCTGGAAAAACTTATTGAAATTTTTCGAAACGCCGAGGCAAGCCCTAAATCTGTACCAGCACGTAACATTTCTAAATTTTTTTCCTCAGGACCCACCATAGCAACAATGGGAGCTCTGCCTGTTTTTATATTGAAATCAGCAGCTAATCCTTTCCCACTTAATTCAGCTTTTGACCCACCCCAACATCTAATCGAAGGAGGTGCAACATCATCCGATGTTCCCCATACTCGCTCATAGCATAACGCTGCGGTTTTAGGTTTGAGTGTAATAGCCGCAGTTTCATTTGCTGAGGACAGCAGGATTTTCGCTTCTTTCGTCATTGTAAAGATTTTCGTACTTTGTAACTTTGTGCCTCTGTGCCTTTGTTACTTGTTAGTTCTCTTTCGCGTATAATTCAGAAGTCCCGCCGAAAGCAGAATTTCCCTGTCCCTGTCGGAAAGTTCCAGCCTGCCGATAAATTCAAGTGAGCCGTCCGCTTTGGCGACCTTAATGGTATCACTGCTCTTTACAGCTTCGAGCAGATTATCAATATGAAGTTCGTCGCCGGGCTCGATTTTGTCGTAGTTGGCCGGTTCGGCAAACTCGATCGGCACGATGCAGAAGTTAATCAGATTCGCCTTGTGAATTCGCTCGATAGTTTTAGCAACCACGGCACGGATGCCCAGATACATCGGGCACAATGCCGCATGCTCTCTCGACGAGCCCTGACCGTAGCTTTCGCCCGCTACGATGATTCCTGCTGTTCCTTCTTTCTTCAATTCGAGCGCACGTTCGGCGAACGTCGGCTTGCCTTTCTCGTTGAAACAATTAAAAACGGCCTTCGCATATTCGGGCACATTCGAGCGCAGTTTCAGGAAGGTGCCCGCCGGCATGATATGGTCGGTGGTGATTTTATCGCCGCACTTGAGCAATACTTTGCCCGCCAATTTGTCCGGCAGCGGCCTTGGCGTCTCCGGCACGACAATGGTCGGGCCGCGCAGGACCTCGGCTTTCGCCGCCGCTTCCCGGCTTAGAGGTACTTCTATCATGTTATCGTTAATGGCAAATTCCGCCGGCATCTCTATTTTCGGGTATTGCAGACCGAACAACTCCGGCAGCTCCCTCGGATCGGTAACCCTGCCTGTCAGGGCCGAGGCGACCGCCGTTTCGGGGCTGACCAGATATGCCTGATCGCCTTTGGTTCCGGTACGCCCGGCGAAGTTGCGATTGAACGTCCGCAGGCTCACCAGGCCGTTGGCCGGCGAGAAACCCTGCCCGATGCACGGCCCGCAGCCCGATTCCAATATCCTCGCGCCCGCCGAAATCATGCCGGATAACGCACCGTTATCGGCAAGCATGTTCAGAACTTCCCTGCTGCCCGGTGCGATGGCAAATTCGACCATCTCGCTGATACGCCGGCCTTTAAGGACGGTCGCCACCATCATCAAATCGGCGAAGCTCGAATTCGTGCAACTGCCGACAACCACCTGCCCCGTTTCGAGACCGGCGATCTCACGGATGGATTTGATATTGTCCGGCGACGATGGACATGCCGCCATTGGCTCAAGTTCGGTAAGATTTATCTCGATGACGCGATCATATTCGGCATCAGAATCGGCGACTAATGGCTGATAGTCTTTCTCCCGCTTTTGGGCGGCCAGGAATTTTTTGGTCTGCTCGTCGCTGGCGAATATGCTGGTCGTTACGCCTAATTCGGCTCCCATATTGGTGATTGTTGCCCGCTGGGGCACGGAGAGTTGTTTTGCACCTTCGCCGAAATACTCGACCACCCAGCCGACGTTGCCTTTTGTCGTCAGGATGCTCAGCAGCTTGAGAATCACATCCTTGGCGGCCACCCAGTCGCTTAATTCGCCGGTGAGCTTGACGCCCAGAACCTTCGGGCATTTCAGGTAGAAAGGCCCGCCGGCCATGGCAACCGCCACATCCAGCCCGCCTGCACCGATAGCCAGCATTCCGATTCCGCCGCCGGTCGGTGTATGCGAATCGCTGCCCAGAAGCGTCGCGCCGGGTTTGCCGAACCTTTCTAAATGCACCTGATGACAGATTCCGTTGCCGGGGCGCGAATGATAGGCGCCCGCCTTGGCGGCGACGGTTTGCAGGTACAGATGGTCGTTATGGTTCTCCGGGCCGAATCCCGCCATATTGTGATCGACGTAGCTTACCGACAAATCGGTTTTCACCGGCCTTAGCCCCATAGATTCGTACAACAAAAACGCCGTCGTTCCCGTGGCATCCTGTGTCAGCGTCTGGTCGATACGAATCCCGATCTGCTCGCCGGCCTTAAGCTCGCCGTCAACCAGATGCCCGTCCAATATCTTATAAACAAGTGTCTGTCCCAATTTCATGCTCCTTAAAAATCCAAAAGCGGTAGTTTAACATAAATACGGCTCCAGGACAAACTTTGACAAACGATAGTCTAACACCATCTCCAACTACCAATCACCTATGAAACGGGCGGCCTCATGCTCCGCAGCACAAGGCCGCCCTTCGAAAAACCAATGCAGGGACTATATCTTCACGTTCGGTCAATCCAATAACAGAGTTCCTTCAATACAACGGATTACCAGTCGCGTACGACAATTCCATCTTTACCCACTAAATACCGCTGCGAATTTCTGACCATCAGGTTGTACACCTTGCCGACGCAAGGCAGTACTCTTTTTACTACATACTTGACAGCAACCGGCCCTTCTAAAGAGGCCAGTTTCGAGCCGCTCGTCAAATCCTGCACGGCAGCCCACCGGCCGGAATCGAGCAGGAAGTAATGTGTGTCGGCAACGCTGATTAGATTTCCGGTTTCCAGCACTATATCGTGGCACTGCCACGACCCCTCGGACTCATCGTGCTCGGTAACACTGTAAATTTCATGTGAGCACACCGGTTCGCTTTGGGAGGCCAACGTACGGAAACTAACCGGTTTATCAACCATTTGCCCGGGTACGACTTTGGAGATCTGAACTAATGCACCATCGACCCAGACGAGGGTGTCAGCGGGAAAACACAGCCGAGGATTCGGCTTTGTAGGTTCCGTACTGCCGCCAGCGCCATCATGTACCAGCAATGAATCCAACCTATCCGCCGGCTCGCTTCCAATTCCAGGCACGCTGCCAATTCTGATATCCCCGCCGTCCCAGAAGGTATAAATATTGTCATCGTTGATACCGCAAAACGGAGTTCTTTCCTGGCCGACGTGTATGTCCAAAAACAATACGTTTTGTGCATCTTCCTGGTGGGCAATTGCATTGCCGACTTTAACGGCCTCTCTGCCGCCGTCAGGATTGAAAAGACTGATGTCCTTGCCAGTCGCACCGGGCGAATCCATCCACGGATTCCTGTCGGCCGCTACCGCCATACCAGGCTCGCTCGACGTAGTCAGAGCGTACAGACCAAACGGCATATGGTAGGAGTAGCTGCAATGTGTTGCCGGTTCGTTGCCGAAATCCCAGAGATCTATAAGGTCCCTGTCGCCGGCGCCGTAGTTGGCCGGTTTGAACTCCGTGACTCCGGAATCGCCCTTACACAAAAAGGACTTCGGCGTTACCTCGGCGTACTTCACCAGAAGGTAGAAACAGGACGAGATGTTTCCCGTGCCGCCGCTGCCGTCCGGCGATAAGTTGTAAGCGCCAAATCGATTCGTTGCCTGCCAATTAGGTATAGTTTTAGCCCACACGCTGTTTCTGCCGCCGGAACGAGGCAATTCATCCTCGTAATCGTTGGCATAGACCAGCATAGCTTTGCCGATACCCGACAGGTTCGTTCCGCAGACCATTCTAAAGGCGATTTGCCTTACCTTGGCCAGCGCGGGCATCAGAATGCCCATGAGCAGTGCTATGATCGCAATTACGACCAGCAGCTCAACTAAGGTAAAACCTTTACGTTTCATTTTACTTCTCCTTCGCTTTTTCGGAGATTCGCCTGCCGAACCGTTTTCGAGCACTCTTTCAAAACTTCTTCGATAAGAATAAGTGCAACTAACTACCTTGACCGAATCATGATAAGTCCCATTTTTAGGTGTCCCTTACGGGACTGCAAATAAGTAACGTATAGCGCTAAACGCCGTCTCTTTGCGAATCTCCATGTTTCTTTTATTCCGCTCAAAAACGGTCGGTTCAAGCAATCTTATTCAACCGGATTCGCCGACAAATTCCGCGCAATCGGGGCGCTGTGCCCTCACGGCTATCGATTCCTTACGAACCCGGGATTATCACCCGGCAGGCAGGTTGAAGATATGAAACAAAAACGAAAATGATAACAACCTAAATTATGATAATGTTTTCAAGCCTGCTTATCTGTTTTGTCTTCCATAAGGGCGCAAATCCGGTGCGCAAAACTATCCTCGACTGATAAGTTTTAAGCCAAACTGAAAAAGAACATTCACTTTGGCAGGCGAGTTCAAGATATGATAAAACAAACAAATATGATAACGACTTAAATTATTATAAATTCAAGCCTGCCTGTATCTATATACGATTGTAGCATAAATAAGTTTTCTCTATTAAGTAAATTTCGTCATATTCAGCGTATTTTCTTGAAATTTTTAAACAACTCGGCTGACGAACTTTCTCAAACCGATCCTTTTAAGTCGAATGTCATAGCAACTCGTTCAGTGATAATAACATAACACAGTCTGTCATTCCCGCACCTGCTTTCTCAAGTTTAAACTTGTTCCGGCGAAAGCGGGGGGGGGGGAATCCTTTAAAACCGTTACGTTCTGGATCCCCGCTTTCACGGGGTACGTGTTTAGGCGGCTTCCGGCATTTGCAACCATCCCCAAGCTGCGCTTGAGGCTGCCACCCGTTTTCCATTGATCCTATCGGGTGGCAGCCTCATCGGAGATTGTCGTTTATCTCCGATGGGGATGGCTTGTCCCCGGCTAAATACGTACTTCGCAGGGATGACAGTGCGAACCGGCCAGTTTGAGTAACTTTAATATCAAACCGTAATCGCATACACAGGTTTTGCTGATTCTGTTTTATAAGCGGCCCGGAGGTCTTCTGTTTTGCCCCGTCATTTTTTTGGCCGAATCGCCAATGTCCCGCCGCATCTCGTCCGCCAGAGCCATGAGCCGCTTTACTACTGCCGGGTGCCGGGCAGAGACATCTTGCTGCTCGCCTATGTCATTTTCCAGATTAAATAACGCCGGGCCGATTTTGCCCTGCTCGTATTTAGCCGGCCGGCCGCCCGTCCCGCCCGGTCGGCCGGCGAGAGTGCGATAGCTATGAGGCAGGTGCAGTTTCCACTTTCCGCTGCGAACCGCTTCCAGCGCAAATCTGCGGTAATAGAAAAACGCTTCGTGCGGCGATTTTGCGCCGCCCGCTCCCGTCATGAGCGGCCAGATGTCTTTGCCGTCGATGCGATGAGCGGGCAGCTTCGCCCCGGTCAGCTTCGCGATGGTCGGCAGAATATCCATCGTCGATGCCGGTTCGCTGCAAACGGCGCCGGCGGGAATTCGAGCCGGCCACCGCATGACGGTAGGCTCCCGGTGGCCGCCGTCGAAGCTCGTGCCTTTTCCCTCACGCAACGGTTTTGCCAGCCCGGCGTGGTCGCCATAGCTCAGCCACGGCCCGTTGTCCGAACAGAATATCACCAACGTCTTTTCGTCGATGTCCAATCGCTTCAGCGTCGAAAGGATCTGCCCGACGGACCAGTCGATTTCCATCATGACGTCACCGTACAAACCGCGTTCGGATTTGCCCTTGAATTTGTCGGATACGAACAAAGGAACGTGCGCCATCGAATGCGGCACGTACAAAAAGAACGGCTGGTCCTTGTTCTTCTCAATGAACCTGACGGCTCGCTCGGTGTACCAGGTAGTAAGCTGAGTCTGGTCGGGGTTGTATTCGAGGATCCTTTCGCCTTCGATAAGCGGCAGGTCGGGGAAGCTCCTATTGGTCGGATGCTTCGGCCACATGTCGTTCGAGTAAGGCAGGCCGAAATAGTCGTCGAATCCGTGCCGTCTCGGCAAAAATTTGGGATGATGGCCAAGGTGCCACTTGCCGTAGCAGGCGGTTGCGTAGCCGAGCGGCTTGAGTGTTTCGGCGATGGTTTGCTCGGCGTCGCTGATGCCGATTGTCGCTTTCGGGCCTATTACATTCGGCAGGCCGACGCGCTGTGGATAGCAGCCGGTCATCAGGGCCGCCCGCGACGGCGTACACGACGATGCGGCGGCGTAAAAATCGGTGAACTTCACGCCCTCGGCCGCCATCCGGTCGAGGTTGGGCGTCTCGTATCCTTTGGCCCCGAAGACACCGATATCGGCATAGCCGACGTCGTCGCAAAAAATGATAACAACATTAGGTTTATCAGTAGCTTTACCCCTCGATGCTCCCTGTAACTGTCCGACGCATCCCGGCACCGCGAGCGCCGCCGCCGTCAGACCTGCGGCTCTTAAAAAATCACGCCTGTTCAAATTGTCATTCATTGTAAAATCTCCTGCTTATCCTTTCTTATTTAACGGCCAGGGCTGGACGCCGCACCTGGCGGCCCAGGACTTATACAGCGCCTTCAACTGCTCGACTTTTTCCGGATACTTTTGTGCCAGGTTAGTCAGCTCCGTGCGGTCGGCCTCGATATCGTAAAGCTCCCATTTGCCCGGATGCTTAGAGACAAGTTTCCACTTGCCCCGGCGAACGGCCCGGTTGCCCTCGTGCTCGAAGTAAATCGCCTCGCGCTGAATCGGCTTGTTATCAAAGGCCGGCATTAGGCTTTTGCCTTCCATTGGTATTATCCTGTTGCCCTTGTATTCGGATGGATATTCCGCGCCCGCGACGTCCACACAAGTCGCCATAATATCGATCAGGTGACCGGGCTGGTGCCGCAGCTCGTTGCGTGCTGTTATGCGTGCCGGCCAGTGCGCTATCAGCGGCGTGCTGATGCCGCCCTCGTGGACCCAGTGCTTGTAGAGTCGGAACGGCGTATTGCTGGAGTTGGCCCAGGGCCGGCCATAGGCGATGTACGTATCTGCAGGGCCGGGCATGACACCCTTGCCGGTCCGCACCGGCCGGCCGTCGCGCGTGACACTCGGCTGCATATCGGGCTGAAGCTCGTTTTTGTCCATGGGTTTCAACGGAATATCTTTTGCCGGGTCCGGCTTGATTGCGCCGCGGCTGCCGTATTCCTCGGCGCAGCCGCCGTTGTCGGCTAAAAAGAAAATCAAAGTATTCTCTAAATGTCCGCTCTTTTTGAGTTGCTCGACGATCCGCCCGACGCCCTGGTCGAGACAATCGACCATCGCGGCATAAACTTCCATGCGGCGCTGGAACCACTGCTTGTCCTCGGCTTGCTCCCACGGCGGCACTTTGGCATCACGCGGTGTCAGCTCCCACTTTTTATCGACAATACCCATCTCGATCATCCGCTTGTGCCGTTCGGCCCGCAGCGCATCCCAGCCGCCGGCGTACCGGCCTTTGTACCGGGCAATATCCTGCGGCAGCGCATGCATCGGCCAGTGCGGTGCGGTATAAGCCACGTACATGAAGAACGGATTGTCCGTCTTGTGCTCGCGAATGAACGTCACTGCGTTGTCGCTGATGGCGTTGGTGTAATAGAAATCATCGCTGCCGGGCGGAATCTGCGTATTGTCGCGCGTCAGCGAGCACGGGTCGTAGAAACTGCCGGCGCCGTGAATAGTTCCGAAGAAGCGGTCGTACCCGCGCTGGCGGGGCCAGTTGTGCTTCGGGCCTTCCGGCCCGCGGTGCCTTGTCACGTGCCACTTGCCGGACATATAGGTGTTGTAGCCGGCCTGCTTGAGCACTTCGGCGATAGTGACACAGCGGTTGTTGAGGTCGCCGCGATAACTTTCGAATCCCCTGTCGTTCATCATGTGCCCGACGCCCGCCTGGTGCTGGTAAAGCCCGGTCATGAGCGACGCCCTGGTCGGACAGCAGCGGGCGGTATTATAGAACTGCGTAAATCGCAGCCCGCCGGCGGCGAGCCCGTTGAGGTTGGGCGTGCGGATCTCACCGCCGTAACAGCCGATGTCCGAATATCCCATATCGTCCGCCATCATCAGAATAATATTCGGCCGTTTGCTTTTTGCTGCCCGCGACCCGGACGCATTCATACATCCGGTAACAGCAAACGCAGCCGCTCCAAGGCCCATTGCTTTTATGAAACCACGACGCGTATAACAGTGTGAACTCATAATTATTTCCTTCCCGTCAAATAAGCTGTAAAGATCTGTGTATCATGTCATTGAATCCAGCACGCCTTCAAGACGTTTCCTGACTTCGGCGACTTCCGGACTATCCTGACCGGGCTTGATAGGATTTTGCTCAAGCGTATCAGCCGGCACATCGTAAAGATCGCCGCCTGCGTAGAGTTTCCAGCGCTTGTCACGGACAAACCGTGTGGCCTCTTTCCTGCCAAGCCACTTGGGATCATAGTGACAGAAAATCCATTCTCTCGGATTTCCCTTTTCGCCGCGGAGCTGGGGCAGGAAACTCCTGCCGTCGACTTTCATATTTCCCGGAACCTCGGCGCCGGCCGCTTCGGCAAAAGTCGGCACAAAATCGCTGAAGTCCACGAGGTCGCCGCATACCTTCCCGGCAGGAATGACGCCGGGCTGGTTTGCGATCATGGGAACATGCGTGCCTCCGTCAGTAGTATTGCCCTTATCACCCTGAATGATACCGTCCTGCATTTTCGATTGAATGCTTTTGTGCGTGCCGTTGTCGCCGGTAAACAAAACCAGTGTATTTTCCCTTAGCCCAAGCTCATCCAGCTTACTTACTATAAGTCCGACGATTTTGTCCATGTAGGCAACCATATCCGCGAAGTATTTCGTGTTGTTCTTGTGTTTCGGTTTGCTCCAGTCTTTGCTGTCCGGCGTGGGGACAAACGGGCTGTGGACAAGCGCCATCGGGAAGTAAACTAAAAACGGCCCGGTTTTGTGCCGCTCGATAAAGTCAAGGGCATAGTCACAGGAAACATCAGGGCCGTACATGCCCTGTAAGTCGTCGCGGCGTTTACCGTTTTGAATCATTAGCGGGTTTTTGTAGCGGAGGCCTCTTTCCTTCACTTGCCAGAGGCAATGCTCGTCGAAACCGGCCTGATCCGGCAGGCTGCCGGTGCCGCGAACCTCGGCGCTTTGATTAACGCTGCCGTACAACTGCCACTTGCCCACAACGCAGGTCGCGTAGCCATAACTTTGAAGCAGATGGCCAAAAGTCTTCTGTTTCGGGTCGAGGACGCCGAAGTTCACATAGTTACGGAAGTTATATTGCCCCGTCATTATCTTTACGCGTGACGGCGTACAGAGAGGCTGGGAATAACAGTGCTCGAAACGCATGCCGGTCCCGGCAAGCTCATCAAGAACAGGCGTTTTATAAGATTTGCCGCCGTAACAACCAAAACACTCGTAGCCGATATCGTCGGCCATTATTAGAATTATGTTCGGCTTCTTCGAGGACACCGGGGTGGCAGCCTCAAAGCCAACGGCTTTGGGGATGGCCGAACCGAGCAAATCCATCCCCAAGCTTCGCTTGAGGCTGCCACCCATCGCCAAAACCAACGTTCCCAAACCCGAGGCTTTGATAAATTGACGTCGATTGATTCTTTTCTTCATCGCAGGTTCTTATCCTTTCTTCTCGATACGTTTTGCCAGTTGGTCTTCGCCCGGCGTCAGGTTGGCAAGATGCAGCGCAACCTCTTTTTGGATATCTTTGATAACTTCCGGATGGTCTTTCGAAATATCGTATTTCTCGGAAGGATCGCGGCCCAGATGATAGAGCAGTGGCGGATCATGCATCTTTTCGTCACCCTTTCCATACGCCGGCTTTGTTATGAAATGGGCTTTATAAAGGCCCTTGCGAGCCGCGTACAACTTTGCACCGCGGTAGTAGAACATCGTCTTGCGGGGGCCGGGCCCGGTTCCGAAAAGGGCCGGCGACAAGTCCAGGCCGTCAACCACGCGGTCGTCCGGCACTTTCGCTCCAGCCAGCGTCAGAATCGTCGTGTACAAATCCATTGTAGCGCCTATATCGTTAACGACGCCGGGCTTAATCCTGCCGGGCCACCACATAATGCAGGGCTCGCGCATGCCGCCTTCGAATGTGCAGCCTTTGCCTTCGCGAAGCAGACCGGCAGAGCCGCCGTGCTCGTTGAAAATCAGCCAGGGCCCGTTGTCCGAGGTGAAGACAACAAAGGTTTTCTCGGCCAGGCCTTCGCGCCGGAGGGTCTGGAGTATCCGTCCGACGCCCCAGTCTATCTCTTCGATGACGTCGCCGTACAGGCCTCGTAAGCTCTTGTTTCTGAAATTCTCCGAGACGAAAAGCGGAACATGAGGAAGACTGTTGGCCAGATAAAGAAAGAAAGGTTTGCTCTTGTTCTCTTTGATGAATTTGACGCTTTCTTCGGCATAGCGTTTTGTTATCGTATTCTGGTCGGCGGGGCGTTCGACGATTTCTTCATTTCGCATCAGGGGCACGTTCCAGTATTCGACTTTCGGTTCGAGAAATGCCTGGCGGCCCTTGCCGCCGACCCTGTCCATATCGTTGCTGTACGGTATGCCGAAATAGGAATCGAATCCGTTATTGGTCGGCAGAAACTGCGGCAGATGTCCGAGGTGCCATTTTCCCACGCAGGCCGTAGTGTAACCTCTGGTTTTGAGACCCTCGGCGATGGTCACTTCGCCATGCGGCAGGCCGGAGGCAGAATCGGGAAATAATACACGCCGCTTATCGCTGCACATCCCGCTGCGAATCGGAAGTCGTCCCGTCATAAGCGCCGCCCGGCTGGGCGTGCAGACAGACGCCCCGACGTAAAAGTTCGTCCATTTCTGACCCTCGGCGGCCATCTGGTCCAAATTGGGCGTTCGAATCGTCGGATGGCCGTAACAGCCCAGGTCGCCGTAGCCCATATCGTCGCAGAATATGATAATGAAGTTCGGCTTTTTAGACGAAGACCTGCCGGAGCCCGGCATGCTTAGTCCGGAACAGCCGCCCAGTATAAGGGCACCTGCTCCCACACCCAAAGCTTTGATGAATTTACGGCGGTTAATGTTTGTTCTCATAGAAGGACTCCTTCACACGTTTTTCTTGAATGCCGAAACGGCCACATTACATTATAATATCGAGCAGTCGGCAATCGTGCAAGTACACAAGGAGTTTATATCGTGAGTCAGGTCAGAATCGTCCCGCTTGATACTACTCGGCATGTCGATACCAAAGCAATCGGGCCGAAAGCCCTGAGTCTCATCCGCCTGGGCCGGCTCGGAATCACAGTTCCCGCCGGATTCTGCATTACTACTCGTGCATTCCGGGAACATCTGGAACAAAACAACTTGCATGACCAAATAAAAACCGCTGTTGATGAACTCGCAAAAGCCATCACCCAACAAAAGCAAGAGCTTCTTTTAACACTCCGGCAGGCCATTTTCGAGACATCTATAGCCGAGACGATCCGGCGAGAAATAGAAGAAAATTATCGCAAGCTTGGGGCAAAATACACCGCCGTTCGCTCGTCCGGCACGGCGGAAGATTTACCGGAACATTCTTTCGCCGGTTTATATGATACCTATCTGGGCATTAACAACGCGGCCGATTGCATCGAAGCCGTCAAAAAATGCTGGGCATCGCTGTGGACGTTAAGAGCCTATGAGTACCGGGAAAAAAACGGCTTCGACCATCTGAAAATCGATATGGCCGTAATCGTCCAGTCGCTTATCGCCGCCGATGCCTCCGGCGTTATCTTCACCACCAATCCGATCACCGGTACTCGAAACAGCCTGGTAATCGAGGCATGCTTCGGCCTGGGAGATGCCCTTGTCTCTAGTAAAGTGGAGCCCGACAGATTCGTAATCGAAAAGAAGAATCTGAAGCTGCTCTCCAAGAAAATCTCTAACAAGAAAATCATGAGTGTTCCGGATAAGAACGGAACTGTTATAGAACGAAAGCCATCGGGTGAAAAGTCGGCCTCGCGGACACTGGACAATAAACAGATACGGCACCTGGCGAAACTTGCAGCAAAAGTCGAAGCCGGATTCGGCGGCCCGCAGGATATAGAATGGGCAATACGCGGGAATGATTTCTTCTTTCTCCAATCCAGGCCCATTACTACTGTTCCTAAAGAAAAATCGTGGCGGGATCGGCAGGTCTGGTCGAATATAGCCGCCCAGGAAGTCCTGCCCGACGTGGTTACACCTGCAACTCTGTCGCTCATTGAAAACCTGGCAGAAACCATGTTCGATCCGTTTTTATGGGCACACTGCATGAACCGCGGTAACCATCCCTATTACGACGTTTTTGCCGGGCGGGTCTATTTCAATGCCAACATCTGGATCGCAGTCATGAGAGCACTGCCGGTCATAAACAAGTACGATTTTACTGACGATATCGGCAGCGAACCGGGGCTTCACGAGATTATCGAAGTAGAAAAGTCCATGACGGATGATGACCTGCCGGAGTTGCATTTCAAAAGGTTCAAATTTTTCCTCAAAATCCCCCTGCTCATACTCGGCTGGCTCGCGTATACCCAGAGAAAAGGTCAATCAATAATCGACCAAACCAAAAAGATGAACGACAAATGGCAAAGTCTCGATCCTTCCGCCCTCTCCATGCAGCAGATTGTCTCAAACTGCAAAGACGTTATGCAGGATTTCCGCGATGTGTGCGGCAAGGCGCTCTATCTGTTCGGCATCGTGGCGGCTTATCCGGCACTCGAAATCCTCTGCTCCAAATGGCTGGTGGACGAACGGCAGTGTGCAAAAAGACTGCTGGCCGGACTCGGTGACATGGAAGATGCCAATTCGGGCCTGGATCTCTGGCGCCTCGCTCTCGCGGCCGATTCGAATCCGCAGCTTCGAGATATAATCCTGTCAAACGATGATTGGAAGTCTATCAGCCGCAGGCTCAACCAGACAGAGCCCGGCAAAGAATTGCTCGCGCGCTGGAACGAATTCATGGACCGGCACGGCTACCACTGCCGCGCTGAAATCGAGCTGTTAAACGCCCGCTGGACCGAGACACCGGATTATATCCTGTCTCTGCTTCGCAGTTACGTCGGCGCTATCGGCAAAACTGATCCGCTGGAAAACAAAAGCAAACTTGAGGACCGACGAAAACAACTTGCTCACAAATGCCGCAAAAGACTGAAAAATCCTGTCAAGCGGATGTTTTTCAACTTCCTGCTTGCCCGCGCTCAACGTGGCTCTGTCTTTCGCGAGAATATTAAGTGCGAGATTGTCAGATTGATAAAGAACCTGCGAATCATGTTGCTTGAGCTCGGTCGAAAACTCCACAAGGAGTCAATCATTAAAAATCCCGAAGACGTTTTCTTCCTGAGACTGGAGGAGCTCGAACCGGTGACGCAGGGCAGGGCCGCTTTCGATGTCAAAGCAACCATCGCCGGCCGGCGCGCTGAATACGACCATTGGCAGACCATCACTCCGCCCGGCACAATTGTCGGCCGATTCGATCCTCAAAAAACCGCTCCGGCTCCGCTCGAAACCGACACCGAAGTGCTCAAAGGTCTTGCCGTAAGCGCCGGCGTGGTCACCGGCAAAGCCCGCGTAATTCTCAGGGCCGATGCGCAGCAGCAGTTACTTCCCGGCGAAATACTCGTGGCGCCTTTTACCGATCCCGGCTGGACGCCCTATTTCGTTCCCGCCGTCGCCGTAGTCATGGATCAGGGCAGCCTGCTTTCGCACGGCAGTATAGTAGCCCGGGAATATGGAATCCCCGCCGTGGTAAACGTTGGAAACGCCACAAAAATCATAAAGACCGGCCAGAGGATACAAGTGGATGGCAACCGCGGCGTGGTCAAAATCGTAGGGTGGGGCTCTGCCCCACTATAAGCAGATCTACTTGAGCAGCCACTGATGAAAGAACGCCCCGATGAGCCAGACGGCAAAACTTGCGCAAAGCACTATCCAGAGTGGAAGCTGTTTGTGAAAACATATAAAAGCCACAAGGAAGAACATAATGCTCGGCACGATTCCCCACAACGCACCCTTGGTATAATCGGTCATCAGGGCAAAATTGCCGGGATTATCAATATACAGCCAGACAAGCACAATAAGCCCGGTCAACGGCATCACGGCGATAAGCCCGGCCAGGGTCGGCACCTTGCGAGCAACCGCCGCACAGATGCTTATCACGCATACACTAATCAAAAGTTTGATTACGAATTTCATATCAATCGACAAGTATCACCCGGGGCCCTTATTTGATAAACCGGATGCTGATGGGATAGCGATAATGCTCGCCGTTGTTGGCCTTGACCGCGGCAATCAGCAGAAAGACAAGGTCGATAATGCCAAGGACACCGGCAACAACCGGTATCAGGACCGCACCAATGCATGTGATAAGACACACCGCGATACCTATAACCATATATAAAGAGATGGAAATCTGGAAGTTTACCGACTCTTTGCCGTGCTCATCTATAAACGGGTGCTCATCCTTCTTTATTTGCCATACAATCAAAGGTGCGATGATTCCCGAAATAACAACAGGTACCACAAATCCGGCGAGTCCCGCAAGATGGCAGAACATCGCCCACATGCGAGGGTCTTTTCCGAGCTCTTCGTTAGTCTCCGCCATAATCCGGCTCCCTTACAATCAGTTATCCCCGAATATAAAATCTTTGCCTCATTTTAGGCAAAGATTCGCTACAGAAGCAAGCACAAAATCCGTCAAGCCGGGCCTGTTGTTTACTCACAACCTTAACGCGACCGGATACCGGCTCCGCTTACGTCGATCGGTTGTATGCCGAGCCTGAGGGCTGGTGAGTCAGAAGTGAATCTAACCCGTCCCTTTTCAAAATCGATAATGCGCGGGTCGGCTGTCAGATTTTCCCGGTCGGCCTCGAATGAATAGATGCCCGCCCGGCTGTAGTCCTTCAGCTTGCGGCACTGAATTGTACCCTCGGCGCTGAACAGCACGTTATTCCGCAGCGCCGCAATCGCATCCGGATTATCCAAAATAATTTCACCTTTGGCGCTGATGACATTATGCTCGAATGTATAGTTCGATGATTTCGGGAACGTAATCCTGGCGTCTTTATCGCTGATAAAAACATTGCCGAGAATCGTATTGCCTTTGGCCATGTGATTGTGTGAGGGCCGAACGATACCAACCGAAAGGTTGCCCTCGACAAGACAGCCCTCAGATCGCTCATCGAGATAGTAGGCCGAGGCTCCGTATCCGCCGGTATCGATAATGTCCCGGATGAAATTGCCCCGCAGCACGAGGTCTTTACCTGCGAAGCAGTAAATGCCGCCGCCATCGTACAGTTCTTTCATGGCATGGTAAATCAGATTGTGCTCGATTCGGTTTCTTTCGCCGCCGCAGTTAATGGCGGTATAGGGACAATCATGGATCTCATTATGGCTGATAATGCAGTCCCTGCCGCCGCCCTGCAGGGCGATGGCGCTGGGATAGGTCAGCCCGACGTTGTGGATGTGGTTGTCGGTCACAACGGCCTCGGTTCCACGGCATCTGATACCGCAGGCGCCGGCGTTACAAATGTGACATCGCTCGATGCGCAGGCCGTCGCCGGAAGCTTTGATTCCCTGCCCGCCGACATTAACAATTTCCAGCCCTTGCAGGCGGCAGTTTTCCGCTAATGTTACGGAAATCGCACCATCGAATTTCCCCGCCCCGAAGCCGCCCGCTTCGAGCGGCGTGGTTGTTACCGATAACGTCAGGCCGCGAATCGTAACATCCCTCGCAGAATTTTCTCGCTCGCCCTGAATCCGGATTATCGATTCGATGGACGGAGCGAAAACCTTGGCCTCGGCCATATCCTCACCGGGTATCGGCCAATAGACCAGCTTTCCGGCGGTGCGGTCAAGATACCACTGTCCGGATTCTGCCATTCCCTCACGAATGTTCCAGATGACGTACTTTTTGACGCCGAAGGCCCCCGGCGGATGGCCCGACGGACTGGCGAATGTCAGGGTCCGTGTCTCAGTGTCCATAGCCTTGAGGCCCACCATTGACTCGTCCCACATGTGATAAATCGTCACTTCCGCGTTGCCGACGTCCAGCCACGGACCAAGGTCCTCGGAGCGATATTTCAACGTCGTCAATTCCTCGCTCGTAGGCTTTCGTTTCCAGCCGCCGCCCGTGGTGCTCATCCAGGGGACATCGAAGCTGCTGAGATGTTCGAAGAAGCCTTCTTCCGGCAGCCGGGCGCGCCGGCAGAAGTGTCCATTCACAACCAGTGCCCGGAAATCCCATTGTCCCGTCTTTACGGCGGGCAGCTCGGCCGAATAGAACTTTTCGCCGTCCATTCTCCAGCCGGTGACTTTCCTTCCGCCGTAGAGACAAACATCCGCTCCCGGCGCCGATTCAATCGTCAAACCGCTATCTCCCGAATCGAGCTCCAGTGGGTTATCGAGGAAGTATTGACCCGCCTGTATCACGACCTTTCGAGGTTGTTTGGTGCCCTGTCTTCGAGCTGCACGGCAGGCGGCGCCAACTGTGGCGAACGGACCATCCGTCCGTTCCGGGTTTGGTTCGGGCAGTCTGCCCGACCAGGAATCGCTGCCATCGACGGCGACAAAAAAAGTTTGGGTTTCAGCATTTGCCGCCCGAGAAGGTACGGACAGAAAGCCAATAACGAGCGGCACTGCTGCGACTAAAAAGATATGCCGTATCTTCATCAATTCTCCGTTTCGGCGGATTCAGGCAGCCAGACGGCCATTTCGTTCTTTCCGCGATGCGCCCAGGCATAGTATGGGATAGCAACCACGTCAATGTCTTCTATGCCTTTGTTGTTGTCCTGCCGGATTTGCCCGCGTCCGGTGATTGTCACAATACCGCCCAGCAGGTCGCCGTGATATTCGTTCCGTAATTTCGCATCCGGCGGCAAAACCAGGTCCGCGACTCCCTGTGGATTGTCCGCTCCCTCTAAGCAGTACACGACAGGGCCGCGCTGAATGGCGGTACGTCCCGCGTTTTCCCTGACATTCTGATGAGACACAACCCGGCGTATCGGCATGGGCAAATTCAATTCGATTACGTCTCCCTTACCCCATGTCCGGCGAATCCGCGCATAGCCCTTGACTATATTCAGAGCGACCGGATTGCCGTTGACTTTGAGCGTAACTTTTTCTGTGTTTCTATCGAGATAGCGATACAAATCGCCGGGCACGGGGCTGTTCTGCGCCCAGCCGGGAATGCGAACACACATAGTGAATTTACCGGAACGTCCCGGATCGACCGAAATTCTCACATCGCCGTCCCAGGGATACCGCGTCTGCTGCTGGAGGCCCACCGTATTTTGACCGATCCTGATTGCAGCGCTGCCGGCGATAAAAAGATTCACATACACGCTGTCATCCCGCTGCGCGTAAGCATAGCCGGGAAGCGACGGCAGAAACCTCACGATATTCGTGGGACAGCAGGCACAGCCGAACCACGGGCTTCGCTGATATTTGCCGTCACTGGCCAGCGGGTTCGGGTAGAAAAACTTATTGCCGCTCAGCGAAATGCCGGAAAGAAATCCGTTGTAGATAACCCGTTCCAGAACGTCGATATACTTCGCATCTCCGTGCAGCAGAGACATCCGATGGTTCCACATCGCGTTGGCGATAGCGGCGCACGTTTCACAATAAGCCGACTTGTTCGGCAGCTCATAATCATCGCCGAAGGATTCGCCGCCGCCCCGGGCGCCGACGCCGCCCGTGATATACAGTTTGGTCGAGACGACGTCCAGCCATATCCGGTCGAGCGCCTCGATGTAGCCGGTCTCGGAAGTCAGGGCGGCAACATCCGCCATACCGGAATACAGATACCCGGCCCGGACGGCGTGGCCGACCGCGGCATCCTGCTCGATAACCGGCTTATGGTCCTGGCAGTATTCGCCGTAAATCTCGCGGTTCTCGGCCCGGCCGCGCTCGTCAATAAAGAACTTCGCAAGAGCCAGGTACTTCTTATTGCCGGTGACGCCGTACAGCTTCACGAGGCCTATCTCGATTTCCTCGTGACCGGGCACATCGTATTTTTTCCCCGGCCCGAAAACCGAATCTATGCAATCGGCCAGCTTGATCGCCACGTCAAGAATCTTCCTTTTCCCGGTGGCCTGGTAGTACGCGACGGCGGCCTCGAAGAAATGGCCGGCACAATATAGCTCATGCATCTTGCGAACGTCGGTCCAGCGTTTTTCCGGCTGTCGCTTGGGCAGCGAATAAAAGGTGTACAGATAGCCGTCTTCCCACTGGGCCGCCGCGATTTTCTCGATGACGCCGTCGACGTATTCTTCAAGCTCCGGATCCGGATGGATTTTCAACGAATAAGCCGCCCCTTCTATGACCTTGTACAGGTCGGAATCGTTGAAGTAGATACCTTCGAACTCACCTTCCATCGTTCCGGCCACTTTTGCGAAGTTGTCGATCCGCCCGGTCTGCTCGCACTTTTCGAAATCATAAGTGACAGTCACCTTCCGGTTGGTTTCCAGCCGCGGCGCCCAGAACTCATCGGCGATAACCACGTCCGTGAACGGAACGGCCGTCAATCTGTTCGACTGCTGCGCCCGGCATCCCGTCAGAAGCGCGAATAAAGCCGTTATTAGGATTGTAAAAACGATACATCTTAATAACCGAGTCTTTTTCATTTTTTTGCTCCTTTTCTGTTCTCACGGCAGAATTTGCCCATCAGCTCCATCGATTTGTTCAACCGCTCCGCCGAGCCGTCCATTTTCGCGTAGGCATCAACCAGTTCGAGCAATTCCGGTGCCGGCTCGACCCGGCCGTAGCGGTGTGCAACATTGACAATCGCAGCATCCAGTCCGCACTCAATCGCCTTCGCCAGATACGCCCTGCAGACGCCAATCCTGCGCCCCGGCAAGTCGCGGACGCTGTTGCTAACGCCAAGCGAGCAATGCACGCCCTTCATACCCGGATCGCTCTTAATTTTCCTGATCGACTCGAAAGCACGGTACGTATAGCCGGGCACATTCGGCTCCATCGGCATGTCTATAGCCAATGGAAATACGGTCGTATCGAAGAAAATCTCCGACGGTTTGAAGCCGTGCCCGCCAACGGCTTTTTCAAAAATCTGTTTTGCCAGGGAATAAAGCTCTTCGACCGAGTGCGAGCCGCCCGGGCCGGTGGGCGCATCCTCACTGACCAAAAGACCGATGAACGCAAAGTCAAAATCCTTTTTTAGCGGCAGCATTTTATCCATCGTATAGACCTTCACCGAGTTGATAAGCGGCTGTTTGACCGCCTTCTCGGTAACGTACCACTGCTTCAGGCCGGCAATCAAAACATCGTTATCGCTGCTGTCGATACAAATCGGCACGCCGTGGCCCCATTTTCGAACGAGCTTGACGTACTCGGTCATCATCTCGACACTGACCTGCGGATTGTCCTCGCCGAAAGCGTCGAGGTTGACCGCTATATAATCGGCCCCGCCGCGGGCCTGAGAATCAATCAAGGCCCTGATATAATTCAACGGTCCGCTCGGCTTCGAATATGCATCGGTTCCGAGCTTCGCCAACTGGCGCATAATCTTGCCGGTCTTCGGAATCGAGGCGTGGATCGACTCACCGATGGTAATCACCGGCGCTTTCATCGTGTGATCTTTGGCAAATAGATAATTCAAAATCGAAGATGTATGTTCCAAGGCCGGATTTCTGGGCTGGTTGATTGTGTTCCTTAGCCGTTCGGCGCCATCCTTTTCAGCGACGGCCGCATTATAAATAAGCTCGCCTATGCAAACTCGCTCGAGGTTGTTGCCGCAGTAGCCGTCAACAGTCGAGTCGCCGCAGGGAGCGTTGTCCATCCCCTTTTCGCAGCCGCCTATCGTACAGAGACCGAAGTTCTCCGGAAGGAAACAGTCGCCGCACTCGGCGCAATCGAAGAGCAGATACTTGAAGGACTTCTCGGATGCGTTGAAAAATTTATAAACAGCCCCTTTGCCTTTTTCCGTCCCCAGAAGCGCCATCGTTTTCTTGAAGGCGTGAAAGCCGACGTGGTCGGGGTCCAGGAAGGCCCAATGGCAAAAGTTGAAGAATCTCTGCCCGAATTTCTTGACGGGCTTCGGGAGCTGTGTCCTGCTGCCGGTCTCGTCGTACAAATAGAATGCATCTTTCGCCGGCCAGCACAAATTATCTTTGAACTGTTCCCATTCGGAGCCGATTTCCGCGGCTCTTTCAAGTATCCGAATGAAAACCTTGAAATCGTGAACGCCGCCGATATCGACGCCGGCGGCGCCGAGAGACTTGTACATTGCTACCTGCTGAGCCGCACGCTCGAGATGGTCGTCAAATTCTTCGGAATATATTTTTGCCAGCAATTCATCGCTTACAAAGCAGCCGGGCAGCTTAATATCGTGCATCAGCCTTGGCGCGGGCGTTATCGTGCTCAAGCAGTAAACGTTGCCGATGACAGGCACATCGAGCTTGTTTTCGTCCATGTACCTGAACAGCTCGAGCGATTTCTTCCAGTCCCAGCCGACCTGCGTTATAAGAAATTCCGCACCGGAGGCAATTTTCTTCTCCATCTTGTAATACTGCTGCATCTGTGAGGCGGCAGTATACTTGAAAGGCGAAACAGCCGCACCGGGTAAGAATTGATGGACCTTCTCCAGGCCGTTGGGGCGAGCTTTTATGTAAGACTTGTTGTTCATATTCCTGATTAGATTCAGCAATCCAATCGAGTCCAGCTCAAAGACACCCTTGGCTCCGACAGGCTTATCGCCGGTCATCGCCAGGATACTCGAAACGCCGGCGTCTCGATGCCCGACAAGCAAACTGACGATGCCTTCGGTATTGTGGTCTTTGCAGGTCACATGCGGCAGAACATCGAGGCCGCCCAGCAAGTTTTTCGAGATTAGCCGGCTTAGTACGTCAGCAGGCTGAATATTCGCTACGCCGCCGGGATTTTGCGTCAAGGTGATACCGACAAAATCAAAGCTTTTCGGTATTTTCGAACTACCGGCAGCCTTATAGGCCTTAAGAAAATCTTCAATAGGGCCAAAATTAAATCCCGGCCCACCTGTCAACTCCGCATATACGACAAAATTGGACTTATCTTTAATTTTTTCCTTTAATCTATTATGTTCCATCAATAATTTATTCCTATTAAATATCTGTTATTGTTAAGGTGAGTTCTGTAAAACCCGCCGTAATCACGACTTGAGCAATCAACATAACAAATTTATCGCTTCAATGCTACCCTGTTTATAAAACTTATGCGTAAATATTCGCTGTCCCCCTGTCATTTGCCATACTTCCAGGATTTCTTGAGGTCAATAAATATACTGTTATTAGAAATCCTTATTGTGGATAACCTGTTGATAACTCAAACTTTGTCCCGTAAGCTTCCTTTGAGCAACAAGAATAATATCTGACAATATGTACATTTTTTACAATACTGCCGTTGGGATCTATCCCGAAAAGTCGCCGTTTTTTCTTAACTTACTTCTAACAAAGACTTTATACCCATTCACAAATTTATTCACAAAATTCCCCTCAATTTAACCGGCTGTCGACCAAGATTATGCCCGAATTCCCAGATAATTGCAATGGTCTGGTTAAAATCGTCCTGCCGGTGGATAATTAGTAGAAAAACTCACTGTATGCGCCAGCAAAAGCCCTGCTCCAAACAGACTGTACACCCGTAAAAAATCAGTTTTTCTATCAATTGCTCTTTTTGCTGCAGGAAGGAGGTATCATTATTATTGTGCGTGCAATTAATTTAAGATTGACTTCGGTCGCCACGGCTGAATAAAATCAGCATCAAATCCAGACCCGGCTGACGGTCGGATAAAAGTAAGGCCGGCGGGGCAAAGGTCTCGCTATGAATCCAACCTCAAGAGGTGCGAATAATGAAAGATAGAACGAACCAACCGAAATCCCCGAAGGCGCGACAAACCAACAGAGCAGGACTTCTCTCTATCCATCTGGCCTGCTGGCTGCTCGTGCTCGCCTGCTTCGTTACGCCGCTGACGGCAAAACCGCTGCGTATCTATATCGTCACCGATCTGGAGGGAGCAAGCGGTGTATACAAGTTCGCTCAGACTCGCGAGCCGGGAAATCCGCTCGGCGAGAAAGCGAAGGAGTACCTGATGGGCGATATTGCCGCCGTAGTCAAGGGATTGCGCTCCGCCAATGTGTTCGACATAGTAATCCTCGACGGGCACGGATCGCAGGCCTTTGTCCCGCACCTGATGGCGCCGGGCGCAAAGTACATTACCGGCAAACCGCGTCCCGGGCCGCTCACGGGCCTTGATGATTCCTTCGACGGCCTGATCCAACTTGGAGCCCACGCCATGATGGGCACGCCCGATGGTGTGCTCTGCCACACGCAGTCGTCTCGATCGGAAAACCGCTACTGGTACAACGGCGTTGAGTCCGGTGAGCTGGCTCAATGTGCGGCCATAGCCGGGCACTACGACATCCCGACTATTATGGTCACGGGCGATGAGGCGGCCTGCCGGGAAGCCACGAAATTCTTCGGGCCCGATTGCGTTAAGGTGGCCGTCAAGCGGGGCATCAGCCGCGAAGCGGCCGAGCTCTATCCGTTCGATGATACTCGCCGGGCACTCTACGAGGGTGCAAAACGCGCCGTGGCCGCCATCCCGAAATGCAAGCCCTACAAACTCTCGCTTCCTATAAAGGCGAAGAAGGAGTACCTGGTCTTCGACAGTTCTTCTGAATCTGGACGCCGGATCACCAAAGAGGGCACCATCGAAGATGTCCTCAAGCTGATGAGTTTCTGAGGCGGTAATAATGACTAAGGGTGACATAATCCCCAAAGGCGGTCAAATACTCATATATCAGACCGAAGGCGGGCAAACGAAAATCGAAGTCCGTCTGGAAGGTGAAACACTTTGGCTGAATCAGGCGGCCCTGGCGAAACTATACCAGACGACTAAGCAGAACGTAAGCCTTCATATAAAAAATATTTACGATGAGGGAGAGCTTAATGAAGATTCAGTTGTCAAGGAATACTTGACAACTGCCGCGGACGGAAAGAAGTACAAAACAAAACACTACAACCTCGATATGATTATTTCAGTAGGATACCGGATAAAATCTCATATCGCCACCAGTTTCAGGCAATGGGCAACGCAAAGGCTAAGTTCAACAGAAAACGAATCGCCTCCCTATACAGGCAGGACAGCGATTTTGACAAAACCGTCAAAATGATTGAGCAACAGAAAAAGAATTTACCACCGGACAGGAATTAGTCAATTTATGGCTTATTAATATTTACTAACCAAAAGCCTGTCCCCGGATTCACAACGCCCCTCAGTCCTTTCCCTCGGGGAATATTTCATGGGGAAGACCCAACTCACTTAAGAAAGCAACTCTATCGTCTTTCAGGAAGCTCAAGAGTTCACTGGCCTCACTATCTCGATCCTCATCTTGTGAGTTCAGCCATATACTCCAATCGCCAGTAACAGCATAACCTTGCTCTTTTCTCTCGTCATACAGTTCAGGCAGTCTCTTTGGGTGAGCATTGAGGAACGCTATTAATTTTTCCAGTGTCGAGATATCAAGAACTATTGGGCGGCGCGTCATCTGTTTGCTTGGATATGTTGCTTCGGTCAGCTTTCTATCAGCTCGTTTGAGGAAAAATTCATCAAAATACCAATCCTTGTTTGCTGAAGGTATTTCTCCAAAAGTCACCACAATCCCAACTGTCGATTTCATCTTATCTACATCGAATTGGTCGAACACCCCATTTTCCAAGTCTTTAGCGCTCGCATAGAGCTGGGTAAGAGCTTTGGCGACTTTACCTGTCGAGTTATTAGTCCTTATTGCATCGTCGGATAACTGCCTTGCGGTAAAGGAACATGCCTTGCATTCAACTAAAACTATTGTATCTCGCATTTCTACCAGAAAGTCGCAACTCTTGCCCCTGGAAGCTCTTTCAAGCAACTTGTTTGAGATAATCCTCTGCGAGTTCCGCACTGCATTGAGGACGTTTTTCACATACTCCTCAAAGCTATCACCAAACTCGTGTTGGAACGCGTGCAAATCCTTCGATAGCCGATATAGGCCCTCCCCGGAGTGCCGAAATAGCAGGTGCGTATGCGGGACTACCATCGTCCCATTTGTAAACCTGATAATCGGTGTTTCGAGGAAAGCTGAACGTATGAGTGAATGAAATTCATAGGGAACGACTTTCCTCATTTGCAGAAAGTGATTTCCTATCTCAGATGGAGTACGCGCTGAGTACTCCAAGAAAGCAGTGAATGCATTGTGGCCGATACCTACGCTAGCATCAGGGACATTCTTTATATGGAAAGGATTTCCAGATTCGCGAGTAGCAACTGCCCAGCAGAGAAAACTTAATTTAATCCAGTGATCCATTGTAAGTTTGTATTTGGTAAGGAATTCCAGATTTGATTTCTGCATAGAATGAGAACGGACGAAAAGATGCCATACTCGTATAATGTATGCCCAAGATGCTCTTTTCTGCAGTTCGATCTGCTCGCGCCATATCATTAGAAAGAATCTGTCAAGATTCTCGGAGATTGTGGAGAGTTGTAAAGGATCTGCGCAATCACTATAAGTGTTCATTATCTTGGCAACTGCATTCCAATCCACTGGATCGTTGTACCCTTCTTTCCAATAGGCACAGTTTGCCTCAATCGAGTGCATTAATCTATGAGGGGGAATCTGTACGAACTTCCGAGGATCCGACCATGACGCCGCAAGTCGTTTTGACATACAAGTTATATAATCGAGAGGGCGATGTCGCTTGAGTCTCCTTTCCAAAGCATCGTAGAGTTCAAGCATGGCAAGCTTGGAAGTTTTGGTTAGCTTTCCCTCTTTCATCATCTTTACTCGGATTTTATTGAATACGTTTACTGATTTCCGGGAGAATTAAAGGCCCCCGGTACATTTTCTTGACAAAACCTATCTGTCGCCCGAAAAACTCGCTTCTTTACGCCTATCTTCTATTGCTCATTCAGCGTTGCTGTTCCATATTTTACCCATTTACCAGACCGGAGCAAATACATTCGGCAAAAACGAGTCTGGTAGAAAATATTACACGACCGGCCCTGTGGAATCCGAGCGGAGTAAGTGGGCAGTCACGGAGATTTTTTCAGAATTTGCTTGATTTTCGGGGTTTAATTTAGTATAATACATAACTAATTGAATATTGACTAATGACTATTGATTAATGATAAAGGAGGCTGGATGGAGAAGACGTGGATCAGGAAATCAGGGTATCAGGTAACAGGCTATCAGAGAATCAGGAATGATTTGAGAGTACTCTTAAAGATCCGTGTTGATCGGTGTAAATCTGTGTCTTAGAGAAACCTATTTGAAAAAACAAAGCCAATGTTAAAGTAGGTAATTTAGCGTTAATTCAATAATGGTAAGGATTTATTAAGATTTTGGTGATTTTACGAGGTTTTTGGCGGCGAAAAACAAACCCAATTTATCCCTTAGGGAACAAAGCCAATTACTGTTAGCCCCCAGCACTGCTGGGGGTTGAAGACGAAGTTGAAAAAACAAAGCCAATTTTTGCCGGGCCGAATTGGCGTAAAGTCTTATTTGAAAGGAGATTATGAAAATACATACCATTCTGGAAGCCGAGAAAACAAAGCCAATCAAAGCCAATTTCGAGGCCATTCGGGATTGGTCAGGGTTGCTGACTTAGTATTCGATGGCTACCAGAGTTCGCGGCGAGATTTTTGTGAATGTCAGCTTTGACCCGCTTTGGGAAAAGTCAACATCCCCATCGTCCGGCAGGACTAATGTCTTGCTTGCTTTTACAGGGCCGGGGAATTCGAGGATTGCTTCTATCGACTCATCGTTGAAATTTTCAATTATCAGGCAATTATCGCCGATCAGGTATAGGGCGACTTTGTTCGGAGCGTCGAATTTCATGCCTAACGGCGTCAGCATTTTGTCTCTTATGGGCTTGAGTTGCTGCCGGGTCATATCAAGCAGGCTGCGCGGATTTCCATTAACCTTTAAGATGGTCACGTTCTCGTCGTCGAGATTTATGCCGGCCAGGCGTTTTGTTAATCCGTCCGTTACCAGGATGGGCTTGCCGGTGGCCAGCATACTTTTGAGCTTGCCGGCGAAGTCCGGGTCTTTGAAGGCGTGGACGGCGAAAAATGCCGCTTTGGCATTAGTGTTAATTTCCGACGTGGGTACAAGCGGCAAGCCGAGCATTCCGACGAAATCGAAGACGTACTGCTCATCGAGAGCATCGCTGTTCGGCGGCTTGGGTGCTGCAATTCCTTTGATAGGTTTTCCCCGCACAAGGCGGGCCAGTTCGAATAAGCCGGGGATCTCGGCGCGCAGCTTCTCAATGTTGGCCGGGCCGGTATCCCTCAGCAGCGCGCCGTAGCAAAACAGCAGCATCTCTCTGGCATCGGCAAGAACGGTCTGCCGCGCCTGTTCGAGATAGGTATTCTCCGTGGTGCCGAACGGGTCGAACCAGCCGCCGCCGGTTTTGGCGCCGCCGATTTCGCCGAGCCAGCGCATGATGTAATATGCTTCGTACTGGACTTTTCCGCCCCAGCGCTGATTGTCGAAATCGCGGGTCTCGGTGCCGACCCAGATTTTGTCGTAGTCGGCGGTCTGGCGCAAAACCTCGTAGCCGCGATTGTGAAAATTATCATACCACTGCGGGTACTTGATGATTATCTTCACATCCGGATTAACTTTTCTCGCCGGGGCTAAAATCCTGTCCCGGCTGACCCGGACCATCAGCTCGCAGCGGTAATCGGCCCAGGACTTTTCTCCGCGAGCCTGCTTACATTCGTCACATTCGCAGTCGGTGAAAAGAAAATCGTCGATCATAATCTCATCGAACAGCGAGGCGTTGTACTCGAATATTTCCTGGAGCTTGTCCCGGGTTTCCTTATTCGTGTAGCAGGAGATCAGGTCCCAGCCGGTTGATTTCTTGCCGACAATGGTTGTTGTCACGCAGCCGGAGACCTCGAAGCCTTCCGCTTCGAATTTCGCTTTGGCGTTCTCGAGCACTTTTCGTTCGGCGGTATAGTTGCTCCTGAAAGTCTCGATAAAAACGTGCGTGACGCCGGTCTTTTTGCACCAGTCGATCGCATCGCTTATGCCTTTTTCGCCGGCTAAATGGTCGCGCACATTCTGTGCCGTGAAAAGCGTGGAAATCTTCAGGAGCCCCTTGTTCTGATTCGCCAAATCCCACAGCGGCTGAGCTTCGGACTGTACGGCGAGCAATGCAATAAAAAAAGTCGCCGCCAGAGTACAATTCGAATGTTTGAATTTCATCATTGTTTCTCTCCTGTGATTGTTGTGCGCATTATTTCGACCTTGCTGACGGCCAGCTCCAAGTCGCCGCCGAGGATTACAATTCGCAAATCCGCGTCGTTGCAGCGATTCATAAAGCGGCACTGCTCCAGCGTGAATTCAGCCGTCTTCCATGTCCCCGTGTTCCGGATGGTGACATCACCGACTTTGCGAAACGCGCCTTCGAACAGGCCCTTCGCCGGGTTGGAGCTGTCGTATTCGAGATAGAAAGTCGAGCACCCCGCGTCACGATAGGTGACAGTGACGGCAACGGTTTGATCGAACAGCCCGTAGGCGAACGCGCCGTCCGCATCAAAGTAAAGATAACGACTGTTATCCGAATGAGGGTTCGCCGCCGATACGACCGCATCGCCGTCTGGTGACGCGATTTTCTTCCAGGCGCCGTCTCCGCCGCTGGGGCGAATATTCAGGCCTTCCGCCCGGCCCGGCGACCATTTGACACTGTCCGCATCGGCATAGCCCGAGGCGATTTTCAGAACCGTTTTGGCCCGCCACATGTCGGCGAAAAGTCGCGTCAGCACAATATAGCTTCGGCCGTACTCGCGCGAGTGGGCGATATCGGTGCCTTCGTGCCATTCGTTCCAGGTCTCCACGTGCACGATCCAAGGGCGGCTTTCGGCGCGAAGGGCCAAAAGCTGCAGCCAGCGGTCGATATACGTTTGCCCGTCCCGGCGCTCGACAATCAACGGCTGCCTGCCCGGCACGGCACTGTGGTCGTATCCGGGACCGAGAGCGGCGGTATGCCTGTAAATCAGCGGCCCGCCGACCGCGCCGCCCCAGGAATATATCGCATCGGTCCGGCCCTTCCAGCCAGCCGATTTGACAAGGAACGGCTCGATGCCGAAATCGGCCTTGAATCTGCGCTTGACGTAGTCGAACTGCGCCGGGTCCTGCGCTTTTGCAAAGGCCGAGGCGTAGAAGAAGATAATCGGCCTGCCGTCTATGCGGGCCCACTTGGCCGGCGGGATTAGACTGAAAAAGTCACGAATGGCCGTGTAGAACCACTGCTTGCCGAAGTCGGTCATTAAATCGACGTGGTAGCTCGAGCCGTCTTTGTTGAAGCTGTTCCACTTGAGAATCGAAGTGTCGTAGAAAAGGCCGACGGCCGGCGGCTTCTGACCTTCGGCCTGCAGCCGGCTGTGGGCCTCGACCAAAGGCGGCAGCCCGGCAAAACTCCAGCCATCGTATTTTCCCGGTACGCCCCAATACACGGGCATGAGAAAATCGATCCCGGCGTCCATAATATCAACGAGCTGCCGCTTATGCCAGCCGGCCCGCTTAAAGCTGATTGTCTTCATATCGGCCGGATGGGTCGTCAGGGCGTCCGTCCCGTCACCGTCGATGATGTGACTTTTGGTATCGATATCGTACCAGTAGAAATAGGTCGTCCCGACAATCGGCTGACCTCGATTGAACGAATCGGAGCCTTCATGATCTACCTGTCGCAGCGGGAAAAAATCGCCGGGCGGCTTTTCCGGCAGCGCATCATCCGCGGCTATCGAGCAGCACAGACACAAGAATATGAACATTTGAAGATTAACTTTGCTCGTCGCCAAAACTAATCCTTTCCGAAAGCCTCGATTTTATTTTTGAAAGCCCGGCAGGCCGCCGCAGGGTCGCTCGCTTCTGTTACGGCCGAGCAAACCGCAATACTCTCGGCGCCGGCTTCCAGCACGCTTTCAACGTTTTCCGGCGTAATCCCGCCGATGGCGACATGGCCGATACCCATACCGGCCAGCGCCTTCGTCGCACCGGTGACATACTCCAGGCCGACGGCGTCGGCTCCGGGCTTTGTCGCCGTGGCAAAAACGGGTCCCAGGCCGACATAAGTCAGACCTTCTGTGCAGGCGGCGTTGAGCTGCTTTAGCGAGTGCGTGCTCTTGCCTATAATCAAAGGGGCCAGTTGGAGCTTGCGCGCCTGTTCAACCGGCAGGTCATTCTGGCCGAGATGCAGCCCATCGGCCCCAGCCGCCACGGCAATATCAATCCGGTCGTTGATAATGCTGACGATGCCGGCGTCTTTGCAAATCTTGACGAACTCGACGGCAAGAGCGAAAAGCCTGTCGTCCTCGACGTCCTTGGCCCGAAGCTGGATACAACCGGCGCCGCCGGAGGCGCATTTGTGGGCCAGCGAAATGACTTCGGCCGGCAGGATGCTCGTAATAACAATATACAGCCTGACCTTCCTGAATTTTGCAGAAGTATCGCTGAAAAGAACTATATCCTTCTCGAGCGTATAAGCATCGTACCGCAGCTTTTCGATTACCGCGGCGACGGGTTCGTTATCGATACGGATAACTTCGGCGAGCGCTCGCAAAGCCTCGGTCAGACGCTTGCAGCCGGCGATAAAACAATCATTAAGACTGCCGCGAGTAAGCTGCTTTTCTACTGTTTTGCCGACGCCGACGTCACCGAGTGTGTCCCTGCCGGCGATGAGCCGGCCGGCCTCGAGCCTGCCGATAGACGCCGAAAGCTCGTGCCTGAGCTTCTTGGCCCGCTCGGTCAATGAGCTCGAATTCAAAACGAACCTGCAAAACTCTTCTACCACGCGGCAAGCTTCGCGGGCACGATTGAAATTGGCGTCGATAATTCTGTTGGCCGCACGTTCCATAATAAGACCGATTATAAGAGCGAAGCACGGCTTTGGACAGCTAAAATCGCGCAAAAGAATCCCGGCGGCATTTGGCGATAAAGCTCAAGCGATCAGTTTATCTAAGCGCAGAAAAAAGGCTGAAGCTAAAAACTCCAGCCTTTGTGAGACAGCTTATCATTTAGAATATGAACTGCAAACTTATAAAAAATCTACTGTCTCACCAAAACCAAGACATATTTAGAAGAAAAGGACTATAAGTTCATCTCCGATTATATGCGATTTCGCACTATTTGCAAGAATTTTTCCCAAATTTCGCATATTTTTTCAATGTCGAAGCCGGCGTCAAAAATGATCTGTGCCGAAAATGTGGTATAAGTCGTTTTATTTCTTAAATTTAGGATATTTTACGTACAGTTGCGCAAAAGTTACACGCCAAACGTCAATTCGGCTTTTTGGCGATGCCGGCAAGGACAGCGAATCACGCCGTCCGCTTCGTCGACAGATTACCTGATTTTGTAGCTTATCGACATGCCGTCCTTTTTCTCCATCGAGGCACGGATAATGACGGTGTCGTAATCGGGACTGTTTTGTATATAATCCAGAAAATCCTTCATAGCCCTGGCGGAACGAATGACGTTGTCGCCGACAACCACGGCGCCGGGTTTGAGCTTCTCCTCGACCAGCTTGAGATATTTCATGTAATCCTTTTTCACGGCATCGATGAAAATAAAATCGAATTCGCCTTCGAGCGTCGTCAGTGTTTTAAGGGCGTCGCCTTCAATGCAGGTCACGGTGTTCTCCAGGCCGACCTTCTGTAAATTGTCCCGGCAGACTTTGGCGCTCCGCGGGTCGATTTCCAGCGTGTAAAGGTGTCCGCCGGTCCTTTCGAAGCCGATTCCCATATTGACGGCTCCGAAGCCGCTGGCCGATCCGACTTCGATACCGCGTTTGGCCCCCGAGCTTTCAACAAGAATTCGCAGCATCATGGCATCGCCAACCGTGGTGTTCAGCCCGGTTCGCCGGAAGTTGTTGACGAATTCATTGCGAAATTCATCACTCTTTTTGTTTTGCTCGCCGGAATACACCAGAATCCCATTAAAGCCAATCAGAACAACACATACAACCAGAATCAACATTCTACGGCATTTCATAAAAATCTCCTAAATATGGGGCAGTAATAAGAGTTTTGCAAAAGTTCATTAATAACGTTCAACCATCCATCTCAATCAAGGCTGCACATGAAGCTGCGTTCTTAATAATTATTGTGTCACTATCAATCCGAACAAAATATCAAAAATATCATTATATTGCAACTACCTTAATGTGCTGATAAAATTGCTTTATACGTAAAATGTGGTGTTTCGTAAGATAGAAAATTAAATAGATGCTGGGGTATTGCAGTGAAATGCCGGATAACCTTAAAAAGATAAACCGAAATCTGTCGGAAATCTCAACGTGGTTGAAATTCGAGAAGATTCCCTGGGTAATTGCAGGCCCCTGCAGTGCCGAGTCCGAACAGCAGGTTCTTTCAACAGCAAGAGGGCTGGCGAAGTGTCCGCACGTAAAGGTCTTTCGTGCCGGAGTATGGAAACCCCGTACACGGCCGAACAGCTTCGAAGGTGTCGGCAGGGTCGGCCTTCAATGGCTAAGGGCGGTTAAGGCCGAGACTTCTCTGCTGACGACAACCGAGGTGGCCAACGCACGCCACATTGAGCTTTGTCTCGACAATGACGTTGACATCCTTTGGATCGGAGCGAGAACGACGGTAAATCCGTTCATGGTGCAGGAGATAGCTAACGCCCTTAAAGGAATCGATGTGCCGGTTCTTGTGAAGAATCCCATCAATGCGGAGCTTGGCCTGTGGCTGGGGGCGATAGAAAGGCTGTATCAGGCCGGCATAAACAAACTCGCCGCCATCCACCGGGGTTTCTCGACTTTCGTTGAGATGGAATACCGCAACAGTCCGAACTGGCGGATTCCTATCGAGCTGAAAAGGCTTCTGCCGAACCTGCCTATTATTTGCGACCCGAGTCACATAGGCGGCAGCCGGAATTTCATCGAACCCATCTCCCAGACGGCGCTGGACTTGGGAATCGAGGGTTTAATGATAGAGACTCATATCGATCCGGACCGCGCGTTGAGCGATTCGAGGCAGCAGATTACGCCCAAAGTCCTGATCGAGCTGCTCGACAGGCTCAGGGCACGAAACACCGCGATAACCGACCAGCAGGTAAAGGCGCGGATAGCCCGTCTGCGCACCGAAATCAGCCACGTGGATTCGCAAATCATACAGGACCTGGCCGAGCGGTTCAGGTGGGTCAAGGAGATAGGCAAGCTAAAGCAACAGCACAGTATTTCCGTGCTTCAGATTAACCGGTGGGAGAACCTTCTGAAGGACCACATAGCCAAAGCCGAGCAGCTCGACCTGGACGGTGAATTCATCAAAGCCGTGTTTGAGCTAATCCACGCCCAGGCTGTAAAGAGGCAGTTGTATGATTAACAAGAGTTTTGCAAAAGTTCAGTGATTAACCGAAGTCCGCGTCCGGCACCTCCCGGACGGATGGGCTTACCTGGAAGTAGTCTTCCCGCTGAAAGCCGAACGCCCCGGCGATGATATTGCTCGGGAAGGTTTCGCACTTGTTGCGATAGTCACGCACATTCCCGTTGAAGAAACGGCGGGCGGCCTGGATGCGGTCCTCGGTATTGACCAGCTCCTTTTGCAGCTCCAGGAAATTCCGGTCGGCTTTGAGCCGGGGATAGTTCTCGACGACGCCTAAAAGCTGCTGAAGGGCGCCTACCAACTGGACTTCATTGACGGCCTGCTGCCGGACGGGGCCCCGGCTGGCCAGGCATTGAGCGCGCAGTTGAGTGACACGGTCGAAGATTTCCTTTTCGTGGGCCGCGTATCCTTTGACCGTGGCTATCAGGTTGGGAATCAAATCGTACCGGCGCTTGAGCTCCGTGTCGATATTGCCCCACGCATCCCGGATGTGATTCCGCAGAGCGACCAGCGTATTGTACGTCAGGACAACGTAAACTATAGGCAGAAAAAAGACGACACCGATTACTATCAGCAGCGGACCCATAATTACCTCCCTGTGAACAGATAGTCCGGCAGCAGCGACCGGATGGTCATCAGTCGTTTCAGATTCGGTTCGATCTGCTCCGGCGACAAACGGGAGTTGAACGAGACGGCCAGCGCCGTATCCTCGATTTCTATGCTCAGATCGGTATTGGACAGCAAAAACTCAATCATCCGGGAGTTGCACACATCGTATGCGAATTTCTTATTCTTCGAGCGGACACAGAACTTACGGCTGAATTCGTGCGACTCGAAATCGATGTCATCGTACCCGACGGCCTGGGCAATCTTCGAGAAAATTCCTTCCGGAACGATAACAAGCTCCGGAAAAGACTCCGGCAGTTGCAGGATGAAGAAAGATAAATAGTGATGATGGGTATTCTTGCCGGAACCGGTTTTATAATGATAGTCGAACAGCAGTACCTCGTGTCCCTTGTGGCCGCCGGAGAGGATATTGAACGCGTAGCGATTAGAACCTCGCCGAAGTTTGTCGAGGAAACGATAGCGCTTGGGCATGTACCTGTCCTTGTGAGGAATAAATTGCAGGCCAAGCTTCGATGCCACGGCGGCCATTGCCTCGCGTCTTTTGAGAGAGCTGATATAACCCACCACAAGCACGATGATGAAGATCGTGACAAAACCGACGATAATCAGTGGTTCCACGGTTCTATTCCTTCGATCTAATCCAAAAACAGTATCGCCTCGAGGGCGTCCCGCCCTCGGATCGCGGGCAAGATGCCCGCGACACGGAATTATAATCCCTTTGCCTAAGATTGACAACACAGCTTTATTTATTTACTCGAACTAACCGATTTTCGTCATCTCTTCGTATGCCCAAGGGCAAACCCTGAGCCCTTCGCTGCATTCGAGGACAGGTTTCGCGAAAAGGAAATTCTTGCCCCGTGTCATCCTGAGCTCAGCGAAGAGCCCGCCCTGAGTAAAACGAAGGAATGACAATTTGAGTCATTAAATGAACTTTTGCAAAATTGAAGTTAGGCGTGTATTATTTCAATCATGTCGTCGACTGTTGTGATCGTAGAATTTGAGATGTAAATCGGGAGTAAAGATGAGTTCGGAAGACAAAGTTGAATACAAGACAACCATAGAGGACGAACACTGGCGCGAGGAGGAATTTCAATGGGCAAGAATTCTCTCGGAAGGCAATCCGGCCAAAGGGATGGTCCTGCTGTACATTCAGAAGGCATGTACTGCTTTTCACGAGTTCGAGCCGGCCTTCAAAGCAGGCGCTTTAAAGTCGGGGCAGGTCGAGTTCTTCCGCCGACGGCTGGCTGCAAGGGTAAAACACGTATTAGTGACAATGCAAAATAATGCGCTTGATAAAATCAACGGAACTGTCGAGTTGAGCGGGATTCTGGAGTCTATCGAATCGGCTGAGACCGCGGACGAGCTGTCCGAGCTAACTGAAAAACTCCACGCCGTCAATCACACGCTCCTAAATTCACTGGAAGGGAGATAGATTATGAAAAGTGTAACACGTCGTGATTTTATGAAGGCTGCGTTTGTCGCCGGAGCGGCATTGCCGTTTTCGCGGGTACGAGGAGCGAACGAGCGCATCCGCGTTGGCGTGGTCGGTCTCGGCGGTCGCGGCGTCGGGGCACACATACCGTCTTTCGAGAACCAGAAGGACGTTTCTGTCGCGGCCGTAAGCGATCCGGACCGCGAGCGTATGGGCAAGGCAGCCGGGACAATCGAGTCGAGATTCGGCCATGGCGCCGAGAAATACGTCGATATGCGTCACATGTTGGACCGTAAGGATATCGATGTAATCGGCAACGCGACACAGAACTACTGGCACGGACTCAGCACAATCTGGGCGTGCCAGGCGGGCAAGCACGTCTACGTGGAAAAGCCGCTTTCTCATTATATCTGGGAAGGCCGGCAGATGGTAAACGCCGCCCGAAAGTACGACCGCATCGTCCAGTGCGGCACGCAGCACCGCTCGGAGAATTTAATCATCCAGGCCATTAAATGGATTCGCGAAGGCAATCTCGGCAAAATCAAATATATCACCGCCTTTGCCAACAAGCCGCGTGTGTCGTGCGGCAAGCGCGACACGCCGCTGCCGATTCCCGATACTCTCGACTACAATCTCTGGTGCGGACCGGCGAAAAAAGTGCCGATCTATCGCGACCGGCTCCAGTACGATTGCAGCTTCGATTTCAACACCGGCGACGGCGAGTCTTGCAATCAGGGCGTGCACGAGGTGGACGTAGCCCGCTGGTGCCTGGGCGAGAAGATGCTGCCGGCCCGCGTGATGAGCATCGGCGGCCGGTTCGTATTCAACGACGCCTGCGATGTACCCAACACGCAGATCATCTATTACGACTTTCCGACCGCCCCGATACTCTATGAAGTGCACAATTTGTTCACGGCGAAGGATTCGAAGGAAATGCCCACATTCCGCGGCGAGCGGGTAGGCGTAATCGTTAATTGCGAGGGCGGCTCGGTTAGCCTCTATCGCGGCATCGCGCAGGATATCGAAGGAAAACAGATCAAGTCGTTCAGCGGCGGCGGCGACCACTTCGTCAACTTCATCAAGGCGGTTCGCAGCGGTCGGCGTGAGGATCTTAACGCCGAAGTGCTCGAAGGCCACCTCTCGACCGCCGTCTGCCATACCGGCAACATTTCGTACCGGCTCGGCAGAAAGGCCACAAAGAGAGAGATGAGCAGCCAGGTCAGGGACGTACCGCTGTTCGGTGAGATGTTCGAGAGGCTGCTGGAGCACCTTGCTGCGCACGAAATAGACGTTGACGCCGGGACCGTTACACTCGGGCCGTGGCTCAGAATCGACCGACAAAATGAGCGTTTCAAGGGCAGCGAACCGGCCAATCGCCTGGCCCGCGGATTTTACCGCAAACCGTACATTGTGCCGGATCTTTCAGCGTGAGATAAAAAAATACCGCAGAGAACGGCGGGGCGCGGAAAATTTTAAATTAATCTCCGCGATCCCGGCGGTCTCTGCGGTCAAAGATTTTTATTTAACCTCTATAGTCGGCTGGGCCGCCTTTGACGGATCTGCCGGCTTAAGTACTTCGAGCAGCTCGATCTCGAAGATGAGTGTGGAATTGGGCGGTATGCCGGGCCGTCCGCGCTGTCCGTAAGCGAGATTGGCGGGTATATAGAGCTCCCACTTGCCGCCTACTTTCATAAGCTGCAGTGCTTCCGTCCAGCCTTTAATTACGCCTGTGACGGGGAACTCGGCGGGTCTGTTCCGATCGTAAGAACTGTCGAATTTCGTGCCGTCAATTAAAGTGCCGCGGTAGTGGGTCTTGACTTTATCTTTCGCGGTGGGAGTATTTCCCGTACCTTCGGTGATGACTTTATATTGCAGGCCGCTCGGCAGGACCTTAACGCCTTCCTTCGCTTTGTTCGCTTCGAGAAATGCCGTCCCTGCGGCCAGGTTTGCAGCAGCCTCCTTTTTCTGCTTGGCGGCCTGTTTTGCTCTCATCTGCTGCTGGAATCGTCCATAAACCTGCTTCATTTCTTCCTGGCTAAGCGCCAATTGCTTGCCTTGAAGAGCATCTTTCAGTCCCATCATCAGCGAATCGAGATTGACCTCGATATCCTGCGTCTTGAAAGTCCCGGCAATTTGGGTCCCGATGATATAGCTGACCTTTTGAAGTTCCGTTTCGAGGGAAACCGCTTTCTCGGCTGCTGCTTTCTGGGCCGACGCTACAGCCGTTACCTCTTCTTCTGCGCCTTCCCGGGCTGCATAAGCCGATATTACAATCAAACAACTCAACGTCAACATCGCAATGTAACTTCTCGTTTTCACTATTATCTCCTTTTCTGATTAAAAAAATATGCCGTGCGCCGAATCTACCTATGACCCTATCTACACACAACTTTACAAGAATTTGCCATTTTACCACAAAATCGGACGAAAAGAAAGGTGTTTTTTTCGTTCGGCGTTCTGAGTACCGCGTGATGCGTGCAGAACGCGGAACGATTAACGCCTAACGCCGAACGATTAAGCCCCGGCTGCGTAAGTAGTCTTTCAGCTCGGGTATATCGATAATATGGAAATGGAACACCGAGGCGGCAAGAAGAACGGTCGCTCCGGCCTCGACGGCATCGTAGAAATGCTCCATCTTGCCCGCTCCTCCCGAAGCTACAATCGTGGCCGAGCAGGCTTCAGCCATCGCCTTGATGACCGGAAGGTCGTATCCCGTTTTAGCTCCGTCTCCCGCCTTGCTGGTAGGCAGGATTACGGGCACGCCGTAGCCGTCGACTTTTTTGGCCCACTCGGTGGCGTCGGCGCCGGTGGCGGTCCTGCCCCCGTCGATATAGACTTCGTAGCCGGACGGCAATGATTCGTTTCGATCTACATCTATTGCAACGGTTACTTTATCGGCGCCGAACTCGGCAACCATCTCGGTGATTACCTCTGGCTTTCGAAAAGCGGCGCTGCTCACGGATATCTTATCGGCACCGGCGCCGAGCACTTCTGCCGCCGAGCCGACGTCGCGGATGCCCCCGCCAACGGTAAAAGGAACGGTCGCGGCTTCGGCGACGTTTTTAACCACTTCGAGCATGGTCGGGCGATTTTCAACGGTCGCTGTTATGTCCAGCAGGGCAAGCTCATCGGCTCCGGCCTTACAATAGGCCCTCGCACATTCGACCGGGTCGCCCGCGTCGCGAATATCGACGAAATGAACACCCTTGACTACCCGCCCGTTCTGCATATCCAAACAAGGCATTATGCTGATTTGTTTATCCATATTATTTCCTTTACTGATTGTAAGTGAATGTTTCCTTGTTAAATCGACTCCCACACTGCGCCTGGATTATAACCAAACCCGGTTAAATTTCAAGCCCTTTAGTTCACACTATTTACTCGAAATAGAAGGTGCTTTTGTGACTTCTCACAGGAAACAGACGATATGGGCCGTGTATCTTATCGATATCACGAAATTTTATTCTTTTATGTATTGCTACGGATTTTCTCTGCCGGGGGATGGTATTGCGGCCAGCCAGTTGTCTGGGTCGTTTCCGTAATCGGCCGGGTTAATCCGGCTCAGTGAGTAGCCGATGCCGTCCGGTTCGGCGGGCCATGGGTCGGTATCGCCCGGGGTGTCGTCCGGGTGCGAGCCGTCGCTGTAATTGACTCGATCGACTCGGATCCAGTTCCGCCGGCTCGGATCGGTATCGACGTCGCCGGGCATGCTGAGCTGGATTTTCTCGCCGCCGTTATCGAGTCTTCCCTCGAGCCACTCGAAAACCTGCACGCCTTCCGGGACATTAAACATTGTGTCAAAGGCCGCCCAGTCACCGACCAATAATATGTACTCCCCGGCGGCCAACGTCACCGGCGGATCCGTGGGGAAGAAGAATTCTATCCCCGGGTTGTCGGGATCGTCGGTGAAGCGCCATGGCTCGGCGGTAACGGAGTCGTACAATACGACTGGTGAGTCGCTGACGTTAAGCAGCTCGATGTATTCGGCCTCTCCATTTACTGGTGGATTGTACATGATTTCGTTGATGACGAGAGGTCCGACTTTCGGGTAGGCATTTTCGCCGCCCGGCGTGTTTTCACTGGTCGCCACGAAATTGTACGAGCCGATGCTCTTTTGGTATCTGCCGAAGGCCACGCCTGTGGCGGAGGCCCCGAACTTTTCGGTATCGCTGTAGCCGGTCAGTTCGCCGTCGGAACCGGAGTGCAGATATAAAGTCTCGCCGTTCTCGCTTAGTCCGAACGGACTGTAGGCGCCGGGTGCGGCCGGATTGCCGAAATGAAGGTCTTCGTAGAAAACGATGTAGCCGTGAGGTTCCATAATCGTGGTATCGGGGATTTCGTATTTCTTGAGGTCGTCGACGTCATCGCTGAGGAACCATCCGCCTATGTTAACGGCGTGGCCGTTCATGTTGTAAAGCTCAATCCAGTCGGGCGCCTCGGCGTGTGAATGGGCGAGAATTTCGTTTATTACAACGCCGCCGATCTCCAGAGGCTGATCTGCGTATTCGGCGCCGGGTGAGCCGCCCGGTGCGGTGCTCGGACGCCAGGTGCTTTTGTCGGAGAAGGCGTCCGGATTGGTGTTTAGCGGGTCTATCACCACGAGCGAAAAGCCCATACCGTCGGTGATGTTAAACCAGTTGTCGCCGTACTTGAAGTTATGGATGATCGAGCCTGCGGCGTCGAGCAGCTCGATGCGTTCGCCGCCGTTGTTCAGGCTGCCGAAGTACTCTCCGGAGATATTAAGATCCGGGCCGTACTTGTCTGTGAAAGCATCTATATCCTCGACAACCAGAATGTATTGGCCGGGTGCAAGATCCACGTCGCCGAAGGTAAATTCGATTCCGTTGGTAAAGCTGACGTAATTGAGATTTATGCTTTCTGTACCGATATTTTTCAGTTCGATGTACTCGGTGGTGTCGCGGGCATCCTGCCCGAGATTCGAGGGCGAGACGTCCTCGAGACTGCCGGGATTGTACATAATCTCCGTAATGCGCAGGTTCCGGGCGACGGACCCGACGGCAAAGACGGCCTCGCTCAAGGCACTCCATGTGCCGCCGCTCAAAACGCGCGCCTTTACGTGGGTGCTTTTTGTCAGGGTAACAGGCCAGTTGTATACGCTCGCCGCGGAGCGGTTGACGGAACCGCCGGCTATCCGGGGATCGGCGCCGCTGAGCGAGTACCACACCGTGCCGGATGCACTCATCGTCAGCCTGTCGTTACTCTCGACGTGACCGCCATGCTGATTGACGCCGTTGATACCAAAGACCGGCGCGCTTATCCGCGGGTAGAGGTTTGCGTTTTTCAGGTAGTTAAGGACGGTGTTTGAGCGGCCCGGGAAAAAGCTGTTCAGCTTGCCGTTGGCGGTTTTTAGCCAGTCTTCGCGCGTGTACGGCGTGGATCTTCGGTTGTCGCCCCACCTGGCCGACTCGCCAACGATAGCCCGGTCGAGCTGGTTCATTCGGGCTTGAAAAATTTGAGCCGAAGCCGGGTAAGAGAGCGGGCCGCCATTGAAGAAATGCCGGTGCACATGATCGGCAAATCTCATTCGGTACTCGGCGCTTCCATCAAGCTTATTGTGAATGTCGGACGGGCTTTCGCCGACATCGTTGCCGCCTTCGACTGCGTGCTCGGCGTCCCATGAATGGAATCGCCATCTTCCGTCGGGATGATTGCGATGGGTTGCGTACCAGTTCTTGTGAGGCCAATCGTGGTTCCCGCAGAACCAGTTGGTCAGCAGATAAGCGATGAAATTGTCAACGTCCAGCTTCTGTGTCAATGTCTCGTATTTGGCGAGATCGGACGGGTCGGATTGTACGGCACTTGCGGCTCTTAGCATCGAATTGTAGTTTGCCGTAGCGCTGCCGCCCATGCCGTTGTTGATTACGTTGCCGCTGTTATGTTTTATCGCATCGTACTGGTCCTCGTCGGCGCCGAACATTTGAGCCGCCCAGGCATGGTCGGGCCGCTCGTGGATATAATACATACCCCAGTACAGACCGTTTATATAGACATGGGCGTAGGAGCCGTGGGGTGAATGGCCGCCCATTGCGTTGTGAAGGTCGGCAACGTACTGGTCCTGGACGTACAGTGCTGTGCCGCGCTGGCCGCTGCTGGGATGCAGCCACGAATGGTTCAGCACGGCGTCCAGCACGAAGGTGTTGTGGCGGTCCACCGGCGAATCGGCGAACAGCTTGAAATTGAGTTTCGGCGGGCCGCCAGTTGCTTTGCGGTCGTCGGTTTGAGTCTTGAACCTCGGGCGCATGGAGAGCTTGAACGATTTCCATCTGTTCAGGCTCGTACCTCCGCCGCTGACTCCCCCCTGCATGGCCAAGGCGCAGTTTACCTGAAATTCGTCTTCCGCGTTCGGATCGATAAACTCGATTGAGGCGACGCGCTCGGTGCCGTCCTGGGACTTGTTGATATAGATTCCCCTGCTGCCGAACCAATCGTCCTTGTTCATCACAAGGGAAATAGTGGGAACCGACTTGAAATCGTCGATGATCGTATCTGCGTAGAGTCCGTTGTAGCGATCCCTTCCGTTCTGTCCGACAACGTCCGGGTCAACCTGGTAGTCGCCGGTAACCGAACCCCACGAGCTCGGATAATCCGGGGGAACAACCTGAGAGCCGGTGAAGGAATTCGTGGCCTGTTTGATGACATTATCGAGAAAGATATATGTATGTGTGTCGACGTTGGTAGATTTGAAGCCCGGCATGTACGCCATAGCCCGCAAGCAAGTTGTTGTGCTGATTGTAACCGGCGAGGCGGGATTGTAAATTAGGCCGTGGTTTATAGTCGGAGTGCTTCCGTCGGTGGTGTAGCAAATTATTGCGCCTGGTGTTTCACAGGTGATTTGCACATCGAACGGCTCATCATAAAAGCCGCGGTCGCGGCTGAATTTAGTATCGGCCACTACGGCCAGATACGAACCGTTGTTCGAGGCCCCCGGGGTCGGATTGAGTGTTACCCAATTGCTGGTTGCGTCGGGATCACGGCCGTAAGAAACATCCGGCGTCTGGTCATTAAAAACTATACTGTCCAAAAGCGTAACGCCGTCGGTATCGAACAGGCCGATTTCTTCGCCGGCATCGGCGTCCAGTTCAAAATTCGCATGCAGTCCGGCGTTGGAAATGTCATTATCCGCCCAAATTACAATGAATCCGCCCGCCGAAATAATGGTATTCGAAGGATTCTCATTCGGAATGCGCCACTTAGTCGGCTCGGACAAATCGTCCGTGAGATACATTCCGCCGATATTTATAGCTTCTTGCCCGCTATTGTAAATTTCGACCCAGTCATCGTGCTGGCCCTGAGGATCGGCGGTTCCGAGGTCGTTTCTTGCGAGAAGTTCGTTAATAACGAGGATTGCTCCCTCTCCCTCGCGCCAGTTTTCCGCCAGGACCGCAAAGTCGGCCATATTTACGCCGTCCCGGGCGTTAAGGTCGGCGGGACTTCTCGGAGGACCGAGCCACTGTGCGGCAAAAAGTACTAAATCCTTCAAGTTGACTTTGTTGTTCCCGTCAAGATCGCCGAGTAACGGCTCGATTATGTTTATAGCGACCGAGCTGCTTTTTAGTTGCGGCACTTCGTCCCATACCTGGAGCTGCAGGACGTAGTCGCCGGGTTCGGAAAATATCGCACAGGGATCCGCGACGTCGTCGCCCGGTTCGAACGTCACTGTGCCGGGACCGCTGAGTTTCGACCATTTAATTGTCAACATTCCAACGTCACACGGGTCATCGTCCTCGATAACCGGGCTGAGCTGCAGGCTGTTGTTCGGCCAGGTAAGCGAGTCGTAATCTCCGGCGTCGACTTCCGGCGGCCGGTTCCCGGCCTTGCCAAGCTCTTGGAGCATGAATCCGCCTAAAGGATACGCTTTTCCATCCTCTGATCCGGGTGTAGCTTCAGCCCTGATCTTGAAACTGCCGCCAGCCGAAGGGGCGATTTCATCCCATCGAATTACGTACCCGGTGACGCTGTTATTGCCCGCAAGCAATTTGGATTCTTTTTCGCTGCGTTCGACAATTCCGTCGCTGCTGTTATTGACATAGCCGACGGCGTCCGAGATAGTAAAAAGCGAAACCCGGTCGGGGTAATTCCTTGAGCGGATAGCGGTGCCGGCGAAACTGTACGTTTTTGCCGGATCTAAACCGGTGAATTCTATCTGGACCCACCAGCCCCGACTGCCGTAGTAGACAAGGTTCGGCCCGAAATCCACGATATCATCGAATATCTCATAGGCCTCCGTGCCCGGAGAAGGATTGCCGCCGGAACTACCGCTGCTTACGCTTAGACCGGCACTTCCCATAGTGAATGTAACGGTAGGCATTGAGGCAACAGAAGCCGTTTCGAAGTTCTTCAGCCGGCCCGTGGAATGAGCCCTGTCGTTATTATGAATAGTCCAGCCGGTCACATTCGCGGCCGTCGAGTCCCCCGCCTCCCGAAGGTTGTCGTTATATGCAACCCATTCGGCCCGCACAACGTCCGCGGTCAGACCAACTAACAATATTACAACGAAAATGTAGAGGCAATCCCGTGTGGTTGCCAAGGGCAGGCACATGGGCCTGCCTCTACTACGTTTTATGCGTTTCATCAAGCTTTTTTTCAAACAGCAAGTCCTATAACACAAGTTTTCATCAGCCAACTCTACCTATATTAACACATTAAAGTCGTTAAATCAATACGTATTGTAATTTTATAATGTTCAGCATGGCCTGGGTAACGGGACATGGACCGCTGTCGATGGATTTAACTCTTGTCCGATAGTCGGCGGACCTGTAGAATCATCTTGAAATTTAAGCAGGAGAAACAACGTGGAAACTATTGAACAAGGCGTAAAACAGGCCGTTGAGAATTGCCTCAAAGTCAAGCCGGGCGAGAGCGCAGTCATTATTACCGATGCCGAGACCGTCGAAATCGGCTCGGCAATTAAAACCGCCATCGAAAAGATTACCGCAGAAGTTCAATTCTTCATGATGGAGGATTTCGGCGAAAGACCGATAGATTACCCACTGGCCATAGACGATGCGATTAAGGCCGCAGATGTCAGTGTCTATGCCGCCCAGGGCGCCGAAGGAGAGCTCCAGACCTTCAGAATGAAATTGCTCAGAGCAATCGAAGCAAATCCCAGGCTCAGGCATGCCCACATGATTGGGATAACGCCGGAGATTATGAAGGACGGGATGTGCAGCGATTACAAAGATATCCAGCGAATCAGCAGGCTCGTTTATGAGAAGGTTCGAAACGCAGGCAAAATCAAGGTTGTAACTGAAAAAGGAAACGATTTCGTGGCTGAATTCAGTCCGCAGCTCAAATGGATAATCAGCGACGGCGATATCACCCCGGGCCAATGGATGAATCTTCCCGATGGGGAAGTGTTTACCTCGCCGGTTAATGTCAATGGCACAATTGTCATTGACGGCTGCCTCGGGGATTTCTTCACCGATAAATATGGTTCCCTTGAAGACACACCCGTCACCATCGAGGTAGAAAACGGCAGGGCTGTAAAAGAAAGTATCCGCTGCGACAACGAGCAGCTCCGGCAGGAATTTACCAAGTATCTCTTTGAGACCGATGAAAACAGTCACAGGGTCGGAGAATTTGCCATCGGCACCAATACCGGTCTGACCGAGTTAATCTACAATCTGCTTCAGGATGAGAAGTTTCCCGGCGTGCATATTGCTTTCGGCAGCCCGCTGCCCGGTAAAACCGGCGCCAAGTGGGACAGCAAAGCACACGTTGACGGCGTGATTATAAGCCCGACTATCGAGGTCGATGGCGAAGTGATAATGGATAACGGTGAATTCCGCCTGTAGCGGCGATCCACCTTAGATGGGCAGGTTCCCCTGCCCATGCGGTTGAGTATGCGTTATATTATTCAGTTGTACATATAAATACGATTTGACCGGCAGGTTTGGTTTACTATTGGAGTCGAACGACATGAGAAAATTCATTGCCGTGATCGTGACATTTGTACTTCTAAATGCCGGCTGTTCACAACAATATTCGAACCGGCGGGATTTCCACCTGTATATACTTGCCGGTCAGTCGAATATGGCCGGCCGGGGTAAGGTCCAGCAGCAGGACATGCAAACTCATCCAAGAGTTTATGTTCTAAACCAGGACAACGAATGGGAACCGGCGAAGGATCCGCTCCATTTCGATAAGCCGGGGATTGTCGGCGTCGGTCCCGGCCTTTCTTTCGGAAAGGCAATGGCCGGCTACAAAAAGCGTGTGAGAATCGGGCTGATACCCTGTGCGGCGGGCGGCTCGCCGATTTCCTCCTGGACCAAAGGCGGATATCACAACCAGACAAAAAGCCATCCCTATGACGACGCCCTTAGACGGGCCAGAATCGCAATGCAGAGCGGGGCGATCAAAGGGATAATCTGGCATCAGGGCGAGTCGGACAGCAAGCCGGAACGAGCAGAAGTCTATCAGGTGAAGCTTGAGGAATTGATCGCCAATTTCCGACGGGAGCTGGGCGGCGACGATCTGCCGTTTGTCGTCGGCACATTGGGCGATTTTTATGTGGCCCGAAACCCGAACGCAAAAACAATCAACACGATTCTGAGGAAAATACCCCTTACCGTCATAAACACGGCCTGCGCCGATACACGTGGTTTGACACCGAAAGACGATCTCGTGCACTTCGATGCCAAGTCTGAAAGAGAATTGGGCAGGCGATATGCCGAACTTATGATTAAACTCGAACGGAGGAAATAAAAATGACAGATAAAACCAGCCGACGTGAATTTCTAAAAACCATGCTTGGGGGCGCCGGGGCCGCTTTATTACCCGCCGGAGCACTGCTGCGGGCTGCCGGCGCGAAGGCCAAACCCCTCAACTTCGTATTCTTCCTCGTCGATGACTTCGGATGGATGGACATCGGCGCCAATAATCCCCACTGTTTCTACGAGACTCCGAACATCGACCGGCTTGCGCGTTCCGGCATGAACTTCACCAACGGCTACGCCGCCAATCCGGTTTGCAGTCCGACGCGGTACAGTATAATGACGGGTAAGTATCCATCACGCGTCGATGCGACCAACTGGTTCAGCGGCAAGCGTTCGGCCCGGTTCAATCCGGCGCCGCTCAACGACAAGATGTCGCTGGAGAAAGTCACCCTGGCCGAGGCCCTGGCCGAGCACGGCTACAAGACCGCGTTTCTCGGCAAGTGGCACCTCGGCTCCGATGAGAAATATTGGCCTGAAAATCAGGGATTTGACGCCAACGTCGGGGGCTGGGCCGTCGGTTCGCCTCGCGGCGGCTATTTCGCTCCTTTCGAGAATCCCCGGCTCGGCGATTATCCCAAGGGCTCACACCTGCCCAGGGTCTTGACAGACGAATCGTTGAAGCTGCTGACTCGACACAAAGACGATCCCTTCCTGCTCTATCTGGCCTTCTATTCTGTTCATACACCGCTCCAGGGCCGCGAGGACCTGATCGCTAAATACAAGGCCAAACGGCAGAGACTATTGGACGCCGAGGAGCGGGAGTTTGCCCCGGAAGAGCAGGTCTGGCCCGTAAAGCGGTCCCGCCAGGTGCGCATCCGTCAGTGTCACGCCGTGTACGGCGCTATGGTCGAGGCCATGGACGAACAAGTCGGGCGCGTCCTGGACAAGCTGGAGCAGCTCGGCGTCGCGGATCATACAGCCGTCGTTCTTATGTCCGACAACGGCGGATTGTCAACCAGCGAAGGCTCGCCGACTTCCAATCTGCCCCTGCGCGGGGGCAAGGGCTGGTTGTACGAAGGCGGTATCCGAGAACCCTTCCTGATTCGCTGGCCCGGCGTTGCAGAGCCCGGCTCCAATTGCGACGTACCCGTGATTAGCACCGATTTTTATCCGACGATTCTCGATATGGCCGGTTTGCCTTTGAAGAAAGACCAGCATTTGGACGGCGTGTCACTGGTACCGCTGCTCAGAGGTGGGACAAAGATTGACCGGGACGCCATCTACTGGCATTATCCGCACTACGGCAACCAGGGCGGTTTCCCCGGCGGGGCGATTCGAATGGGTGACTTCAAGCTCGTCGAGCGTTTCGAGGATGGCCGGGTCCACCTTTACGACGTGCGGAACGACATAGGCGAGCGGCAGGACCTGGCGAGTCAATACCCACAGCGCGTCGAACTGATGCGCAGCAGGCTGCACGAATGGTATAAGAAAGTCGACGCGAAATTCCTGCAACCCAAAGGAGATAATCGACACCCCTGGCGCCCGGAATAGGCCGCACCCTTCGACTCCGCTCAGGGTGAAGAGAGCTCTTCATGCCGAGCGAAGACGAAACATTCAACTTTGTCGCCAGGATACGGGCCGAATATCCGCTATTTTGAATTCGTCCAGTTCGATTCCGAAGCCCGGCCTGTCCGGCAGCTCCAGCATTTCGTCTACGGGTTTGGGCCGATACTTCTCGAAATCGTAATAGATATCCATCGTGGATTATATTGCTCGACCCGCCTGGTTCAGGCCAGGGCGTATTGAAGGTCCCATTGCCAGAACGCGTCGAACATGAGGTCCACATCGTCCCCCACGGCTTCGCGGAGCAGACGCACGACTTTCACATCTTCTTCGACACCGCCAGGGCCGAAGTTCGGGCCGCGGTCCCTCACAAACCACTTTTGATGCCGGTAGCCCTGTTTCTTCAATTCCTGCGCTTTCGCGCACAGCGCCGGCGGTTCCTGCGAAAACCCAAGGCAACTGGCATAGGCTCTGACCTTGTTGCGCGAACCTCCGAGGAGGCGGTACACCGGCAGGCCGAAAATCCTGCCGCGAAGGTCCCAGAGCGCATTGTCAACGGCGCTGAGGGCCATGATGTAGTGGCTGCCGCGTGAGTGCCTGCTCGCCCCGAACATTTTGTCCCAGTACGCCTCGTATGCCAGCGGGTCTTGCCCGATCAGATTTCGCTTGAAGAATCGATCGACGAACATTGCCGCCTCGTTGTCAATCGGGCCATAAAGACCCACCGGGCCGCCGTTTGTATGGACTTTCAGGTATAGAGCCTTTCTCTTGTTTTGTGTGAGGTTCCTTGCCGGTAAGCAAACCAGTACTCATCCCATGCGAAAAGCTCTAACGCTTATTTGCAGAAGGATCGAGGGCTGTGTCGCTCGGACCGGCGGCGCGGCGAGAATGGGCCTCACAAAAGCTGTGCCGGCCACATTCCATCTCGCTTCTTATCTCAATCCTCACCACGTCCAGTTGTCACTGTGTATCCTTTACAGATCGCCGAAAAACGGAATCCGCTTTCACACTTAAACAGCACTTCCATTAACTATCACTCACAAAGCATTTTATGAATTCCCTCTGCTGCTATCTTAGCATCGGCAATGGCAGTAACTGCATCTAAATTCAGATTTACTATGTCGCCGCCGGCGAACAATGCGGGGATTGTAGTCATCCCGTTTTCATCTACCTTTACTTTTCTATTAGGTGTAAACTCTAATTTATCAAATAGCTTTTTTGGAATGAATGAAAAGTTGGGCGCTTGGCCAATGGCCTCGATTATCATATCCCCATCCAAAAACATCTTCTTTTCTTCATAAAAAGCGGGGCTGAATTTTCCCTGTTCGTCAAATACCGACTTAACTTTCACACATAAGAGTCCTTTTATTGTGTCGTTTTCAATTTTGACTTCTTTTGGTCCCCAGCCGGGATTAAATCTAATCCCTTCTGCCTTTGCTTCTTCGATTTCGTCCTCTGTTGCGGGCATCTGGTCCCAACCTTCCAGAGAAACCGTTTTAGTTATCACGTTCTCGCCGGGATACTGCATATGCTGCAAACGCAGGGCCTCTCTGGCTACGTCCATAGCCACATTTCCACCACCGATAACGATTACTTCTTTGCCAACCTTGACCGGCTCTGTGATTTTGTTCGCATTTAGAAATGGAAGAGCCAAGTGGGCTTTATCAATGTTTTTTACCTTTGTGGAGCGGCTTACAGTTGTTCCTACGCCAAGATAAATCGCATCATATTCTTTTAGAATATCTTCAAACAAAATATCTTTGCCCACCGTAGTATTAAATCTAAACTCAACTCCCAAAGAAGCAATATGATTGACATCCTTGTCTATCGCTTCAATGGGTAATCTGTAAAGCGGCGGACCTATCCGCACCATTCCGCCGCCACCGGGCAGAGAGTCAAATACAACTACCTTATGACCTTTCAATGTGAGAAAATAAGCTATAGACAAACCGCCTGGCCCTGCACCGACAACGGCAATTTTATTGCCTGTAGGCTCGGCGGCTCGTAGCTCTAAAGCAGTTTTATAATCTTTAATAGAATCCGCAACAAACCTCTTGAGCCACCTTACAGCCACTGGTTCTCCTCTTATACTCAAAGAGCAAGCTGCTTCACAATGTTTCATACATATTCTTCCACAAATTGAAGGGATCGGATTATCCTCAAATATTTTCTTTAAGGATTCGCCAGATTTGTCCTCGTAAATAGCCCTGATATAATCGGAAATCTTCAGATGTGCGGGGCAGGCTTCCTCGCATAACTTACATTCGAGGCAGCGGGAGGCTTCGGCTTTGGCTTCTTCTTTGCTGTAACCTATAACCTGTTCGATAAAAGATAGTTTCCTTTCGTCAGGCGAAACCTCCGGCATAGACACACGCTGTGGTTCGAACAGGGAGTAGTCAATATCTGATACGAATCCCTCATAGCTTTCTTTGCGGTGTGCGAGGCTTGCTTTAAGAATAGAATACTGTTCGGGCCTGAGGAAATGCTCTTTGTCAGTTTTTTCATCCTTCGGAATAAAAGTAAAAGAATTCGTATCAAAATGGATATGGAAATAGTCCCTGGATAGTCTCAAAGAAGCAGGAGGACAAATATCCACGCATAATCCACAGAAACAACATCTGCCATAGTCAAGTTTGGGACGTTCATTTTTCTCGCCGTGCTTTGGCTCTATCTCGGGTATCTTTTCCATTGTGATAGCTTCATTCGGACATATATCGGCACAGTTGCCGCAGCCGGTACATTTTTCCCAGTCGTTCAGATGAAAACCTCGATATCGCAGCGCCGGCTCTTTGGGTTCAAAGGGATACCTCAGAGTACATGGTTTTTTGAACAAATACTTAACTGCCTTGAAGGGACTTAAGATACTGCCTTTTTTATCTGTTGTTTTTTCTTTCATCTGTCTATTTCTGGAGCAACTACGTACAAACTTATCATTATATTCCCGACATCAGCGATACTGGCGTTCTTCAATAATTCTTCTAAGACAATCAAACCGTGAGGATAAGAAGGCGTTCTGAAGTGCACTCGGTAAGGTTTATCTTCACCGTTACTTACCATGTAGAGGCCTAACTCTCCACGGGAAGACTCGCATCTTACATAAGCATCGCCTTTAGGCACTTTCCACTTAAATGGATTAGGTATCCTGTTATAAACGGGGCCTTCGGGCATGGCATCAAGCAGCTTGAATATCATATGGACGCTTTCGATCATCTCGTCTCTTATAACCCAAACCCTTGAATAAGCATCGCCGTCTTCTCTTACAGGGACATCCCAGTCTACTTTGTCGTAGGCGGCATAGGGTTCGACCTTTCTAATATCAAATTTCATTCCAGTTGCTCTTAAAGTTTGTCCCGTTGCACCCCATTGTTTTGCTTGTTCCTTGGTTAATTGGCCTATCCCATTTGCCCTTTCATAGAATAAGCGGTTATTGAAAAAGGTCGAATCATAATCCGGCACACAGCCGCCTATGGAATGCAGCGTATTTACAATTTTATCATTAAATCCTGGCGGGAAATCACGTCTTACACCCCCCGGCCATATGTATATGTGATAGACTCTGCCGCCAGTAAGTTCTTCAAACAGATCCAAGATAAGGTCTCGGTGATACATCGCCCACTGAGCTACGGTATCAAAGCCGAGCATGTTGGCGTAGGCCCACAGGCCGAACAGATGCGAGCCGACCCGGGCAAGCTCAAGGTAAATGCTTCTTACGAAATGGGCCCTTTCCGGGACTTCTATCTGGGCCAGCTTTTCGACCGCCATTGCATATATCATTTCAATATGGTCCGGCTCAACTACATTTATTCTGCATACCAAGGGAAAGTTCTGAATCCAGGTTCTGTACTCCATCAGTTTTTCAAAACCACGATGGAGATAGCCGGGATTGGCTTGGGCTTCTAAGATACGGTCACCTTCGACCTTGAGGGTAATGCTAAAATTGCCAACCATACCCAGGTGCTGCGGCCCAAAATAAAGCTCAAGCTCCCTGGTAGAACCGGTCTTTTTGCTGTTCGTATTTACACTCAAAACTTCCATCCTTCTTTGGCCATTTTTGCAAAATAATCGCGTCCTTGTTCGCTCATTTGTTTTAGGTTTACCTTTACCTGAATAGTTTCATCCAAATCCGCTAAGGTCTCTTCTATACTTTGCATTAGAAGTTCTTTGACAGGGACATTCAGAAAGGGAAGCTTCAAGGTAAGCCTAACTTTTCCTTCCTCGCATATCACATCTTCGATCATACCCAGATCAACTAAACTATAGTTAATCTCGGGATGCATTACTTTAGATAGTGCTTGCTCCACATTCTGCGGTAAGATTTTATCCATAATTTCCTCTTATTTATCCTTGTTCTCTACGGAAGGGATTTTATCAAAAACTTCTTGGACATATTTCCTGGTGTCAAAATCCTTTCTAAAAGGTGGAATCTCATATTCCCTTTCCAGCAACAGCGGGATTAATCGCTTGTGCCCTTCAAATTTTATCCCGAAAAGCTCGTGTATCTCGCGTTCGTAGGGTTCTGCATTTGAGAAAATTCCGGTTGCGGTCTTAAACTGCGGTTCTTTTCTTGGAATCTTTGCCTTTAGAATTATATGCAGGCTTTGGCGGCCCGTTACTTCATCGTCATTTTGCATGTAGGAAGTAAGAATAAAACACAACTCGAAACAATCGTCTTCTATCCAGTCCACAGCAGAAAGGAGCGCTAAATGGTTAAAACCGGCATCTTTGAGAAATCTTAAAACAGCCAAGACGTTATCGCTTTCAGCAGTTAGAGCTATTCTGCTGTCTTCAGAAATAGCTATCCGTATATCTTTGAAAGTTGATTCGAGTTTTTCTGTCAATGATTTATTCACTGTTCATTCCCTTGGGGTTCATCGCTTACCGGAAATAAAGGCGGCCAGTCAAGTTTGCCCAAAGCCAGCTCCTGATTTCTTCTGTAAGAGTTGTAATTTTCTCTGTACCTTATATAGCCGTTTGCCATTTCTTTATCAATCAGCGTCCAAAGATGAGTCACGGCAATGAATATCGCCTCCGGCCTGGGCATACACCCTGCTATCCAGCCATCTATAGGGATATACTTGTCCAGATGTTTTATCGTGTTATAAGAATCCCAGTACATCCCACCATTTATAGGGCAAGAACCAAAACCCACAGTGTATTTGGGTTCGTACATCTGTTCGTATGTCCTTATAATAGCCCTTAAAGTTTTTACTGAAACATATCCTGTGATTAGAAACAGATTTGCCTGCCTGGGTGTGGCTACAGGAATTACCCCGAATCGCTCTGCATCCCAGCGAGCGGTTATAACCGGGGGAACTTCAATTATTCCGCAGCCGGTGCAAAAATATATCGCGTGGAGCGAATATTTATTTGCCATTTTAGCCGGAGCTTTGAGCCATTTTGTAATTTGGTTTCTATCCAACTGTTAACTCCTCATGGCTAAGTTTATAATCAGACCTAAAAAGGCCAACAGTGTAGGCCACTTCCATAAATACTTAACTGCCTGTTCGATTCTAAACCTTGGGAAGACAGCATTTATATATAGGCCAAGCACAAAGACCGCGAGCATTTTCACAAAGAAGATAACCGGATTAGCTGCTCCTCCCAGAAACAAATTTACGAAAAGAGCGATACTAATAAACAAAATGAAAGCGTGTTCAATAGTAGCCAGGGCTAAATATTTGCCGCCGTATTCCACCATTGGGCCGGAAGAGATCTCCTGGGGCGCCGAGGCCGTATCAAACGGTCTTATCCCGAGTATCGCAGGAAATATAAGAAAGTAAGAAAGGCCTGATAAAAATAGCGGAAAAGAAATAAAGGACCAAGCTGTGCTTTGTTGAGCGCTTACTACTTCCACTATAGAAATCGTTTTATAACGGGTCATTACTGCCAGCAGTACAAGAAGCAAAGGCACTTCGTATCCCAGGCTCAGGATAAGCTTCCGCGAGATGCCGATACTGATGTTTGGATTAGCACCTTGTCCGCCCGATAGGGCCATGCCTAACGGTGCGAACAACATAATATAAAGGATTACTAACAGGCCACCTGAGCCGCTCAGAGGAGCAATTCCGCCTAAAGGTAGAAATAAAACCACTACTATAGAACCGGCTAAAGAAAGGATTAAGCCCAGGTCAAACATGAACCCGTGTGATACGCTTTTTTGACAAAATAACTTAACCATATCGATAACCGGCTGGATAAGAGGAGGGCCGTAGCGCCAATGGATTCTTGCCATAATCTTCCTGGCCAAACCAAGGAAGAATACTCCTACTACCAGGGCTAAAATGGGAGACAAAATTATCTGTATAATTTTTACTACCATATTTTCCATCTCATCTGGACGAATATTAATGCCGCCAGGAAAAATATTATGTACATTACATAGTAACCAACATCTCCGCTGTATATGCGTCTAACATTGCCGGCAAGGCTTCGCACCGAAGATGCAATCCAATAATAAAACTCATCTATTACGTCCCTCAGGAAAGGCTTTATCATTCTATAGAACGGATTATAGAACTCAGCGGTGTAATGATATTTATCCGCCGGCGTGTGAGCCCCTGCTGCATAACTATCTTCCTGAGGAACCGATACAGATTTTGCGCCCAGCCGAAATACAATCCAGACAATGATTCCGGCGACTAACAGGGCGGAAAAAATATTTATTGTATTCAATGTCCCTGTCTCCGAGGTGATTCCCCATAAGGTTACATTTAAGGTTTCAAAACCAAAAGAAGTTCCAATCGTATTGATAACCTTAAGGGGGATACCAGGAAGGATGCCGAAGAGAAGAATCGCGAGCGATAAAACTATTATGGGTAACTGCATGCTGGCCGGCGATTTTTGTATGTCCTTGTATTTTTCAGGAAGCTGCCCCAAGAACACATTGTGAACCAACTTATAGGAGTAAAGTATTGTTCCCCAGGTTCCTGCCAAGGCGAAAAAGGCTAAAAATGGAGAACCCTCAAGAATCAAAGTTCTATAAATTAGCCACTTAGAGACAAAACCACTGGTCAGAGGCACCCCAATCAATGCACAAATACCCACCAAAGTAGCGATGAAGCATACAGGCATTTTCTTAGCCAGACCACCTAATGAATCCAAATCTCTCGTTTGTGCCCTGAATTCGACTGCCCCTACAGCAAAAAACAGCAGTGCTTTAAACATCGCATGATTGAAGAAGTGAAATATGCCCCCCGCCAGAGCTAAGTTCGTTCCAAACGCAATTCCTAAAATTATATATCCTGCCTGCCCCACGGTAGACCATGCTAATAGTTTTTTGGCATCGTTTTGGAGCATAGCGATAAATGTTGGAATTAGAATGGTAACAGCACCAAGCAAACAAAGAATGAAATGAAAACTAAGCAAGCCGCGACCCAAACCGAGAAAAAGCTTTAAGCCCACTATCACATATAGCAAAAGCAGAAAGCCATAAGTTCCCATCTTTATAAGTATTCCCGAAAGTACCGCAGAAAATGGGGCCGGTGCCTCAGAATGGGCGTCGGGCAGCCATGTATGAAATGGTAGGACTGCATTCTTAATTCCGAAAGCAATACAAAAAGCGGTCAAGATAAACAGGATATGGCCGGGTGAGGCAGAGGTCATTGCAGAAGCAATCTGTGATATATTCAAAGTATCGAAAGAAACATAGAGCGATAGCATACCCACAAGAAAGCACACGGAGCCGATAATCGACATTATGATATATTTCATTCCTGCAGCAAGGGCAGATCCTTTGTTGTAGCTTATAAGTAAAAAGGCGCTCCATGACATTATTTCCCAAAAGATATAGAAAGAGACCAGATCACCCGCCAATACAATCCCGAGCATTGCTGCATTGACAAGGAGCGTCATCAGGAAATAAAAGTCGGTTTTTTCTCTTGTTTTTATATAGCTTAAAGAGTAAATGACAGAAAGTGCCCCTATAACGGCTATAGTGACAGCAAAGAACCAGGAAAGCATATTTAATCTCAAGACAAGATCGAGGCCGAGAAATCCGGAATAAAAGGTTTGTTCCGGCGATTTGCCGTAAAGACATACAACGAAAGCAACCATAGACAAAGAAATAATGACTGCAACGAAATCTCTGGTCTTCTCGGAGGCCTTTCCAAGAAGGTAAGTGAGCAGTGCCCCACCAAAAGCAATTATTAGTAAAATCTCCAGACTCATCCTAAAACGCTCCTGATATAGTCAAATCTATTTAGAAGCTCTGAAGCGGCCGAGTTTAGAACATCAGTTACCAGTTTTGGATATATGCCGACAATTACGATCAATACTACGAAGATAAACATAGTGATCAAGGCAGTAACTGGGGCATCTTTGCTTGGCGGATTGGTTATATCTGCCTTAAAATATAGAACTTGAACAACACGGAAGAAATATGCTGCTTCAATTACCGTACCCAACAGGGCAAGGCCAATAAAGATGATGAAGAAAGTTTCTTTTGTAGCCAAGGCAGCACGAACAACTAAAAATTTGCTGGGAAAACCTATAAAGGGCGGCAGCCCTACAAGTGAAAATGCGCCGATGGTAAAGGCTAAACAGGTAAGGGGCATCTTCTTACCCATTCCCTCCAGGGCCGAAA